>ERZ1370068.643-contig-10588_pt1 | contig 39540 bp, 42 predicted proteins | sample MGYA00561227_ERZ1370068 | MGnify/ENA primary metagenome ERZ1370068 (study PRJEB38410, sample SAMEA6850437) | metagenome | study: Metagenomic assessment of the ecological functions of the soil: analysis of the soil microbiota associated with the... | reverse complement strand
GTAGCCACTTCGTTCAGTTGCGTATTGCTTCGAGCTTCGCGTCGACCTTCTGGATGCTCCCGCCCGACAAGCGGCGCGGTCTCCACGCGGTGTACGCGTTCTGCCGCCTCGCCGACGACATCGCCGACGATCCAGCGGTCTCTGGCGACCGCGCTCTGCTGCTCGCGCGCTGGCAGGACGAGCTCGAGGCGGCGTACGATGGGCGACCCCGCAGTCCGGTCGCGGTCGCGCTCGCCCACCGCGCGGCGCTTCGAGCTGCCGCGCGAGACCTTCCTCGAGCTCCTCTCGGGGTCGAGTCAGAGCCTCGCCGCCGAGCCGATCGCCACGAGCGCGGAGCTGCGGCGCTACTGCTACCGCGTCGCGTCGACCCGTGGGTCTGCTCGTGGTGCGGATCCTCGGCTTCCGCGATCCGCAGTCGCGCTCGAGTGGGCCGAGGCGGCTCGGCATCCGCCGTTACAGCTGACGAACGTCCTGCGCGACGTCGGCGCCGACGCGAGATCAGGGGCGGATCTACCTCGCGCGCGGGGACGCTCGATCGTTTCGGCGTCGACCCCCGGGTCCTCCGCGGCGGGGAGATGACCGAGCCGCTCCGCTGCTTTGCTCGCGCTCTACTCGGAGCGAGCTCGCATCGATTACGAACATGCATGCGCTTTGTTGCCACGGGAGGACCGCGGACGCCTCCGGGCCCGCGGAAGCGATGGGTCGAATCTATCTGAACCCTGCTCGACACGAGAGCTCCCACCGACGCGGCTTTCCTGTCTCGGCAGGCCGCTCCGGCTGCCGCGGCGGCGGCGAATCGCCATCGCGGCCGCGGTGTTCGTCGGCTGGCCGCGGGCGCTTCGATCTCCTCCGGCGCGACGCGTCCCGGCGACCGCTCTGGCAAAGTTCCTGACCGATGCGCGAGCACTGGACAGCGTTTTCATTTGCGAGTTCGATCCACGACATCGAATGTGCTGAGGAGTCGAAGGAGGAGGTGGATCCCTCGTGGCGGAGAGTGCAGCAACGTTTCAATCCGGGACAATCGGGCGGGGCGGCAAGGCCGGGGACTTACGGAGCGCATCCTCAAGGCGGCGCTCGAGCTGTTCGCGGCGCGCAGGGATTCTGAGCGCACCAGCACCTCGCTGATCGCCGCTCGCGCCGGCGTGAGCCGCTCGGCCGTCTTCTGGCACTTCGGTGACAAGGCGACGCTCTTCCAGGAAGCGTTTCGCTTGATGCTCGAGCCCTTCGTCGACGAGCTGCGCGGCGAGCTCCAGTACCTCCCCGCCGCGGAGCCTCATCGTCCGGCTCTCTTCGATTCCTGCAGAGGCCTTCGTCACCGACAATCACAGCGAAGCCGTGGAGACCTTCCTCCGCTGGGTGCTCGAGTCCCCGACGCTTCGCGAGAAGCTGCACGCGCCGCTGCTGTCGCTTTGCACGACTCGTTCGCCCGGGAGCTCGGCGAGGCCGTGGAGGAGCTGCTCGGCGCGTCGAGGAGACGAATGCGATCTCGGCGGCGCTGGATCGGACTGCTCGACGGCAACCTGGACTTGGCCTGGCTCGATCCGGACGCTCGATCGAGACCAGCGCCGGCGGACCGGCCTCCGCATCCTCGCGAAGCTCGTCGTCGACCAGGCGACCGAGGCGCGCGCGCGCGCACGCAGGCTCCAAAAGGGATAGACGGATCGCCGAGTGCGCTTCGCCGCCAGCCCTGCCGCGCCTGGCTGCCGGTTCGTCTCCCCTTCCGACCCGCGACGACGGTGGTTCGCTGCTCGCCCTCGCGAGCTTCGCGACCGCGCCGGACCGATCGGCCGGCGAGCCTCGGCGAGGAGCGCGCGATCCTCGCGAGAGCCCGGCGCGAGAACTTCCCGGTCGCGCTGCGATTGCTCCCGAGGACCGAGCGCCGCCATCTGATCGCGATCTACGGCTTCGCCCGGCTCTCCGACGACCTCGCCGGCGAGGCCGACGGGAACCGGGTCGCCCTCCTCGACGCTCTCGAGCGAGAGCTCTCGACCGCCGGGCTCGCGGGGGCGCTCGCCACCCGACGGTCGTGCGGCTCGTCGCGACGATCCCGCCAGGCCGGGCTCCCCGTCGACCCCTTCCGCAAACTCCTCGCGGCCGGGCGTCAAGATCAGAAGGTCACGGGTTACGCGACCTGGGAAGAGCTCCGCGCCTACTGCGCCCTCTCCGCCGGACCCGATCGGCGAGCTCGTCCTGCACGTGCTCGCCGCGGCGAGCTGCCGAGGCGGCTCGCGAGGTCGGCGAGCGTGTGCACGGCTCCAGCTCGTCGAGCATTGCCGGGACGTCGCCGAGGACTACCGCCGGGGGCGAGTGTATCTCCCGGCGGAGGACCTCGCCGCGCACGGCTGTCGAGCCGACGAGCTGGGACGCGAGGCGGCGTCGAGCGCGCTCCGCGCGGTGATGGGAGTTCGAGGTGGAAGGGCACGGCGCCTCCTCGCCGACGGTGACGCCTTGGTCGCCTCGCTCCGCGGGGTGGCGCGCCTCGCGATCGCCGGTTTCGTCGCGGGCGGACGGGCGGGCTCGACGCCATCGTCCGGGCCGGGCTCGACGTCTCGCGCATCCCGCCCGCGGCCCCGGCGACGCGACCTCGGGCGCCACGCGATCGCGCCTCGCCTCGGCGGCGACCGGGAGGCGCGGAGGGTGAGCCGCGTCGACGTCGTCGTGTGGTGGGCGGCGGGCTCGGCGGGCTCGCGGCGGCGGTCGCCTGTGCCGACGGCGGGCTCCGCGTCACCCTGCTGGAAGCGCGCCCGCGCCTCGGGGGCGCGACCTGGTCGCTTCGCCGCGACGGCCTCGTGCTCGACAACGGCCAGCACGTGTTCCTCCGCTGCTGCACGGCCTACCGCGGCTTCCTCGCGCGCCTCGGGGTCGAGCGGTCCGTCGCGCTGCAGAGCCGGCTCGACGTGCCGGTCGCCGCGCCGGGTGGGCGCCGCTGTCGGCTCCGGGCGGCATCCGCTCCCGAGCCCCGCGCATCCCGCGCCGAGCCTGCTGCGCTTCACTCATCTGCCGTTCGCCGCGCGCGTGCGCGCGGATTGACGGCGCGGAGGCTCGGCGAGATCGATCTGGACGACCCTCGGACCGACGAGGAATCGCTCGGCGAGTGGCTCGCTGCCCGCGGTGAATCGGACGAGGCGATCGACCTCTTCTGGGATCTCCTCATCCGTCCGACCCTGAACCTCGCGGCGCGCGACGCCTCGCTCGCCCTGGCCGCGAAGGTCTTCCAGACCGGACTTCTCGGCGAGGTCGATGCGGCCGACATCGGCTGGGCCCGGGTCCCGCTCGACGAGCTCCACGCACGCCCGGCCGCGGCGCCTGACGGCGCGCGGTGCCGAGGTGCGGCTCGGTGCGCGGGTGGAGCGGATCGGACCGCCGTCGGGAGGGCGGCGCGAGGTCAGCATCGCGGGCGCGCCGCCGATCGGCGCGGACGCGGTGATCGTCGCGACCGACCACGAGCGCGCGGCCGACCTCGTGCCGGCCGACGCCGGCCTCGACGGCGGCGCTCTCCGGGCCCTCGGGCGGCGCCGATCGTCAATCTCCACGTCGCGTTCGATCGCCCGGTGCTCGACGTGCCGTTTCTCGCGGTCGTGCGTCTCCTCTCCAGTGGATCTTCGATCGGACCGACACCTCGGGCCTCGCGAGCGGTCAGATGCTGGCGGTCTCGCTCTCCGCCGCGGACGCATACCTGGACGTCAAGCAGAGCGACCCTCGCGAACGCCTTCTTGCCCGAGCTCGCGCGTCTCCTGCCGGCCTGCCGCGGAGCCGCGATCACGCATTTCAGCGCGGTGCGCGAGCCTGCGGCGACCTTCCGGCAGAGACCCGGGACCCGGAAGCTGCCGTCCACGGCCCGGTCGGCTCGCGCCCGGGCTCTTCCTCGCCAGGCGCGTGGACCGACACGGGGTGGCCGGCGACCATGGAAGGTGCGGTTCGCAGCGGCGTCGCGGCGGCGCGCGAGGTGCTGGCTTCTCTTTCGGGCTCGCGACCTTCTTCGGAGGCCGCATGAGGAAGTGTGCCAGCGCGGGTCGGTGCGCGTGCGCGCCGCGCGGGGTGAGAGTCGCGCCGGCTCCACAAAAGCGTTCTGAGTGTCGCCGGCGCGACTCTCACCCCGCGCGGCTTGGATCGGCGCGGGGGCTCCGCCGGAGCAGCTTGGTTCGCCGCGGTGGTCGTCGGGCGGCGTTGCTTGCTCGGAGCGGCGCGGCGCTGCGGGTGGAGGTGGGGCTGTGACGGTTCAGGTGGCGGTGCGGGAGACGGCGGCGGAGAGGGCGCTCGCTCGAGGGTGGAGCCTGCTGCTCGCGCAGCGGGAGCCGGAGGGCTTCTGGAAGGCCGAGCTCGAGACCAACGTGACCATGGACGCCGAGGACCTCCTCCTGCGGCGAGTTCCTCGGGCATCCGCACCGCCGAGCGCGAGACGCGGCTCGTCCGCCGACTGGATCCGCTCGCAGCAGCGCGCCGGACGGCGTCCTGGGCGACCTGCTACGGCGGCCCGGCCGATCTCTCGACGACGATCGAGGCCTACGCCGCGCCTGCGCCTCGCCGGCGATCCGCCGACGACGCCGCGCACCTCCAGCGCGCGCGCGGGTCGTGCTCGACGCGCGGCGGCATCGAGCGCTCGCGCGTCTTCACGCGCATCTGGCTCGCGCTCTTCGGAGAGTGGCGCTGGGACGATCTCCCGGCGCTGCCGCCGAGGTGATCCTGCTGCCGCGCGTGGTTCCCGCTCAACGTCTACGACTTCGCGCTGCTGGGCGCGGCAGACGATCGTGCCGCTCACCGTCGTCGCGACCCATCGACCGCGCCGATCTGCTCGGCTTCGAGCTGGGCGAGCTCGCGCACCGGCGCCGCGTGGCCGGCGAGCGCGTTCTCGCTCGCGACCTGGACGGGTCGGTTCCAGCGCGCTCGACCGCGCGCTTCAGCGCTACGAGCGCCGGCCGCTCGGCGCGCTCCGCGCGCGCTGCGCTCCGCGTCGCCGCCGAGTGGATCGTCCGGCGCCAGGAGGCCGGACGGCTCGTGGGGCGGCATCCAGCCGCCGTGGGTGTACTCGCTCATCGCGCTCGCAGCTGCTCGGCTATCCGCTCGACCATCCGGTCCTGCGCGCGGCCTCGCGGGTCTCGACGGCTTCACGATCGATCGCCGACGGCGATGCGGCGGCTCGAGGCGCTGTCAATCGCCGGTCTGGGACACCGCGCTCGCGATGGTCGCGCTCGCCGACGCCGGGTCTCCGCGCCGGCCATCCGCGCGCGTGCAGCGCGGCGCGACTGGCTCGCTCGGCGCAGGAGATCCGCGTGCGCGGCGACTGGGCGGTGCGCCGCCCGCGAGCTCGCGCCGAGCGGCTGGGCCTTCGAGTTCGCGAACGACAACTACCCCGACATCGACGACACGGCCGAGGTGATCCTGGCGCTGCGCGCGGCGGCCACCGCGATGCCGCCGCGGCGTGCGACGCTGCGATCGCGCGCGCGTCGCCTGGACCGTCGGCGATGCAGTGCCGCGACGGCGGCTGGGCCGCGTTCGACGCCGACAACACGCGGCGCGCTCTGCACGCGAGCTGCCGTTCTGCGACTTCGGCGAGGTGATCGATCCGCCGAGCGCCGACGTGACCGCGCACGTCGTCGAGATGCTCGCGCTCGAGGGAGGGGCGCGAGCGCGCCGGCGCGTCGCGCGGCGTCGACTGGCTGCTCGCGCGCGCAGGAGCCCGACGGCTCGTGGTTCGGGCGCTGGGGCGCGAACCACGTCTACGGCACCGGCGCCGGCGTGCCGGCGCTCGTCGCGCGCGGGACTGCCGACGCGACGCATCCGCGATCCGCCGCGCGGTCGCGCTGGCTCGAGCGCGCGCCAGAACGCCGACGGCGGCTTCGGCGAGGACCTCGCGCTCGTACCGCGATCGCGCGCTGGCGCGGCCGCGGCGACGTCGACGGCGTCGCAGACCGCGTGGGCGCTGCTCGCGCTGCTCGCGGCCGGCGGCGCGATCGGCGGCGGTCGAGCGCGGCGTCGCGTGGCTCGCGTCGAGCGCAGCGTCGCGACGGCGGCTGGGACGAGCCGCGAGTTCACCGGCACCGGCTTCCCGGGCGACTTCTACATCAGCTACCACCAGTACCCGCTCGAGTTCCCGACGATGGCGCTCGGCCGCTACGTGCGGGCCTGAGCGAGGGATCGAGGGGAGGACGGCAGATGGCGAGTACCGATCTCGCAGATGCTCGACGGTCGCGAGCTACGTATCGCGAAGCAGAAGCTCCGCGGGCGAGAGCGCTATCCGCTTGTGCTCATGCTCGAGCCGCTCTACCGCTGCAACCTGCCTGCGCGGGCTGCGGCAAGATCCAGTACCCGAGCCACGTCCTGACGAAGCAGCTGACGGTCGAGCGAGTGCCTCGCGCGCGGTCGACGAGTGCGGCGCGCCGATCGTGAGCATTCCCGGCGGCGAGCCGCTGCTGCATCCGCGAGATCGGCGACATCGTCGGCCGGCATCGTCGCCGCGGAAGAAGTACGTCTATCTGTGCACGAACGCGCTCCTCCTCGAGGAGAAGCTCGACGCTCTTCACAGCCGAGCAAGTATCTGAGCTTCAGCGTCCACCTCGACGGCTTCGAGGCGGAGCACGACGCCGCGGTCTGCCGTGACGGGACCTACCGGAAGGCGCGCCGTGCGATCGCAGCCGCGCTCGGGCGCGGCTTTCGCGTGACGACGAACACGACGCTGTTCGAGGGCTCGGACCCCGAGCGCACCGCGCAGTTCTTCGACGACGCTGATGGAGCTCGGCGTCGAGGGGATGATGGTCTCGCCCCGGCTACGCCTACTCGAAGGCGCCCGACCAGGAGCACTTCCTGCGGCCGCGCCGGCACCCGATCGCTTCTTCCGCGCATCTCCTCGCGAAGGCGCGCGGACGCGGGTGGCGCTTCAACCAGTCGCCGCTCTTCCTCGAGTTCCTCGCGGGCTCGCGCGAGCTACGACTGCACGCCGTGGGGCAATCCGACCTACTCGATCTTCGGCTGGCAGAAGCCCTGCTATCTGATCCAGGACGGCTACGCCGCGAGCTTCGCGGAGCTCCTCGAGACCACGCCCTGGGAGCGCTACGGCCCGGAGAGCGGTAACCCGTCCTGCCGAGGATTGCCTCATGCACAGCGGGTTCGAGCCGAGCGCGGTCGAGCACGCCTTCCGGCTCGCTCCGGGGCCTCGCCGAGAATGGTGCGCGCGCTCGTCGCCGGACCGCGAGTGCGGCGGCGACGGAGGCGCTGACCAGCGGCGCCGCAGCCGAGGGCGGCGACGGAGCGCCGAGCAGCGGCGTGCGGCCGAGAGGCGGCGCTCGCGGCGACACGACCCCGCCGCCGGTTGACGCTCCCCAGCCTCGTCGAATGTGGCGCGATGATCCTCTGCTCCCGGCTCGCGCGAAGGGCGAGCGCCGGCTTCCTCGCGCAGCTCCTGCTCCGGGCTCCTCCTCGGCGCTGCTGTCGGACCGCCCATCGCGCCTGCCCTCGCCTTCGATCTCGACGACGTGGCGACCCTCGCCCAGCAGATGGCGAAGGAGCCGTACCGGAATCGCCAGCGGCAGGTGCCGGACTGGATGCGCGTCGGCTCGCTCACCTACGACCAGTGGCGCGACATCCGCTTCCGGCCCGACCGGGCCCTCTGGCGTGCCGAGAAGCTGCCCTTCCAGGTGCAGCTCTTCCACCCCGGCCTCTACTACGAGCGGAGCGTCAAGGTGAACACCGTCGACGCGAGCGGCGCGCACGAGCTGCCGTACTCCGCGCGCTTCTTCGACTACGGCAAGAACGACTTCGCGCGCGAAGATCCCCGCCGACATCGGCTGGGCGGGGATCCGGATCCACTGCCCGCTCAGGAGCCCGGAGTACTTCGACGAGCTGATCGTGTTCCTCGGCGCGAGCTACTTCCGCGCGCTCGGCCGCGACAACGTCTACGGGCTCTCGGCGCGCGGCCTCGCGATCGACACGGTCGAGCCGAGCGGCGAGGAGTTTCCGTACTTCATCGAGTACTGGCTGGTCCAGCCCGAGCCGGACGCGAAGAGCCTGGTGCTCTACGCCTTGCTCGACAGCCCGACCGCCGCCGGCGCCTACCGCTTCGAGGTCACGCCCGGCGTCGAGACCGTCGTCGAGGTGAGACGCGAAGCTGTTCCTCCGGCGGACGCCGGCGAAGCTCGGCATCGCTCCGCTGACCAGCATGTTCTTCTTCGGCGAGAACAGCACTCGCGCCCTTCGAGGACTTCCGGCCCGAGGTGCACGACTCCGACGGCCTGCTGCTGCACTTCGCGAGCGGCGAATGGCTCTGGCGACCACTCGACAATCCGGCCCGGATCAATGCCGCGAGCTTCCAGACCGAGAACCCGCGTGGCTTCGGCACTCATCCAGCGCGGATCGCAGCTTCGCGTCGTACCAGGACATCGAGACGCGATCCGAGCTCCGGCCGAGCGCCTGGGTCGAGCCGGTCGGCGACTGGGGCCGAGGTCGGGTGGAGCTCGTCGAGATCCCGAGCGGGAACGAGCTGAGCGACAACATCGTCGTCTTCTGGGTTCCGGCGGTGCTCCCGGGCCCGGAGCAACCGCCGCGTTCGCGTACCGGCTCTCGTGGTACGGGGACGACCTCGAGCCGGCCGCTCCGGCGCGCGCGCCGTCAGCACCCGGCGCGACCGCGGCTCGGTGACGACCCCTCACGACGGCTATCGCTACGTGGTCGACTTCCGAAGGTCCGGCGCTCCGCGGCGCTCCCGGCGGATCAGCCGCCGAAGGCGGTGGTGACCGCGAGTGCGGGCGCGGACCTCTACGACGAGCACGTGACCAAGAACCCGGTGACGGAAGGCTGGCGCTTGACCTTCCAGATCAAGCCGAAGAGCGATCTCCCCGTCGAGCTCCGCGCCTATCTCGAGCGCGACGGCAATGCGCTCACCGAGACGTGGTCCTATCTCTGGCTGCGGCAGCCGCCGGGGAGCGAGCGGACGCTGCCGGCGCCGAAGTAGGCGATCGTGGAATCGCGCTCCGGGGGCCGCGCCTCGGCGGTCGCATCTCGCCGTGATAGTGTCGAACCCGCGAAGGAGATGACTGCGATGATCGAGACCTACGAGGGGGCTGTCACTGCGAGCGCGTGCGCTTCCGGGTCACCGCGGACCTCGGTACCGTGAGCGAGTGCAACTGCTCGATCTGCACCAAGAAGGGCATCCTTCCACCTGATCGTGCCGACCGATCAGTTCGAGCTCGTCCGCGGGCGCGAAGCGCTCACGACCTACGAGTTCAACACCGGAGTCGCCAAGCACACGTTCTGCCGGCGCTGCGGCATGCATCCGTTCTACGTGCCGCGCTCCGACCCCGACAAGATCGACGTGAACGCGCGCTGCCTGGACGGCGTCGACGTCGCGAGCTCTCCGCCCGCGCCAGTTCGATGGCCGCAACTGGGAGCAGGCGATCGCCGGCTTTCACGCCTCCTAGCCCGCCTCGCGCGCCGCGGCCACCGTGCCGCCGTGGGCTCGGGCGCGAACGACGAGGTCACTTCGCGTAGATCGGGCTCGACCACGCGGCTCCGCCGTCCTGCTGGACGACCCGGACGTAGACGTAGTCGCCGGCGGCGAGGCGAGGGATGTCGCGCCGGCCCGACCACTCCGCGCTCTCCTTCGCCGGCCGAGGGCCCGACCGCGGCCGGCGCGCCGGTGCGCCCGCGGACGACGTCGATCGCGGTCGATCACCGCGGTGCCGGCGGTGCGCGCTCGAGGGCCTGCGTCGTCTGGTCGGTCGGGATCGCGGCAGCCTCGAGGATCGAGCCCATCGGAGCGCCGTCCAGCTCGACGCGGAGGAAGATGCGCGGCCCGTTCGTGGCGTAGACGCGCCGCGCGCGGAGCGTCGCGCAGGATGCTCTCGCGCGTCGGCTCGGCGCCGATGAGCGCAGCCAGCCCGCCGTGCGGACCCGCGAGCTGCACGAGGCCGGGGTGGCCGTCGTGGCGATCGCCGCTCCCGATGAAGCCGAGCCGGTAGCCGCGCGCGAGCGCGTCGCGCGACGAAGTTGCCCGCGGACCGGATGGTAGATGCGGCCCGGCGTGTCCGCAGGCCTCGCTGCTGCCGTGCATCGAAGCGATCTCGGTCACCGGCTCGAGGACCGGATCGGGCGCGAAGTCTCCAGTTCGTCCCGATCGGTCCCCCGCCGGAGTGATGCGCGAACGTCAGGACCGGCTGACCCGGCGAGCCCTTTCCAGAGCTGGTCCGGCGTCTGATAGCGGTCGTCCATCGAGCTCAGCACCTCGCCGCCGTCGGAGAAGTAGAGAACGTGGCGGTGGCCCTGGAGCCAGCCTCGTCCATTCGTAGCCGAGCAGCGTGATGAAGCGCCCGGGCTGCGTCGAAGACCTGGGTCGCCGGTGCGGATGCGCTTCCAGAGCTCCGGGTTCTCGGTCGAGGACAGAGCACGCCCCAGTGGTCGTGGTCGGTGAGCGCGACCACGTCGAGCGCGGGCGACGTCGCGAGCGTAGGCGAGGTAGTCCTCGGGCGTGCCGGTGCCGTCCGGAGAAGTTGGAGTGGCCGTGCAGATCGGCCCAGAGGACGCGCGGGCGCCGCTCGCGGACGAGCAGCGGATTCGACTCGGACGCGAGACCGCCGTCCGTCGTGGCGCGGACGCGGTACACGCCCGGCGCGCGCGCGGCGCGGCACTCCACGACCTGCGCTGCCGTGATGCTCCGGACGGAACTCGACGAGGGCGGGATCTCGAGCTCGGGCGGCGCGGCGAGTGCGACGGCGCCGTTGAACGGCAGGCCGGCGTTCCCGGCTGCATCAAGCAATGAAATAGAATAGCGGACCTTCTCTCCGGGAGCGCGCGGTCGCACGGCCCGAGGACCACGAGCCGGGCGGGGGCCGGCCGATCACGTCGACCGCCGGCGAGTCGCGGCACGAACGACGCGCACGCCGTCGCCGTCGCCGTCGACCGCGAGCCAGAATCGCGCGCCTCGCTCTCGGCGTAGGTCGTCGACGCGCGCCTTCGCCGGTCCGGCGCCGTAGACGATCTCGACCTGCTCGCCTGCGTCGAGCGGCGCGGCCGCGGCACGCGCGAACGCGACCAGCTGCTCGCCGAGATCCTGGCGCGCGCAGCGTGATCCCCGCCGCGTCGCTCCGGATCCTCGGTGTACCCGGGTGCCTCGTTCACCCGCGTCTGGGTGGGCTCCAGCCCCAGAACGGCGAGGGCTGGAGGAACAGCGCGCCGCCGTCGGCGATGCCCTCGGGTCCGGCTTCGTAGACGATCCGGAAGCGGTACGCCGCTCGCGCCGATCACCCGGGGGCGCGCGATCGCCCGCCGCGGCCGGCTCGGTCAACCACGCCTTGCCGCCGCCGTCGCTCGAATGGCGGGGGCGGTCAAGTCCTCGGCGAGCGCTCGATAGGTCTCCCACTTGGCGTCGGGCGAGTACTGGCCCGGCTCGACTCCGGGCGGCGGCGTCCCCGCGTCCGCGCGGTCGCCGCCATCGGGTGCGCCGAGGCTCCAGTCGGGCTCGACCGTGCCCTGGGTGTCTTCCACCGCCTCCCTTTCGGTCGCACGCCGAGAGGGCCAGCCGCGGCGACGACGAGCGGAGCCGCGATGAAGCTCTGAGGAGAGCTCTTCGGATCGCCCGCGCCCCCGGCGATGCGGCCCGTTCCCCGCACCCGTGCCTGAGGAATAGACGAAGGGCACCGCTCCGGCCAGGCGATGATGGGGTGTCAGAAGCCCTCGATCTCGAGGACGCTCAGGGTGGTGACGCCCCAGGCGTTCACGACGATGCTCGCCAGGATCAGCGCGGCGGCGATCCCGGCCCACGTGCTCGCGCATCCCCGAGGCGATCAGGATGAGCAGGAACGGGAGGAAGTCGAGCGTGTGCCGGTACCCGAACTGCGTGAAGCCGTTGCCGCCGTGCATGAGGTTCGGTGCCGCGATGAACAGCGCGGCGATCGCCGAGGCGAAGGTCAACCGCGTGAGCGGAGCGCGGAGCATCAGGATGAGCGCCGGCGTCGCGATCCAGATGGCCATCGCGAAGAGCGACGGAGCCAGGTAGGGCCACTGCGGGAGGACCCGCGGCATCGTGGTGAACATCTCGTGCAGGTGAACCCAGACGTACTTCACGCTGAAGAGGCCGTGCACGTAGGACGGATCCCGTGGGGTGGAGGACCGGGGTGTAGCCGAGATCCTCGATCGTCCCGAAGCGGAGGTAGTTGTAGAGGTAGTAGCCGAGGACTCCGGGAGCGCACGCCGGCGGCGAGCGCGAGCACGTTCCGCCAGTGGATGCGCGACCGCCGTCCGGCGAGCGTGTGACGAAGTCGCCGAAGAAGTAGATCGGAAAGAAGATCCCGCCGACCATGGTCGTCAGGCGCGACAGAAACGCGACGCTCAGGAAGAGCCCGGTCCAGAAGAAGTGCTTCCCGTGGAGCGCTGCGAGGAGGGAGAGCCAGAGGAACGCGATCGCGACGGTGTGACCGCAGTACCAGCCGGAGCCGACCTCGGCGTGGTACCAGGCGATCGTCCCGAAGGCGTGCAGGATCGCCACCCCAGACCGCGACGGCGCGGCTCTGGAACAGCGTGCGCAGGGTCGCGTAGCAGAGGACGACGTTCAGCGACCCGATCGCGACGCTGAAGTGCTGCTGACTGATGGCCGGGCCCCAGAAGAAGGCGATCGGCGCTGAGGGGCAGCGCCGGCCCGGGCGGGAAGACGGTGTAGAACTTCCCCGACCACTCCGCGAGCTCGAGCCACGAGTGCTGGGGGAGGTTGACCTGGCCATTGACGATCGCGTTCGCGAGCAGGACGTGGAAGTCGTAAGGGGTCGGGCCTTCGAAGCGCATCGAGACGAAGTAGACGGCGAAGGTTGCGGCGAAGAGGGCGAGGGCGATCGCGGCGTCGAGGGCGCGGTTCGGCTGGGAAGCGGGGCGGGCCGGCTCTGGCGACGGCTCGGCGACGGGCTCTGCCGACGGCTCGACCGACGGCTCGTCCAGCGGCTCGATCGCCGGCTCGGGCTGCGCGGGAAAGGCTCGGTGGGCTCCATGTGCCACTTTTCCTACCGACTTTGCCCTTCGATCGAAAATCGCCCGTTGACCGCGTTGCCCGGGCATCCCGCTTGCCGTAGATCCGGCGGGCGAGGACGGCGGATGCGACACGCGCGCGGTCTCTACCTCTCGACCCTGATGCTGCGGCGACGCCTTCTCTGAGTGCTCACCCGCCGAATACGTGAGCTTCCTCGACGCCGCCCGGGCGGCGCGCTGCGCGGGCGTTTGCCTCACGACTCTCGACCACCGGATCATGCGGGCGGCGGACGCAGAGCGATGCGGACATCGTGGGGCCTCGTGCGCGAGCGCGATCTCGCGACGCCGATCGTCGAGGCGGTCCTCGGCTGGGCGAAAGGTCAGGACGACGCCGCGATCGAGGGCGAGGTCGCCCCCGCGGTCGACGCTCGGCGCGCGCAGAGGGCACGGGTCGTCGACGGCGGTCTCGCTCTGACGATGCTCTGCCCTCCCGTAGACGTGGCCGCGCGTGGATTTCGACGCGTCTGCGAGATCGCGGCGGGAGCCGGCATGGGGGTCGCCCTCGAGTTCCTGCCCTGGGGGCGATCCCCGAGATCGCGACGGCGTAGGAGATCGTCGACCGCGCCGGCATGCCGAACGGAGGGATCCTCCTCGACACCTGGCACTGGCACCGCCGCCGCGGCGGCCCCGACTGCGCGACCCTCGACCGCATCCCGGGGATCGCATCCTCGTCCTGCAGCTGAGCGATGCCGCGGGTTCGAGCGATGCCGCCGCCGCGAGCGACGGCGATCTCATGCGCGAGTCGATCCAGGCGCGGCTCCTGCCGGGCGAGGGAGCGATCGATCTCCCGCGCCTCTTCGACGCTCTCGAGCGGATCGACGCCGCGCCCCTGATCGCGCCGGAGGTGTTCAGCCGCGAGCTCGCCGATCTGGGGCCCGCGATCATGGCGGCGCGCGTCGCGGAGCGCCTGCAGGACGGTGCTCGCGGGCCGGCTCGAGTCGCCGGTCTGACACGGGCGGCGGGCGCCGCCGCGGGCGCGCCGTCGGTCGCGTCCGCGGTCCCTCAGCACAATATAGGATTGACTTCGCCACCGGCTCGTTCTACGGGGGCAGCTCGTCGGCCGGCGATCGGCGATTGACGCCGCGCGGAGCGCCGACGAGGTCACACGGAGGGAAGGCCATGGACGCGACGTCCGACCACCTGGAGCAGGAAGCGACGGAGAGCGGGACGAGTGTCCCTCTGGGCGCTCGCCGCCCTCTTGCTCGCGCCCGGGCTCCGCTTCGTGAGCCCGCCCGCCGAGGCAGCCTCGGCGATCGAGACCACCTACCGCGCCGCCGGCTCCTGGGCGGTCAGCACCGGCACCGCCTCGGCCTTCGGGGGCACCTACAAGCTCTACTACCCGACCAACCTCGGCGCCGGTGGCTTTCTCCATCCGATCCTCACCTGGGGAACGGCACGAACGCCGCCCCGAGCAAGTACGACGGCATCCTGACCCACCTCGCTTCCTGGGGCTTCGTCGGATCGCCTCCAACAGCGGGCAGACCGGGCTTCGGTACCGAGATCCTCGACGGGGCCCACTATCTCGTGAACCAGGAGGGCATCCCGTCGAGCATCTTCTACCACAAGCTCGACATCGCCAACGTCGGCGCTCCGGCCATTCGCAGGGGGCGGGCGGTGCGCTCAACGCGACGATCAATTCGGGCGGCCTCTATCACCAGCACCATCACGGTCGCGCTCCCGGACCCGTTCTGGTGGACGACACCCGTACCCAACATGGCCAACTTTCCATCGGCGGGTCAGATCTTCTTCATCCGCGGGGCGAGGTGACTTCCTGGCGACCGAGTCCGCCGCTCTGGATTGGTACAACCCGGTTCCGGGTGGGGGCTGCGAAGGCCGCACAGAAGAGCGCGGGCCACAACGAGATCCAGAACGCCAGTACCCGTCTGAAGGGCTACGTCACCGCCTGGATGCTGTACACCCTGCGCGGCGACACGAGCGCGCGCGCCGCGTTCGTCGGAAGCCCGCCGGAGATCAACACGAATACCGCGTGGCAGAACACCGCGGAGAAGAACCTGCCCTGACCGAAGCTCTCCGTAGCGCGGCCGCACGCTGCGACGCGGCGCGCCGCGGCGACGGCTTTCGACCGCGCCCCCTGCCACGCCTTGACAGCGCTTCGTCCGTCGGCTCGAGTCGCCGGGCTGAAGGGGGTCGAATGGAGCTCGACGGCAAGGTCGCGCTGGTGACGGGTGCTGAGCCGAGGTGTCGGCGCCGCGACCGCCCGCGCTCTCGCGCAGGCGGGCTGCCGGGTCGCCTGCGCGGCGCGGTCGACGGCGGCGGATCCGCAGCGCACGCCCGGGACCTCGACGAGACGGTCGCGCGGATCGCGGCCGAGGGCGGCGAGGCGATCGCCGTGCCGACGAACCTCGCGGACGAAGGCGAGGTCGTGGCGATGGTCGCCGCGACGGTAGCGCGCTTCGGGCGCCTCGACGTGCTCGTGAACAACGCCGCGATCACCTTCGTCGGCGACCTCGGCATCCGCGGCGAAGCGGCACGCCCTGATCATGGCGGTCAATCTCACGCGCCGCTTCGTCGCCATGCGCGAGGCGGCACCGCATCTCCGCACGAGCGGCCGGCGGGGCGATCGTGAACGCCTCGTCGGCGGCGGCCCTGGTGCCCTATCCGGGTCTCATGTCCTACGGCGCCTCGAAGGCGGCGCTCGAGCGGATGAGCATCGACGTGGCGAACCAGCTCGCCGCGGACCGCATCGCCTGCAACGTCTTCCGCATCGACGTGCCGGTCGCCTCGGAAGGCTTCGTCGCCAACACGCCGGGGCAGATCGCTCCGACTGGGAACCGTGTGAGGTCGCGGCCGAGGGAATCGTCTGGCTGCGTCCGGCAGCCGGCGAGCTTCTCCGGGCGGCTGCTCAGCATGTACGAGCTCCGCCGCGACCACAGGCATCATGCCGTCGCGCGCCGCGCGCCCGTTCCGGCGGCACTCCGCCGACCGTCGTCCAGCAGGGGCTCCTCTCCCGCGGCGAGGATGTCTTCGAATGAGGACAGAAACGAGCCGCTCATGAACAAGGTCGAGATCGGCTTTTCTCCTTCACCGAGGTCACCGACCCGCGCGAGCACCGCTCCTACAACGAGATGGCACCAGCTCGACCACATGCCCGAGCAGATCCCGCTCCCCGGCGTCGTTCACGGACAGCGCTGGGTCTCGACGCCGGCGTGCCAGCGCGCGCGGACCGCCGCCGTGCCGCCGCTCGACCGCGTCCACTACGTGACCCTCTACCTCATGACCGGTCCGGAGGACCGCGTCGTCGCAGGCTTCCGCAACTGGGGCGAGCGGCTCTCCGAGCTCAGGCGCTTCCACCGCCACCGCGCATCGCACCTGAGCGGCCCATTCTTGTTCTTGAAGGCCTACGCGGCGCCGCGGGTAGCGATCTCGGCGGAGGCGATCCCCTACCGGCCATGCCGCGGGATCCACGCTGACCGTCGCGGAAGCGATCGCGAAGCCGCGCCTCGACGAGTGGGCGCGGTGGCTCGATCGCGTCGAGCTCCCCGGTCTCCTCGACGTGCCGGGCGTCGCCGGAATCTGGACGTTCGTCGGCCGGAGCCCGAACTTCACGACGCCCCGACGGCCGCCGCATCACCGTCGCGTACCTCGACGACGACCCCCTCGCGGTCGCGCGCCGTGTCGCCGAGCGTCGCCGAGGAGGCGGAGCGCTCCGGTCGCGCCCCCGACTGGTCCGGCGACGTGAGAACGACCTATTCGGGCCCGCTCGAGACGATCATCCCCTGGCGCTGGGACTGGTTCGACGCCGACACCTGACTCCGCCGCGAAGCAGGGCTCAGATGACCTCGTCTGCGCTGATCCGCCGAACGGCCATGCAGCAACCTCCAGGTCACCACGCTACCCGCGAGGAGGCAGGTCCGTTTGGCTTCGGTGCCCAATGCACGTGGCGGCAGTGGCAAACCGACTTCGGCACCCGGCGGCCCGATGGGCTCGTGCGGCGAGGGTGCGGCTCCGCCAACTCCACGTCTTCCCATACACGCCGGTGCAGGCACGCTGATTGCGTTCCCCGGACTCGAAAGGGGCGACGGCGCACTCAGGCCGCGCTCCGTCGCAGAAGGGAGACGAAGCATGAAGGTTCGACATCCTCATGCCGGGATCGTCCTTGCCGCCGTCATCGCACTCCAATGCTGGCGGACGCGCGTGGGGCGAAGTGGAATCGCGCGTCGGGCGACCCGAGATCGCTTCGCGTTTGTCGATGGCGAGGTTCTACAGTGGATCGCTCGACGGTGTCGGGCAGTTCTCAGGGAAGCTCATTCGCACCCCAGATGGGTACGCCCTCGTCATCATCGGGGAAAGTGAGCATCCTCTGCTCTTCTCCGGGAGCGAGGAACTGCGGCCAGTCACTCGACTCATGCGAGTCGCGGGGACAGGACGCTCATAGGTGCTTGGCAAAGTACTATTCGAGTACCGGCGCGATCCTGGTGAGTGGAATCACGACCGCTGACGGCTCTGCGTCCTGCTGAAACTGCCGACTCGACCGAATCGAGAAAGCCCGCGTGGACCGACAAGACCGTTGCGAATGCCATCCGGGTGCGCGGAAGACGCCGGGTCCGGGCTCTGCCCAGCAGCCCTCGGGGCCGAGGTTCGCGCTCGGCTCCGAGGGACCGTTAGAGTCCCCGAACTTCGGAGCCGACGCGCACGTCGTCCCGCTGTCGGGGAGGAACGAGATGGAATTCGGATCTTCATTCAGGGCATCTGCCCGGGCGAACGGGCCCACACTGCGCTCGGAGGAGCACAAGGCCCTGATGGACGAGCGCGATCTCGTCGTCACCGCGGATCGCAACAACTGGAAATACGTCTGGGTGACCGAGCACCACGCCCTGACCGAGTACAGCCACATCTCGGCGAGCGACGTCTACATGGGCTATCTCGCGAACGCGACGAAGCGCATCCACCTCGGATCGGGCATCTTCAACCTGAGCCCGCGCGTGAACTCATCCGGTCCGGAACGCCGAGCGGGCGGCGATGCTCGACCACTCTGACCGAAGGTCGCTTCGGAGTTCGGAACCGGGCGCGGCGCCGGCTCGCACGAGGTCGGGGCCTTCAACATCCACGACACGAACTCGACGAAGGCGGAGTGGGAGGAGGTCATCCACGAGCTCCCGCGCATGTGGCGCCAGCTCGACTACACCTTCAAGGGCGACCACTTCGCGATCGACAAGCCGCACAACATCCTCCCAAGCCGTGGGGGTGGAGCCACCCGCCGTTCTGGGTCGCTCGCGGCAACCCGCCGACCTACGAGAAGGCGGGACGGATGGGAATCGGCGCCCTCGGGTCAACTCTCGCCGATCCACGCGATGAAGCCGATGGTCGACTCCTACAAGAAGGGGATCTCCGAGTGCCGTGAGCCGCTCGGCGACTACGTGAACGACAACGTCATGCTCACGAACTCGGTGATCTGCTTCGAGGATCGCGACCGCGCCCGCGAGGCGGCGACGCGCTGGAATCGCGGCTATGTGCTCTCGCTCGTCTGCCTCTACCACGACACCTTCCCGAAGCCGCCGGGCGCGCCGGTCTGGCCGGAGCAGCCGGCGCAGATGGACCTCGCCGGGGTGGACGCGGCGATCAAGGCGGGCGCTCTCCCTCTGCGGAAATCCGGAGGAGGTCGCCGAGCAGATCGCAGGCCTACGAGGCGACCGGGGTCGACCAGGTCGTCTTCGGCCTCCCGGAACCACCTGTCGAAGTACGAGGCCACCGGAGTGCCTCGATGACTCTTCGGGAAGCACGTGATCCCCGAGTTCGACAAGGACCCGAAGCACTCGACGACGCGGTACCGGGAGTCGGTCAAGCCTCGCCTGACGTACTCGCGGTACCGGAGTCGGTCAAGCCTCGCTGACGCACCCGTCGTCTCGGCACGCTCTTCCGGGGAACCTCGCGATCGTCTCGCCGAGCTCGCCGTCAGAGCGGCGAGCCGTCCTTGCGCGTCTTGATGTTGCGACCCGAATAGCGGCCCGGGTGGAACTTCATGTCGATCTCGGAGTACTTCGCCCCAGTCCGCGTCGTCACGTCCCCCACGACCAGCAGCTTCGCCTCGTCCTCCGAGAGGTTCTTCAGCACGTGCCCGTTTGGCACGCCGGCCTTGAAGCCGGCGCAATCGTCCCGCCTGGAGCACCTGTTCGCCCTCGTCCATGACAGAGCGTGACGGTACCGCTCAGCACGTAGACGAACTCGTCCTCGACCGCGTGCCAGTGTCGCTGGCTCGACCACGCGCCCGGCGGCAAGCGAACGAGATTGACGCCGAACTGCGTGAGGTTCGCTGCGTCGCCGAGCCGCTTCCAGTGGCGCTCCTTGCAGGGCCTCGTCATGGGGCGGCGGGTAGCCCGAGCCCCTTGCTCTCCTCGAGTGCCGAGACCTCGATCCCTCATGGCGACTCCCTCGCGCTTCTTCACGGTCGCGGTCAGACCGTGTATCCGCCGTCGATGGTCCAGTGGGCGCCGGTCACGTAGCTCGCTTCGGGGCCGGCGAGATAGGAGACCAGCGCGGCGATCTCGTCGCTGCGTCCGTAGCGCTTCAGCACCATCATCGCCTTCGCGTCCTCGGCGAAGGACCCTTGATCGGGGTTCAGGTCGGTCGCGACCGGCCCCGGCTGGACGTTGTTGACCGTGATCCCGCGCGGGCCGCAGGGTCGCGGGCGAGCCCGCGCGTCAAGCCGGCGATGGCGCCCTTCGTCATCGCGTAGAGGCTGCCTCCCTCGAAGGGCACGCGATCCGAGTTCACGCTGCCGATCATGATCACGCGCCCGCCTGGACCCATGTGCCGCGAAGCTTCCTGGGTCGCGACGAAGACGCCCCGGACGTTCACTCCGACGAGCCGATCGAAGTCCTCGACGGTGAGCTGCTCCAGCGGCGTGATCACGGCGGCCCCCGCGTTGTTCACGAGGACGTCGATCCGGCCGAGCGCGCGCCACCGTCTCGGTGACCGCCCCCGCGCGGCGTCCGCGTCGCCGCTGTCGGCCCGGATGGCGACGGCCCGCCGGCCGCTCGAGGTGATCGCACGGACGACCTCGTCCGCCTTCGCCTGCGCGCTCGCATAGGTGATCGCGACGTCCGCGCCGTCCTGCGCGAGCCGCTTCGCGATCGCTGCGCCGATGCCGCGTGACCCGCCGGTCACGAGCGCGACCTTGCCGTCGAGAGTTCCACTCATCCTCACCGATCCTCCACTTCGAACGTGAAGGACTCGATGTAGCAGCTGCGGCGAGCTGGAGTGAGAGGGTCAGCCCGGAAGGGCGCGCAGACCTCCTCGGCGGTCCACTGGAGGACGTCGAGGTACTCCTCCACGCTCGCGACCTGCCGCATCGGCACGCTCGTCCAGGTGACGCCGGCATCGCGGAAGCGGCCGATGACGTCGACGAGCGCCTGCTTCCCCCTGGGCACGCGGACCGCGCCCGGAGCCGGCGTCGTCCGTGGGCCGATGCTGCTCGTCGACCTGGAGGCGTCGCCGCGGGCGCCCAGACGTCGAAGGGGCGATCGGCCGGCCCGAACTCGGGGAAGGATCGCAGCGTCTCGAGATGCTTCGGGAGCTCGTCCGCACCGATCAGCCACGGACACCAGCCGTCGCCGTAGCGCGCGGCGCGGCGGAGCGCGGCGCGCGAGTTCACCGCCGATCCAGATCGGCGGATGCGGCTTCTGGACCGGCTTCGGCTCGAAGAATACGCCGTGGAAGCGGAAGAACTCGCCCTCGAACGCCGGGGCGTCGCTCGTCCACAGCCCTTCATCACCCGGAGCGCTTCGTCGGTGCGCCGACCGCGCTCCGCGAAGGGATCCCGAGCGCCGTGAACTCGCCGGCGGTGTGGCCGGAGCCGACCGCGAGCATCGCGCGTCCGCTCGAGAGCACGTCGAGCGTCGCGAGCTGCTTCGCGACGTGGAGCGGGTCGTGCAACGGCAGAACGACCACGCTCGAGTTGACGCGGATCCGCTCCGTCGCCCCGGCGACGAAGGCCATCGCCGTGAGAGCGTGCGGCCAGTACGCGTTCATGAGCGGCGCCATGTCGCCCGGCATGACGATGTGCTCGGGGAACTGGATCGCGTCGAAGCCGAGCTGATCGGCGCGCCGCGCCATCCGCTGGAAGTCCGCCGCGCCGGAGACCGGCCTCCCACTTCTGGAAGATCGGCGGGTAGCGCGTGAGCCCGGGAGGTTGATCGTGAACTTCACGGCTGTCCATTTGCCGCCTGGACAGCCGTCGTGCAAGGTGTGTCTCCATGTCCGGGCGCGAGCGCATCGATCCCTTCGCGAGCTTTCGCCTGGACGGCCGCGTCGCCGTGGTGACCGGTGCGTCGAGCGGCTTTCGGTGAGCGCTTCGCGCGGGTGCTGAGCGCCGCGCGCGAAGGTCGTCCTCGCAGCGCGCCGGATCGACCGGCTCGAGGCGCTCGCGTCCGAGCTACCGAGGGAGCCCTGGCCGTCGCGTGCGACGTCGCCGTTGCGGCCGACAACGAGCGGCTCGTCCGGACGGCGATCGACCGCCTCGGACGGATCGACGTGCTCGTGAACAACGCCGGGTCCTCGGACGCGCCGGCCCGCGCGGGAGGAGGAGGCGCTCGGCGACTTCACTCGAGTCGTCGACGTCAACCTGAACGCGATCTTCCACCTCTCGACCCTCGCCGCTCGCGACATGCTGCCGCGCCGCTCGGGGGTCGATCGTGAACGTCGCGTCGATCCACGGGCTCGTCGCGAGCGCGCCGAACCGCCAGGCCGCCTACGCCGCGTCCAAGGGGGCGTCGTGAGCTTGACGCGCGAGCTCGGGGTGCAGTGGGCGCGGAAGGGAGTGCGCGTGAACGCGCTCGCGCCGGCGTACTTCGAGACCGAGCTCACCGCGGAGATGTTCTGCCGTCGAGAGCGTGTCGGGAGTGGATCGTGCGCAACACCCCGCTCAGGCGCGCCGGCCGGCTCGAGGAGCTCGACGGCGCGCTGCTCTTCCTCGCGAGCGACGCGAGCAGCTACGTGACCGGCGCGACCCTCGCGGTCGACGGCGGCTGGACTGCGCGGTAACTCGCGGCGAGCCAGGCGTCGCATGAACGGACCGAGCATTCGCGATCGCGCCGCGATCGTCGGCATCGGCCAGACCGCGCTTCGCGCAAGTCGCTCGGCTCGTCCGAGCTCGAGATGGCGGTCGAGGCGATCTGGGCCGCCTGCGACGACGCCGGGATCTCACCGCGCGAGATCGACGGCCTCGTCCGCTACGACATGGAGCAGGTCGACGAGGAGCAGCTCCTCGGCGTCGCTCGGCAACCCGCACCTCCGCTACTTCGCCGGCACGTCGTTCGGGCGGCGGCGGCTCGGCGTCCGTGCTCGTCGTCGCCGCGGCGGCGATCGCCGCGGGCATCGCCGAGACGATCCTCGTCTTTCGCTCGCGGGCGCGCGGCAAGCGAGTCGGGCTACGGCAGCGCTGCAGTGCAGGGCGGGCGGTACTGGGAGAAGGTCGGCACCGAGCTGGCCGGGCTGAATCAGTGGCACGTGCCGCAGGGCCTGGTGAGCGCGTTCCAGGAGATGGCGATGATCGCGATGCGCCATCGCATCGACTACGGCACGACCGACGACCAGTACGCCGACGTCGCGATCGCGTTCCGCGAGCACGCGCGGCGGAACCCGAACGCCGTCATGCGGACCGCCGATGACCCGCGCCGACCACCACGCGTCGCGCATGATCTCCGATCCGCTCCGCCTCTTCGACTGCAACATCGAGACCGACGGCGCTGTCGCGATGATCGTCACGTCGGCCGAGCGCGCGCGCGACCTGCGCCAGCCGCCCGCGATCATCCGCGCCGGAGCGATGGCGGCGGGCTCCCACCACATCCGCCTCTCGAACCTCTTCGCGCGCGCCCGTCGAGGAGGAGTCCGCGGTGCGCGTCGGCACGCGCAGCTCTTCGCGATGGCGGAGTGCCGGCCGCGGACATCGACGTGCGCCTTCTTCTACGACTTCTTCACCGCGCTCGTGATCATCGGGCGCTCGAGCAGTACGGCTTCGCGCCGCGCGGCGAGGGCGGGCGCGTTCGTCGAGGACGGCGGGCTCTCGAATGGCCGGACGGGCGTCTCGTCTGCAACACGAACGGCGGCCAGCTCTCCGAGGCGTTCATCCACGGCTTCAACAACACGGTCGAGGCCGTGCGGCAGATCCGCGGCACGTCGACGTCGCAGGTCCAGGGCTGCGATCTCGTCGTTCGTCGCGCGGAGGCAACACCGATCCGACCGGGGCGGTGATCCTCCGAGGGCGTGATGGCGGAGGACGCGAGCGCGCGAGCGACAGATGGCGCAGCAGGCGAGCGCGCGCGAGCGACAGATGACGCAGGGTCATCCGCTGCCCGGTGCCCGATTCAGGGACTCTGCGCCGTTCTACGAGGCGGCCGCCGCCGCGGCAGCTCCGGTTCCAGCGCTGCGCAGACTGCGGAGCCTTCCGGCACTACCCGCAGGCCCGCGTGTCCGCGCTGCCTTCCGCGGCGGTACGCGTGGGAGCGCTGTGACCGGGCGGGGGACCGTCTACACCTGGACGCGATCGTCCGCGGACCGACGCTCCCAGCCTTCGCGGAGAAGGCTCCCCTACAACGTCGTCGACGTCCTCCTCGAGGAGGGCGTCCACTTCGTGAGCGAGGTGCTCGATTGTCCGCTCGGAGGACATCACGCGCGCGGCATGGCGGTCGAGGCCACCTTCGTCGCCCTGGAGCGACGAGATCACCCTCGTCAGAGCTTGCGGGCGTGGGGTCGATCTGGACCGCCGGAGCCGTGCGGTGTCGTCGCCGCGGCCGGGAGACTCAGCGGCAGACGCGTCGTCCGCTCGCGTTCGTCTGAAGCCGAGCGGCGCGGGCCGCGGGCCTCCGAGCTTCGATCTCTCCGCACGTCCCCTGCTGCCGCGGGCCCGAACGTGCGATGCTCAGGCGGAGCGGATCCTCGCGCGGCCGCGGCGGGAAGGACGACGCCGCGGCCCGGAGCTGGACGCGCAGCTCGCCGGGCCATGGGCGGAGCGATCCTGCACGACGAGCTTCGGATCCCACCGGGAGGGCGAGCCTCGAGGTTCCGAGACTAGGCAGGAGCCTCCCGCGGAGCTCCCAGCCGCGGCGGCCGTCGTACCGGGCCGGGAGTGAGGCTCGCGTCGATCGAGCTGCCCTCGGCGCTCGTCAGCACGACGCGGCGCACCCGTCTCCCGAGCGGGTCGAAGGCCGTCGCTCGGAAGCCGGGGAGGACGAGCTCGCCGCGGAAGCTCAGCCGCTCGTCGCCGGGCGCGCCGGTGAGTCCACCGAGAACGACTCGAGCCGCGCGGAATACGCCGTCACCCGAGCAGACCTCGTCCGGCCAGAAGCCGCCCGGGTAGAAGCTCCGGTGTCCTCGACGTCGCAGCGGGCGTCGCGACGAGCGGATCGTCCGTCGCGGCGCAGCAAGCGTCTCCGCGCTGCATCGTAGCCCGTTCCACGACGCCTCGGCGAGCAGCGCTGGCCCTGATCGCTCGGTGGAAGCAGTCGCAGCACGAGATGTCGCCGCGCCGGAACCGGTACTGGAAAGGAGCGATGCTGAAGCGCAGCGGCGACGTCCGCCGCCTTGACGCCGCCGGTCGCGGAGGGCGCGCCGGCGGGATCGCCGCATACTCCCGGGTGACCCTCTCGAGGATCTCGTTGTAGCGGCGGAGCGTCTCGTACATGTCGATGCGCCGCTGGTCCGAGCAGTCCTCGGTGAGGGAGCGGCAGAGCTGACGAAGGGGAGTCTCCACACCGCGCCGCAGGGGAGGCCGAAGGTCGCCGCAGCCGCGGGTCTCCTCGAGGTTGCAGGCTCGGAGACCCGGAGCGTCGCCAGCACGAGGATGCGCGCGTTCGGGATCTGGATGAGCCTCGTCGAGACCGCGCGGCGGAGCTCGCGCCTCGGAACGCGACGTCGGTCGTGCGGCAGTAGTCGATCAGGCGGTCGCCGCCGCAGGTGTTGCCGGTCTTCGTCAGGTGTCGGTGCAGGCGTCGTTGTGGCCCATGGGCGAAGACCGTCACGTACCGGGGTGGCAGCGAGGCGAGGTTGCGCTTGGCGCTCGCCGCTTGCTCGTGGAAGTCGCTCCGCATGTCGGCGCTGCTCGCGGCATCGTTGAAGATCCGGACATCGGCGCCCGCTTCGCGCACTCGATGCGCCCCGCATGGCTGAAGCCGTCGTCGCCGCGCGTCGCAGAGGTCGGGCGGTGTCTCTCCGTGGCCCAGACGCGCGAGACCTGATCGGTGTAGGCCTGGATCGACGGATCCGCGTCGAATCCACGGGAGATGCTGTCGCCGCAGACCGAGGTCGACTCGGCGAAGGCTCTGGACATGCGCCTCCGCGCGCCCCGACCAGGAGCAGCGCAGACGCGACGAGGCGCAGGGGCGGACGAAGCGATGGGAATCCATCGGCCGGTTCCGCGTCGTCACCACCGCTCGCCGAATGCGTTCAATACGAGGTTGAGGGCATGTCTTCTCCGGCGACCATCCGGTGCATGGACGCGAGATCTTCACCGTCGGACATTCGAATCGGGATGCGGAAGACTTCTTTGCGCTCCCGAGAAGCACGGCGTCCGGGCGCTCGCCGACGTCCCGCATCGCTCCGGCCTCGCGGCGCCATCCCCAGTTCGGCCGCGGACCTCTCCGCGCGCCGACGTGTGCGAGCGGGGGATCGCCTATCGCTGGATGCGCGATCTCGGCGGTCCCGCCGCGCGGTGCGCGTCCCTTCTGCTGCTATGGTCGCCCCGGTCACACGGCATGGCAGCTCGCGGCCTTCTCGCGGCTACGCCGACTACGCGCCGACACGCCGAGCATTCCCGCCGCGCGCGCAATCGCGGCAGCTTCGCTTGAAGCGGCTTCGCTGCCGGGCTGGCCAGACCGCCGTGATGCGCTGCCAGGCGCGCTGGTGGCAGATGCCACCGCCGTCTCATCGCTGACCGCCTGCTCGTCGACGGATGGGAGGTAAGCTGCATCCTCCAGCGGCCCGGGGTGCCGAGCCCGCACTTGCCTGCCTCCGAGATCGCCCGGCGGGAGGGGCCGCGTGCTCGTGTGTACGACGTCGGGTTTACCTCGGACCTCGGCCCCGGACGCGGGCCGCGGATCGGGCGGTCCGGAGCGAAGAAGGGCGATAGGCGGCGCGCTCGGTTCGAGGCTCCGCGACGCGGGGAATCGCCCCTTGCCGCTCCGGAACAGCGCGCGGGTATGGACCGCGCAGCGGCCGCCGTCGAAGCGCGAAGCAGCACGTCCGCACGGACAAAGCGAGTCCCCTATGGCGGTCCGGGCTTTCTCCATCACGGCGGACGCGGTCGCGGCCGAGCGGAAGCGCGTGAACGACGACCTGACCAGGTCGACATCTCTCGCGTCGCCATCCAGATGGACGGGATCTGCGCTGCGCGAGCTGGGCCCGGAGACGTCCAGCTCCGCATCCTACACTGGCGCGGTGCCGAAACGGCCAATCGCCGACCACGCGGCCCTCGCGGACACGGTCAACATCACCCAGCTCGCGGCGGTGAAGATCTATCCGGGAAACTCGGCCCTCGGCGAGGTCCTCGCGGTGGGTCGCGAGGTCAAGCGATTTCGCCCGGCGACATCGCCATCACCCACTGCAACGGCGAGCCGGACACGTACGGCTATCCGATGCGCATCTGGGCGTACGACCAGCCCGGAATCGGTCGGCTGGTACGGCGAGGAGGCCGTGGTCGGCGACTGGCAGATCATCCCCGCGCCGCTCGAGTGCGGCCTGAACCTCTGGGAGATCGCCGCGCTGCTGCTGCGCGTCTCCGACCGCGTACCACCTGCTGGCGGCGCGGCTCAGGACATCTTCCGGCGTCAAGGTGTCGCGCGAGCAAGCTCGCCGCGGCTGAACGTCCTCGGCTTCGGCGGCGGCGTCTCCGAGCTTTCCTGATGCTGCCCGCACGCCGGGAGGGCTGACCGCGCGCTCTTCTGCTCGGGCAGCCCGGAGCGCCGCGCCGCAGCTCGAGGCGCAGTCGGCATCGCAGGCGATCGACCAGAAGGCCGTTCAACCGCTTTAAGGGGCGCGGACGACGTCAAGGCCTTCACACAGGCGAGGTGAAGGAAGCGCACGAGCGGCATCGGCATGCACGTCGTCTGCGACATGCTGCGCGGCGCCCGTCTTCCGCGGGCACTCGCCGCGCCTCCCGCTGAGGCGTCAACGTGGCGCGCGGGATGGCGGCTCGGCTAAGAGCGCGGCGTGTACGACTCCGCGGGCGCCTCCGGTGAGCAAAGTCAGTCCTTGATCTCCGTCGACTCGCATCCGCACGAGGCGGTCATCGGCTGCGCAGGCCCGCGTGGATCCCGAGCTCCCTACGGTGGTCTTCCCGCCGACGCGTGATCCACATGGAGATCTCCACGCCTCCGGAAACCTTCCACGGCGCGATGCACAAAGATGCATCTGAACGTTCAGACCGAATCCTCGATCATCCGCGTCGCGAAGGGGAGATGCGCGGCCTCGGTCCGCCTCCCCTCGCGCCCTGAGCTCCTGCCGGAGGAGCGATGTCAGCGACGAAGAAGAAGGGGCGCGGGCGCAGGGCCAAGCTCCGGAACAGCTCGCCAGACGCTGGAAGGCCCAGCGCCAGGCGCTCCTCCAAGCGGCACAGCGGGCCATCCACCGCTCCGGTCCGCACGTCTCGATGGACGAGATCGCGGCCGGGTGCAGTGGGATCACCAAGCCGATCCTCTACCGCCGTTTCGGTGATCGCCGCGAGCCTCGCACGGGCGCTTTCCGGGACAATTTTAGCCTTCGTCTTCCGTCCTCGGCGCCGAGAACGATGGGACACCCGACGCTCGCCGGGCGGCGCGAGGGCGGGTCGCGTGCGGTGTATCCGGTCGTCGACGATCCCGAGGCGATGCGCCGGGTCGTCGTGAACTTCTGCCAAGCGGCTTCCAGATGTTCATCGAGTTCAACCGGAATCTCTACCGCTTCTTCCGTACGGGAGGACGTGCTCGACGACATGTGGACGGAGGCGGAGCCGGAAGGCCGGAGCCGATCCTGCCGAATCGCTCGCGAGTCGTTCGAAGCGATCTTCGGGAGCCGCGGCGCGAGCCAGAGCGGTCGCCCTCGTCTGGGCGAACGGGCTCCGCGGCATGATCTCGGCGATCGTCGACTGGCGCAGTGGACCGAGCGCACGCCTGCGACCCGCTTCGAGGTGGAGCGCCAGCTTGGATCCTGCTCAGCGTGAGCTACAGCCCCACTCTGGCCTGGATCGGACCTTGCCGCCGCGCGTCCAGCGGGAAGTGGCAAGGACCCCGGGGAAGGTCTGAGCCGCGCGCGAAGCGGGAGTCCGCCTCCTGGCCACCTGGCCCCGAGCGCCGGCCGCCCTACTGCCCGGGCCTGAGCCCCGAAGGACGTTCGGGGCGGCGCCGAATCGCGCCCGATTTCCGCGGCGTCTGTAACGATCCGTAAGATTCCGATCGGAAAGCGGGCCGTCCGTTCTGCCCCGGCTATGCGAGAGCCGGATGGGCCCTGGAAGATCGCGACGGATCGAGCGTTTGGCCGGGTCGCCGTCGCGCCTGTCGGGGTTACGATGGGTGAGTTACGGCTCGAAACCCCATGCGGGACCCGCATTCGCGCGCCGCAGATCATGCCATGTCGTCGGCGCTGGCCTCGCCGGCGCCCAGTTCCCCCGGACGGTTACCGGCGCGCCGCTGCGGACGTTCCGGTGCAGGCCGTCGGTGCGCAGCGCCACTCGGGAGCTCAGCCCTTCTGGATCCCTGGCCCTCTCCTGCGGATCGTCAGGATCCGGGAGGCCGAGCACGCTGGGGAGGGGCAATCACACCGCGAGGAAGCGAGCACACCGGGGGGAGCGAGCACACCGGGAGTGGAGCTGGGAGCACACCGGGAGGAGCGAGTGCATACCGGGAGTGGAGCTTTGAGTACACCGGGAGGAGCTGAGCACACCGGGAGGAGCTGGAGTACCACCAGGAGTTATACACCGGGGGGCCGAGTCAATCGCTCAGGATCAGCGCCGTCGGCGTGGCGACCGGCGCGACCACTCTCCGCGCGCTTCGAGCTGGCGGACGCAGCAGCGCGGGATCGCGCTCGTCCCCCAGGCAGGAGCCGCCCGCGTCCTGGGGCAGTGCGACGGTCGGATCCCGCGCCGGGACTGGAGCGATACGATCGCCTCCTCACCGCGACGGCGGAGTCCTCGACTCCGGCGACGCGACATCAGATGCACTTCTACGGCGCGGGCCGATGGACGTCTCGCTCCCGCCCGGTCGGTACCGGCGTTGACCGTCCAGAAGGGCCTCGAGTACGAGGAAGCGATCGGTCGAGGTCGAGCTCGCGCCGGGCGAGACGCGCGACCTCCCGATCGAGCTGTCGCGCTGGGCGAGGCTCGGCGGAAGCACCGGATGGTTCAGCAGCACGACCACCTGCACATCAGCCGGCCCGACCCGGCCGATGCGATCCGATCCTCGTCCAGTGGATGCCCTGCCGAGGACCTGAACGTCGCGAATCTCCCGCAGATGGGCGACGACCGCGGAGTGGCGGCGGCCCGGCAGCGATCGCTTCGGTGCGAGCGCCGTCGTCCAGGACGGCGCGGACGCCGTCATCGCCTCCAGGGCAGGGGGGACCACTCGCGCGTGGATCCTGCGAGGCGCGGCGTCGTGCTCCGGCGCCAGCTCCCTACATCGATTCGCACGATCGCTACCTGATCTACGGAGACGCGTCTGGAGGAGGCGGGGGCGCAGAGCGCGTTGAAACGGCTACGCGCACTGGAAGGCACCGGGGCTCTGGCTCGACGCTCCTCTGGGCTGATCGCCTTCCCCGAGGTCCTCCGGTCTCGACGTCTCCGACCCGACGGCGCTCTACGATGCTCTGAATCTGGGCTTCCGGATCGCTGCCGACGGCCGGGACCGGTTTCCCCTTGCTACCCCGCCGGTCCTCCGGGTGCGCAGCGAATTCTACACCCCAGGTCGAAGGGGAGCTGGCGACGTACGCGAGCTGGCTCGAGGGCGTACGGAAGGGACGCACCTTCGTGACCGAACGGGCCAAGCTGCTCGACCTCTCGATCGAGGGGGTCGGCATCGGTGGGAGACGTCGGGCTCGAAGCTCCGGGAGAGGTCCGCGTCGTCGGAACGGTTCAAGCTGCGATCCCGCGCGGGACGGCGTCGCGAGCCTCGAAAGTCTCACTCGAGGGTGGGGAGGTCGTCTACACGGAGGAGGAGCCTTCGGAGCCAGGCGTCTTGCGGCTCGACATCACGCGCCCTCGTGAGGGCGCTTCGACCTGGTTCGCGCTCCGAGTCGGTCGGGCACGAAGATCGACGCCAGGCCCCCGCCGCTCGGCGGAGAGCCGCGGAGCCGAGGCGCACACCCGCCGCGATCTTCGTCGACGTCGCAGGAACCCCTTCACTCGCGAAACCGGCCGCTGCGCGGCGGCGGTCTCAGACCGCTTGGTACGGTCCTCACCGAGCTCGAGCAGGCTGGCCGACGTCGATTCTCCCTCGACTCCCTCGAAGTCCATCCGCGGCGAGGTGAAGGAGGCGATCTTCGGGATCAGCGCCGAGGTCGGTCTCCGCAGATCGCGAAAGCGGTCCTCGACGAGATCGACGCAAGCCCGCCGCTACTACGCCGCCATCGCGTCCTCGGCGGGCAAGTCCGCGAGCGTCGGACGTGGCGTCTCTCTCGCTCCGGCCGATCCGCGCGACCCTCGCGCGGAGAGTCACCCGCGGGCTGCGCGAGGCTCTACTCGCGGTAGTACCACCCCCAGCGCCAGGACATCACCTATGTTCTCCGTGGTCGTACGCCTGCCAGGGGATCGCGCAGGCGTCGCAGAGCCCGTCGCCGGCACCCGGCGAGCTGTCGCAGCTGGCGCCGTCGTCGGCGCCGGCGCGGGAAGCTTCGCCCACGCGGCCCGCCGCGCAGGCGATCGGTCTGCCGTCGGCCTGCTCCGGCATCCGCGAGCGGCGTGGTGACCGTCTCGACGTCGGGAGTCTCCGTCCGCGGCGGACGCACGCTGCCGTTGCCGCAGAGCCCGTAGGTGGGAGCTGTCCGCTCGGCGGCATCGGGTGAGGCGAGAAGAGCATCGGTGGATCGAACTTTCGATAGAGGGATCGCTGTAGAGGAGGCTCTCGTAGAGCTGGCTTCCGTCCTGGAGCTCGACGGTGAAGCGCTTTGCCGCGCTTGTGGGTGTGCGACGTGAGCTCGATCGAGCCGTCCGCCCTCCGGGATCGCCCAGTCGGAGCACACCGTCTGGGTCGTGAACGGGGCGGTGTTCGCGGCGAGGTAGATCGCATCAGGTCGACCGGGGATCCGCTCTGACCTGGAACGCGCTGATCGCGCGCGAAGTAGGAGTTGATGCGCGCGTGCGTCGTGGTCCTCGGTCGTCAGGTTGAAGGCGTGCGAGTTCCAGTACCAGATGCCCCGGACGGGCATCTCGTTGTAGGCGCCACCGTCGGTGAATTTCACGTAGAGCTGGGTCGTCATGCCGCCGCCGAGCCCCGGGTGCCCATGGTGAGGAAGTGGGAGTTCGGCCCGTACCGATGCACAGCCGGTGAGAGGGCGCGGCGTGGCCCCACAGATCCGCCCTCCCCGCACGAGGTCGGATCGGGTCGGCTCGCCAGGCTGCTCCGTTCGACGTCCCGCCCTTGCAGGTCCAGTCGCCGTAGGTGGAGCTGTGGATGTTCGCCACGGTCCACCCCGATACGTCCAGGACGAGGTCGATGGCTCTCGCGGATCCTGCCGCATCTCCTGGGTGGAATAGCGGAGCCGCGTGCCGTCGGCGCTCAGGAACTCGGCCGGGACCTGGCCGGTGAAGTCGCCGTAGCGACGCGAAGCAGAACTCGACTTCGGTCGCCGCGGGAAGGACGTAGGACGGCATCGCGGGCCGGACCCGTCGCCCGGCGCCGGGGGCTCGAGCGGTCGGATGGTGATCGGCTCCGCGGGTGGCAGGCAGGCGTTCAGACTCTCCACGGCGTCGGAGCTGCGGTGTCGGGATGCGCGACCGTTCCGGTCCCGGGCGCTCCGGCCGTTGATCCAGATCCGGATCGCCTCGAGCTCGTTCTCGCTGAGCGCGGGGAGCCGCTTTCGGCATCGGGCTCCCCGCGATCGTGAAGCTCCCCGGACGCGTGTTCGCGGCGAGCTTGTGGAAGAAGTAGCTCCGGTCGGGCTTCCGGCACGATCCGCGCGAGCGAGCTCGAGCGACGGCGTCTCGACCAGGTTCGCATGGGCGGCGTCGGGCCGGAGGTCCAACCTCCTCGACGCGCGCTCCCGCGCAGGCGTCTCTGCTTGCAGCCGTGGCGCTCGAGGACGACCGTCTGGATGGCCGCGAAGGTGCTGTCGAAGGACTCCGTCGCACGCCGGATCCGGTCGGATCGCCGGGACTCGAGGGATCCTGTCGGGTTCGGAGAGGATCGGAGCCCGGCACCGGGGCGGGCCCGGAGGGAGCTTGATCCCCGCCGCACGCCGAGATCCGCGAAGGCGATGGCGAATGTCCCCACCCAAGCCGAGAACCGTCTTTCGCATGGTTTCCCAGCATGCCGTGCGCGGCGAGCCCGCGTTACGAAGCGTAACTACGAGGTCGCCGCGTTCGGGTCAAGCGGGAAGTCGGTCCTCGCTTGCGCCGACCAGGAAGCTCGCGATGTCTTTGCCCCCGGGTGCGTCGGGAGAACGGCCGGATCAGCCGCGCGGCGGTCAGGCTCAAAGAGCGGGATCCAGACGTCCCGCGCCGCGTCGGGTGGATGCTCGAACACGACGCGGACCAGCATCCCGATCCGGACGTTCTCGGCTGCGCAGTTCACGAGGTTCGTCGTCAATCGGACCCGGGGTCCTCCTCGATCTCGACGATCGCGACGACGTAGGAAGCGGCGGCCCCGGCATCCATGCCTGGTGATTGACGGTGAAGCTCGCGACCGTCGCGCGCCCGGACAGGGCCGCGGGTGAAAGCCTCTTGGGTGGTCCTGCGGGCAGAGCGGCACCGGCGGGTGGACGATCGTCCCGCAGTCCTGGCAGCGGAGGAAGCGCAGCTCGCCGTGCTCGCCGCCCTGCCAGAAGTGTCAGTTCCTGATCAGTCACCGCGCGGCAGGATGCGAAAGGGGACGGGCGCTGTCAGCCCGCGGCGCTCATCCGGCGTCTCTTCCACCTCGCCTCGACGCCACCGCTCGCTTGATCGGCCGACTCGCGCCCAGCGCGCTGAAAGCGAAGCGAGGGACTCGAGGACCTCCTGACGTTGTGCTGGCCGATGGTCGGCGTCGGCGCGGTCAGCCCAGCCGCCCGGTGCGTCTCGCCCAGCCTGGGAAGCCCGCTCCGCTCAGCGGTGACTCTCCCCGAGGACGGGATGCTCGAGCGCGACGCAGTGCCCTCGCGCCGCGAGTACGGCGGATCGGCGAGGAGGTCGCGAAAGTCCGCCGACCGGTACCGCCCGATGCCGGCCGCGCCGCCTGCGGGCGCTCGGCGATCTGATCTCTCGCGGCGACTCCGCGAGCGCGTCCACGCCGCGAGCGCGGCGTACTCGATCGTCGCGCGCGCGGGGCGCTCGCCCGCGGTCGCGCCCTTCGCCGACTCGAGAGCCCGGTGATCTCGCGGATGCGCCGCCACGCGCCGCCCATCCACCGCGATCGCGATCCGGCGGATCCTCGCCGCGGCAAGGGAAGGCTCCGTGGCGGCGCGTGGCTCGCGGCGCGGCTTCGATTGCCGGTGCACCGCAACGCGATGTTGCCCGATTGTTCGCGTAGTCGAGCGAAAGGCCGGGGCGCGAGCGCGGTACTGCCTGCGACACTCGACCTCTGCGCGAGAGATCAAAGCACGCCCTGCGTTCGGTCCGGCGCTCGGTAGAGGGCACCGGCGGCGCATCGCAGGCGCTGCGAAGCACCGCGGCGCGAGCGAGTCGGTGATGGTGCCGAACGGACCGATCGGCTCGCTGGTCGGGCCAGCCGGTCAGCCAGTTCAACCCCGAGAGGTGCCGCGCCCTGGCCGCCGAAGCCGGGTAGTCATGGTGCGGTCCGAGTCTGGCCGTTCAAGCAGGTCGACTACCATGACGAGGTCGGCTTGTCGCGCGCGATCGTGTCGTAAGTCGAGGCCGAATCCGCCCGCATCGCCTTGGGGCGAAGTTCTCCAGCACGACGTCCGCCCAGAGGATGAGCCGGCGCGCGACGTCGACGCCCCTCGCGGGTCGCTCAGGTTGAGGGCGATGCTGCGCTTGCCCGGGTTGAGGCGCGTCGAAGAGCGCGCGAAAGCCCTCGAGCTTACGAGCGTGCGGGCTCGCCGACGCCCACGCTGACGCGCAGTGAACTTCTGGGCCGGCTCCGGGCGACCTCGACCTGCCAGCGACCGTCGCGCCGCTCGCCGGCGAGATAGCGGGGACGCGATCGGTCCGGCGGCACCGGCTCCGGAACTCGACGACCCCGGAGACCGCCCACGCAGCGCCGCGGACGCCGGCGTCTCGTGTCGGGCGGGATCCCAGCGCGGCGTGGGCCGCTGTCGACGCGCCGCGCGGGCGCAGCGGCGGCGGGATTGACCTGAGGTCGCCGGCGGCATCCGCACCAGACCGATGCGACGGGGAAACCCCGCGAGCGCGCCGAGCGGCCCGAACAACCCGCTCGCGCCTTCGCCTGCGCGCTCGCGGTAGATCTCGCGCGGCGAGGTTCGCGGAAGCGAGCATCAGGTTCGTCTCGCAGGCGAGGTCGTAGATTCTGCATGGGTGGTGGCGCGCCGAAGTTACTCCTCGAGCGGCGTCTGCAGGTCGGCGAGCTCGGCGTCGCTTGCGGTCGCGTGGTCGAAGGCCGTCCAGTCGCGGTCGGTCCAGGCTGGCGTCGCGAGGCCTTCCTCGTGCAGCAGGCGGGCGAGCAGCTCGAGGCTGGGGACCCGCGCGCGTCCGCCGCGGCGGCCGAACGAGACCCAGCCGTCCTTGCAGCGCCAGATCTCCCCGGTCTTCCCAGGCTCGGCGCCGCCGCGGCGCTGCGATTCACCGGTCCGGCGCGCCTGAGAGGGGCTCACATGTTCGCGACGAGCACGACCTCCTGCATCGATCATCACCGATCACCTGCGGTCGGCCGCTCGCAATTCCGGTCAGCGCGGCGAACGCCACCTCCGGTCTCGAGGTGCGCGTAGCTCGACGGCTCGCTGCAGCGGACCGGTGCGCGATCCGCGTCGCCGGTCGCGGCCATGTTGCCGCTCGCCCGCCATGACGCCGAGGCGGTCGCCTGCGCGCCACGCCGCGTCGCGGACCGGACGCGCCGAAGGGCGTGACCCTTACCCAGACCGCCTGCGGCGCGTGAGCGAGCGCGCACGTCCGGAGAGCCGGGCCACTCTGGGCGTCTCGAGCACGACGTCCGCGCCGGCGAGAGGTCGTCGAAGGCGTGGGTCGTCCGCGGCGAGGGACGACGCCTCTCGTCTCTGCCTGCGTTCCACGCCGCGAAGCGGAGCGACTCGCCGGCCCGCTCCGAGGGCGCCTTGCGCAGGACGTCCCCGCCGGCCGGTTCGACCTTCACGACCTCGGCGCCGAGGTCGGCGAGGATGCGTCCCGGCGCATCGCGGCTCGGCCCGCGGCTCGAGTACCGCGGATTCCGGAGGAGTCGTTGCCCGGCCATCTCGAGGGTCGTGTCGCGAAGGACCGGAGTTGGATAGCGAGCACGGGAGTCGTTCCACCGTGAAGGCGGCCACCTCGTGGCGCGCCGCGGTCAGGAGCTCCGTCCGGGCCGCCTTTGACGCGGACCGCCTCCGTCGGGAGAGGAGAAGACATGACGGCACGAGCGAAGGCACGGTGCGCGAGATCGCCTCGGGTCTCGAGTTCCCCGAGGACCGATCGCCCTGCGCGATCGATCGGTGCCTGCTGGTCGAGGTCCGCCGCGGCACTCTCTCGCGCGCGTCGGCGCGATCTGGCGCGGTCGCGCGTCGTCAGCACAGCGTCTGGCGGTGGTCCGAACGGCGCTCGCGATCGGCCCCGACGGGGCGGTCTAGTCGCCAACAACGGCGCGGCTTCGCATGGGCACGCATCGGCGAGCTGACGATCCCGATGGAACCTCGAGGAGCGGCACGAGCGGACCCCCGACTTCCGCGGCGGCTGGATCCGACCGGATCGACCCCGAAGCGCGGGCGAGCTCGGCGCTCTACCGGGAGTGCGGCGGCGATACCTTCTGCGGTCCTGAACGACATCGCGTCCTCGGACCGGCGACGGCAGGTTCTGGTTCCACCGACTTCGGCAAGATCTGGCGGCGCACCGTCGATCGCAGCGGCTCACTGCGCGAAGGCGGATGGCTCGTCCGTCAAGCGGATAGCCTACGGCTCCACGGCCGAACGGAGTCGGCCCTCTCGCCCGCGGCGATCGCGTCTACGTCGCGAGAGAGGCGCATACCGGGCGAGCTCCTCGCGTGGACCTGAAGCGCCGTGGACAGAACCGCGACGACGGGCTCGGCAATCGCGGGCGCGTCGTCGTGGCGACGCCGTGTCACTCGACTCGCCTCGCCCGAGTGGAAGCGGACGCACGGTGGTCGTCGCGGCGATCTACCAGTGGCGCCTTCTGCGTGGTCTGATCCCGGCAGCTGGCGCATGCGCTTCCGTCTCGATCCCCGATCCCATGGCGACTGAACGCTCCGCTCGGAGGACCGGATCACCGCGAATCGTCGCCACGTCACGGGCTCGGCGATGGGGCAGCTGCTTCGCCCTGATGGCTGCCGCGTGCCGGAATCTCCCTCTCCTTCGAGGGCTGCGACCGTTCAGCCAGATCGCCGTCTCGAGGCGAGCGAGCATCCAGTACGCCGAGAGGCCAGCCCATCGCGTAGACCGGGACGAGTCCAGCCAGGCTAGGCCTGGCGCGCAAAGCGCGCTGCCGCAGGGCGAAGCCGCCGATCCAACACGGCGGTCACCGAAGGTGGAGCTGACCCAGCTCGATGCCGACGTTGAAGGAGAAGAGCGCGAGCGGAAGCGATCGTCCTGGGAGGCCGATCTGCGGAGCGCGCCCGCGAATCCGAGGCCCGTGGAGCAGGCCGAAGACGCAGCTCATGAGCGGATGAGCGGCGCACCAGGTGTCGGCGGCGCGTCGGGGCTGCGCTGCCAGCTCGACCGCGAGGACGAAGATGCTCCGCCGCGATGAGGACTTCGACCGGCGCCTGCGGGAACCTTCGCGAGGCCGAGCGCCGCGACGTCAGGGTGACGCTGTGTCCGACGGTGAACGCGTGGTGATCGTCTCGATGAGTAGCCGGACACTCGAAGCGAGGAGGAGGAGGCCGAAGACGAAGAGCAGGTGGTCGTGAGCCCCTCGATGATGTGGTCGAAGCCGAGCCGGAGATAGCCCCAGAAGACGCTCGGCGGAACGGCGACCGGGGGTGATCCCCTGGAGCCCGCGTCGTAGGCCCTGAGCACGGCCCGGACGCGAGATCACGTCCGTCGGCGAGCGCGACGACGGACGCGAGCGCACCGGTCTTCGAGGTCTCGCCTGAGCCTGCGGACGGCGAGCTTCCTTCCCGCGAGCCCGGTCGGCGCTTCTGGCCGATCTCGCCAGCGGAGCGTCACGCTGCGTCGGTCGCCTTCGCTCGGCGGCCGGCGGCGCGAGGTTGCGGCAGCCCGCCGGGCGCTCGATCGGACCTCCGACCGCGCGCGCGGCACCACCGAGGTCTTCCGACGGCTGATCGCCGGCGGTGCTGCCGGCATGCCCTGGATCCGGCTGAGGGCGGCGCCCGGGCGAGCGGGATGTGCACTCGCGATCCGCGGCAGGCGCAGAGCGTCGGCGAGGACGAGCAGGCGAGCAGCCGTCTGGGCGGCGCAGCCATGAGGTGCTCGCACAGATACGGCCGCACACCGCGGCCACAAGAGCACCGGCCGGCGCGCTCGCGCGCGCCTGAGCTGCCCGCGCGCGAGCCTGCGACGGCATCGGCGGGCGCTCGCGCGCGCAGCGGGCCAGGCGGAAGGGGCGGCGGCGGCGGCGGCTCGCGCCGTTCTCGAAGAAGCTCCGCACCGCGTTTGCCGACCACCGGAGCGGGCGCCTTGGCCGGCGAGCCGGCGTCGAAGGGCGGCTTCGCGGATCGTACTCGATCGCGAGCTGACTGCCCGGGACATCTCGTCGCCGGCGAGCTTCTGCACCAGGCGGAGCGCCATGTCGATCCCCGCACGAGACCCCGGCCGCGGTGATGATCTTTCCGTCCACCACGACCGACGCGCCGAGCGCTTCGCGCGACAGGTCGCCGAAAGGTGCGGAGCCGCACCGTGCACGCATCCAGTGCGTCGTCGCGAGCCGACCTCGAGGATTCGCCGCGCCGAGGATGAGCGCCCCGGTGCAGACTCAGGCGGTCGTCCACTGCGTCTTCGTGCGCGCGCCTGGATCCGAGTCGAGAGGCGCGTGGTTCTCGAGCGGCGTTGCTCTCGTCCCCGCCGGGGACCGATCAGATGTCCCGCGCATCGACGATCGCGGCGATCGCGCTGGCTCGGCGACGAGGCCGAGCGCGCGCGCGTGTCGGGGCGGATCTCAGCCCGCGCCGGTCCACGACGAACCACACTCGTTGCCAGGCAGGCTGGCGAGCACCCCGTACGCGGTCCCATCAGCCGTCGAGGCAGGTCATCCCTTCGTAGAGCAGAATGGCAGTCTTCACGATCGTCCTCCTTTGAGCGCCCTGCGAATGCCCGGTCGGCCCCGCCGCATCCGTCGTCGATGGTGCAGACTCTAGCCGAGTCTCGCTGCCGGCAGCAATGACAGATCGACGGGCAAATCCCGCCAACTCGTCAAGATGGGCGAGGCGGCGGCCACCCTGCGACCAGGTGCAGATCGCGGCAGAGCCGCTGCGCCTGACGCACTTCCCGCGCCACCTCCTCGCGCGGGTCAGTCGCGACACCAGGCGACGACCGCCGCAATGACCGCGGGAGGCGCGCCGCCGTAGAAGCGCCGGTCGAGATCGGTGCCGGCCGCGCAGCGTCTGCACCGTGTCGGTCGGCGTGTAGCCGGATCGACGTTGAACACGCGGATGCCGTCGCCGGCAGCGCTCGGCGTGGAGCACTCCGGCGACGCGGTGAAAGGCGCCTTGAGGCTCCGTAGGCGGCGAAGCCCCAACCGCGCCAGGCCGGAGGGGTCCGCGTACCCGGAGGTGGACGTGATGTCGACGATCGTGCCGCCCCTGCGAGAGCATCTGGCGGAGGACCTGCTGCAGCGAGGTGGATCTGCGCGAACACGTTTCCCTGAAGATGCGTCTCGACGGCCTCGAGCTGGAACGTCGAGGAAGCGGTCCATCACGCCGGGCCCTGATAGATTCCATTGTTGACGAGAGATGTCGATCCGGCGCCAGGCCCGCAGCGTCCCCGGCGACCGCCGCGGTCGATGCTCGGGCGATCGAGGAGAGTCAGAGAGGCGGAGCGCCAGGCGTCGCGGCGCGCCCTCACCGCGGCGGCGGTGCTCTCGACGCTGCCGGCGACCGCGACCTGCCGGCTCGTGAAAGCTCGACGGAGCGGGCGACGCCTCGCCCGCGCAGCGTCCGGGCCGCGACCGCGACGTCGAAGCCGTGTGCTCGGCGAGAGCGAGCGCGATGGCGCGCCCGATCCTGCGCCGCGCCCGCCCGTCACCTAGGCGACCTCTGCGCTCCATCGGAGCGACGATGGCAGCTCGCCGCATGGGCTGCCAGCCCATAGCAATAACTGAACCAGCGGGCTACC
>ERZ1370068.9318-contig-8104_pt1 | contig 39543 bp, 64 predicted proteins | sample MGYA00561227_ERZ1370068 | MGnify/ENA primary metagenome ERZ1370068 (study PRJEB38410, sample SAMEA6850437) | metagenome | study: Metagenomic assessment of the ecological functions of the soil: analysis of the soil microbiota associated with the... | reverse complement strand
AGCTCGGCTTCATCGTCGTGCAGATCGACGGCATGGGGACGTCGAACCGATCGAAGGCGTTCCACGACGTCGCGTGGAAGAACCTCGGCGACGCCGGCTTCCCGGATCGCATCCTGTGGCACAAGGCGGTGGCGGCGAAGTATCCCTACTACGACATCTCGCGCGTCGGCATCTACGGCGGATCCGCCGGCGGACAGAACTCCACTCGGCGCGCTGCTCTTCCATCCGCGAGTTCTACAAGGCGGCGTGTCGTCTGCCGGCTGTCACGACAACCGCATGGACAAGATCTGGTGGAACGAGCAGTGGATGGGATGGCCGATCGGGCCGCAGTATTCGCAGTCGTCGAACGTCGACAACGCGTCCCGGCTGCAGGGCAAGCTGCTGCTGCTCGCCCTTCTTCTCCATCAGGGCGCCGTAGGGATCCTTGATGTCGACCGCGGCCGGCTTGCCGTCGTACCAGTAGTCCCATTCCTCCTGGCGTCAGGAACTTCTTGGCGGTCGCGGGAACCGCCGAGTAGTAGCCCTGCTTGGCGATGAAGCCGCCCTGCCAGCCGGAGTTGTACCAGTTCATGTACTCGTAGGCGCAGTCGAGCTTCATGCCCGCTGAGATGCGCCATCGGCGCCAGGCCGACGAACCAGCCGCGATAGCCTTCCTTGAGCGGCACGTAGTAGCAGTCGATGCCGCGCGAGCGCACCGCGGTGACGGCCGGCGACCACATCGACTGGATCACCACCTCGCCCGAGGCCATCAGGTTCACCGACTGGTCGAAGGTGCTCCAGAACGAGCGGAAATGGCCGCCCTTCTTGAGATCGATCATGATCTTGATGGTCTTGTCGATCTCCTCCTTGGTCATGTTGCCCTTGTCGGCGTACTTGAAGTCGCCGCGCGACTCGAGCGCCATGGCGACGTCCATGACGCCGACCGGCGCGTAGTCGACCAGCGCGGTCTTGCCCTTGTATTTCGGATCGAGCAGGTCCTTCCACGCACGTCACCTTGTCGCGTCCGCCGACCAGGTCGGGACGGATGCCGAGCGTATCGGCGTTGTAGATCGTGGGGATCATGGTCAGAAACTCGGTCGGCTTGTCCGCGAGCTTCTTGCCGTCCTTGTCGGCGTAGAACATCGCCTCGATCGGCGCCAGGCCCTGCGTCGAGGCCATCTTTCCGTTGGGATACGAGCCCTTGGTGAAGAGCGGCACCGTCTCGCTCCACAGCTTGTATTTGCCACCGGGATCGCGCCAGCACGCCCTTGCCCATCAGATAGGGCAGCTTGGTGCTGTCGATGTTGTTGATGTCGATGGTGTTCGGTTGCGTCAGCGAACGGTTGAGCTGGACGTCGTCGGTGATCGGCCTGCATCACGATCTTGAAGCCGAGGTCCTTGGTCGCCTGCTCGCCGATCTCCTTGATCGCCGCGTACGATCCGCCGGCATGGACCAGGTCACGTCCTTGGCAGGTCTGCGCCCACACGGTGGGAAATCCGCTGATCGCCTCGGTCGCCACGACGGCGCCGCCGGCCGCGCCCCCTGAGCAGAAGCCGGCGATTCAACGCTTGTTGGTGGTTCCAGAAAATTTCCGTGTCATCGGACACCTCCGTAAAAACTGGGTCGCAGAAATGTTCCCGCCGCGAAAGTTTCGCGAAAACCGTGCCAGCTGGGCGCACAGCGAGAAGCCATGCCTGCGACACGCTCCAGAGTCGCCCGCCGCACCGAACTGTGACCCAGTCTTGAGCGGGCTGATCGTTTGCGTGCTCAGCGGAGCGCGCGTCCGAGTCTTGCATTCACGGCCGTATGGAGCCATCACCGGAGGTCGGAGCGCATGGAAATCGGCGTCTTCATTCCGATCGGCAGCAACGGCTGGCTCGATCTCGACCACCTCGCCGCAGTACAAGCCGAGCTTCGAGCTCAACAAGCGAGGTCACGCTGAACGCCGAGCGCTACGGCTTCGACTTCGCGCTGTCGATGATCAAGCTGCGCGGCTTCGGCGGCAAGAGCGAGTTCTGGGACCACAACCTCGAGATCCTTCACACCTGATGGCCGGCCTGGCCGCCGTCACCTCGCGCATCAAGCTCTATGCCACCGTGCCGACGCTGGCCATCCCGCCGGCGATCGCCGCGCGCATGGCGCTCGACCATCGATTCGATCTCGAACGGCCGCTTCGGCCTCAACGTCATCACCGGCTGGCAGCGGCCGGAATATGCCCAGATGGGCCTGTGGCCGGGCGACGAATACTTCGCCGACCGCTACGACTACGCCGCCGAGTACGTCCAGATCATGCAGCGAGCTGTGGGACGACCGGCGTCGTCGAACTTCAAGGGCGAGTTCTTCAAGATGGAGCGACTGCCGCCTCGAGCCCGCGCCCGCAGGGCCGATCGAAGCTGATCTCGCGCCGGGCCAGAGCGACGCCGGCATGGAGTTCACCGCCAAGTACGCCGACTACAACTTCGTGCTTCGGCATGGGCATCAACACGCCGACCGCCTGCGCGACGACGGTCGAGCGCCTGCAGCAGGCGACGCCGCCGAGCACCGGCCGCACGGTCGCGACCTACGGCCTGTTCATGATCATCACCGGCGAGACCGACGCCGAGGCCGAGGCCAAGTGGGAGCTCTACAAGGCCGGGCGCCGACCACGAGGCGCTGGCGCTGGCTGACCGAGCAGAGCTCGGCCGACACCAAGTCCGGGCCGGCGACACCAACGTGCGCCACACTATCGATCCCAGGTCAGCATGCGTCAACCTCAACATCGGCCTGCTGTGCGGCTCGCATGCCACGGTGGCGCGCATGCTGGACGAGATGGCGACCATCCCGGGCCTGGCGGGCGTGCTTGCTGACCTTCGACGAGTTCGTGAGCGGCACCGAGATCTTCGGCGAGCGCATCCAGCCGCTGATGAAGAGCCGCCAGCACGTCGCCCAGATGGTGAAGGCCGCCGAATGACCGCAGCCCGTCAGCTACTTCCCGGTCGACGATCCGGCCGCGCGCCTGCCTGCCGGCGCGGCCCGAGCCGATCATGATCCGGCCGGCCGAGACGGCGCTGATCATCGTCGACATGCAGAACGCCTACGCCTCGCCCGGCGGCTATCTCGACCTGGCGGGCTTCGACATCTCGGGCGCGGCGCCGGCGATCGACAAGATCACGAGGCTGGCGACGGCGGCGCGCGCGCGCCGGCATGCCGGTGATCTTCTTCCAGAACGGCTGGGACGCCGACTATGTCGAGGCCGGCGGGCCCGGCTCGCCCAACTGGCACAAGTCGAATGCGCTCAAGACCATGCGCGCAGCGGCCCGAGCTGCAGGGCAAGCTGCTGGCCAAGGGCGGCTGGGACTACGAGCTGGTCGAGGCGCTGCCGCCGCAGCCCGGCGACATCGTCGTCGCGCAAGCCGCGCTACAGCGCCTTCTTCAACACCAACCTCGACAGCCTGCTGCGCGCGCGCGGCATCCGCTCGCTGGTCTTCACCGGCATCGCCACCAACGTCTGCGTCGGAGTCGACCCTGCGCGACGGCTTCTTCCTCGAGTATTTCGGCGTCGTGCTGCACGACGCCACGCACCATGCCGGGCCCGACTTCATCCAGCAGGCGCTCGCTGTTACAACATCGAGAACTTCTTCGGCTGGGTGTCCTCGGTCGACGAGTTCCGCACCGCCCTGCAGGCCAACATCAATCCGACTGGCGACCTGAAGGGGAGAGACCTGATGCCCAAGACAGCCATCATTCCGCCGGGCTCCGGCCACGACGCTGGCGCCCTACTCGCCCGGCGCCATGGCCGACGGCATCGTCTATGTCTCGGGCACGCTGGCGCTCGACGAGGAGACCAACGTCGTCCATGTCGGCGACGCCGCCAAGCAGACCGAGCTACGTGCTCGAGCACGATCAAGTCGGTGATCGAGACGGCCGGCGGCACCATGGCCGACGTCACCTTCAACCACGATCTTCATCACCGACTGGGCGAACTACGCGCGCGGTCAACGGCGTCTACGCGCAAGTACTTCCCAGGCGACAAGCCGGCGCGCTACTGCATCCAGTGCGGCCTGGTGAAGAAGGAAGCCCTGGTCGAGATCGCCACCGTCGCGCATATCGGCAAGCAAAGCTGACGTTCTGATCGATGTCGTCCACGAGAGCGAGCCCGGCCCGGCGCGCCGAGACAGTCCTGCTCTCGGCCGGGCTGGGCGGCGCCGCCGGCTACTGGGCGCCGCAGCTCGCCGCGCTCGCGCGAGCGCTATCGCGTCGTCACCTACGACCAGGCCGGCACCGGCCGCAACAGCCGCGAGCTGCCGGCCGATCACAGCATCGCCGCGATGGCCGACGAGGTGCTCGCCGTGCTGGACGCGACCGAGCACCGACAGCTGCGCACTTCGTCGGCCACGCGCTGGGCGGCCTCGTCGGGCTCGATCTCGCCCTGCGCCAGCCCGACCGCCTGCGCTCGCTCACCGTCGTCAACGGCTGGGCGGCGGCGCACGCCCACACCAGGCGCTGCTTCGAGCATGCGCCTCGCGCTGCTGAAGCACGAGCGGCCCGGCAGCCTACGTGCGCGCCCAGCCGATCTTCCTCTATCCCGCCGACTGGCTGGCGACGGAACGCCGAGCCGCGTGGCGCAGGAAGAGGCGCACGGCCTGGCTGGCTTCCAGGGCGCCGATACGCTGCGCCGCCGCATCGCCGCCCTGCTCGCCTTCGACGCCACGCCACGTCTTCGCGCAGCCTGCGCACTGCCGACGCTGATCGTGGCGGCGCGCGACGACGTGCTGGTGCCGAGCTCGATGTCCGAGCAGCTCGCTGGCGTGCAATCAAGGGCGCGACGCTGCACGTCGCGCCGTGGGGCGCGCACGCCATCAACGTGACGCAGGCGGAGATCCTTCAAGTTCCCTCTGCTGGACTCTCCTCGATCGCCCAATGCCGGGCCCCGCCCCTAGCATGGGACGGCACGAGCACTCGATCGGCCCTGTACAATGCTACCGGCACAGCACTTCGTAGAAGGCGAGTATCGATGCGGCTTCTTGCGATCGGACTGTTCGCGACCTTGGCGGCTATCGCGGGAGCAGCGTCTGCAGAAGCGCCAGCTCCGGCGACGGCCGGCCTCTATACGCCCGCATGCCAGCGGCCTCGAGCGAGGGGCTGCTTCGGGCAGGATACGATCAAAGATGACGTGCACGTGCTGCAAGGGAAAGAAGCCAGTCCTGTTCGGAGCCGACTATTGCCCACAGGCGCCAGGGAAGTCGGCCTGTGACTGCGGCGTCGGGGATGACCCCTCCGTGATCTGCGTGTAAGGCTCGTCCGGCTGTAGGCGGGACGGCGGGGCAGGCCGCCGAGCGCTGACGGCGTTTCGGACGACACCCAGCGTGAGCGACGCGTACTTTCGAGTGTCTCGCGGCGCTGCCTTCGCCTATGACGGCGCGCTGGCGGTGCGCGACGTGTCGCTCACCGTGCAGCCGGGCGAGATCGTGGCCCTGCTGGGCGCCAACGGTGCGGGAAAGTCCACCACGGTGCGCATGATCGCCGGCGTGCTGACGCCGCAGCAGCGGCGCCATCCGCTTCGGCGGCGAGGCGCTCGACCGGGTTCGCCCAGCCACGTCGTCGTGCGCCGCGGCATCACGCTGGTGCCGGAAGGTCGGCTGGTCTTTCCGCAGATGACGGTGATGGAGAACCTGCAGCTCGGCGCGCACATCAAGCAGCGCGGCGCAGGTCGCCGGCACTGGTCGACAACGCCTTCAGCCTGTTCCCGCGCCTCGCCGAGCGGCGCGGCCAGCTTGCCGGTCTCGATGAGCGGCGGCGAGCAGCAGATGCTGGCGATCGCCCGCGGCCTGATGGCCGAGCCGCGGCTGATCATCCTCGATCGAACCGTCGCTCGGGCTGATGCCCGACCGTCACCCAGGAGGTGTTCCGGCTGATCGAGGCCGTGAACAAGAGCGGCATCGGCGTGCTGCTGGTCGAGCAGAACCTGCACCAGTCGTTGCGCATCGCCCATCGCGGCTACGTGCTCGAGAAGGGCGCGCGTCGTGCTGGCAGGCACGGGCGAGGAACTGCTGGCCGACGCCTACGTGCAGCGGGCGTTCCTCGGGCCGTTGACCTCAGTCGCGCGGTCGTCCTCGATCCGGCGATGCCTGAGATAGGCGGCGATCACCTGGCGGGTTGTTCCGCACCTCGTGCGGCGAGCCGTCGGCGATCATGCGCGTCCGGCATCGAGCACCAGCACGCGGTCGGAGACTTCCATCACCGACCGGCATGTCGTGCTCGACCAGCAGCACGGTGACGCCGCTGGCGCGGATGCTGGCGCAGCACGCTCGATCATCGCGGCGGTCTCGGTGGGATTGAGCCCGGCGCAGGGCTCGTCGGCCAGCAGCAGATCGGCGCGGCGTGGCGATCGCGCGCGCGACCTCGAGATGGCGCAGCTGGCCGACGCGTCAGCGTGCTGGCCGGCTGCTCGGCCAGATGGGCGATGCCGGCCAGCTCCATGCCGCGCGCCGGTCGTGGCGGCGACATCGCGCGCGCCGGCTTTGCCGAACAGCGCGCCGATGCCGGACATTGTCGAAGACGCTGAGATCCGCGGAACGGCCGGGCGATCTGGAAGGCCCGGCGCGATGCCCGAGCTCGGCGATGCGGTTGGTCGCCATGCCCGTGATCGCGTGCGGCCCTGGAAGCGGATCTCGCCGGCGGTCGGCGCGCAGATAGCCGGTCACCAGGTTGAACAGCGTGGATTTGCCGGCGCCGTTGGGGCCGATGATGCTGGTGATCGAGCCGCGGCTCGATGGCGAAGCGACACGTCGGCGATCGCCGGCCAGGCCGCGGAAGCGCTTGCGACAGCCGATCGACCCGCAGGATGGGCGCTGCGCTCATTCGGCGGGCACCGCGGCGGCGCGGCGGCGCAGCCGGAAGATCGCGCACCAAGCCCAGCACGCCGCCCGGCGCGGCAGGCACCAGGATCACCAGCAGCAGGCCGGTGGCGAACAGGTGGAAGTCGAGCAGCCGGCCCAGGATCACCTGGGTGATGAACACCAGCATGAAGGCGCCGATCACCGGGCCGAACAGCGTGCCCATGCCGCCCAGCAGCGAATAGACGATCAGGCTCAGGTTGGTAGTCGTCGCGATAGACCGAATCGGTGGTGATGTAGCCCAGCGAATGGGCATAGATCACGCCCAGCATGCCCGGTGAGCACGGCGCTGATGACGAAGGCCATGCGCTTGTAGCGCTCGGTCGGCACGCCGAGCATGCGCGCGGTGTCCTCGTCCTCGCGGATGCTCAGAAGCCCGGCGCCGAAGCGGCTGCGGCCGGATCTGCCAGGCGATCAGCAGGGCACGACGAGGCCGGCCACGAGGATAGACCTAGTAGAAGAAGGTCGCGGGTTCCAGGCTGCTGGGCGCGACGGCGGGAAGTTGAGCCCGAGCGAGCCCCTGAAGAAGTCGACGTTGCTGTTGAGCTCGGCGCAGACATGGCTGACGCCCAGCATGGCGATGGCGAAGAAGGTGCCGCGCAGGCGCAGGATCGGATAGGAGATCGCCGCCGACAGCACCGCGCAGCAGAGCGCCGCCCACCGCCAGGCCGAGCAGCAGCAGCAGCGGCGGCGGCAGGCCGGAGAAGCGCGCCTCGACCAGGCCGGCGGCAAAGGCGCCGACGCCGATGAAGGCGGCATGGCCGAAGCTCGCATAGCCCGCGAAGCCGCCCAGGATCGTCCAGGCGACGCCGAGCCCGGCCGAGTAGAGCATCAGCTGGCCGACCCGGACGTAGAACGGCGGCAGCACGAACGGCGCCCAGCGGCCAGCAGCGACGGCGCAGGCCACCATCAGCAGCAGATGGCCAGGGCGGGAGAGAGTTTCATCGCGAGGCGCTGAAGGCGTTGCCCAGAAGGCCGGTCGGACGGACCAGCAGCAGGAGCACCAGCAGCAGGAACATGGTCACGTTCGGGAAAGGACGGCCCGATATACTGCGCCGGTGAGGGTGCTGACGATGCCCAGCAGCAGGCCGCCGAGCAGCGCGCCGGCCGGACTGCCGACGCCGCCCAGCACCACGACGACGAAGGCGTTCAGCGTCCAGGTCGCTTCGTCGGCCGGCGAGAACGGCAGGATGATGCCGATGATGATGCCCGGCCGCGCCGGCGAAGGCTGCCGACACGGCGAAGGTGAGGGCATAGACGTGGCGCACGTTGACGCCGCACAGGCGCGCCGCCATCGTCTGCTGCGCCGTGGCGCGGATGACGCGGCCGAGCGGTGAGAATTTCAGCAAGCAGCGCCAGGCAGCACAGCAGCACCAGGCTGGCGCAGCAGGGCGCTCACCCGCACCGCATCGAAGTGTCACCGCGCCGAGCTTGAACGAGGTGAAGGCGCCAGCTCGGCGTGATGTTCTTCATGTCGGGCGAGAACACCCAGATCATGATGTTCTGCAGCATCAGCGCCACGCCGAAGGTCAGCAGCATCGAGCCGAGCGGCGAGCGATCGACGGCGTGCTGGATCAGGAAGCGCTGGTAGACGTAGCCGACGGCAGAACAGCACGGCCATCACCAGCGGCAGGGTGAGCAGCGGATCGATGCCGCAGCGCCTTGGACAGGATCAGCGCCAGATAGGCGCCGAGCAGCACCAGGATGCCGTGGCTGAGATTGATGACGTGCAGCACGCCGAAGATCAGCGAGAAGCCGACGGCGGCGAGCGCATAGATGCCGCCCAGCACCAGGCCGTCGGCCAGCGTCTGCGCGATCAGGTTCATGCCGAAAACGCTGATCGTCACGCCTTCTTGTCCCACGGCGGCGCCGGGTAGATCGGCTGTCGCCGAATGGGCCTCGCCGGGGAACACGATCTCGAAGCTTGCCCTTCATGCACCTGGCCGATCATGCGCGCCCATGATGATGGCATCGCCGTCGCCGTCGGGCGTGAACTTGATGCGGCTGTAGAAGGTCTCGTAGTCCGCCACGGCCAGCGCGTCGCGCACCGCCTCGGCCTTGATGCTCTTGGCCGCCTGCATGGCGAGGATATAGGTCTCGATGCAGGCCGCGGCGCCGGCGGTGTGATAGGCGATCGGGCGGGTGAACTTGGCTGTTGTAGTACTCGACGAACTTCTTCGAGATCGCCGAGAGAACTTGTCCTTGTAGGGAACGTTCTCGTCCCAGTAGGTCGAGCACAGCAGCGCCTCCGGAATATTTGCCCAGCGCCTCGCGGAACGGGCGAGCTGCGGGCCCAGCCCTGGAACAGCAGCTTCACGTTGGTGCCGCTGGCGATCATCTGCCGGCGCCACCAGGAGCGAGTCCTGATCGTGCATGACGCAGACCAGGAGATCCGGGCGTATTGGCGCGCACCGAGCCCAGCACGCTCGACACGTCGGTCGGCTTGGCCGGCAGCTCGAAGCTGTCGAGCCGCTTGAAGCCCGCCGCGTCGCACGACAGCCGCACGCCCTCGCCCGCGGTCTTGGAGAAGGCGTCGTTGGTGTAGATCACCGAATAGGTCTGCGGCGTGGGCTGCAGCGACTTGAACAGCGCCGCCGCCGAGGCGAACTGGCGGGTGGCGCGCGGATACATGCCGAACACGTACTTGAAGCCGCTTGGTGAAGATCGCGTCGGAGCCGCCGCCGGTCTGCACCATCGGCTTCTTCGCCCGCTCGGTGATCGCCGCGGTCGGCAGCACGATGTTGCGAGCCGAACGAACCCAGGAAGAAGTCGGTGCCCTCGTCGAGCTGGCGCTGGATCAGCGTGGTGGCGCGCGCCGGATCGCTGGCGTCGTCGAACAGTTTCAGCTCGATCTTGTACTTCTCGCCGGCGATCTCGACGCCGCCCAGCACGTCGTTGAGGTAGCTGGCGGCGGTGATGTAGCCGTTGTTGACGTTGAGCCCGGTCTCCGCCGCGCGCGCCGCTGAGCGGCACCGAGCCGCCGAACACCAGCGTCTTGCCGGCTTGCGCCTGGGCCGACCGAAGGGCGGGAGCTGCCAGTGAAGCTGCTCCCAATCCCGCACCCACCAGAATGTCGCGACGTCGCGTGCTTGCCTGCCCTGTCTTTGGTGACCCACCCGGATGCCCGTTCTACTGCAAAACGCGTGCCCTTGGCATAGGCCGCGTCCGTCGACATCGCATGGCGAACCCGGTTCCTTGCCTCTCCGTGGGGAAGAAAGTCTCGGCAACGGTTCGCGGCTGCAACAGGCGCGAGGTTGACCCGGGAGCCGGCAGCGCTCGATCTTGGTGCCTGTCATGGAGGACCGACAGCAGATGGCCGCCTCGGCCGAAACCCTGGACTACGACGCCCTCGTCATCGGCGCCGGCATTTCAGGCCTCTACCAGCTCTACCGTCTGCGCGAGCTCGGCCTGCGGGTGCGCGTGCTCGAGGCCGGCACCGGCGTCGGCGGCACCTGGTACTGGAACCGCTATCCGGGCGCGCGCTTCGATTCGGAGAGCTACTCCTACGGCTATTCCTTCTCGCCAGGAGCTGCTCGACGAATGGAACTGGACCGAGCATTTCGCGCCGCCAGCCCGAGACGCTTGCGCTATCTCAACTACGTCGCCGACAAGTTCGACCTGCGCCGCGACATCCAGTTCCAGCAGCCGCGTGACCGCGGCGCACTACCGGGACGAGACGCGGCCACTGGGACGTCACGCTCGAGGACGGCAGCCGCTACCGCGCGCGCTTCCTGATCACCGCCATCGGCCCGCTGTCGGCGCCGACCATGCCGCGCATCGAGGGCGTCGAGACGTTCCAGGGCCAGTCCTGCCACACCGCGCGCTGGCCGCATGAGCCGGTGAGCTTCGCCGGCAAGCGCGTGGCGGTGATCGGCACCGGCGCCACCGGCGTGCAGACCATCCAGGAGGTCGCCAAGACCGCCGGGCACCTGACCGTGTTCCAGCGCACGCCCAACTGGTGCGCGCCCCTGCACAACGGCAAGATCGACGAGGAGGACGATGCGCCGCATCAGGGCCGGCTATCCCGAGATGTTCGAGCGCTGCCGCGAGACCTTCGCCTGCTTCCTGCACACGCCCGATCCGCGCGGCACCTTCGAGGTGACGCCCGAGGAGCGCGAGGCGTTCTTCGAGAAGCTCTATGCCGAGCGCGGCTTCGGCATCTGGCAGGGCAATTTCCGCGACATCCTCGATCGATCGCGCAGGCCAACGCGGCTGATCAGCGACTTCGTCGCCCGCAAGATCCGCCAGCGCGTGAAGGACCAGGCGGTGGCCGAGAAGCTGATCCCCAAGAACCACGGCTTCGGCACGCGCCGCGTGCCGCTCGAGACCAAATACTACGAGGTCTACAACCAGCCCAACGTCCGGCTGGTCGACATCAACGGAAACGCCGATCGAGCGCATCACGCCCACGGGCATCAAGACCAGCGACGCCGAGTACGAATTCGACATCATCATCTACGCCACGGGCTTCGACGCCATCACCGGCAGCTTCGATCGCATCGACATCCGCGGCGCTGGGCGGCCTGCAGGCTCAAGGACAAGTGGACAGGGCGGGCCGCAGACCTATCTCGGCGTGCTGGTCGAGGGCTTCCCCAACATGATGATGCTGATGGGCCCGCACACCGCGCTGGGCAACATTCCGCGCAGCATCGAATACAACGTCGACTGGGTGACCGGCCTGATCCGCTACATGCGCGAGCACAAGCTCACGCCGCGTCGAGGCCACGGCCGCGAGGCGTGGCGGTCGTGGACCGATCACGTCAAGTCGCTGGGCGAGGGCCTGCTGTCCAACGAGGTCGATTCGTGGATGACCGGCATCAACACGCAACGTCGAAGGCAAGCAGACCCGCATCATCGCCCGCTACAGCGGCAGCGCGCCGGCCTATCGCGCGCGCTGCGACGCGGTGGCGGCGAACGGCCATCGGGAGCTCGTGCTGGGGTAGTCACTGGACCGCGGGCCTCCAGGCGCGCTCATGATCATGAGCGGACCTGGAGGCTCGCGCTCCGGAAGATTATGACGCGCCGCCGCAAAGAGACGGCTAAGCTCACCTCCTTCATGACCGACCCCCTCCCTCCCCTCGTCGCTCCCTGGCGCATCGGCGTCGATGTCGGCGGCACCTTCACCGACATGGTGCTGCGCGACTGCCGCGGGCGCCGTGCGCATCTTCAAGGCGCCGTCGGTGCCGGCCGATCCCAGCGAGGGCGTTTTGGGCGTGCTGCGGCTGGCCGCCCAGCAGCTCGACCTGCCGCTCACCGCCCTGCTGCGCGACTGCGCGCTGTTCGTGCACGGCTCGACCGTCGCCACCAACACCATCCTCGAGAAGAAGGGCGCCAAGGTCGGCATGCTGACGACCGAGGGCTTTCGCGATTCGCTGGAGATCCGCCGCGGCATCCGCGAGAACCAGTGGGATCACCGCGCGCCGTTTCCCCAGGTGCTGGCGCCGCGCTACCTGCGCCTGCCGGTGCGCGGGCGCATCGGCGCCGACGGCAGGAGCTGGCGCCGCTGGTCGCCGAGGACGTCGACGCGGCGGCCAAGGTGTTCGCCGACGAAGGCGTCGAATCGGTCGCCGTCTGCCTGTTCAACTAGCTTCCTCGACGGCACGCACGAGCGCGCGGCCGGCGCGCAGCTCGCCAAGAGCTGGACCGGCAAATGGATCTCGCTGTCGAGCGAGGTCATGCCGACCATGGGCGAGTACGAGCGCGGCTCGACCGCCGTGGTCAACGCCTACATCGCGCCCAAGGTGACGAGCTATCTCAGCGCGCTCGACGCAGCAGCTGCGCCAGCTCGGCCTGCCGCGCTCGCTGCTGCTGCTGCAGAGCAACGGCGGCGCGGTGTCGGTCGACGCAGGTCGCCAGCCGCCCGGTGATGCTGGTCCTGTCCGGCCCGGCCGCCGGCGTCGGCGCGCTGAAGGGCTGCGCCGCGCCGGGCGAGGCGGCCAACCTGATCTCGATGGAGATCGGCGGCACCAGTTGCGACGTCATGGTGATGGCCAGGGGCGAGGTGCCGGTGGCCGACGAGCTTGTGATCGACGGCTATCATCTCACCACGCCGTCGGTCGAGATCCACACCGTCGGCGCGGGCGGCGGCGCCATCGCCTGGGTCGACGATGCGGGCCTGCTGCATGTCGGCCCGCAAGGCGCCGGCGCGCGGCCCGGGCCGGCCGCCTACGGGCTGGGCGGCGAGAACCCGACCGTCACCGACGCGCAGCTCGTGCTCGGCCGCCTGCGCCCCGGCCCGCTGGCCGGCGGCGCCGTCACGCTCGACGGCAAGCTGGCGCGCCAGGCGGTCGAGACCAAGCTCGCCAAGCCGCTCGGCCTCTCGGTCGAGGACGCCGCGGCTGGCGTGATCCGGCTGCTGGAGCAGAACCTGCTGCACGCCGTCGAGCGGCTCAGCATCGAGCGCGGCCACAATCCCGCGACCTTCACCCTGGTCGCCGCCGGCGGCGCGGGACCGATGCACGGCGCCGAGGTGGCGCGCGCGCTGGGCTGCAAGCGCGCGCTGCTGCCGCGCGCGGCCGGCGCCTTCTGCGCCCTGGGCATGCTGCAGTCCGACGTGCGCCAGGATTACCTGCAGGTCTTCCTGGCCGATCTCGACACGGTCGATCGCGCCAGCCTCGACGCGGGCTTCGCGCAGCTCGAGACGCGCGCCCGCGAGGCGCTGGCCCGCGAAGGCTTCGCCGACGCCACGGCCGCGCATCGAGCGCGAGATGGACCTGCGCTACGACGGCCAGCAATGGCCGGTGCGCGTCGCCCTGCGGCGCCGGCTTCGATGCCGCCGCGGCGCGGCAGGCGTTCGAGGCCGGAGCATCAGCGCCTGTTCGGCCATATCCAGCCCGGCGGCCGCATCGGCATCACCGCGCTTGCGCGTCGTCGGCCGCGGCCTGCTCGACTGGACGCCGCCGGCGGCGCGCTCGCCGCAGGCCGCGCCGCCCAAGCCGCGCGAGCAGCGCAAGGTCTGGATCGATCCCGCGCACGGCTGGCGCGACGTGCCGGTCTACGACGGCGCCGATCTGCGTGCCGGGCTGCACGGCTCGACGGGCCGCTGCTGATCGAGGAGCGCACCACCACCGCCTTCATCGGCCCGCGCGATCGGCTCGAAGTCGATCGCGCGCGACGACTTTCCTGGTCCATGTCGGAGCCGTCGCATGAGCACCGCACGCTCGATCCCGTCACCCTGGCGCTGGTGCAGAACCGGCTCGACCACATCTCGCACCAGATGGGCTGGGTGATGACGCGCACGGCGCGCTCGCCGATCTTCAGCCAGAGCCACGACTTCTCCTGCTTCATCGCCGACGCGCGCGGCACGCTGATCAGCCAGGCCGACGGCATCCCGATCCATACCGGCGGCGGCGGCTTTCGCCGTGCGCGCCATCCTGCGCGACTTCAAGGACGCGATCGAGCCGGAAGACGTCTTCCTGCTGAACGATCCCTACACCGCCGGCGGCAACCACCTGCCGGACTGGGTGATCGCGCGGCCGGTGTTCGTCGCGGGCAAGCTGGTCGCCTTCGCCTGCAACCGCGCCCACCAGGCCGACATCGGCGGCGGTGCGGCCGGCACCTACAACTCGGCGGCCACCGAGATCTTCCACGAGGGCATCCGGCTGCCGGTGCTGAAGCTGATCGAGGGCGGCAGCACGCGCGACGACCTGTGGCGCCTGCTGATGATCAACACCCGCCTGCCCGAGGCGCTCGGACGGCGACCTGCGCGCCATGATCGGCTCGACCCGCATCGGCGCCGAGCGGCTGGCGGCTGCTGGTCGAGGAGCTGGGCGTCGAGCGCGCGCCGGCGATTTCTTCGAGGGCGTGCTGGCCCATGCCGACCGCCGCTTCCGCGCCTGCATCGACCGCCTGGCCAAGGGCGTGTGGCGCGCCGAGGAGCCGGTCGACAACGACTGCTTCGAGCCGATCGACGGCAGGATCGCCGTCACCCTGACGGTGAAGGACCGACGGCCTGATCGTCGACTTCGCCGGCACCTCGCCGCAGATCGCGCGGCTTCAAGAACAGCTCGATCGCCAACTCGACCTCGGCGGTGTTCATGGCGCTGTCGTCGTTCTTCGAGCCCGACCTGCCCAAGAACGAAGGCGCCTTCCGCAGCGTCGAGATCCGCCTGCCCGAGGGCACGCATGGTGAACGCGCGCGCGCCGGCGCCGATGACCATGAACACGGTGTTCATCGCCCACGAGATCATCCATGCGCTGTGGAAGGCGCTGGGCCAGGCGCTGCCCGAGCGCGCCTCGGCCGGCTGGTCGAAGGCGGTGCATGCCGTCACCGCCGGCCTCACGGACCGATGGCGGCCGCTACGTGATGTACCAGTGGGCCGGCGCGCCGGCCGGCGGCGGCGTCGAAGGCCGCGACGGCTTCCATCTGATCGGCCATCTCATCACCCTGGGCGGCCTCACGCTGCCCAACCTCGAAACCTACGAGCAGCTCTATCCGGTGCGCTTCCGCCGCCAGGAGCTGCGCTGCGACAGCGCCGGCCCCGGCCGCTTCCGCGGCGGCGCCGGCTGCGACTACGAGGTCGAGATCTTCACCCCGGCCGACTACGCCTTCCGCGGCGAAGGCGTCGGCGCGCCCTCGAGCTTCGGCGCCGCCGGCGGCCGCGCCGGCGTGGGCGGCGAGGTCATCCTCACCCTGGCCGACGGCAAGCAGCATCCAGGCGCCGAAATACGGCGTCGAGCGCCACGGGCCCGGCACCTATCGCGCGCTGTCGCCGGGCGGCGGCGGCTATCGGCGATCCGCGGACGCGCGATCCGGCGCGCGTGCTGCGCGACGTGCGCGACGGCGTGGTGAGCGCGGCGGCGGCCGAGCGCGACTACGCCGTGGCGATCGCTGCCGACGGGCGCAGCATCGACGAGGCGCGCGCACGGCTGCGCTCAGGCGCTGACTCACGTCATGCCGGACCGCGGGACCTCCAGGCCCGCACATCTTCGTGTCGTCGATACGATGACATGGAGCGGGCCTGGAGGCCCGCGGTCCGACATGAGTCTCACTTTGAGATCAGTGCCGCGCCGTCGCCGTAGCTTTCCGTCTCCCGCAGGGATGATACTCTGCGGCGGTAAGCCGCGACGAATGCAGCACCCGCGGAAGGAGGCTGCGCCATGCGTATGAAATACGGTGCGATCCTGGTCGCGATCGTCGTCCTCGGCCTGATCGTGCTCGGACGCGTGGGCAACACCCTGGTCGACTGGCTGTGGTTTTCGTCGATCGGCTATGACGGCGTCTTCTGGACGATCTTCACCGCCCGCGCCGGCCTCTTCCTCGCCGTCTTCGCCGTCTCGACCGGCGCATTCTGGCTCTCGGGCAGACTGGCGCTCCGCTTCGCGCGGCGGCCGGCGGCCTGGCCGCCGCGCGCGGCCTTTCCCCGTACGCGCCGCAGACCCCGCAGTGCGCGGCTTCTCAGCTACGTGTCGCCGCACGTCCCGTGGACGGCTTGCTCGTCGCCGGCGCGGCCATCCTGCTCGGCCTGCTGACCGCCGCCATCGAGCTCTCGAACTGGGACGTGGTGCTTCGCTTCCTCTACCAGGTGCCCTATGGCGAGAGCGATCCGGTGTTCGGCAAGGACATCGGCTTCTATCTCTTTTCGCTGCCGGCCTATGTCGCGCTCGAAGAACTGGCTGCTGCTGCTGCTGTTCTTCAGCGCCGCCATCGCCGGCGCGGTCTATTGGGCTGCATGGCGACATCGAGCTCGACACGCCGCCGCGCGGCCTGTCGCCCGCCGCGCTCGCCCATGGCTCGGCGCTGCTCGGCCTGTACTTCGCGGTGAAGGCCTGGTCCTACGCGCCTCGACCGCTTCCTGCTGCTCTACAGCGACAACGGCGTCGTCGTCGGCGCCGGCTACACCGACCTCCACGTCAGGCTGCCGGTGCTGTGGCTGCTCATCGGACTGGCCGCCGCTCTGCGCCGTCGCCTGCATGGGTCAATGTGCGCTGGCGGACCTGGCGCGATCCCGCGGCGGCGGTGGCGCTGCTGTTCGGCAGCTCGTTCGTGGTCTGCCGTGCTGGTTCCCGCGCTGTTCCAGCCGCTTCTATGTCGAAGCCGAGCGAACTGCAGCTCGAGACGCCCTATATCGAGCGCAACATCGCCTTGACGCGGCAGGCCTACAACCTGCAGCAGATCGCGGTGAAGCCGTTCGCGGTCGAGGAAGGCTGAGCTTCGCCTCGCTCGAGGCCAACCGCGCGACCATCGACAACATCCGGCTGTGGGACTGGCAGCCGCTGATGGAGCACCTACGCGCAGCTCCAGGAGATCAGGACCTATTACAAGTTCCTCGACATGGACATCGACCGCTATCGGCTGGGCGGCACCTATCAGCAGGTGATGCTGTCGGCACGCGAGCTCGAGCCTTCGCTGCTGCCGTCCAATGCGCAGACCTGGGTCAACCTGCATCTGCTGTTCACCCACGGCAACGGCGTGGTGATGTCGCCGGTGACGCAGCAAAACCACCGAAGGCCTGCCGACCTTCTACCTGCAGGACATCCCGCCGGTCGCCAACGGCGGTCCCGCCATCCGCGAGCCGCGCCTCTATTTCGGCCAGGGCCGCGAGCGCTATGCGATCGTCAAGGGCAGCACGCCCGAGTTCGACTATCCCAAGGGCAAGGACAACGTCTACGCGTCCTACGACGGCGCCGACGGCGTCGCCATCGGCGACCCGGCGCTGGCGCGCCCTGTTCTCCTGGTACTACGGCGATCCCAACATCCTGCTCACCGAGCTACATCACCAACGAGAGCCGGATCCTGCTTCATCGCAACATCCAGGACCGCGTGCGCACGATCGCCCCCGTCCTGCGCCTCGACCACGATCCCTATATCGTGGTGAGCGACGGGCGCCTGTTCTGGATGCAGGACGCCTACACCACCAGCGACTGGTTTCCCTATGCCCAGCCGCAATCCTCCGGCGGCCTCAACTACATCCGCAACTCGGTCAAGGTGGTGATCGACGCCTACAACGGCTCGGCGGACTTCTATGTCAGCGATCCCGGCGATCCGCTGATCCAGACCTACCAGCGCATTTTCCCCGGCCTGTTCAAGCCGCTGGCTGCCATGCCGGCCGACCTGCAGCAGCACATCCGCTACCCCGAGGATCTCTTCCTCGTCCAGGCGCAGCTCTACCGCGCCTATCACATGGACACGCCGGAGGTTTTCTACAATCGCGAGGATCTCTGGCAGTTCCCGCGCCAGGCCGCCGACAGCGACGGCCTCGGCATGCGCGCAGACGCCACGCATGGCGCCTTACTACATGATCATGCGGCTGCCCGGCGAGGCGCGCGCCGAGTTCGTCCTCATGCTGCCGATGGTGCCGAGCCAGCGCGAGAACATGATCGCCTGGCTGGCGGCGCGCTGCGATCCGCCCGACTACGGCAAGGTCGTGGTCTACGAATTCCCCAAGGACAAGCTGGTCTACGGGCCGTTCCAGATCGAGGCGCGCATCCAGCAGAACACCGACATCTCGCAGCAGATCTCGCTGTGGAACCAGATGGGCTCGCGCGTCATCCGCGGCCATCTCCTGGTGGTGCCGATCGAGAACTCGATCCTCTACGTCTCGCCGCTCTACCTGCGCGCCGCGACCGGCCAGCTGCCGGAGCTGAAGCGCGTGATCGCGGCCTACGGCGATCGCGTGGTGATGGAGGAAACGCTGGGCGCGGCGCTGGCGGCGCTCTTCAAGGAGACCGCGCCGCCGCCGGCACGTCCCGCCGAGGCGGGCGCGGCGAGCGCCGCCGGCCCGGCGGATGCGCGCGCCCGCGAGGCGCTCGCCCACTATGACCGGGCCATCGAGCGCCTGAAGGCGGGAGATTTTGCCGGCTTCGGCGCCGAGCTCGATGCGCTCAGGCCGTTGCTCGAGGCGCTCGGCTCGGCCAACCCGCGGTCCTTAGCGCGACGTTGGCGATTTCCGTCGACGGTCTCGACCGGAAGCGCGAAGCGCGGCAGTGGAGAGACCTGTCTCTCCGCGATAAGCGGCTCTATGGCGGAAAGAGGAGGTCTCTCCGCTCAGCCCTTCGGGCCTCGGTCGAGACGACGGAAATCACACATAGTCGCGTAACGCGAAGGTATGATCGACCGTTATCGGCGGTGGTGCGAGAGTGCGGCCACGGGAGGCAGCGTTGAGCGTATTCGACACACGACACGACCAGATGTTCCCGGTGCTCTCGGCGGCGCAGATCGATGTCGCGCGCCGTTTCGCCAGCGGCCCGCCGCGCCGCTTCGAGCCCGGCGCCGTCATGGTCGAGGTGGGCGAGCTGGCCGCGCCGGTCTGGCTGGTGCTCGCCGGATCGATCGAGGTCGCGTGGCGCGACGGCCTCGGCCGCGAGACCGCGGTCGGCGGCGAAGGCCCCGGCCAGTTCTCCGGCGAGATCAGCCAGCTCGCCTCCCACACTCGCTCGTGGTGGGACGCGCCGGCCCCGAGGGCTGCACCGCCGATCCCGTTCGACTCGGCCCATCTGCGCGCCCTCATCATCGGTTCGGCCGATATCGGCGAGATCGTGATGCGCGCCTTCATCCTGCGCCGGGTCGGGCTGATCGAAGGCGACCGCTCCGGCTCGATCCTGATCGGCCGCGCCGGCATGCCGGACGTCGTGCGGCTGCAAGGCTTCCTGACCCGCAACGGCTATCCCGTCTCCGTCCTCGACTCGGGCGACGATCCCGAAGCGCATGCGTTGGTCGAGCGGCTGGGCATCCGCGACGACGAGCAGCCGTTGCTGCTCTGCCCGAACGGCACCGTGCTGCGCCGGCCGACCAATGAAGAGGCCGGCCGGTGCCTGGGCCTCACCCCCAAGCTCGATCCCGGCCGGCTCTACGACGTGGCGGTGGTCGGCGCCGGTCCGGCCGGGCTCGCCACCGCCGTCTACGCGCGCCTCCGAAGGCCTCTCGGTGCTGGTGCTCGACCAGCGCGCCATCGGCGGCCAGGCGGGCGCGTCGGCCCGCATCGAGAACTATCTGCGGATTCCCCACCGGCATCTCGGGCCAGGCCCTGGCCGGGCGCGCCTACACCCAGGCGCAGAAGTTCGGCGCCGAGCTCGCCATTCCGCTCGAAGCCGAGCGGCTCGACTGCGACGACCGCGACGGTCCGCTGCGCCTGAAGCTCCGCAGCGGCGAGCTGATGCAGGCGCGCACCGTCGTCATCGCCTCGGGCGCGCGCTACCGCCGGCCCGACATTGCCAACCTCGCCACCTTCGAAGGCGCCGGGATCTCCTACTGGGCATCGCCCATCGAGGCCAAGCTGTGCGAGGGCGAGGAGATCGCCCTGGTGGGCGGCGGCAATTCCGCCGGCCAGGCCGTCGTCTTCCTGGCCAACCGGGTGAAGCAGCTCCACCTGATCGTCCGCGGCAGCGGCCTCGAAGCCTCGATGTCGCACTATCTGGTCGAGCGCATCGCCGCACTGCCCAACGTGACGCTGCACACCGGCACGGAAATCGTTTCGCTGGAAGGCGACCGCGAGACCGGCCTGTCCGGCGCCATCTTCCGCCGGCGCGCCACCGGCGCGGCGCATCGCTGTTCCTGTCGCCACCTGTTCCTGTTCATCGGCGCCGATCCCAACACCGGCTGGCTGCACGGGCTGCGTCGAGCTGGACGAAAAGGGCTTCGTCCTCACCGGCAAGGACGCCGCCGGCGGGCTCGACGACGCTGCCCCTCGAAACCAGCCGCCCGCGCGTGTTTGCCGTGGGCGACGTGCGCGGCGGCTCGACCAAGCGGGTCGCCGCCGCCGTCGGCGAAGGCGCGGCGGTGGTGGCGCAGATCCACGCGTCGCTGTCCTAGCGGCAACGTAGGCCGTCCCCGGACGTTAGTTCCGCGAGCCGTCCGGCCCAATCTCATCGTGGTGGATCGTGATCGACCCTAGAACCTCGGCCCAATCGAAGAGCACGATCCTGCCCTCGCATATTGCCGAGACGGTCGATGCGTGGCGGCGCAGATCCATTCGACCACCACCTGAAGCGCACCCGCATGGAGATATTCATGGATGACTGGACCGCCCGGCTGGCGACACCGGCGGTCCTGGTGGCGATCGTCCGCGGCGTTGCCTTGTGGATCGCCGCTCAACTTGCTGGCCCCGCTCGCCGGCTGCACGCCGTCGTCGATGAACCGCCGTTTCTCTGGCTGTTCGAGGCGCTCACCCTGCTGGGCGTGGTCATGGGGATTCTCATCCTGTCGACGCAACGGCGCGCCGACCAGCTTGCCGAGCTGCGCGAGCAGATGACGCTGGAATTGGCCAGCGTGACCGAGCGCAAGGTCGCCAAGGTCATCGAACCCATCGAGCGAGCTTCGACGCGACAGCCCTTCGCTCAAGAACAGGGACCGACCACGAAGCCAGGCAGATGTCCGAGCGCACGAGTCCCGGAGAAGTGCTGATCGCGATCAAGGATCCGCACGAGGAAATGGTCGCGCGGTCGAGCGATAGCGAGCCGCCGATCGCGCAGACGGAAGCACAGCCGACGCCAAGGAATGACGATATGGCGCGAACGATTCTGCCGAGCGCGAGTCGTCCGCCTGTGCTACAAGGTACACTCATCGAGGCAGGCTGGAACGGCGGTGAGCAAGGCTCGCAGCAATCCCTGAGGAACAAAATTGGGCGCCCTGGCAATTTCCCTTGTCGCGTTCGTCATCATGCTGGCCGGCGCGGCCGCAGGCGTCGTGTTGCGCAGAAGCCTGCCGAAGCACCATCTCAACGACCATTCGAAGGACGTCATCCGGCTGGGCTCCGCCCTGATTGCCACGCTCTCCGCACTGGTGCTGGGCCTGCTGATCACGTCGGCCAAGAACACCTATGACGTCCAGCGCAACGAAATCCGGCAGATCGCGGCGAAGCTGGTCCTGCTCGACGGCGAACTCGAGCGCTACGGACCGGAGGCGCGGACCGCGCGTGACTTGCAGCGACAGGCGCTCGGCCCGCTGATCGACCGGATCTGGGGCGAGCGCGCCGTGAAGTCCGCGTCTGGCGCACCCTACCGGCCGGGCGTCGAGGGTGAACTTGTCTATGCGGCCATCGAGGGACTGGCGCCGCAGAACGACGTCCAACGCAACCTCAAGTTCAAGGCCCTTCAGACCATGGCCAGCATCACGGAAGCGCGCGTGCTGCTGTTCGAGCAGTCGGATGCGGGCCTGCCGATACACCTGCTCGTGGTGCTGGTCTTCTGGCTGACCATCCTGCTGGCCAGCTTCACGCTTTTTCCACGGTCAATCCGACGGGCGGCGTCGCCCTGGCGATCATCGCCCTGTCGGCCTCCGGCGCGATCTATCTGATCCTGGAGCTGAACCATCCGTTCGGCGGGTTGATGCAGATCCCGAGCGACTCGCTGCGCAACGCGCTGGGCGTGCTCGCCCCGTAGGGCAGTCCGCAGTGCTGTTGACTTCGTCGTCGTCTCGACCGAGGGCCGCAGGCCCAGGCGGAGAGACCTTGCCTCCACGATAGGCCGCTTATCGTTGAGGCAAGGTCTCTCCGCTCCGCGCTTCGCGCTCCGGTCCGAGACGACGGCAGCCGCTATATGCGATAGCCGCTCTAACTCTCCGCGAACAGCCTTCGGGCCCGCTCCACGTCGAAGCGTTGCTCGCGCAGGGTCTCGGGATCCCACTCGCTGCGCTCGGCGGCGAAGAAGTCGCCGCCATAGACGTGGATCGCGCCGGTCAGTCGCGGGATCGGGTTGGTCACCGAATGGATGATGTCGCGGCCAAGCGGCGCGCGCGTCCTTCTCCGACAGAGCCTTCGCGCCCGCCGCCTCAATTCTTCGGCCGTCGCCGCCGTCAAGCCGGCGCCAGAAGATATTGTCTCTCGCGGCCGGTATAGACGCCGATCACCGCCCACATCGTGTGATTGTGCGGCATGATCGTCATCTTGGGCGGCCACACGACGTTCAGCACCGTGAGCGCCGACGAGTGATGCAGCGCCTGAATGCCGCCGCCGCTGGGCTCACCCAACGCCTTCAAGACCGCCACGGGATCGGAGACAGCCCGCGCCACGACTTCCTTCACGGCCACGTGGCTGTCGTTCTCCTGGACCGCCGTCTCACACTCGGCGAGGAAGCGTTTGAGGTCGAACATGCGTCACCCCTGTTGGGAGAGTTGTCCCTCCTTTTTAGCTGGCGGACGCCGCCAATTCACGGACTTTCGCGGCGGTCGCGGTATTGGCCGGATAGAAGCATTCGATCTTCAGCTGCTGCAGCGCCACCTCGTGCGGCATGGCAAACGTCGTGAACATCGAGAAGAAGTCGAGATTGAGATCGCCCTTGCGCAACTGCATCGTCATCACGGGCGATGACGGTGGGCTTTGCGGTACCTTCCAGCCGGCCGGCACGCCGGGATAGACCAGGATCTCGTCGCGCAGCTTGGCGGCGGTGCGACTGCCCTGGGCGACCTCGCGATGGAGGATCTGCACCAGGCGGCCGGCGAAGTCGGCCCAGTTGACGATGAACCGTCGCAGCCCCTTGGGATGGAAGACGACATGCATGGCGTTGTTCGCCCGGTCCTTGTCCATGTCGTAGGTCTTGTGGAAGATGCCGAAGATGCGTCGTGACGCGCTCGTTGCGCATGCGAATGTCCCACCGCCCGTCGATGACGATCGCCGGCAAGGGTTCCTGCTGCTTGAGGATGAAATCGAGGGCGTGGCGCACGTGCTCGAAGTCGACGGCTGCCCATCCCTGATCGCCGAACGGCGGGACGAACCCGCCGCCAGGTGAAGGTCGTTCTGCGCCTCGAGCGGCAGATCGAGCGCCGCGCCCAGGGACCTGGACCATGTCCCGGCTGGGCTGCGCCCGCCCGTTCTCCAGGAAGCACAGATGGCGCGACGACACGCTCGCTTCGCCGGCGAGGTCGAGCTGGCTGTAGCGGCGGACAAGCCGCCAGTGCCTGAGCAGGCGTCCGAAATCCCGGGCGGGCGCGTCCTGCGCCGCCAATTCTCTGGCTTGCATGAACGCAGCCCTAGACCTTCGCATAAGAAGAACAATTACCTCAGAGGTCAGAGTCATGGCTTCCCGTCGTCTCGACCGAGGGCGCGCAGGCCGACGGAGAAGACCTTGCCTCCACGATAGGCCGCTTATCGTTGAGGCGAGATCTCTCCGCTCCGCGCTGCGCGCTCCCGGTCGAGACGACGGAGCCGTCGTCAGGGGACTCCCCTGCAATAGGAAATTGCGCAAAGGCCCGATCAGCGCTTCCGGGCGATCCTCGGCAAAGAAGAGCTTCGCCTCCGGCACTTCGACGACCGCCACCGCTCCGGGGATCGTCGCGCGCAGCCAGTGGGCCCATTTCACCGGGAAGAAAATGTCGTTCAGTCCCCACACGATCAGGGTCGGGACACGGAGCTGCCGCAGCAGGGCTCGATCACCACGGTTTGCCGGGAGTCGAAGGCGAGAAAATAGCGGTGGAAGGCATCGCGCCGGCAGGCGTTCTGAAGAAGCGGTTCGAAGTACAGGCGGATCACCTCGTCCGTGAGCACGGCGGGGTCGGCATAGGCCCGTGCAAAGCGCGCCCGGGTCGCTTCCGGATCCTTGAGCAGCTGCTCGAACGCGCCGGCGAGCGTTCCCATCCTGGCTGCCTCGATGTTGGGCAGGATGGCCTCGGGCGGCCAGCCGCGTCATGCACATCGCAGTTCGTCAGCGTGAGGCTGCGCAGCCGCCCCGGATTGTGGGCGGCGAAGATCTGCGCGATGGCGCCGCCGCTGTCGTTGGCCACCAGGTCGACGCGGTCGAGGCCCAAGGCGGCGATGAATTCTCCGATCATCCGCGCCTGCGCGGTGAACGAGACGTCCTGGTCAGGCGCGATCTCGCTGTAGCCCAGCCCCATGAGGTCGAGGGCGATGCAGCGCCGGCAGTCGCCCAAGCCTCTTCATCACATGCCGCCAGTGAAAGCCGTTGAGCGGCACGCCATGCACGAACAAGGCGGTGCGATCCTTCGCCGTGTTCGACAGAAGGCGATGCGGCCTGACGGCGTCTCGACGAAAACGACGCTTGGCGTGGAATTCCGTTACGTTCATGGCGCATCTCCCGTTTCGAGTGCGGGGCACCATCGTCACTTGCAGCAGCGACCGCAATTACGAGCCAGGTAAGTCCACGCGGCAGCCCCGCGAAGGCAGTATCAGAGTCGTCCCTCACCGGTGCCCCGGTCAGCGATTTCTCGGCGAGTCGCTCATCCCGGGCGCAAGGCCGGGGTTAATCTGCCCCGGTGTCGGGCCGGGTTCCTCGACTTCCACCGGAAGGGACTCCGTCCGCCCGCGGTCGGTCGTGATCGCCGGAATGCAGTCGGACCTGGCGGGCGGGCCGTCGAACACATCGGCGAGCCGGGCGTTGACCGCGGCGATGCCAGCCTCGAGAGGGCCGGGCGAGTGTCACCGGCTGGCGCCAGGATCGTCACCGTCGCCGTCATGCCCGAGACGAGGGGCACACCCGGTGGCACCTGGTCGATGGCGATCCGGACCGGAATGCGCTGGGCCAGGCCGCACCCATGTGAAGACGGCGTCGACATTGGGCAGCCCTTGGGCGCCCGAGGCCGCATTGGACACGCCAATGCCCCGAGTCACCGTCGCGACGTGTCCCATGATCGGCTGCGCATAACCCATCAATTTGGCTTCGACGCGATCGCCAATGCAAACCCGTGCCATCTTGGTCTCTTCGAAGTAGCCATCGATCCAGTAGCTGTCACTGTCGATGATCGACACGTTGGCAGTTCCCTGATGCGCAAAGTCGCCGACACGCATCAAGAGGTTCGTGACGTAGCCGTTCACCGGGCTGCGCACCCGGGTACGTCTCAGGTTGACGTCTGCCTGGTCGACCTGCTGCTGCGCCGCCTCGAGTGCAGCCCTCGCCTGGATGGCAGTGCCGGCAAAGACCTGCTGTTCCTCCGCGCTCGTCGCGATGGTCGACAAATGCTGCCGCCGCTCGGACTGGACCTGTTTGACCTGCAGGTCGGCGGCCTTCTGCTGCAGACTTTGCCTTGTTCGATCGCAGGGCGACCTCGAAGTCGAAAGGATCGATTACGTAGAGCACCTCGCCCTTGTGCACGAACTGGTTGTCGGCGACGTGCAGCTCGGTGATCCGGCCGGACACTTCCGGCGCCACGCTGGCGACCTGCACGCGGACGCGTCCGTCGCGCGTCCAGGGCGCCACGACATAGTAGCTCCAGGTCACCAGCGCCATCACGATCGCGACGGCCAAGGCGCCCAGGGTCGCCAGCCGCCGAACCCACGGCAGCAAGGTATGCAGCAGCGCTTGGAGCGCGCGGTGCCGTGTGGCGGCGGGAGCCGGCGCGCTGCGCGAGCGGGACGGTGCCTCGGTCATCGTCGGGCTTCCACGATGGGCGGCAGGTCCTGGAGGAGGAACTCCCGGTCAGGATCCGCCGTCCCCGGAGCCGCCTTCAGCGGCTTCTCCGACGCGCCGCGAGCTTGGGATTCGGAAGCTTCCATAGGCATCTTTCCTAGAGGAGCACGGTCAGCAGGCCGAGGATCGTGACGTAAAGACTGAGTTCCGCGATCGGCGGATGGCTGAACAGCCTGGGAAAGCCGATGAGATGCAGCACCGGTCGAAGCACCAGGAATATCGCCAATGCAGCCACGGCGTAGCGCACGAAGGGCGACAGCAGGACGCCCCGACCATCAGTTCGTAAAACGGATGAGTCATCGGGCGAGCCCCTGCTTGCGCAGCCGGATCATGCCGGCTTGATCGAACAGCCCGAGGGCTTCCTCCAGCTGCGCGACCGGGGCGCCCGACGCTGCGATCTGGGCGATGCGCACGGCGTCGCGAAACATCGCCTCTTCCGGCGCGTAGCGCGCGGGTTCGGGCGACGGCAGACGCTCGAGCTCGCGGCGCGCCGAATCGATCATCCAGTACCGCCGGCGCTCGTCCGACACCGGCGGGATCAGGATCTGAGCCGCCACCATCAGGACCGCGGCCAGGCTCGACGAACAAGGAAACGTCGAGGAACGTTTCCGGATTGTAGCTGGAGGATTGCTGGGCCCCAGAGATCACCAGCACGTTGATCAGGATCAGCCGGCCCGCCGCCGACGCTGCCGCATTGGGCAAGGCCAACAGCAATGCCGAACCCACGATGAACGGCGCGAGCGCAAGCGCCAGCAGCGGGAACTGCGTGGCGCCATCGAGCATCGGGAATTCGAGCACACCGGCACAGAGGGCTGCGATCAGCCCGGCGATCAGCGCCATCAGGGTAAATCGACGGGGATCGGGCGCGGTCGCGCCCAAGCCGATCACGACCGCGACCTGCGTCAGGGAGATGGCCGTCGCCGACCAGCCGCCCAGCACGAAGACAGCCGACGCCATCGCCAGCCAGAGTGCCGCGCGAATGCCCGCCTCGACGGCAAAGCGATGGCAGCGGTAGAGCGGCGTCCGCCAGGCCTGCGCCGGGCGCGTGCCGGACGCCAGGGCGGCAAGCGCCTCACCGGCTTCACGATCGCGCCGCAACACCTCGCGCGAGGCCCAGTCGCGAAGGGCGGAGCCGCCGGCCGCCGGCGCCGCCGCCAGGACGTGTGCTGCGTGCACTTCGGCCACCAGCGCCACCGCCGCGCTGCGCGCTGCGGCACTCCGGTTCCGGCCGCTGCCCGACTCGGTCGCAAGGCTCGGCATCTCGGAGCGCAGCGCGGTGATCGTCTCGCAACAGCCCGACGGTCGACATCGGATCGGCGCGGTTGCGCCGCGCGTGACCGTGCGCGCAAACTCGCGCACCCGGCCGTGCAGGTTGGCGAGCTGGCCTGCGAGACCGACGTGCCGGTCGGGCGCCAGCCAGCAGGTCGTTGACGACAGCCATGACCGCGATGCCAACGGTGATGGCCGCACCGCGCGCGATGCCGGTCTCAAAGAGATGCTGCGGTGCGTCGATTTCCTGGATGGCGACGATAGCCACGGTGTAGCCGGACAGCACGGCAGCGTAGGCGCGGTTGCCGTCCAGGACATATGCTGCCATAGACGCACAGGCCGACCCAGGCGGCGAAAGCCAGCAGCAGCAGATCCCTCGTCTGGGAGAAGGCACCGACCAGCACGATCGACACCGCCACGCCGATCACCGTGGCGAGAAAGCGGAAGCCTGCCTTCTCAAAGGCCTGGCCGCGCGTTGGGAAGGCAAGGATTCCGACACAAACCGCGGCCGACGATGCCGCTTCGAGCTGCAGCCAGAAGGCCACATACAGGGCGGCGACGACGGCGATCCAGACCCGGAGCGCAAAAGCCCAGGACGCCAGGGGAAGGCCGGCAAAGGTCAGCAGGCGTGGGACCGAAGCGTCGCTCATGGCAGCTCGCCGGAAAATCGTCGCGGGGATTCTCAGTGCTGCATGTGCAGATTCATCAGCTCCGGCGGCGGCATCATGTTGTCGTTCAGATTGGCCATGATCCACAGCGAGCCGGCGACGACCAGGAGCACCGATGAGGATGCCGAACGCCAGCGCCAGCACGTTGTTGGTGTTGTCCGGTCCGGTCGTGATGTGCAGGAAGAAGACCAGGTGGATGCCCATCTGGGCGACGGCGAGCACGACGAGGCCCAGGCCGACGCCCGGCCCCCACAGCAGACGCGGTGTTGGCGACCCAGAACGACGTGGCGGTGAGGCCCACGGCAAGAACCAATCCGATCGTGTAGACGAGCACGCCGGCCGATTCGCGCCTCTTCGCTGTCGGCGGGCATCGATGGATCGCCGGGTGGCCGGTCGAGCGCGGTGTCGGTCATGCGCGGACTCCCATCAGGTAGACGACCGTGAACAGCCACACCCAGACGATGTCGAGCGCGTGCCAGAACAGGGAGAAGCAGGCCAGGCGGCGCTGCACGGTGGGATGAAAGCCTCTGACGGCGACCTGGACCATCATCACGACCAGCCAGACCAGCCCGGCCGTCACGTGCAGCCCATGGCAGCCGACAAGCGTGAAGAAGGCGGACAGGAAGGCGCTGCGCTGCGGGCCGGCGCCGCGGGCGATCATGTCGGCGAACTCGCGGAGCTCGAGCGCGAGGAACGCCAGGCCGAGCGCGAAGGTGACCAGAGCGCCGAAGTAGGTGCCGAGGCGACGTCGCGACTTCACCGCCAGCGACATCAGTCCGCAGGTGTAGCTCGAGGCGAGGAGACAAGCGCGTTTCGATGGCGACGCTTGCCTGGCTGAACAGCTGCACGCCGCTCGGCCCGCCGTCGGTCGCGCGCGCCAGCACGGCGTAGGCCGCAAACAGCGTCGCGAACATCACGATGTCGCTCAGCAGGAAGATCCAGAAGCCGTAGGCGACGACGACTGCGCTTCGGCGCCGGGCCGGCTTCGCTTGCAGCGCAGCGCTCCGGGCCGCACATCGGACAGGGCAACGGCGACGTTCATGGCGTGACCTCCGCCGGATGAGCGCGATCGAAGCGGGCAATCTCGACGGCGGGCACTTCGATCTCCTCGTCGCGGCGGAAGGCGAAGGCGAGCAGCGTGACGAAGGCGCCGAGCAGGCCCAGCCCCGCCATCCACCAGATGTGCCAGATCAGGGCAAAGCCGGTGACGACGGCGAAGAAGGCCGTGATGAATCCGATCGGGCTGTTGTTCGGCATTTCGATCGCGCTTGTAGTCCGTGCGTCGCCTCTGGCCATGCGCGCTGCTCGATCCAAAGCGTCGCCGACGCGATGGCAGGACGGCAAAGTTCCAGGCCGGCGGCGGCGACGGCGTGAACCATTCCAGCGTGCGGCCTGTCCCAGGGATTGCCCGTCGTGTCGCGCAGCTGCCGGCGGTCACGCACCGAGACGACGAGCTGGATGGCCTGGCAGGCGACGCCGGCCAGGATGACCGACGGCACCCGAACGCCGCCACCATCAGCCACGGCTGCCAGGCCGGATTGTCGTAGTGCTGCAGGCGGCGGGTCATGCCCATCAGGCCCAGCGCATAGAGCGGCATGAAGGCGAGGTAGAAGCCGACGAACCAGCACCAGAACGAGGCCTTGCCCCAGCGCTCGTCGAGCCTGAAGCCGAACACCTTCGGGAACCAGTAGTTGTAGCCGGCCATCAGGCCGAACACGACGCCGCCGATGATGGTGTTGTGGAAGTGCGCGACCAGGAACAGGCTGTTGTGCACCTGGAAGTCGGCGGGCGGCACGGCCATCAGCACGCCCGTCATGCCGCCGACGACGAAGGTGATCATGAAGCCGATCGACCACAGCATCGGCACCGTGAAGCGGACGCGGCCGCCATACATGGTGAACAGCCAGTTGAAGATCTTCACGCCGGTCGGCACGGCGATGATCATGGTCATGACGCCGAAGAAGCCGTTGACGTTCGGCGCTGGCGCCCATGGTGAAGAAGTGGTGCAGCCAGACCAGGAAGGACAGCACGCAGATCGCCATGGTGGCGGCGACCATGGAGCGGTAGCCGAACAGCGGCTTGCCGGAGAAGGTCGCGACGACCTCGGAGTAGATGCCGAACGCCGGCAGGACGAGGATATAGACCTCGGGATGGCCCCAGACCCAGAACAGGTTGACGTACATCATGGCGTTGCCGCCGGCCGTCGACCGTGAAGAAGTGGAAGCCGAGATAGCGGTCGAGCAGCAGCATGGCGAAGGTCGCGGTCAGCACCGGGAAGGCCGCGACGATCAGCAGGCTCGTCGCCAGGGCGGTCCAGCAGAACACCGGCATGCGCATGTAGCCCATGCCCGGCGCGCGCAACTTCAGGATCGTGGTGACGAAGTTGATGCCCGGTCAGCAGCGTGCCGATGCCGGAGATCTGCAGCGACCAGAGATAGTAGTCGACGCCGACGCCGGGCGAGAATTGCAGCTCGCTGAGCGGCGGATAGGCGACCCAGCCGGTCTTGGCGAACTCGCCGACCGCCAGCGAGATGTTGATCAGCAGCGACGCCCGAGGCGGTCAGCCAGAAGCTCACCGAGTTCAGGGTCGGGAAGGCGACGTCGCGCACGCCGAGCTGCAGCGGCACGACGAAGTTCATCACGCCGATCACGAACGGCATCGCCATGAAGAAGATCATGATGGTGCCGTGGGCCGAGAAGATCTGGTCGAAATGCTCCGGCGGCAGATAGCCTTGCGCGCCGCCGGCGGCGACCGCCTGCTGCGCGCGCATCATGATGGCGTCGGAGAAGCCGCGCAGCAGCATGACCAGCGCGAGCAGCGATGTACATGACGCCGATGCGCTTGTGGTCGACCGAGGTGATCCAGTCGCGCCACAGATGGGACCCAGTATCCCTTGACGGTGATGAAGGCCGAGGACGGCCACGATCGACCAGGACCATGAAGGCCGTCGCGCCCATGATGATCGGCTGATCGAGCGGGATCGCGTCCCAGCTGAGCTTGCCCAGGAGATTCACTTTTCCGCCCTCTGTGCCGTCGGATGGGCGAGCCGCGCGGAACCATGCGGCTGCATGGCGGAGCCCAGGATGCCGTTGAACAGGTCGGGAGCGACCGACCGGTAGGTGAAGGGCGCGACCGCCGAGCTCGGCTTGGCGAGCGCGGCGTAGGTGCCGGCGTCGAGCACCGGGCCGGCGCTGCGTGCCGCGTCGATCCACCGCGCGAACGCCTTCGGGCGGCACGGCGTCGACAGTGAAAGCGCATGTCGGCAAAGCCGCTCGCCGCTGTAGCTGGGCCGACAGGCCGCGATAGGTGCCCGCGTGGTCGGCCTGCAGGTGGAGGCGCGTCGACCATGCCGGCCATGGTGTAGATCTGGCTGCCGAGCTGCGGCACGAAGAAGCTGTTCATCACGCCCGAGGAGGTGAGCTCGAAGCTGACCGGCGTGTCGACCGGGAATGGTCAAATTGGTTGACGGCTGGCGATGCCCTGGTCGGGGTAGATGAACAGCCACTTCCAGTCGAGCGAGACGACCTGCACCCGGACGGGCTCGACGCTCGAGGCGATCGGCTTGCGCGGATCGAGGTCGTGCGCGCCAACCCAGGCGACGCCGCCGACCAGCAGCACCGTCATCGCCGGGATCGACCAGACCAGCACCTCGAGCCGGCCGGAATAGTTGAAGTCGGGCAGGTAGCGCGCGCGCTTGTTGGACGAGCGGAACCAGCAGGCGACGCCGAGCGTGGCGAGGATCGTCGGGATGACGATCGCCAGCATGATGCCGAGCGAGTTGAACAGGATCTGCCGTTCGGCGGCGGCGATCGGCCCCTTGGGATCGAGGACGCCCTCGGAGCAGCCGCCGAGCGCCGCGGCGCCGATCAGGAGGAGCAGCGAACAGACCGCGCCGCATGTCAGCCCTCCCCTGCCGTGGCGACGCCGACATGGGCGCCCGGAGATGACAGGCTGGCCTGGCGTCCGGCCTACCGCCGTGGCCGGCCAGCAGAGCGGCAAACAGCAGGAAGAGATAGGCGATGGAGAACACGAACAGCCGCTGGGCCACCGGCGCATCGCCCTCGCGCGCTTCTGCTGAGCCGCAACGCGATGGGCAATGAAGAGCGCGCCCCAGATGGCGGCGATCGCGCCATAGAGCGCACCGGCAAATCCCAGCACGCAGGGCAGCAGCGAAGCCGGGACCAGGAGAAGGCTGTAAAGCAGGATCTGCCGCTTGGTCGCCGCGCGGCCGGCGACGACCGGCAGCATGGGCACGCCGGCGCGGGCATAGTCGTCGCTGCGATTGAGCGCCAGCGCCCAGAAATGCGGCGGCGTCCACAGGAAGACGATCAGGAACAGGACCAGCGGCTCGAGTCCGATATCGCCGGTGGCCGCGGCCCAGCCGATCACCGGCGGCAGGCGCCGGCGGCGCCGCCGATGACGATGTTGTGCGGCGTGCGCCGCTTCAGCCAGGCCGTGTAGACCACGACGTAGAAGAGGATCGTGAAGGCGAGCAACCCGGCCGCCACCAGGTTCGCGGCCAGCGCCAAGCACGACGACGCTGCCAGCGGCAAGGACAAGCCCGAACGCGAGCGCTTCGCCCTGCCCGATCCTGCCGCTGGGAAGAGGCCGGCGCGCCGTGCGTGTCATGACGGCGTCGATGTCGGCGTCGTACCACATGTTGAGCACGCCGGCGGCGCCGGCTCCCGCCGCGATGGCAAGGACTGCAATGCACGCGCGAAGCGGGGCGAGATCACCCGGCGCAATGGTCAAGGCAACGATTGCGGTGAAGACGGCGAGCATCATCACCCCGGGCTTCGTCAACGTGACGAAGTCGGCCAGGCGGCTGCGTTGCTTCGAGACGAGAAGGGAGGTGCTTGCCATCGCCTGTTCCTGATTGGCGTCACGACGCGACATACGCCTTGGGCGCCGCGCGACATATCCCTCGTATGGGGAGAGTCAGCGTTGTTCGGAGGGAGCTGCGGCTCGCTCGGGGATCAATCGCGCGCCGCGCTGGCCGGTGAAATACGACCAGAACCACTGCGTCTGCACCCGCAACCGGTTCTGCGCCTGGGGAAGCGACATGACGTGCAGCACATACCCAGACGAGCCACGTGAGAAAGCCGCTGGTGCGGAGGCGTCCGCTTTCCAGGATGGCGAAGTTCCTGCCGACGACAGCCATGTTGCCCTTGTCGCGATAGCGGAAGGGCCGCCCGGGCTTCCGGCCCTTGAGCTGCCGCGCGATCAGGCGTCCGACATAGCGTCCCTGCTGGATGGCCGCCTGCGCCACGCCCGGCACCGGCCGTCCATCGCTCACCACCGACGATGCGTCGCCGACGACGAACACATCCGGCACACCCGGGACGTCGAGGCCTGGGCCGACCGACACGCGGCCCGCGCGATCCGTCTCGCGACCCAGCAGCTTCACGATCGGCGAGGCGGCGACGCCCGCGGTCCACAGCACCGTGGCGCTGGCAATTCTCCTGCCGTTGGCGACGACGCCCTTCTCGTCGACCGCCTCGACCTTGACGCCGGTCAGGACCTCGACGCCGAGCTTCTCGAGCCGCCGGGTCGCCCTCTTTGCGAGGCTCTCGGCAAACGTCGGAAGGATCCGCTTGCTGCCCTCGACCAGGATGATCGAGCTGCTTGCCGGATCGATCCGCCGGAACTGGGAACGCAGCGTTGTCGTGGCCAACTGCGCCATCGAGGCGCGCCAGCTCCACGCCGGTGGGTCCGCCACCCACCAGGACGAACGTCATCTCCCGCGCGCGTTGACACTCGTCATTGGTTGCGTCCGCCCGTTCATAGGCGCTGAGGATCCTGGCACGAATGCTCTCGGCGTCGGCCAGGCTCTTGAGCCCCGGCGCATATTCTGCGAACTCGTCATGCCCGAAATAGCTCGGCCGCATGCCCGTCGCGATCACCAGATAATCGAACGGTACCTTGCGCATCCCGACGCCAGGGCAGGACACGTCGACCGATCGGCGCGGCCAGGTCCACGCCGGTCACTTCGCCGAGCATGCACGCTGACGTTCTTCTGCACGTAGGCAAGCTGCCGGATCGGAGCGGCGATCTCGGACGGCGCGAGAACCGCCGTGGCCACCTGATAGAGCAGCGGCTGGAAGATGTGATGGTTGCGCCGGTCGATCACCACGACGTCGGCATCGCATCGCTTCAAGGCGCGCGCCGCCGCGACCCCGGCAAATCCTCCGCCGACGATCACGATGCGCTTTCGCCGCGCGTCGGGCGCTTCAGGCTGCACGAGCCGCCTTTGCGATGTCACGGCGGGCGTTTCGTGCCTGGCGCGCAGCTCGAGCAATCCCAGCAGGATCTCGTCACGCTGCGCCTCCAGGTCGGAGACCGTGCGCGTTCCCACCTCCGCGTGCAGGCCGTCGATCAGCTTGCGCCGCACTTCGGGGTCAGTTCGGGCGAGCCGAGCACCTTCCACCAGGCCGTCATGGGCCCGGTGAACTGCTCGAAGAAGTGCTCGATGCCGCCCTGCCCGCCGCCCAGGTGATTGAGAAGGACCTGGCCCATGATGCCCCAGCGCAATCCGGGTCCCCAGGACAGCGCCTTGTCGACATCGGCGACGCTCGACGACGTCGTTGGCGACCAGATAATAGACCTCGCGCGCCAGCGCCGCCTGCAGGCGATTGGCGACATGGCCCGGCACTTCCTTGCGCAGGCCGGACGGTCTGCTTGCCCAACGCCGTGTAGAATTCGATCGGCGCGCTGAATGGTCGCTTCAGAGGTCAGCGTCCCGCCGACGATCTCGACCAGCGGCACCAGGTGCGGCGGATTGAAGGGATGGCCGATGACGCAGCGCTCCGGGTGCAGGCGGCACGCCGATTGAATCTCGCTCATGGTGAGCCCGGACGAGCTCGACGCGATGATCACGTCGGGCGCCAGCAGCTCGTCGAGCTGCGCGATACAGCTTCTTCTTGAAGTCGATCCGCTCCGGGTCCGTTTTCCTGAACGAGGTCCGCCGCGCGAACGGCAGCCGGCAGATCGGCGGTGAAGTGCAAGATTCGATTGCGATGCGCCGGGCGCCAGCCCCAAGCGCTCGAGCGCCGGCCACGCCGCCTGCACGAAGCGCTTCAACGAGGCTTCGGCATCGGGCGCGATGTCGGTCGCGATGACTTCAAGTCCCTTGGCCAGGAACAGCGCGGTCCAGCTCGCGCCGATCGCGCCTGTCCCGATGATGGCGATGCGGCGAATAGGCTTTGCCAGTGGTCATGGTCGATACTCCTTCGATTGGATGTCAGATTTTGGCGTAGGCGACGCCGGTCAGGTTGCCCTGCGCGAAGAGGATGTTGCGTTCGTCCCGATCCGTCGAGCCTGGCTGGCAGTAGACCGAGCCGCCGAAATCGGTGACGAACATGCGATCGCCGGCGACATCGAGCGCGATGCCGATCCCTTCCATCAGATGCGTGCAGCACGATCTCCGGCGCTTGCGGCTTTGCATCGATGGATGCGCGGTTCACCGTGTTGCCGCGCGGCGGGTCGCCGCGATCGGTCCAGTAGAGCACGCGGTTCTCGAGATCGAGCTCGAGATCGATCGGCTCCGGCAGGCGGTCGAAGAACACTTCGATGTCGGTGCGTTCGTCGGCGCTCTCGCCCCAGGGGAGATCGATACCGGCGCGAAAGATGCGGCCGAGCTCGCCATTGTCCGGACCTTTTTGCGTCCAGTAGATCTGGCCGCGCTCGGGGTCGATGGCGATGCCGACGCACCACCTGGTCTGGTCGCGCCGGTCGGCGTCGCCACGGCCCGTCTCGACCAGCGTCTCGATCTGCGAGCCATCGAGATTGCAGCGCATCACGCGCATGCCTTCGCGGTCGCACCAGTAGAGCTTGCCGTTCTTCTTATCGAGCTGGATCTGCTTGGGCGTGAAGGTGGCGCCTGGCGGCACGATCACCTTGCGATTGCGCCGTCGAGATCGGCGCGCTCGATGGAGCCGTCGTTCGATGCCGGGACTGGCGCCCATGTTGGTCCAGTAGATGTGGCCCGCCGCGGCATCGACCGCGATGCCGTCCGGCATCTCGACAGCCCGTGACGATCACCTTCCGGTCGGAACCATCGGCGTTCATCGAGTGGATGCGTCCGCCACTCAGCTCGAGAACGAACAGTCGCCCAACCGCCGCGCTGCGGCGGATTCAGATCTTGCCTGAGGCACGAGTGCGTCCGTCATGCCGCGCGTGCTGCTGCTCCGGTGTTGCTGCCATTTCGCCGCTCCTTCGATTTGAAATCGGTCAGGTGTTGTCGGCAGAACATGGGACACCGTCGCTTCCCGAACGATCCCCCGGACGGGGAGCAGGCGATACGCGGAGGGGATGTGCTGGGAGCGCGCCATTCCGTGGCGCTCATCGTCTTCGGAGCGCGGACCTCCAGGTCCGCTCGCTCACGATGCGGACCTGGAGGTCCGCGCTCCGCTGAAAGACGGCGCCACTAGAGACGGAAACTCCGTCGCAAGTGCGCGCTCCAGCCATGAGTCCGCCTTGTCGGACCCGGTCTATGACCTTGCCGTACTTCTCCCGGAGCGCCTTCTTGTCGAACTTTCCGACGCTCGTCTTGGCGAGCGTTTTGACAAACAGAATCTGGTCCGGGATTCCGAATTTCGAAATCACGCCGGCATCGGCGAAGGCGCGCAGATGCGCCTTTATCTGCGTGTCGCTGAGATCGTCGCCTGTCTGGGCGTCCCTGACGATGAGCGCAAGCGGTCGCTCGCCCCATTTGTCGTCCTTGACGCCGATGACGGCGGCTTCCGACACTCCCTTGCACTGCGATATGAGATCTTCGATCTGGAGCGATGACACCCATTCGCCGCCGGTCTTGATGACGTCCTTGATCCGGTCGACGATACGAAGGTAGCCGCTCGGCTCGATGACGCCGATGTCGTTCGTGTGCAGGTAGCCGCCAGCCCACAATTGCTCGGACGCTTCAGGCGTTGTCGACATATCCCTGGGTGAGCCACGGCGCGCGCACGACGACTTCGCCGGGCGTTTGTCCGTCATGAGGTACTTCGTTCAGGTCCGTGTCGACCAAGCGGATATCGACGAGCGGTACAGGGATGCCCGCTTTGGTTCGGATATCCACCGCTTTCTCCGGGTCACCGATGAGGTCGGCGGATTTCACCTGCGCCACACAAAGCAGCGGAGCGCTCTCCGACATCCCATAGCCGGCAAAAACATCGACGCCCAGCGCGAGCGCCTGCCTGGCGAGCCCCTTCGGCAGTTCCGAACCTCCGATCACCATCTTCAAGCCGGCGAGATCGGTGTTTGCCGCCGTAGCCGCGCCAAGCAGCATTTGCAGGATCGTCGGTACGCCGTGCGTGAAGGTGACGCCCTCGGTCTTGATCAGCTTGAGGAGCAAGGCAGGGTCGTAGCGACCCGGATACACCTGCTTGACGCCTGAAAGCGTCGCCGTCCACGGAAACCCCCAGGCGTGCGCGTGAAACATCGGGGTGATCGGCATGTAGACGTCGTCGCGGCAAAACCGGCCTTGCTTCGCCGCGGTGCCGAAGAAAGCCATTTCGGCGAGTGAATGGAGAACCAGCTGTCGATGACTGAAGTAGACACCCTTCGGCGAGCCCGTTGTCCCGGTCGTGTAGAAGGTGGTGGCGAGGGTGTTCTCATCGAAGTCCGGGAAGTCGTAATCGGGCGAAGCGCCGAGCAGCAGGTCCTCATATTCGCCGGCGAATGCAAGGCCGCCGGTTTGCGGCACCGGTCGGTCCGACATCACGACCAGTCGCTTTACCTTGGGCAGTTGGTTCTTGATGCCTTCCAGCGTCGGCACAAATTCATCGTTGACGAGAAGCACCGACGAGCCCGCGTGATTGATCGTATAGCGCGATCTGTTCAGGCGGCAGCCGGACGTTCACCGTCTGCAAGACAGCCCCCATCATGGGAACGGCAAAGTAGGCCTCCAGGAATCGATTGCTGTCCCAGTCGAGCACGCCGACGGTGTCGCCGGCGCCGACGCCGAGCCTGGCGAGGCTGGACGCGAGCCGCCCGATGCGCTCACGCAACTGGCGATAGGTGAAGCGCTTCATGTCGCGATAGACGATCACCTGGTCGGGCGCCTGCACGAGCGGCGTATGCCATAGCTGTTTTATCAGAAGCGGATATTTGTATGCGGACTTGGCGGCCTGAATGAACATTTCGGTCATGGCGGCGTCCTCGAGGAAATGTTTGGTATTGAGCTATGCCGCCTTGGGACGCCGCTTCTCGAGAAAGGCGGTAAGCGCTTCCTTGCCTCGTCGGAGCGCACCTGGCGGCTGAACTCCTCGTTCTCGGCCTTCATCGCCGCTTTGATCTGCTCTCGAACGGCGCGCTTCATGAGTCTCTTGCTGGCCTGCAGCGCTCCCGCCGGCTTCGCCGCCAGCTGCCGGGCCGTTTCGGTCGCGATCTGCAACAGGGTTTGATCGGCGACGACCCGCGTAACCAGCCCCAGCTGCTGAGCCCGTTCGGCATCGAACGGCGATCCCAGCAGGAGCAGCTCGGCCGCACGAACATGTCCGATCCTCGCCGGCACGGACCAGCTCGATCCGAACTCCGGGACCACGGCAAGATCGACGAACGGCATGCGGAACTGCGCACTGCTGGCCGGCAAGCACGAAGTCACAGTGCGTCAGCATGGTGGTGCCGCCGCCGATGGCGGCGCCCTGGACGGCGGCGATCAGCGGTTTGTCGAAATCGACGAACGCATTCTCCAGCCGGGCCTGCGGCGATTCCTCCGGCCCCGGCGGATTCTTCAGAAAGTCCTCGATATCGTTGCCGGCACAGAACGAATCGCCGGCGCCGTGCCAGAGCACGACACGCGTCGACGCGTCCCTGGCCGCATCGTTGAAGATATCGGCAAGGTCAATGTACATGCCCGACGTCATCGCGTTCTTGCGCGACGGCCGATTCAATTCGACGCGCAGGATGCCGTCGGAACGCTCGGTGATGATCTCGTCCACGGTCCACCTCGTCTGCAGGATGTTACGCTGCGCGCTGCTTGCCGTTGGGAACGGTGGCGCTGGCGTGCAGGCTGTCGATTTCGGCGGCGCTGAAACCGAGCTGCCGCAGGATCTCGTCGTTGTGCTCGCCGATGTCCGGCGCCCGCCGGGCTGGCGCCTTGGCGACGCCGTGCACCTGGATCGGACTGCTGATGGTCGAGGTGAGCTTGCCGCCGCGCGCCTTCGAGGGGCACGACGATCTCGTTTGGCCGCAGCTGCGGATCGTCGATCACCTCCTTGCGGCCCGCGCACCGGGCCGAATGGTGATGTGGACGCCATTGAACGCCTCATACCAGTGCGCCATCGGCTGGGCGGCAAAGACCTCATCGAGAATGGCGGTGAGAAGCGGCATGTTCGCCGACAGCTTCGCCGGATCGGCGAAGCGCGGATCCTTCAGGAGGTCGGTGCGGCCGATGGCCTGGGCCAGCGCCACCAGCTTGTCGGGCGTGACGAGGAGGACGAACCAGGTGTCGTCGGCGGA
>ERZ1370068.152-contig-10133_pt1 | contig 39549 bp, 74 predicted proteins | sample MGYA00561227_ERZ1370068 | MGnify/ENA primary metagenome ERZ1370068 (study PRJEB38410, sample SAMEA6850437) | metagenome | study: Metagenomic assessment of the ecological functions of the soil: analysis of the soil microbiota associated with the... | reverse complement strand
GTTACGTATTGCTCACCCGTGTCACCCCCAGAGCTTATGAAGACGGCCCTGATCCGTGTTCCTCTTCGTCTGGGTTTTGATGTATTTTGACAGCGGTGAAATTTCGGCATCAAAGACAGACAAGATCATCAAGACCATAAATCGTATAAGGATCTATTGGAGGCGTAAGGAGGTAAAACATTTAAAGGTTTGTGTTATTTCCGCCAAAAAAGATGTGGCAATGCAAATGATATCATCAAAAAGATCAAAGCCGAGACCGGGATCAGAGAAATAAGAGATCATCAGCGGCCAGGAAAAGAAGCTTCTCTAATTTACGAAACCACATTGCCGGAAAACCTCAGCAAAGACGAATCTTACTTGTACATCAGATGGGTGAGTGGAAGCACTGAACTTACATTTTTCAGCGATGGAAAACTTGGGTTTTACAAGAATCATTTAATATCGGGGACTATTCGTATGTTGAAGAAGCACAGTCACTGAATCGCATTGGGATGAAATGAAGGAATCTCACTCAAAACAAAAACAAAAGGGTTACCATCACGTAGCGGCCATCGGCTCCAGGCGGAAACATCCAATAAAATATTTTCTCTCTCGAGCGCAAGGAAGGAAAACCTCTTTCCTGGAACTTCTTCGCGATTATTATAAGGAATTCAGTACGCTTTCTGTTCCACAACGCATTGCCCTCTATCATTTACGCGAAGACCGTGCGGATGTAATTAGCCCCTCGCCCTGTGCCTATTTTATATCAATGTGATGCGCTGGGCCGACACAGAAGAGATTCTTGCTCCGAAACGGGATTACTGCGGATGGACTGATCCATACTTTACATATGGGGAAGTAAAGAAAGCGGGGAGTTAAGATTTCAGATTTTTGATTTGAAATTTAATTTTTCAGTTACTTATTTCAATTTGTGTAAAATTTTCAAACTTAAAATACTATCAAAAAAGAGATTCATACAGAAGAAATGGGCCAAAAATACATTATGTGGTTCTAATTGCTATTGCTAATTCTTTCCTTTGCCTAGTTGTCCCCTATTACGTTTGGCTGTATTATTACTGATAATTTTAGCTTCATGGGCATTAGTTTGTTTAATCATTGTGCTAGTTGGTGCTTGGAATAAACTAAAATTTCAACAGATGCTTTTTATCCTTTGGCAATGGGGATTCTAAGTTTTCTTCTTGTATTCAATGTCTGTTATGGTTCTACAAATTTCAAACTATATACTATGAGATTTGAAATTTGGTTTTGATATTTAATTTACCATTATCTTGCGCCATTGTCTTCAGTGAATGTGTTTGTATTCCAACTAGGGACACTGCTCAGAAACCCTCCTAAAACCTAAGGCGTAGTAGCGAGCGTTCAAAAGAAGTAAAAAAAGATCACCACTAACACGCTGCAAAGAATGAAATCCGACGGTGAAAAGATCTCCATGATCACGCTGCTTACGATTTTTTCATTCGCTAAAGCTACGATTCTAGCTGGTATTGACGTCATTCTCTGTTGGCAGACTCTGCTTCCAACGTAATGGCGGGGCATGAAACCGCTCCACTCCGATCACACTCCGACCAGATCATCTTTATCACGCTCTCTAATCGGTGATCCGCGGTATCGATCGATGCCTGGTGGTTGTGGATATCCACTTTTGGCTACTATCAGTCCAACTCAGACATTGCTTTGGCCTCTGGCCGACCGCATCATGAAAGAAACAGGTGCACATGCGGTAAAGTTGGAAGGCGGCGAAGAAGTTACTCGATTCGGCGACGGCGAATTATTTCAGCGGGCGTGCCGGGTGATGGGACACTTGGGATTAACACCTCCAAATCCATTCATCAAGTTTGGCAGCATATGCGATCCAGTAATGCACAACAAAGGGCGCAGAAGCGTTAATAAATTAGCGCAGATGCAAAGCTGCTTGAAAAGGCAGGGATGCTTCTGCTGTAGTACTCTGGAAAAATTCCTCGCTACTCTAAGCCAAAGAAGTCCCTGAAAGTATACACATTCCAACTATTGGTATAGGTGCAGGCGAGACATTGTGACGGACAAGTATTGGTCACTGACACGATATGCTTGGCATCAATGCAGAATTCAAACCCCGCTCTTCTTCTTCGCCAGCATTTAAATATCCATGAGCAGGCTACTAACGCGGTACAGCAATATATTAAGGATATCATCGAGTCAGAGACTTTCCTAACGAGAACGAACAGTATTAAGCAGCTTGTTTTTGAGGAACTGCCGTCAAATTCTCTGTAAAAACTACGGAATGAAATCTTTCTTTATTGCAGTTGTCGCTCACTCGTTACTTTCATTTCATGATCAGCCACAATCCGATAAAACATATTTACTAAACGATACAACGATAAATCATCTTGCTCGATGGAAAGGTCAATGAATGGCCGGCTCAAAATTTTGAAACTGACCCTAGCACTCAATTTAAATATGCCGTCGATAATGACAAAGCAAAACCTCTGTACTCTCGTGGTATACATCGCCAACTTTCGGGAACAAATGAAAGTAATGCACCAGGGCATGGATCTTTATATTGACCCGAAAGGAAGAAGAAAAGAAGGAAAGGAATCGAGTTCCCTGTGAAAAGAGATCAATCCACTGCTGACCTGATCATGAAACTGCAGAAGCCAGGGCAATGAAAACGCTGAACAGGAAAGCCCGGAACAGAGAAAAGCAGCTATGGAGCGATGAGAGCTGAAATGGCATCCCTGGTCTTAGTTCGATGAAAGTGTTTGGTTTTCTGAGGATAAATCTGAAGAGCAGGGACTGGTGATGCCGGGAAGTGCTAATATCGCCTTTGCCTGGGATTCAACCGATGTAATGAGATATTGAATACAGAATTCCTCTCTCGTTTTTAGAACATCTTCTCATTGGATCAAAAGACATAAGTATTGGTTGAGGTAAACGGGTCTCATTTTCTTCCAATCACTCTGGCGAATCATCCACAGGCGGAGGCAGCACGGAGGCGAGGTTATGGCGGTGGAGGCAGAAGAGGTGGTGGAGGAGGCTTATGGCAGCCACGGAGATTCTAATACTCAACAGGGCGCTGAGAATATGGCGAAAGATCAGAGTTTCTGGGCGAAGATAACTTTCAAAGGATAAGTCAAATGAGTAATCAGTAATCAGTGATAGTATGTGATCTACCCGGTAGTATTCAGTTTGAAATTCTTGTAAAATAAAAAGCCGCGTTTAGTCAAGCGGCTTTGTTTCAGCGTCTAACTCTTGCGCCAATTTTTTAAGAACTTCATAAGCTGTCTCGTCTTTTTTAAGTTCATTGATATACGCTCGTCCTTCTCATTTATAATAAGGGCATCTAATTCGGCAATTGTATTTACAGTATTGCTATGCTTCTTTACGCATGAGATATTCCATTATTCTCGCTCATAGATCTGATCTTATGGTTAAATGGAAGAAATTTATGTAGACTTCCTCAAAGGTGGTAAGGTGGCGTAATTGTGGTTGCAGGAAAGATAAATATTTTTCACGACACTTTCTCCTGAAACACTAGCTAACCGTTAACTGCATCTATCCATCTATCTTTTGCCTTTATAATTTTTACAGATGGATTTTCTTGAAATTCTCAATCTTAAATCAGGAGAATAAGGGTGTAAGCACAGGAGCTAACTGGCTTTCTTCCAAAGGGAAATGCTTCACTCCTACTCTCCTGTTGATGGTAAATCTGATCGGCTCAGTTTCAACCACCGATAAAGAGAGTTATGAAAAAGCAATTGAAACGGCGCAGCAGGCATTCGTTCATTGGCGAATGATGCCCGCACCTGCCCGTGGTGAAATAGTGAAGACAGATCGGCGAAGCTCTGCGCGAGTACAAAGAACCATTGGGAAAACTGGTCTCTTATGAAATGTGGAAAGTTTACAGGAAGGTTATAGGAGAGGTACAGGAAATGATCGACATATGTGATTTTGCCGTAGGTCTTTCGAGACAATTATATGAGTTAATGACGATATACAGCAGAACGACCGGGACATCGCATGTATGAGCAATGGCATCCTCTGGTGTTGTTGGAATTATTTCAGCTTTCTAATTTTCCCGTGGCTGTGTGGAGTTGGAACAGCATGCTGGCATGGGTCTGTGGCAATGTATGTGTGTATGGAAGCCTTCTGAAAAACCCCTCTTGTGCTGTTGCCTGTCAACATATAATTTCAAAAGTCTTTGCCGCCACACAATATTCCTGAAGGTGTCTGTAATTTGATCTATAGGTCAACGGGAAGCGGGCGAATGGATGGCTGGCGACAAAAGAATTCCCCCTTGTTTCCGCCACAGGTTCTACTACGGATGGGTAAAGCTGTTGGCACCGCCGTTGCTCCGAGATTAGGAAGGGCTTTACCGGAGCTCGGTGGTAACAATGCGATCATCATTTCAAAAATGCAGATATTGATATTGCTATTCGTGGAGCCGTGTTTGGCGCTGTCGGAACAGCAGGTCAGCTGATGCACAACTACCCGCCGGCTTATTCATCCAGGAAGAAGTTTATGATGCCGTAAAAGGACGCCTTGTTTCTGCCTATAAAAATTGACCATAGGCGATCCTTTATCTGAGAAAAATCTTGTTGGTCCGCTGATCGATAAAGACGCCGTAAAAATGTACGTCGAAGCCATTGAAAAAGTGTAAAGCCGAAGGGAGGGAAATTTATTATTGAAGGAGGAATACTAAACTGGGGATGGTTATGAAAGTGGTTGTTATGTTAAACCCTATACTGCTGAGGTAGAGCCTCACTTAAAATTGTGCAGCAGGAAACTTTTGCCCCCATTTTGTACCTGTTGAAATATAAAAATGTGGATGAGGCTATCGCAATTCAGAATAATGTTCCGCAGGGTCTCTCTTCTTCGATCATGACCTTGAACCTGCGTGAAGCTGAGCAGTTCCTGTCCCACGCAGGCAGTGATTGCGGGATTGCCAATGTAAATATTGGTACAAGCGGGGCTGAGATCGGGGGCGCTTTTGGAGGTGAAAAAGAGACCGGCGGTGGGCGTGAAAGCGGCAGCGATGCCTGGAAAACTACATGCGCAGGCAAACAAATACGATAAATTATAGCGCTAACCTGCCTCTCGCCCAAGCCATTAAGTTTGACCTATAAAATTTTCTTCGAAATTTTACGTTTAATATCAGTCCCGCTTTGGGACATCCTTTGACAAACCAAATCCATGACCATGAAAAGATCTAGGACTTTTTCTGCTTATAGTTCTCTTTTTTGCCTTAAATACACTACGCCCAATTTCAAGCTGCCCTTGCAGGTGGCATGAATAGTTCCTCTGTAAAAGAAACGAATGACCTCCCGGCTGGGACTCAATTCGTCATAATTATTCATCGCGTACAGGAGCACATTTCGGATTTATTGCCGATCTAAGGCTTGCTCCCCGAATCGAAATTTATTTTCAGCCCGGAGTGTTCTTTTTATAACAAGGGAAGAAAATATGAATCCCCCTTATGATTCTAACGCCACGATTCAGACTTACAGTTACTCTCAGTTCATCAATTATATGGATATGCTCACTGAATTTTGTATTCAAAGCTCCGTTGGGAAAGAAAGCTAAATTCATGTTTGGTGCAGGACCCTATATTTCTTTTTCTATAACGGAACAGGAAAATCGGACACGATCTATAATCAACGGTGACTTCAAAAGCAATGAAAGCAATGACCTGTCAGTAGGAGACCAAAGTGGGCCAATACAAACTTTTGATTTTGGGATGAATGCCCTTGCCGGATTTGAGATCGGTCATGTTTTTCTCTCACAGCTAACTTTAGCCGGGGTTTAAGTTGATTTTTATACTCCTTCTTATCCAGGGCATCTTAACCACAAGGTTATTGGTGCTACGCTGGGAATATTTTTAGGAAAGGAAAAAACCGCAGAGCCTAAATTGAAAGACAAGGATAAAGACGGAGTTGCCGACGACAGAGACGCCTGTCCAACAGAAACCGGTCCTGCGATCACAGCCGGTTGTCCTGATAAGGATGGCGATGGCATTGCTGACAAAGACGATCAATGTCCAAACGAAGCAGGTCTGTTAAGCAATCACGGATGCCCTGCCCATGATACAGATAAGGATGGGATTGCAGACGATCAGGACAAATGTCCAACCGTTGCAGGGGTTGCCCGTTACAATGGATGCCCTGTTCCTGACACTGACAAAGACGGTGTAAATGACGAAGAGGATAAATGTCCTAAGGTTTATGGAGTAGTGCGCTATAATGGCTGCCCCGTGCCTGATAAAGACGGCGATGGTGTAAACGATGAAGAAGATAAATGTCCGACAGTAGTGTGGGCGTACCGGAAAACAGTGGTTGTCCGCCTGTTAAAAGAAATTGTAGAAAAAGTAACATTTGCCGCCCGCCGTATTCAATTCCAGGAAGGAAAGCAAGCCCTGCTGCGCTGCATCACTAAAAGTGCTCGATGAAGTGGTAGCTGTTCTTAAGCAGAATCAAGAAATTAAATTGTTAATTCGAAGGCCATACTAGCAATAATGCAGACTATGGATCTGAATATGAAACTGTCACGTGATCGTGCTAAAACCGTGAAGAATTATCTAATCAAAAAGGAATTGAACCCTCGCGTTTAAATACAGTTGGTTATGGGCCCAACAGACCGTTAAATAGTGGTAAAACGCGGGCTGAGCAGGCGCAGAACAGGCGAGTGGAATTAAAAGTGAGCAACCAATAGTCATAAGACACCGTCCATACAAACAATCCCGGCTTCGGCCGGGGTTTTTTTTGAGAATAGTATGAATGGTTTCACAAAAAAGCACATTCTTACTTACTTGCGGCATGAAACATGCTCGTTTCTGTTAATTTTACAATCTTTATTTTTTCTGAACTAAAAAACAGCAAATGATCAAACTATTTAATCGGTTTTTTTATTGCTCATTGCAGGCCTTGTATTCGCAAATGGTTTTGCACAAACTTCCGTGAAGACAGATGTACCGGAGGGTTGGCACCTGCTCAGCAAACAAACAAGTGGCTACTACGGGATCGGCCTTGATAAAGCTTACGATTTTTTAAAAGGCAAAAAAATACTCAAGTTATCGTTGCAGTAATAGATTCCGGTGTTGATACAACACACGAAGATCTGAAACCAATTTTGTGGCATAATCCCGGAGAGATTCCCGGAAATGGTATTGACGATGATAAAAATGGTTATGTGGATGATGTATATGGATGGAATTTTCTTGGTGGCCGTGATGGGAAAAATGTAAAAGAAGATTCTTATGAGGCAGCCCGTGTTTATCATGCTTCTAAAGACAAATTTGAAAACGTAACCGATCCTTCAACTCTATCGAAAGAAGACCAGGAGAATTATGCCATATGGCTAAGAGCAAAACAGGATGTGGTTGGAGAAGTTGACTTGTCATTACTTGAAAAATATCAGCAGATCGAAAAAGATATGATCGCTGGCGATTCAATTATCCAGCTTGATCTCAAGAAGAAAAAGAATATAATTGTAAGGATCTTGAAGGTTACAATCCCACTTCGATCACGGCTCGAGAAGCTTAAACAGACGATGACCTATATCTGTAGCCTCAATAAGAATAACGACATCACCAATGCGCAAATCCTGGAAGACTTGCAGGGCGAGATCAGGAAAATGGAATCAGCAGGAAAAAGCGCCTCCTGATTATCGCGGTGAGATTGTAAAAGATAATTACAATGACTTCAATGATCGCTTCTATGGCAATAACGACGTGATGGCAAATACGCCTTTCCATGGTACGCATGTATCAGGCATCATTGCTGCTGCAAGAAATAATGGATTAGGTATCGATGGCATTGCCGACAATGTTAAGGTCATGATGGTTCGTGCCGTACCTGACGGTGATGAGCATGATAAAGATATCGCACTGGCTTATTCGCTACGCTGTTGATAATGGCGCTAAGGTGATCAATATGAGTTTTGGAAAAGGATTTTCTCCTCAAAAGGAATGGGTTGATGACGCAGTTCGTTATGCTCAAAGCAAGGGTGTGCTTCTTGTTCATGCAGCAGGAAACGACGCAGCTGATATTGATACTGCCTGGAATTTTCCTACACCTGTTTACAAAACTGATGGCAAAAGGGCGAGCAACTGGATCACTGTAGGAGCCAGTGGCGATCCCCAATTAGGCGGACTTGCTGCAAGCTTTTCTAACTATGGCAAAAGGAAGTAGATGTGTTTGCTCCCGGTGTAAAAATTTACTCAACAATTCCCGGAGGTAATACATATGGCGAAGCACAGGGAACAAGTATGGCCTTCTCCTGTTGTGGCTGGCGTTGCTGCTTTGATACTTGAATATTATCCAAACCTTTCGGCTGAGCAGGTAAAATATGTGATTGAAAATCTTCCACGAAACCGGATGAGAAAGTAAAAGTTCCGGGTGGTGACACTGAAGTTGATATGAGTGAACTGAGTACAACCGGTGGTTTGTTGAATGCGTATGAAGCGGTAAAACTTGCTTCTACTTTTAAAAGGTGAAAGAAAGCTCGAGAATATAAAAACTAAATCAACAGTTAAGCCTGATAAGAAGGGTTGATTTAGATGATTTGAGTATTAGATATTAGATAGAAAGTTCCTCTTGGGGAACTTTTTTCTCTTTATGTTACCAAACTCGCATTACTACTATTAAGTTTCGTTTCGCCTTGCGTCGGCACATCTTCAACGTTCTATTCGTTATTGAATAGTAAAGTGGTATTTCGTTCTTTAGGGTTGTCATCCCGAGCGCAGCGAGGATCTTTCATTCATGAAAATTGTGTAATAAGGGGTTGAAACAATGGTGATAACTCGTTTTCTACTAAGGTTAGCCCACCGCTCGTTAATTTGCGATGACGGGAGTGAAGTCCATTTGCAGAATAACGAACAGAACGTACAAGTGAGTGACACAAGCAGGTGTTCAGTAGTGAGTGACAAAAGCCGGTCCCAAAGGGATTACCGTCGGCACTACCAAAAACAAAAACCCCAAACCAAAACCTTCCCTATATTTGTGATTCACCAATCTTGAATTGATGGCGAAACAAGTTGAAGATTTTGATGCGAACCTGACCGGTGAAGAGGAAAGAGCGAAGAAACAAAAACCAGCTGGTTCAAACGCATCAAAAAAGGTATCAATACCAAGACTTCAGAAAAAAGGAAACGCCTGAAGGGCTGTGGACGAAATGCCCTGAATGCAATTATATCTGCACAGTATCAGAGCTGCGTGATCATTTGTTTGTATGCCCGAAATGCGGTTACCATCACCGCATAGGAAGCTCTGAATACTATGACATTTTGTTTGACGATAGACAATTCACGGAACTGTTTGAAAAATATCCGCAGCGTCGATTACCTGGAATTTACTGATCTGAAGCCGTCATAAGAAACGCCTGGAGGAGATCTGGAGCAAAACCGGATCTTAAGGATTCTATGCGGGTCGCTGCTGGAAAATTAGGTGGAAACGATATTGTGATCGCCTGCATGGATTTTGAATTCATCGGTGGTTCACTCGGGAAGTGTAATGGGAGAAAAATTCTCACGGGCAGTTGATTATTGTCTTCAAAACAGGTTTCCTATTTGGTCATTGGCAAAGCGGTGGGGCCCTGCATGATGGAGAGCGCATTTTCCCTGATGCAACTTGCAAAAACAAGTGGCAAGTTGTCTCAACTTAGCGATGCGAAACTTCCCTATATTTCTTTATTGACCGATCCTACATTTGGCGGTATCTCTGCATCATTCGGAATGCTTGGTGATCTCAACATCGCAGAACCCGGAGCTCTCATTGGTTTTGCCGGTCCAAGAGTGATCAAAGAAACGATCAAAAAAGATCTGCCCTGAAGGTTTTCAACGCAGTGAGTTTATCATGGAACATGGTTTTCTTGATTTTATTGTTGCAAGAAAAGACCTGAAAGAAAAGTTAGCCACAGTGTTGGGTTTATTCAAAAACTGAGTCCTGATCCCGCCCTTGAATTTTCTTTTTATTACCCGCTTATAATACCAATTGTGACGATGAAAAAAATTCCATTCTTTACATTGCTGCCATCATCATAGTTCTTGGCTGCTCAAATTCAAAGCAATCTAAAACCGATCGTCTTTCAAAAGCTTCACGGGAAAATAAGAAACGGTGGATCTATGTGCATCTTGAAGGTACGCCTTCCGACATCGGTTACCAGCACGGTTACTTACTGGCAAACGATATTGATACAAGCATTCAAGCTGTCGCTTATCTTCTTCAGCACGATACGCATCGTGACTGGCAGTTCTATCGCAGCGCTGCAAAAATTTTTTATGGGATAAACTTGACCGTGAGTACAAAGACGAGATCAATGGTATTGTCGAGGGATTGCAGGCAGAGGGTAAAAATTATGACAGCCTCGATCTGACAGCCTACAACGCTACTGGAAGAGTTGGCCTTTTATTATGCACCGATGCTTGACAATATTGCAAAACCCGGCAGTGGAAATAACAAGGCTCCCGGCAATTGCAGTGCGTTTATCGCAACAGGCAGTTATACAAAGGATGGAAAAATTGTGATAGGTCATAACAACTGGACGGAATATATCATAGGCCAGCATTGGAATGTGATCGCAGATATTGTTCCTGAACATGGACACCTACATGCTGATGGATTGCATGCCGGGCTTTATTCATAGCGGTGATGATTTTGTTATAACAGACAATGGTATCCTGATCACCGAAACAACCATTACAGGATTTAATTTATTTGATTCTACAGGCTTGCCTGAATTCATGCGGGCACGAAAAGCTGCCCAATACAGCAACAGTATTGATGATGTGACAAAGACTTTTACTACAGGTAATAATGGAGGTTATGCCAATGACTGGCTGATCGGTGATACAAAAACAAATGAAGTAGCAAAACTGGAATTGGGGTTGAAAGACTATCATGTATGGCGAAGTAAAGACACAGCCATGATCGGTTCTAATTTTCCCAGTGATCCGAAACTGATAAAAGAAGAGACCACTTTTAATGTCGATGATGCCACCACATCACCTAATGCAAGAAGAAAGCGCATGGAACAATTGGTGCTCGTTAATTTAAAAGGAAAACTGGATGCCGAAGTTGGTAAACAGGTTGAAGCAGATCATGTCGATGCTTTGCAGAATGCAAATGCAAATAACCGCTGTGTGATCTGTGGCCATATTGATGAGAAGATGCAAAAGGATGCGCAGAATGGAGTCTCACTCCTTATTACCCAATGGGTGCTGTACAGGGAAAAGTTACAACGGCTGAACTCGCAAAGAACATGCAGTTGTGGGCGCACATGGGACATCCCTGCGGCGGCAATTTTATTGGCTCGACGTTTTACAAAAATTCATCCCGAATACGCGTGGCAGTCAAAGTATTTGAATAACATGATGGCTTATCCATGGACCTTGTTCTCTGCGAAAAAATAAGTCTGTTTTATGCATCCTTGGTTCTGGCACAATAATATTGAGAGTGTTGCTGCAAGTCAATATGTATCGCTTACTTAAAAGCTTCTTTTCGACAACCTACCAGCTTCGGCATAATTTATTCGACTCTTTCGACCAGAAAAGGCATTAATCTTTGACAAGATAATTGCAAAGTAATCCAGGTATTAATATTATTTCCTGGTTGAATCAGCGGGCATAAAATTGATCACCTTTTTACGGTCGCACAGTCCGTTTTATCGTATGGGCTTTTCTGATTGCTCATTTTCGCTGATCCAGTTCCCCGGCGTATCTTCTCCAAATGCTGAAGAACATTCCTGCCAGTAAAGTTTAGAAAGGTCGTAGTGAATAGTGAGCAAGAGAGTGAACAGTTCATTGGAAAAAGATTCAGCGATTCTTTCTTGGCCTGAAGCGAAGGATCGCATTTGCATTCCATTGATCTCTGTTTTTGTATCCTCCCAAATGCTGGCGGCCGTTTCATAAATGGCAGAATCCAGCTTTCAATTCATCTATTTTAAGACTATCGAGGGCAGTTTTTAATTTGGCAGCGGATTTATTTATTGAAAGTGTGTCTCCCTTTTACAAACTCATCAGTCATTTTGTAATAAATTGTCCATTATAGCCTGCATCGATTCGTTGAACCTTTACTATGCTTACTCACTTTCAAAGCAGTTGCCTTTGAGTTGTCAAACACCCGGTTTTCCTTGCCTACCGCGTAATACCAGGTAATAATACTGACAATCAACACCAAATAGATCAATAAAGACTTTTTTCATAGACGAAAAGAAAAATTTTATCAAAGATAATTCAACTATTTTTGTCAATTGACGAACTAATGAAATGATAAGAGCCAATGGGATTAATGGAATCATTGCGTATATTTTGGGATTCTAAAACAGGAACTTGTCTCAAATTGATTTACTGTAACATCACTGACCTCATTGACTACTCTTATGCCTCGCAGGTTTACAAAACGTGACATTTGAATTTGGAGCCCGTATTCTTGTGGAAGATGCTACCTGGCATATTCAGTCCAGATGAACGCATCGGCTTGATCGGGTACAACGGAACCGGGCAAATCAACATATTTTAAAATTACTGGCAGGCGAATATCAGCCTTCAAAAGGAACAGTAGAAAGAAGTCGTAGACACAGCTATCGGTTACCTGCACCAGGATCTGCTAAGTTTTGATACCAACGATTCCATTTTGAAAGTGGCACTGGGCGCTTTTGAAAAAGTTTTGCAACTGGAAAAAGAAATTGAAGAACTTGGACAAGCAATTGGAAAAGGACCGGGATGAAAAACTATTGCATGAATACGCCGATAAACTTCATGAACTTAGAAACACTGGGAGGTTATACATATTCATCATAAAACGGAAGAGGTACTGCAGGGACTTGGATTTGCAAATAGCAGATCTGAAGCGACCTTATAATGAATTCAGCGGTGGATGGAGAATGAGAGTGTTGCTTGCAAAATGATCCTTACAGCAACCCGATCTGTTGTTACTGGATGAACCGACCAACCACCTTGATCTTCCTTCCATTGAATGGCTGGAAAAATATTTGCATGCATTACCAGGGTTCAGTTGTGATCGTAAGCCATGATAAATATTTCTTGAACCGGATGGTGACAAAGATCGTTGAGCTTTATCAGCAAGCAGCTTGCATATCTATAATGGCAATTATGATTATCTATGAAAGAGAAAAGCCATCGGATAGAATTGCATTGCAGCAAAGGGCTTACGAGAATCAGCAGGATTATATCCGGCAGAAGGAAAGGTTGGTAGAACAGGTTCAGGGCCAAAGCCAGCAAAAGCAGCCCATGGCTCAAAGTCTGCATTAAAGCGGCTGGAAAAGCTAGAACGGATCGAAGATGCTAGAAGTGGAAAGACCCAATATCAAGATCAATTTCCGTGTCGACAAAACGCCGGGAAAAGTATTGGTAGAATTGAAAGATATTTCAAAATCCTTCGGAGAAAACATAATTGTCGAACATACATCTGTCGAAATTGACCGGGGTGATAAAATCGCATTGATCGGCGCAAACGGAAAGGGTAAGTCCACTTTACTCCGTATTATTGCCGGAACTAGAAACATTTCGAAGGCGAACAGAAAATGGGGACACAATGTCGAAGAAGAGTTTTATGCCACAGCACCAGTTGGAAGCATTGAATGTAAATAATACGGTGCTCGATGAAATGAATGAATGCGGCAGCCAGAAAACTGAGCTGGAATTAAGAACTCTGTTAGGTTGTTTTCTTTTCAGCGGTGATGATGTAGAAAAAAATCAAAAGTATTGAGCGGTGGTGAAAAAGCAAGAGTGGCACTCTGGCAAAAACAATCATCAGCAAGGCCAATTTTCTATTGCTTGATGAACCGACACAATCATCTTGATATGCACAGCTGTGACCTGCTTGATCGAAGCATTGAACAGGTATGAAGGAACGTTATATTCTTGTGAGCCACGACCGGTTTTTTATTTCCAAACAGCCAATAAGATCTGGGAAATTGTAGATCACAAGATCAAAGAATTCAAAGGCGGCTATGATGAATATGCAGTGGTCCCGGAATCGTTGAAAGAGAGAGTGGATCGGCGCGGTTAGCCCGAAAGGACTCTCCTAAGGGAGTCCTCATGGACACTCAGGAGCAGCCAGCAGTAAGCAGTCAGGAGCCGGAAGCCAGGAGTTAAAGAATAAAACACAGGAAACAGGTAACGATCAGAAAGGGTCTATGAAATCCGCAGCAAGATCAGTGCAATCCGTGGTTAAAAAAGAACTGCAGAAACGCAACAGAGAATTTTCCAGCAATTGGAAGAAAAGATGATTGCGGATCTAAATAAGAAAAAAAACAACACCTGGAAACCGCTTTAGCTGATCCCGCAACATATTCTGATAAAAATAAGTTCCTTCAAACAGAAACGGAATACAAAAAGTTTGTGATGAGTTGGCGATCCAAAACTCAAGAATATGAAAAGGTATTTGAGAAGATCATGGAACTGGAAAATCAATAGAATCGGACCAGGACGATGCATTGATTTTACTCCACATCTTTTTCATTTGTAGCGAATAAAATTTAAGAGAGGTTATATTTGTTCTCCACATGATCTCACAAAACACAATACAGGAAATTCTCAGCCGGATTGATATTATTGATATCGTGGGTGGTTTTGTAAAATTAAAAAACGTGGAGCCAATTACCTGGGCCTCTGCCCTTTTCACAACGAAAAACCCCCTCATTTACCGTTTCTCCTTCCAAAGAAATTTATAAATGCTTTGGCTGTGGTCAGCAGCGGCAATTCTATCAGCTTCATCATGGAGCATGAGAAGTATAGTTATGTAGAAGCGCTTAAAATGGCTCGCCAATAGATATGGCATTGAGATTGAAGAGACCTTTGCTACTGATGAGAACAGCGTCAGCAGGTACAAACGGCTGATAGCCTTGTACATCATCAACAGTTTTGCCCAGCAATTTTTCAGCAAGCCAGTTATTTGAGACTGAAGAAGGCCAGGATATTGGATTGAGCTATTTGAAAGGAAAGAGGTTTTCGGGAAGAGATCATTAAAAAATTCCAACTGGGCTATTCTCCCGACGCAAAGGGATGCATTTGCCAAAGAAGCTATTGCCGAACAATACAACTACCGAGTTGCTTATAAAAACAGGATTGGTTGTAAATCGCAATGAACAATTGCATGGACAACTATCGTGGTCGCGTCATTTTCCCGGTACACAATCACAGTGGAAAAGTTCTTGGCTTTGGCGCCAAGAATTTTAAAAAGCAAATGATAAGGCGCCCAAGTACATTAACACACCCGAAAATGAGATCTATGTAAAAAGTAAGAATTCTCTACGGCTCGTTATTTTGCCCAGGCAAGCCATTGACAAAGTCAGATGAATGTTTGTTGGTAGAGGGCTATACTGATGTTATTTCACTTGCACCAGTCGGGCATTGAAAATGTGGTGGCATCAGCGGTGGCACGTCTCTTAACTGCAGATCAGCTGCGATTGATAAAAAAATACACCAACAATCTTACAATCATTTATGATGGCATGACGCTGCAGGTATAAAAGCGCGCTTTGCGCGGACTGGATATGGCATTGGAGGAAGGACTGAATGTGAAGTTGGTTCTTATTCCCGATAACGAAGATCCTGACAGCTATGTAAACAAAGTTGGTCCTACAGTTTTTCGTGAATTTATCCAAAGAAATAGAAAAGACTTTATTTTTATTCCAGCTTGATGTTGCATTGAAAGATGCTGGTTCAGATTCAAATAAAAAAGCAGAGGTTGTAAATCAAATTGCCGAAACGATCTCGCGTATTAATAAGGCTGAAGATTTCACCAAGCAACAGGACTATATCAAACAATGCTCTGAAATATTAAAGATTGATGAGGAGCGGTTTGCATGCACTGGTGAACAAATTCATCCGTAATCAGATCGTGACACAGGAAAAAGCATTACCATTTGAAGAAGCAAAACTCCAGGAGGAAAATGCAAGAAAAGCACAGGAAACAGATTATGATGATGCCACTTTCAATCTTTTATTCAAAGATGAATTGCAGGAAAGAGAACTGGCAAGAATACTCCTGGAACATGGAACAAAGATATTGGGATGATACGCGGTTGATCGCTGATCATATTTTCTCGGAGATGATCGATGAAAGTTTATTTGATAATCCTGATATTATCAGGCTGATAAATACTTTTAAGGAGCAAATACGAACCGCTCCACGAGCAGATAAATAAAAATTATTTTGTTTACCATCCTGATACAAAAGTTAGTTCATTGGCTGTTTCACTGCTTAATTTCCCATGAGGAAAGTGACCACTGGAGAAAGGAATACAGCCAGGCGACCGGTTACCAGAAACAACTATTTGAGCAGACTTATGAGCAATTCATTAAAACGGTTGCAAGAGGCAATGACCAGCAATTGATGAATTATCTGAAAGCGGAAGAGGACCGCACCCATGAAGAGGTTGAATCCGCGTTAAATTATCTTAAGCTTCGGAAGATCAAAAGAATGCTAAATGAAAATCATGCTGACCTTGAAAAAATCATTCAAAAGAAGAACAGGAAGTGTTATTTCGCACTCATGAGCACCTGAAGAATATGGAAAAGGCGATTACGGAAAAATTGGGAACTTGTCATAATTGAGATGATTATTTGTTCAGCCAAATAACATATCGCTGTATGAAACTGAGATCAGGTCTTCTTCTTTAATTTTAAGTTCCTTTAAATAAAAATCACACTGTTTTTGTAATTCCTCACTTTGGAGATATCTGCATAAAGATCGCTGGCTTCTATCTCAGCAAAATTTCCCAGGCCCTCGACCTCATCACAATATGAAACTTCACATTCTCGATAAAATAAATTTCCCGCTTCTTTCTGACCACTATTTTGATCCCCGAGTGATTTCGTGAGGATCTCTTTTAAGCCTTTGCGTCCGGAATGTGCACCAGCTGAAAGCTGGATTCCTTTGCCCCCGGAGTGTTCTGCCTCTCATAATAGATCAGGTTATTTTCAATATTGCCTTCTCTCAACTTTAGCCTTCCAGTTTGATACATTAAAATGAGTGTCAGTCTGGAAGTCGGTACCTCTAAACTCGGCCTTTATTAGTTTCTAGATAGTCCCTGATAAATTCAAGGGTGGTTGATCTTTAGCCTTTATTTCGATATTTAATGCCATGCCCAAAAATAAAAACCACCCCGGGACTGCATTTGACAACCGGGATGGTTTAGTAAATTAATGAAATGATTTACGCTTCTTCCAGCTCCATTTGAGCCTTGTGACGAGATCTTTTTACGTTTGGCCTTTCAAAACGGGCGGCACTCCAAACATGATCCAATGCGACCTCATTGACAGCTTCATAACCGGCAGAGGTCAACTGCTGCCAGCTGCTGTCGCGGTTCAGATCGGTAACGATTTTGGAGGTAATTTTCGGATAGGCCACCCAGAATTTGGAATCTTCTTTTAAAGCCGGCATAACGTCCCTTAAAATGCCATTCAAGTTGATTCTCGTTCACCGCAAAAACAAGGGCAAAGTCGATTTTCCTGCTTTTGAGGAGCGGGGTCATGTTTTTGGCAAATGAGAGTTTACAGAACTGTTTTTCAATGGAAGAAGGCAGACCCTGAATTAAAAGATTTTTTTCGTCTGCGAATTCTAGTTTTTCAAACAACGTTTGTGACATACTTTGAAAGAATTTTTAAAGTGTTAACAGCAATCAGTTGGTTTTGAACCTAATGCTGCGTTCACAAAGTAGGAGGTGCAAAGTTATGAAAATCTACGTTTCGGTTGAGTATTTTTAAAAGAAAAACCCTTAGTAAAGGGTTTTCGAACTGTTTTTAGCTGAAATCAAGTTTCTAACCTCCCATAGGTTTATAATATTTTAATGCTTCAGGCATATATTTCTTTAATTCATCAATCCTTGTACCTTCAGAAGGGTGAGTACTCAAAAATTCGGGAGGTCGTTCTCCTCCACCTGCCTTTTCCATTCTCTCCCAAAGAGGAATTGCCTCCTGTGGATTGTAACCGGCCATAGCAGCCCAGATCAAACCCCAATGATCTGCTTCAAGTTCATGTTTACGTGAAAAGGGAAGTAACACCCCAACCTGGGCACCGGCGCCAAAGGCTCCAAGAAACAAGTTCGTAGTCTCTGCAGGCTTATTGGCAAAAGCCACCTGTAAACCCACGCTGACCGCCTCTGCGCCCATTTCCTGGCTCATTCTTTCATTTCCATGTTGAAAAATTGCATGTGATACTTCATGACCCATTACCACAGCAAGTGCTGCCTCATTCTGGGTATATGGAAGCAGGCCTGTGTACACAACAATCTTGCCTCCCGGCATGCACCAGGCATTGGCTTCCTTACTTTCCACCAAATGATATTCCCAGTGGTAACCTTCCAATTCTTTAGATAACCCTTTACTCGCATAGTATGATTCAACTGCATTTTTATTCTTTCTGCCTACCCGGGTAACCATTTCTGCGTCGCGGTTGCCGCTTGCGGATACCACTTTATTGGTTGATAAAAATTGCTGATACTGGCTTGTGGCCATTGATTGTAATTCCGACTCGGGCAATAACTTAAACTGGCTACGGCCGGTAACTGCATTTTTCGTGCAACTGGCAATCAGTCACACTGATCAGAAAACTGAAAATTATCCTTTTAATCATCGTGTAGTATTTACCTAAGAAAATTCAATGATTATACCAAAGTATTAAACTTACACTGAAATTAATGCTGCGAAGAGGAACGGCGGCGATTCCGGCGGCGGTCTCTGTATTTGAAGATTGGTACTTTACTTTCGCTTCCTTTCAGCAGGCGGCTAATGTTTTTCTGATGAGTCAGCAGTACCAACAGACCCACCGCAATGGCGAAAATTCTATAAAGATGTTCGGGCTCATTAAAGATCACTAAAATAAAAACCGGGAATGCAACGCTCGCAAGGATCGAACTTAAGAGAAACAAATCTTGTGAGGTAAAGTACCAGGAGGAAGACGCCCACACAGCAAACTGCTACAATGGGCTGTATGCCGAGTACCATTCCAAAGAGCGTGGCAATTCCTTTACCTCCGCGAAACTGCGCCCAAATAGGAAAAATATGACCAATAACCGCCGCTAAACCGAGACCGATCTGCAGATTGATAAAACGGGTCTCACTTATCCACATAACCAGGGAGCAGCAGGGCTAATTTGACAGCAACAATTCCCTTTAGCATATCAATGATCATCACCAGCGTGCCCCAGGTAGGACCCAGCACACGATATGTGTTTGTGGCACCGGCATTGCCGCTACCATAGTCACGAATATCAAAAGTCAAAAAAATATTTGGTGACCCAAACAGAGGTTGGAATGCTTCCGATAAGATATGCAAGAACGATAAGAAGTAGTTCGTTCATAGAACCTTGGTTAAAGTTGGAAATACAAAAGTAACAATAATTCAGCTTTTCTAATAGCCTTAATTTAACGTTGAAAACCAGTTGATTTATATGTCATTTGCAGACATATCCAATTTTTATCTTCAACTTTCTTGTCCAGGATCAAATTATTCCTTGTCGCTTTTTCCAAAATCTCCTTGTTCATCGTCTGCCAAAAGACCACTTAAAGAATCACCTCCATCTTTAACCATTTCTTTTGCAAAAGCAGTTAGATTGTCAAGTATAACTCCTTTTATGATATTGGCAAGAATAATATCAAACTTAATATCCACATTCGCAGTTGATGCTTCTAACAATTGAATCTTAGAACAATTGTTTGAATCAAAGATTTTCACTTGCATTTTTAATACTTTGATCATCATTATCAATAGCAATGACATTTGACGCCCCAAGCTTCTCTCGAAAGAATGGCGAGGATCCCCGTTCCGGTTCCAAAATCTAAGACCGTCTTGCCCGAAAAATCTAACTCGCTCATCATCTTTATCATCATGGAAGTTGTAGCATGATGCCCTGTACCAAAGCTCATTTTTGGGGTTATGATTAGTTCGTGTTTGATACCTTTGATCGATTCATGGAATGCAGCACGAATGGCAACCCACGGCGTATTAGTGGATTGAATGATTTATAATGACCGGCTGAAAATTTGTCTCCCAATGTGTATTCCAATTTTTGTTTTCCAGTTTTGAAACCGAGAAAGAAAGCTTGCGGTTTTTGCAAAAAGTTTTTAATTTATTTTCATCATAAATAGCGGAAAGAATAAAAGCTTTTAATAGATCATCATCTTCTTCAAATCCTTCATAATTCATTTCAATGAGCAGGGCAATGATAATCTCTTTTTGCTCTGTGTTTAAATGTTCAAATTCTATTTTGATATAATCGTCCATAATTCACTTGCGCTTCTAATTGACCCAGATCCTCAAAAGTTTCATCCAGACTATACTCGTCTTTTAGTATCCCATTGACTCTTTCAGCTATCGCATTGTCATAAGGACTTCCATCCTCCAGGTCATACTAATGGCAATTGACTTTTGTTGAAGTGTTTTCACATATCCTGCACTACAGTATTGTAATCCTCTATCTGAATGATGAATCAGGTTGTCTTTATACTTCCGATTTTTAATGCCATCAGCAAGGCTTTTAACGTTTCGCTGGCGACCAGAGTTTCGCTCACATTATATCCCATGATCTGCTTGCGAGTAAGCATCCGTAATCAGGTGCAGATACCAATATCGATCATACACAGACAGATATGTGATATCGGCCACCCCACAGTTGTTCAGGACGACTTAACCCCAAGATTTTTAACCAGGTTTGGTATTTACGCATCCAATGTTTAGAGTCGGTAGTTTTTGTATATTTTTTTCTTCTTTATGATTAATAATCCTTCCTCACGCAGCAGATCAAATAGTCGATCTCTGCCTATAGACATTCCCTCACGATGAAAACTTTCTTTTAGCAAATAGTACAGTTTGCGTGTGCCGATCCTAGGCATCTCGCGACATAGACATTACTTTTGCTTGATAGCCATTGTGTTGACCGATTTGAGCTTTTAAACGTACTGATTTGTAATACGCTTGTTTGCTATAGCCAAGTTGTCGACATACCGAAGCAATTTTTATTTGCTTTTTCCGTTGAAAGCTCCTGGACAACTCGGCTTCTATTTTTTTACAATATCTCTGTCAAGTTCCCGGTTTGTAATCTCGATCAGTTTATCGTAAACTTTTAATTTCTCCTCGGCCTCTTTTAACTTCTTTTCCAGTTCTTTGATGCGTTGTTTTGCGAATCCTTCATTGGCTTCGCCCATTTATAGTTGGTGAGATATAAGCAAACTTACCATACTTACGGCACCACTCTAAAATTGTACTCTTCCCTCCCAGTTGATACTTTCGTTTCAACTGATCCTTATTAGCAAACCCTTTTCATATTCCCGGACAATTTGCCTCTTGAAAGACTCGCTGTATTTCGGCATTCAGGAGCCGCTTTTTAATCAATCCTTACCCTGTAGCATTTTTGTTGACTTTATAGTCAACTTTTTCAGAGACGAGACACCATAATTAAAAACCCCGACTTGTCGGGGTTGATTTTTTTAAGATCCGGCAGGTTAGTCCTGGGGCCTATCTTGTCTTTCTGGTTTTGGCAGTAAGACCTTTCTTGACAATTTAAATTTCCCTCGATTTTGGATCGAGTGCCGATCAACTTTACCTTGACTTTATCGCCCTCCTTTAATATTCCGTCTAAAGTTTCAAGTCGCTTCCAGCTTACTTCTGAAATATGTACTAATCCCTGCTTGCCCGGAAGGAATTCAACAAAAGCACCAAAAGGCATGATCGATTTTACCGTGGCCTCGTATACATCTCCAACAACAGGTACTGCAACAATTCCTTTGATCCATTGTTCTGCTCTTTCCACTCCTTCTTTATTTGTTCCAAACACACTTACTTCACCCATATTATTTTTCTCTTCGATATTGATAGTAGTTCCGGCTCTCTCTTGCATTTCCTGGATCACTTTGCCACCGGGGCCGATCACTGCTCCAATAAATTCCCTGTCAATAAACATCTTTATCATTCTTGGCGCATGAGGTTTCACTTCGCTTCTTGGTTCCGGCGTGCATTGATACATTGCATCCAGAATATGCAAACGACCTCTGCGAGCCTCGTTCAAGAGCTTGTCTCATCACCTCCATTGGTAAACCATCTACTTTAATGTCCATTTGTGCACACCGCAGATCCCATCTCTCTGTTCCGGTTACTTTGAAATCCATATCACCCAAATGAGTCTTCATCTCCCAAAATATCAGTAAGCACTGCGAATTTTCCGTCCTTTGTAATTAATCCCATTGCCACTCCGGATACATGTTTTGGAATGGGAACTCCTGCATCCATTAGTGCCAGCGAACCAGCACAAACAGTTGCCATAGATGATGAACCATTGGACTCAAGAATATCACTTACCACTCTTACTGTATATGCAAAATCACCACCTGTTGGCATCATTTGTCTTAATGATCGCATGGCAAGATTACCATGTCCAACTTCTCTGCGTCCAGGTCCTCTCATTGGCTTTACTTCACCTGTTGAAAAAGGTGGAAAATTATAGTGTAAAATAAATTTTGAATATTCTGAAGTCGCCGCACTTTCAATCAGCAATTCATCAAGCGGAGTTCCTAATGTTACAGTCGTTATTGATTGTGTTTCCCCCTTGTGAACAATGCTGAACCATGTGGCGAAGGCAATACATCCACTTCCATATCCAGAGGACGAACTGCTTCCAAACCTCTTCCGTCCAAACGAACCGAATCATTTAAAGATCATATCACGAACAACATAATACTGTAAGTCGTGATAATAGGTTTTAGCAAGTTTCTGAATACTCTTTTCCAATTCCTCACCTTCAGCGACATTATAATCTTTTTTAAGTTGCTCCATCAATGCCTCTTTGATCTCATCAAACTTATCGCTGCGCTCATGCTTGCTTTAATGCGGCTTTAGCAACCTCATATACTTTTGCTGAGCAAAGGAATTTACTTTCGCTCTCAGCTCTTCATTATGTTCGGGCTTTTATATTCACGTTTTGCCTTTGGAACCTGCCAATTCCCAAAGTCTCCTTTTGTGCATTTGATCTGTACACGAATTGCATCATGTGCAATTTCCAAAGCTTTTATAAGGTCTTCTTCGCTGCATTCTGTCTGCTTGACCTTCCACCATCATAATGTTCTTTCAGTGGCAGCAATCATAAATTCAAGATCGGCTTTTGCTAATTCACTCCTGTGTTGGATTTACTTTAAATTGCCCGTCAATTCTGGCTACCCTTACTTCTGAAATAACTTCCTGGATGGGGACATCTGAAACAGCCAGGGCAGCCGAAGCAGCGAAACAAGCCAATGAATCAGGCATCACTTCATTATCACTGGAAATAAGAGTCACCAACACCTGCACATCACATAAATAATCTTCAGGAAATAAAGGACGAAGTGCCCTGTCAATCAACCGGCTGATCAATACTTCATAATCGTTCAATCTTCCTTCTCTTTTGAAAAAGATCCGGGAATGCGTCCTGCAGAAGCAAATTTTTCCTGGTAGTCTACACTTAAAGGAAAAAAGTCCTGTCCTTCTTTGGGTTCCCTGTTAGCAACTACAGTTGCCAACAAAATACAATTGCCAATGGTAACAGTAACTGCACCATCAGCCTGGCGTGCAAGGCGGCCTGTTTCCGATAGTTACCTGCCTGCCATCGCCTATATCAAAAGTTTTACGAATTGGTTGTGTAAGCATAGAAAGTTTAAAATTTGAGTTTTGATTTTTGTGACTCCAGCTTTCGTTCCCTGAATGAGCCTTTGTTGCGTCGCACACTTCAGGGTTTTGTTCGCTATTGAGTAAGTTTAGAGGAGTGAGTTGGGTGAATCCGAAAAACAATTATTTCAATACTAAGGAAGGTGAGATAACCTGGTAAATTCAATTGATAAGAAATGAAGTTTTTAAAGGCCACCTGAACCCCCTTTCGAAAGGGTGTTTTATTTTCTGATTCCAAGTTTCTCGATCAATTGGCGATAACCTGTCAGGTTATGTTTTTGCAAATAGTTTAGTAAGCGTTTACGTTTGCCTACCAATTGCATCAGGCCGCGATGAGTAGAGAAATCTTTTTATTGTTCTGTAAATGACCTGAGATCTGGGCAATACGCTCTGTTAATAAAGCGATTTGTCCCTCAATAGATCCTGTGTTTGATTCTTTACCGCCGAAGTCAGCAAAAATTGTTGATTTTTTTCTTTTGTTAATGGCATCTTTAATTTTTTTAATAATTCATCCGATTGGGTATCCTATTTATTTGGCGGCAAAGGTAAGGCAATGAAGCTTATTGGCAAAGGAAACGCACCTTTTTGTTGCCGGTTACCAGTTGCCAGTTTCGAGCGTTCTGGCCCGAGGTTTATTACATTGATTGTATACCACTGCAAACTATTGCTGCCTGGCAACCCGGTAACCCGGTAAGCCTCCCCCAAACAAGCAACCTGCAACCAGTAACCAGAACCCCTTAGTTTTGCGTATGGAACTTTCACAAGATGCAAGAAACATTCTTGGTCTTCAATTGCCTACCGATCCCCGTTGGGTAAACCTGGCTGAGAGATCATTGGAAGATATTCTTACTGACCATGCCTATTGTGAACAAAAAGCAGCTACTTCATGCATTTCCATCATTCAACGGTATAGTGATAAAGAAAAAAATCGTAGATGAATTGTCGCCAATAGTTACAGAAGAATGGGGGCATTTTCGATTAGTACTTGCAGAACTTCAAAAAGAAATTTAAAGCTCGGCAGGCAACGCAAAGATGAATACGTGAATGAACTTTTGAAATTTGAAATGAGAGGCGGCAGTGAAGAAGACAGGATGCTCGATAAACTTCTCCTTTGCGCACTGATCGAAGCAAGAAGCTGTGAACGCTTTAAACGGTTGAGTGAGGGATTGAATGATGAATATCTCAGTAATTTCTATCGCCGGTTTATGGAAGAGTGAGGCAGGACATTATACCTTGTTTATTGAACTGGCCGAAACGTATATTGATAAGGAGAGAGTACGAAACCGGTGGAAAGAATGGCTGAGATACGAAGCTGGGATCATGCGCCAACTAACGCCACGTGGAGACAGGATGCATTAAATTTATAGATAGCATTATTGTATGAACGAATCTGAATCAGAATTAGAATTGTTAAAGGATAAATGTGTTTTCTATACTCAGTTTGTCATTCAAAAATTATCCTCATCACCGGAATCTATTCAAGGTTTAGAGGAAACCTACAGGTTCATCCAGGAGGCCTACCAGATGAAGAAAATAAAATCATTACGGGATTTTAGTGCCGATATCGATGACCAGGTTCTTCGTCACATGCCCCTGGCGATCGCCGTCGAATTTAAAAATTTAATTAAGGAAAAACTCAAGATCGACTATGCGGATGTCGAAAAGGCTTATAGCAGGGTCATTGAGAGAATATTGAAAAATGAAAAAATATCAAACAGCCAGGAATATGAACTTGTCGTCAGCAGGATAGATGAGATATTTACTGATCACACAAGGGCCGAGGAATTAAAAGCGTTAAACAAACTCCTGACAGAATTTGAAGATCAACACAAAAAATAAATTCAGATAGCTCAGAAAACTTGTCTTACACCATTTCCGATCTCTGAAGCAAACACTGCCGGCTCGTAGCCGATCTTTCCCTTGTAGAATTCAACAAGGCTCTTTCCAAAATCCTCCAATTTCCTTTTGTCTACAAGGGCAATAGCGCAACCTCCAAAACCTGCTCCTGTCATGCGTGCGCCGATACAATCCTTGTGATCTTTACAGAATTCAATGATCGTATCCAGCTCAATTCCTGAAACCTCATATAACTCTTTCAATGATTGATGTGATTGATACATCAACTGGCCAAACTCTTCCAATTTATTTTCGTTTAAAACCTTTGCAGCTTTATTTACGCGAAAGTTTTCCGAAATAACATGAGGCCCTTTTTTCCAGCACCGGGTCATTGATCAGGTATTTATAGGATTGAAAAGTTTGTAAGTCGATGTCGCATAAATTCTTTGCATCGATCTCTTTTTTCAGGGCCTTTAGCGCAGCACCGCATTGTGCAAAGCGTTCATTGTATTTTGAATCAGCCAATGATCTTGTTTTGTTTGTATTAATAATGACCAGGGAATAATTTCCCGTGTCGAATGGCAGCAATTCATATTCAAGTGAATCGCAATTCAACAAAATGGCTTTGTTCTTTTCGCCGAAAGTCACGGCAAACTGATCCATGATGCCGCAATTGACACCAATAAACTCGTTTTCGACTTTTTTCGACAATAATGCGATCTCAACTTTTGGAATACTCAATTGAAACAATTGATCTAACGCATACGCTCATTAACACTTCGATCGATGCGGAAGAAGAAAGACCAGCTCCTATCGGAAGGTTACCGTCAAATAACATATCAAGACCCGAAACAGGGTGACCAAGGCCGAGAACCTGGTCCAAAATTCCCAGCGGATAATTAAACCACTTCCTTGCCCGATTTCGTATAGGAGTTTTGTAAATGCAGTTCAGCTGTTTCAGGAAAATTGAGGCATTGAAAGCGAAATACTTTGTCCTTATTTTTTGAGATAGCAAGATAAGTTCCAAGACTGATGGCACAGGGCATTACCTGGCCACCATTGTAATCGATGTGCTCGCCGATCAAATTGACACGGCCGGGACTAAAAAAATATGATCTGGTTTTTTTGGAAGCGTTTTTGAAATTCTTCTTTTATATCCGCCATTGTATTTTAAATTCGTAAGTCTATGGATAGATGCCATTCAATTCTGCTTTACTCACCCTTCGGGTAAAGATATTTATTTGTATAGTTTGCGCAATATAAATAAAACGGAAGTTTTAATAAGCAACTACGGAGCTATCGTTATGGCCTATAAAATTTATATGCCGGATGGAACTTCAAATGATATTGTTCTCGGGTTCGATAATATACAGGATTATCTCAGCGGCTGACTATTTGAAGATCTACCCTTTCATGGGCGCCGCCATTGGAAGATATGCAAACAGGATCAAAAATGCTTCTTTTAAAATTGATGATAACGAGTTCCCTGTTTCAAAGAACTGGGATGCGGATCAGCTTCATGGAGGGTTTGAAGGTTTTGATAAAAGGTTTGGGACTTTGTTTCTTTTGACGAACAATGCAATATCCTGCAGTTAAAATACAACAGCCCGGACGGAGAAGAAGGCTTTCCCGGAAACCTCGAGGTAAATATTTGCTTTGAACTAAATGATGACAATGACCTGATCTATGAATACACAGCTACCTGCGATCAGCCGACGGCCATAAACCTTACACATCATGGCTATTTTAATCTCGATAACGGCGAGGGGCACAATTGAGGATCACGAAATAAAAATATATTCAGACAAAATCCTCGAACAGGATAAGAATCTTGTGGTGAATGGCAACTACATTTCTGTGGAAAATACGAAATATGATTTCATAGAATTTCATAAGATCGGAGAGAAAGTAAATGGCGGCTATGATCAAAGCTTTGTGATTGATAAAAAGGACGATCAGCTTACAATTGTTGGCAGAGGCTGTGTCAAAAAAATCGGGTTTGAAATTACAGGTATTGACAACCGAGCCATTGGTTCATTTTTACACAGGCCAGGGATTTCCAAAGATCAGGGGGAAAAACAATATCGAATACGGACCCTATTCTGGATTCTGCCTGGAAACACAAAAGCATCCCAACGCAATTAATATTGCTAAATTCCCAAATACCGTCTTAAGGCCCGGAGAAAAATATCATCAGAAAAATGTCTACAAAGTCGTCATTGCCTAGGACTGTCCTTTATTTCAGTAGATCCGTAAAGGTTTACGAAGAATTTTTCAAGACCATACTTTCTCCTGATAAATTCTGCAAGAAATATTCCTCCCAGGAAACCAACGGAAAGAAAAATTATTGCGACAATTTTGTTATTCAGTTTTACTGTAAATAAGAAGGGAAAATAGCCCAAACAAAACTACCGGTGCTGCAAATACCTGCAACCAATACAAGGTCCTGACGAACCATTCGAAAATCTTCATGAATTAAAATATTTAATTTCTTCATTCAAATCCAAAAAGAATATTTTTCCTTTAGCGTCTTTGTTTTCTCAAAAAAGTTTTTAAAAACTGTTTATGCGCCATTGTATCAGGCTGAAAAGCCTTGTGCTTTCTTGCGATCATAATGCTTTTTACTTCCTGCATGAGACTTTGGGTAGGCTCATCAATAAAAGATTCAGCAAATTTTTCCAGGACAAACTCCGTTGCCATATAATTGGGATGAACAAGATCGGCGTCATAAAATCGGTAATCTCTCAGTACATCAATGACCAATTCGTAGGCGGGAAAATAGTTCAGCCTTTTCGTATTTGTTAACGAGATGATGAACAGCTTCGATCAGCCTTGCCTTGCTCCGGTTATTATCTACTACCCCATCTCGGATATGTCTTACCGGGCTGACGGTAAAAATTATATTGAGGTTTGGATTAAATTGAAATAATTGTTCAAAAGAGTTATCAAGATTGGAAATTATCTCGTCGATGGTCATCAAATGTTTATGAAACCACTGAGCCGGTGCACGATGACAATTAGCAACGCTCAGCTCCCTCTAAATCTCCCCCAAAGGCGGAGACTTTCTACAACCTCAGCTAATTTCGTTAGTTGATAAGAAAAAGAAGAGCCTAATGTTATAATGATCCAATCCGCTTCTTTTAAAAATTGATGTGCTTGTTGTTGCGACTCATTAATGATGCGAACTGCTTCTTCAAGATTTGTGTTTGAAAAACGGCTGTGATGTTTCCAGCTATGCCAAACTTCATTTAGCTGAAAAAATCCTTTTCGTTGTACTGTTTATTTTGAATATAAGATACCAGGCTTTGGCTTACGCTGAGAGGATCAAAGAGAATCCCGTTCGGATTTTGCAAAACAGAAAATTTTAATTCCTCCAGTGAATTACCGATGTGCTCTGTAAAACATGAACCGATCAGTAAAATTTTGTCTTTATAGTTGATCTGTCTTGATGGTTTCTTCAGATCGATATTTATCATGAAATCCATCCTGCAAAATTTCAAATTACAAACGACAAATCACAAAAAGTCAGAATGTTAAACAAATATTTCAGAAGCAAGTTGGAGACTTTTTGCGAGCGCATCCTCATTCAAATCATTCAATAGTTCTTTCTTTTTAAAATAATCGATCATCCATTCTGTTCGCATATTGCCCACCAGGTCATCATTTGCCATTGGACAGCCTCCAAAACCATTTAGTGCTCCATCAAATCTTTTGCACCCTGCATTTACAGCTGCATCTAATTTTTCCTTCCAGTTATCCGGTCTTGAATGCAAATGAACACCTATTTCAACCTCGGGCAGCTGCTCAATAAGATATTTGGTCATTGAATAAACTTGTTCCGGTCTTAGCAAGCCCCACTGTATCAGCCAAAGAGATCGTTTTGATTCCCATTTCAACTATTTTGTTTACCCAGCTGAAAACTATTTCTTCCGAATACATATCTCCATAAGGATTACCAAAACCCATCGAAATATAAATTACCAATCGTTTGTTGTTCTTTGTGCAAATGTTCTGAATTTCTTCTACCCTTTTCAACGATTCTTCGATCGATGAATTTGTGTTTCGCTGCTGAAATGTTTCTGAAACTGAAAATGGAAAACCCAGATAAGTAATTTCATTATAAGCAGATGCTTCCTCTGCGCCGCGAACATTCGCAACAATTGCTAAAAGCTTTGAACGGGTTTTACTGAACTTTAATCCCTTTAAAACTTCTTTGGTGTCCGCCATTTGGGGAATGGCTTTCGGTGAAACAAAGCTGCCAAAATCAATTGTATCAAACCCGATCTCCAATAATGAATTGATGTATTCAATTTTTTTACTCAGTCGGAATAAAATTCTTCCAACCCTGCATTGCATCACGGGGCATTCTATGATTTTAATTTCGCGGTTACTCATTTCTTTGAAAAGTTAACTCGACTCTCATTTTACTCGTTTCAATGACGAAGAAGTTTCACGGCCTCCTCACGCAGTATGTTAAAGAAATGATTGCGGTCTTTTTCTCCTACTTTACTAATTAACGTTGAACGGCTAACAAGGTTTTGAAAAGAGTCGTAAAGATTGCCACAGAACTTTGATCCTGTGTCGATAAATATTTCAATACGGCATAATTAATATAAGCGTATGGCTTTCCATCAAGTCGCAATATATATGTATTATTTCCCAAAATGATCTCATTGACAAAAAGCTGGAACGAACCTTTTTAACGAGGTCGCTCTCACCCTTCATAGACTTAACACCCAGTTCGGCCATGTGCTGCAGGTGATCCAACAACTCATCAAAAGCCCGATAAATGATTTCCGCATCTTCCTCTGTTTCAAACAAACCCGATTCTTTATAATACCGTATCTGCCGCAACGTACTTCTCACTGTTTCTTCATTCCATAATTCGACCGAATCCAATTGCGCATACTCCTTCGTCAACTGCTTTGCAAGTTCAAGGATCTCGGGAAAAGGAAATGACCTTACAGAAAATTTTGCTCTGTTCAGTCTTTCATCAAGCAATATATGGCGCATCCAGAAAAAACATTTGAAAGCGGCAATTTCAGGAACAAGAAAAAACTGGAAGACCGCAAAGTCTTTCGCCAGCACAAGCATTTCTTTTTGTTTAAAGGCATTGAAAAATTTTACCTCGCGCAATAGTCCTTCGAGGTAGATCTTCAGATCCCTGATATCACTACTCCCATCACTACTTCTGAAAACCACTGTGCCGCTGTTTAATTGAAGCACCTGGTCTAGCGCAATATTGTATTTTTCACAAATGACCTTTAATTCAGAAAGAGAAAGAGGTTTTTCTCCCCTGATACGCCGATAGGCACTGTCGTGACTAATGTCAAGTAAATCGCAAAGTTCATCAGCCAATGAAATATGAGGCTGGGAGCTTTTAATAAAATTAAAAAGCTGCTGTTGAAGGTCGGTGGTGGCGTTCATTCATTGAAAATTACGGAAAATCCCTGATTTATAAATGTGCAATCCTGCGGTGAAAATTGTAGTGATCGAGGGAAAGTGACATGCGCACTATTTTTCAAGTCCCGCACTTTTTCCTTTAGCAAGCGAAAGAATTTATTTCTTTCTTTTTCGCCCGTGCCGCTGATCAATGTTGAGCGACTTACTAAGTTTTTGAAAGCATGAAAAGTGCTTTCATTAAAACGAACATCTTTAGTTATCATATAGCTAAAGACATTGTAAGGAATAAAAGAGATTTTGGTTTCATCTACCTCGGCAAGAATTGTATTACTGCCGATGACAACCTCATTAATATACATTTGCAGGGAGATCGATAAGTGACATCGGAGCCTCCGGGTATAAATTTTAGTCCCTTTTCGGCTTGCTGCTCCAAGATGATCCAATGTTTTTTCAAAAGAATCCACAACTGCCTCCAGGTCATTCCTTGTTTTAAATATGTCCGCATCCTTGCAATATTGGATCTGGCTCAGCGTGCTATTAATGCTTTCTTTGTTCCAAAGCTCTATGCAGGGCACTTGATTGTATTCGCGATTGATCTGGCGACCGATCTCAAGACATTCATCAAAAGAGTTCTCTGATAATGAAAACAGTTGGTCGATTGTACTCCGGCTGATTTAAAAGTGTTTTTATCCAAAAAAAGTTTTAAAATTGCTAATTCCGGAAATAAATAAAATTGCCAGATCGGTAGATCCTTACAGAGATACAGCATTTGTCTTCTCTTTAAAAGAATTCAGGTATTTGAATTGTTGCAGCATTCCTTTCAAATAGTCAATGAATAAGAAGACGGGACGGTTAATATCGGAAGCGTGAAATACCACAGCATCATTTTGCAGTTGCAATACCTGGTCAAGGGATATATGATAACGCTTCACAGATACGCTTCAGCTCATTAAGAGTTAAAGGTTTTTCTCCCTGATACGCCGATAAGCACTGTCGTGACTAATATCAAGCAGATCGCAAAGTTCATCTGCTAATGAGATGTGTGGCTGGGAGCTTTTATAAAATTAAAAAGTTGCTGTTGCAGGTCAGTGGTGGCATCCATGAACTTGAAAATTACAAAAATCTACTAAAAGTCAAGGTTTTGACCAGTGAGAATGGAAAAACTGTTCTAAGTCTGGACAAAAGCCATTCACTTCTTCCCTTTAAATTCAAATGCATTCTCGTTTGCTCATTAATAACTGCAGCGATGGACAAATAACTTTCAGGAATTATAATTTTCATCTACTCCATTTTATTGAAAACTGCTTGATATGCTGTTCTTTTCTCAAACAGAGGAATACGACTTTTTTGCTACTGTTATTAAATAGAAGTGTGCTGCTCTCTTAATAATTCCCAAACTGAAAACAATGTTAGTGAAATTCCAGTTTCCAGTCCGGTCTGCCGCAATTTAGTTTTAGCGAACCATGGTAGGAGAAACCGGAAAATCCTTCAAAGAGTACGGCGCCCATACCGAAAAGCGATACGAGTAGGTACAAACTAAACCAAAAAAATGTTATGAAAAAGACAATCATCATTCTCATGGCGTTCATCTTTTATGCACGCCGCCAACTCTCAAAAAGCCCGGATCGGTTTTACAGCCGGCAGCTCTTTGGCAAATTATAAGTTCAAAGACGGCGGCGAAGACCAATCCGGTAATTCGAAGGCAGGATTCACTGCAGGTCTCATCGTCAACATTCCGGCCGGAAAAAATTTCATGATCCAACCCGGTAGCTCAACTGGGTAGGAAAAGGGTGCACAGGACGAGGAAAATGGCGATAAGGCCTCGCTCACGGTTAACAGCATCGAGATCCCGGTGAACTTTCTGTACACCAGCAACGGTGGCTTTTTATCGGCGCCGGCCCTTCTGCCTCTCTTGCAGTTTCCGGAAAAGCAAAAATTCAATGATGTATCGGCTGACTCTTGCACTTTGGAAACAGCAATGATGATGACATGAAAGGCGTTTGACTTCGGTGCAAATGTTGTTACAGGTTACCAATCTCCCGAGGTTTCTCGGTCGCTGCCAATTTCCAACCAGGGCTTCAGCAATCTTGTACCCGGAGACGCCGGCAATAGTTCGATGAAAGCCACTATTTCGGCATCAGGTTAGGCTATGTCTTTAAAAGCGAAAGAAATCTTAGAAAATTATTTTACAAAGACACGTAACACGATCCCTTCAAAGCTACCTAAAGAGTATTGGTGGTGCTGGCGCCAATACTCTTTAATCATGCAGTTGGAGTTAAACCAAAAGCAAGATAAGAGCAACCAACCAGGATCATTTATTGAAATAAACTAAAATCATAATTATGAAATTAATTCTACCACTGCCATTTTATTTTCTTCAGCATTACTTCTGATAGCAAAATTTCGTTTTGCCAAAAGAACAAATCAAAACCAATGGATTCTGTCCTGTGAAGCCAACAGTGAAAGGATGGAAAGTGAAACTGCATCGGGGTATGTTTGGAATGGCCAAACCGGAGTTTGGGCCATATACTACGATTGATCTGACAAACTCGACTCTCCTGTTTTGCGCAAAAAGGACCAAAGAAGGTTCATATACCGGAGCAAGTTTTTCAAGCGAAGGTTGGGATTGGGATTTCAGTAAATACGAAACCGTTGAAAAAAGAAAGGCGTATAGTATGACTATTACCGGAGGGGCGGATACTGCTGAATTATTATTTTCCATTTACAGGATCTCGAATGAAAAAATCTCACCTTTTTGGAGAATTAATGAGCAAAGATGATGAAGGCAAAAATCTGACGCTTGCGTATAAAACAAATGTTTCGGGCATCGGAGCAACAAGCTATGATAGTTTACCATAGCGTTTTTGCTGGAAGATTCCTTTGGCAGAAAGGAAGAAGCAGTCCCTTTGGAACAACAAGATTTACAAGAGGGTACATAATAACCCCGGGACGATTCACTTTTACTGAACCGATCCTAAGCCAGATTGGTTCGCGTGAGGGTAAATTCTTCTTCGAATGGCAAACAGGCGTATTTATAAATGGCTCAAACGATAAACACATTGCGGCCCTAAAGTTTGGAACGCCCGGCGACCTTTCCAACCCCTTTTACACCTGGATACGAAGTGATATTGATAAGGCGACAGCAACATGCCATCGCTTCAGTTTTCGCCTTGCTGATCGCTGCAAAGAGCAAATGATCCGGGCGATAAACAGTTTATTTAAGAAAATGAAAATGATTCACAAGAGTGAATCATTTTTTGTTCGGAATCGTAAGGTGTCCTTCGGCTTGCACTGGTTAGTTACAGGCATTCGTACGATCCGCAGCTTACGAAAATACTATGGAAAATCCGTAAACGCCCTGGAGTTTGTTTATTGGATTTTGCGACGCACCTGTTAAAATCACCTTTAATCTGTATGGTTAATTCATTTGTTGAATTACAACTAGATTTCAGCTTTCAGAAAAATTACCAATTCACTCCTGGCAGTAGTTATTTGCCGTTATGAATCGCTTCATTGTGATGATAGGTTTGTGATGAAACAAAACCACAATCATGAAAGCGATCAAATCAACTGTTTTTGCTGCCGCCTTTTTATCAGCACAACAATAAATGCTCAAAGCAGCACTCTTTTTTCAGGTGCTGGACCTGATCTCTATCCAGTCGAATAAAACAGACAATTCTTCGGGAAAAACATCTCAGCGCCGCGTCAATTTTTATGTTGTCAACAAGCCAAAGACCCTGGATCTCTTTAGCCGGCTGGTCGTCGTAAGAGCCCGGAAAAAGGAATGACACGCAGAGACAAGTTTATTGTGATCGTCGCCAAATCTGCAAAAGAAGCCAGGGATAAAATGGAAGATCACCTGCAGAAAAGAATGCAATGATTGGTAGTCTTTGGTTCGACACACACGGGCGATATGCAAACGGATATTCTCCTTCATTTTAGGTAAAGATGAATTTAGTTACAAAACCATCAATGATACAGCCAAAATGAAAGACCTCCAGTGCACTTGCGTACCCATTGTGATGAGTATACAAGGGTGGCAATAGGTTCCATGCTATGGAGGAGCTACTTACGAAAAGCCTGCACACAATGGCAAGCCTGGCATCAAGGATGAATGGCGATTCATTAATGATCGGACTGGCTAACCTGTTGCCCAAAGCAGCTATCTATGGTACCGAAGGCTGGGTAATGACCAAGCCGGGTATCTTTCACAAACATAGTTACGCATTGGCAGGTTACCCGCTGCAAAAAGATTCAAAGACGAAGTGTACAAACCCGGTGTGGGAACATATGGGAATATGGCACTCCTACTCTACTATCACCAAAAGTTCTGAGGTGATCAATAACGTTGTCTTTGACACGCATGGGAAGCATTCATGTCAAAGAGGTCAGTTACCTGGGTAAAGAAAAAAGTAAACAACGCCTTGAAAGAACCTGGCAAAACTAAAACCGGGGCTGCTGAAAGGCTGAGCCACCTGGCAAAATTCATCACAATTAAAAATTAAGCTATGAAACAGATGGTTTGTATGAATCTTGTAATGTTCCTGGTCAGTTCTTTCATTCTCACTACGCATAGCGATGCCCAAAACAGCTATCAACAGTTCTATTTGAAGAGAGAAAGTTTTTTGAAGACAATTTATCAGAATTAAGAAATGAGTTCGGGAACAAAAATATTTCCCGCGGAAATTGAAGTGGAATGTCTTGCCGCTTTGTCGTTTTACACCGGAATTAAAGAACACGGATATAGAATTCAGATTTGGCAATTTGAATTTTACGATGATATCAAAACCGAAACTCAAATCCATTTTAAAAGACAGGACGCAACGTCAATACGTCATTATCATTCAAAAGCCAGGGATCGTCAAAAATAATCTTGAATGGACAGAATTAAGCTTTAACGCGATGGTGGGTATGGATCGGGCACGAACTCGGGACATGTGCTTCACTATTCGCACAAAAGCAGTGGCGGCATCCTGTTCGTAGGAATGAAATATGCTGCACCCGGGTATCGCAGAAAAATGGAAAGATTTACTGATCAACTTGCTATTCAGCATAACCTGGGTTATGCATTGTATGAAGGAGTTGATTACACGATCAACTCATCTCATGCAAGCGAACATTATAAAAACAACCAGGAAAATTTTATCTCCATACAGAAGAAATTATAGCAGAGGATCTATTCAAGGGAAACCTGGAGTGTCGTTTTCCGAAAAACAAAAATGGAACACCGCCTTCAAATTGATTCGCCTGAACCAGCCGTGATTTTAAAACCTGATTCTTTCATCAAAAAATTCTTTTATGCTCGCAAAACTGTTTTTAGGTCTGACTGACTACCCGATCTTTCGCAGAATAATGTGGAAACCCATTTATGAATGGCTTGCCAGGAAATTTGATTTTAATCGACTGGCATTTCATGAACTATGGGTATTCGCCCTTTGAACACGAAAAAAATTGAAGCTGAATCCCGAAGATGAAATACATCGCTATGCGATACAATTATATCATTACCTGGCCAGCAAGGTAACAATTGAAGGAATGGATGTGCTTGAGATCGGCAGTGGCCGTGGTGGAGGTTGTAATTATATCAAAAGATACTTTCAACCCCAGGAAAATTACGGGACTTGATATCGCAGTGCAACGCGGTAAATTTCTCAAAACAGAATTACCGCCAAAAAGGCTTTACTATAAGCAGGGAAATGCAGAAGCATTGCCGTTTGAAGATGGATATTTTGATGTAGTGATCAATGTTGAATCTCTGTCACGCCTATGGTTCAGTTCCGAAATTTCTTCTGAAGTAAAAAGAGTGTTGTGTGAAGGTGGTTATTTTTATGTACCGATCTGCGCAGTCCCGATGGCATGATCACATTACGAAGGAACTTGTTAAACTCTGGCCTTAGATTAATTGAGGAGGAAGTGATAACGGAAAATGTTGTGAGGGCCATCAGCGAAGAAGAAACCATAAAGCTGTGCATCGCATAAAAAAGTTTATACCCGAAAGATTTCAAAAAATCTTCAAAGAATTTGCTGGAGTAAAGGTTCGCAGATCATACTTCTCTTTCACAGGTGATCTTGTTTATCATCGGTTTTGTTCTTCAGAAAAGCATTATATGACTTATTGTTCTCTTAAAGAAGGTAAAATTGATACTTTCATTCAGTATATCATTTGAGAAAGAGTCATAGCTCAGTAAGCTTATCTATCATAGAAATATGTGGTTGCAGAATGAACTTCAGGTGGGTTGAAGAATCGTAGTTGCAGTTCGTTTGATTGCATGGGACGATGAGAGTTACATAAAATTCCAGTGATGAAACCTGCAATATTGAGAAATCATTTAAGCCCAGCCTGGCCATCAGCATTTCCTTTTTTGCCTTGCTCACAGAAAGTTTTTCACCGTTGGATAAAAATAACATACCCTCACGTCACTACGCAGAAATTGTGAAATGTAGCTGACATTTATCAAAGTCGAATGATGAATCCGTTGAAACAGATCTGGTGGCAGTAATTCTTCCACATCGCCAAGTGTTCTCGAAATAAGCATAGGTTTTTCCTTTATAAAAACTTTTGTATAGGCACCTTCTGCCTCGCAATAAATAATAGATGACACATCTATAGAATTCATATCCTTCCCTCTGTGGCAGGGCAATTTTTTGTTCTGCTGATGGTTTACGAATATTCTCCAGCGGGTTACTGATATGCTGAAGATTACTTCCTTCATCTATTTTCCTCTCTACTTTTTTGTACGGCGACTTTCAGATCGCTGGCATCAATAGGTTTTAGTAAATAATCCACGGCGCTGATACGAAATGCCTTTGCAGCAAATTCATCATGCGCCGTGTAAATGATGGAGAAATTCACTTCACTATCTCCAGCATTTCGAAGCCATTCATCCATGGCATTTCGACATCCAGAAAACAAGATCAGGATTTAATTTCTTAATGGCCATGATGCCTTCCTTTTGCCGAATAAGAAGTGTCTGTTATTTCTACAGAAGGGCAATGTTGCTTTTGAAGATCCTTAAGCAATGATCCTCACACAATGCTGTTCATCATCACGATAATAATAGATCGTATCATACTATTTCTTCGTTGATTTTAATGATCACTTTTGTTCCTTGGGCAATGTCATTTTCATCTTTTTTGTCGATGATTTCTAGTTGGGCCCGTCGTTGCCTCAGCAGGTTATCTAATTCAGTCTGGATTGAGTAAGATTCACTCCCTTTGATTGATGAACAAGACCGGTGGCAGATTTGTTTTGTTGGAAGATTCTCTGCAATGCCATTATCATCAACTATAATCTGGATACTTCATTTTTGATTGGCAACATCAATGAAACACGTCCACCCGTATTGCGAGGGGAACGATGCCGTGCCAGATGGCATTTTCGACAAAAGGCTGAATGATCAAAGCCGGAATGTGTACCGATTTTGATCCAATGTTTTCAGATACAGTTATCGAATAGCAAAATTTGGCATCAAATCTCAATGCTTCCAGTTGCAGGTAAGTATTTGCATGTTTCGATTTCGTCATAAATGCTGATTTCCTTTTTATCCGCGTTGTTAAATAACGTGCGGATTAATTTGAAAACGTAGTAAGATAGGTTATTGATTTTCTTCCTCGTGAGCCTGTATCAATGATTTGATCGAGTTGAGGCAATTAAAATAAAATGAGAGAGGGATTCATCTGGGCCCGAAGAGACGCAGCTTCAGTTCTAATAATTCTTTCGATTTTAGCTTTTCGCTGTTTTCCTGTTTACGTATTGTATTAATACGCTGGCTTACAAGAAAAATTACCAAACCACAAGCAGTAATGATTCCTGCAATCTTAAACCAGTTTGTTTGCCACCATGCGGGGATAATAGAAATATGCAAATTCTGTTTGCTGTCGTTCCAACTTCCATCTGAATTTTTAATACCTGTAAAAAAAACATAATTACCGGGTCTAAGGCTGGAATATGAAATAGTCCTGTTTAAATAATCAACATACACCCAGTCATCATCTACTCCAACTAACCTATACCTGTATTCTAATCGCTCTGGTTTGTTCAAATTCTATAGAAGAAAAGGTAAGTGTAGAAAATTTCTATCATGAGGCAATTTTAGTGTATGCAGATATTCAGGCAGTGTATCCGTCGCATAAGATTGATTGAAAAGCTGGATATTTGAAAGATAACATGTTCGTTGAAATTGTTTATCCAAAACTGCATTCATGAAGTGGTATTGCAACGCATTTAATTCTCCGCCTACAAACAGGATATCATTCGCACGCTATTCCCGAATTTCTTTGAGGTGTCTAATCCATCACTTAAACTTAGTTTATATCGCCTGTTATTGTGATAGTCAAATAATTCGAGCCCCTCCGGAATTTACAAATCCCATAATTGCGTGATTAACGAAATTCGTACTTTAGTAAAAGTACACCTGATGGTCTTTAAGCATTTTTGCACGACGTTCAAATCCTTTGGTTCATAAACCCGAATCCCTTTCCGTTCGATGATACCCAAATATTATCAGTATCATCTACTTCGTACCAGTGGAAATTAGTATAAAAGCGCTGAAAGGAATGGATTCAAAACGGAGACCGATTATTAATTTGGTACTTCCATTCTTTAAATTGTATTGATATAATGTTCGCTTATTGCTGATATAGGCATAATGATACTGTTGTTATCTATTGTAATGCGTAACTG
>ERZ1370068.2351-contig-1505_pt1 | contig 39553 bp, 73 predicted proteins | sample MGYA00561227_ERZ1370068 | MGnify/ENA primary metagenome ERZ1370068 (study PRJEB38410, sample SAMEA6850437) | metagenome | study: Metagenomic assessment of the ecological functions of the soil: analysis of the soil microbiota associated with the... | reverse complement strand
TTGTACTTCGTTCAGTTACGTATTGCTCCGCAAAGGGAGCAGGAGACACGACACTAGCGACCAAATGATCACTATCAAAAGCAAGCCAATGAGTCGACCGCTGGGTCTTTCGGCGATCATCTCCAGCGCTTTGGGCGTGTAGACACGCCGGTAGCCGAGCGCCGGCTACTATAACCGTGGATCTCAGGTGTGTCCAGGCTGCGCATGAACGACAGGATCTCGCTGCTGAACACCTGGCCTGGCACGAGCACCGGGAAGCCCGGCGGGTAGGGGTCACGAAGGTCGCCGAGACCACTGATTCGCCGGATTCCATCCGTTCCTCGACCTCGTCGGCCGGCAGGTACTCGCAGATGCGTGTGGTCGTAGGACAGGAAGAAGGCCTTGCGGACGTCGCCCTCCGGCGTCGGCGGATCACTCTCGCTGAGGAACGCCGGGTGGAAGCCGCTGAAGTCCGGCAACGGAGCGGATGGATTCGTCAGGTGCAGCACGGCGCGCTCGAACGCTGCTCGCGCTCGGCCAGGTTCATCTCCGAGGCCCGATAGATCGATATCGCGCGCGATGCTGACCAGAACCTCGATGAGATAGGCGACCGAGCTGCGCGTGGTGCCGATGTTGGTCATGAACAAGACGGTGTTGCGCGAGGTCTTGTTGATCTGGATGCCGAACTTGTCCATCAGCCGCTCGCGTTTGAAGGTCGCACCGTCGATGCCGGTGAGCCCGATGATAGACGGTCACCCGCGACGGATCCAGCACGAACTCGTCTTGCTCCCAGGCCGTGACCATGTTGTTGAGACCCGTGCGCAGCGGCTGAGCGATGCCGGAGGCTCGGATACGCTCTTGGGATCAGTTCCGCCGTGCTCAGGCAGTGCATGTACTTGCTGAGCAGCGGATGATGATCAATCGCGTCGCGCAGCTTCATCGCGTACTCGAGCTGTCGTTGCACCGAGCTCGAAGCCCTCCAGCGCCGCCTGGCCGACGACCAAGATCAAGCAGACGCCGAGGATCTGGTAGTTGGGCGAGGTGGAGGTATGCGCCATGTACGCCTCGTGGAAGCCCTCGGCCACCTTCAGCGCGAAGTCTTGATCGTAAACGTGGATCATCGATCCCTGACGCAGCGAGGTCAGCGTCTTGTGCGTCGACTGAGTGGAGTAGACCCGGACCCGAGCTCGCGCAGGGTCTGGGCTGCAGCCGGTTGCTTGAGCAGTGCTTCGGCGCTGTCGTCGCGCGGCAGGTTCGCCTCGTACTGCGCGCGGTACTCCGGAGAGCGCAACTTCTCGGCCAGCGCTCGGGCCGCCTCCATCGCCGTACGCGGCCGATAGACGTGGTGGAAGCGCGCGAACGCGAACCACGCCTCGTCCCACAGGAACACCAGATCCGGCTTGATCGCCAGGCATTCCTCCATGACCCGGCTGACGTCGTAGACGATGCCGTCGAAGGTGCAGTTGGTCAGCATCAGAGCTTGACCCGGTCAAGCTTGCCAGCCTGCCCGCAGTGCCAGCAGCTTGGACTTGATCTCTGCGCAGCGGCACCGCGCCGTACATCGAGTACTCGTTGAGCGGGTACGCCTCGAGGTAGGCTGACCTCGCGCCGGCCAGCATCAGCCCGTAGTGGTGCGACTGGTGACAGTTGCGGTCGACCAGAACGATGTCGCCTGGCGCGAGCGAGCGCCTGGACGACGATCTTGTTGGCCGTCGACGTCCCGTTCGTGACGAAGTAGGTCTGCCGGGAGCCGAAGGCTCTCGGCTGCCAGCTGCTGAGCCTCGCGCAGCGGCCCGGTCGGCTCGAGCAGCGAGTCGAGGCCGCCGGTGGTTGCTGAGGTCTCGGCCAGGAAGATGTCCAGGCCGTAGAAGCCGACCATGTCGCGGATCCAGTGCGAGTTGACGATCGACTTGCCTTGCGAGATCGGCAGCGCGTGGAACACGCCGGTCGGCCGCTGGCTGTAGGTACGCAGAGCCTCGAAGAACGGCGTGCGGTAACGGTCGCCACGCCGGCGAGGATGGTCAGATGCAGCTCGAGCGCACCCTCGCGGGCGTGGAAGACCCGCCGGAAGTGATGGCTTACCGTGCCCGCGACCTCTTCGACGCCGATTTCGGTCATCAGGTACAGGTCGACCTCGGGACGGATCTGGGCCAAGTCGCGGTGCCAGGATCTGCGCTCGCTCATCGGGGAAGTGATCCGCGAGATCATCCGACAGCGGTCGCGTCGGCGAAGTTAGCAAGTCTGGTGAGATCCCGCACGCGCGGCATGGGAGAAGCGTCTCCTGATCACGCACGCCTGGATGTTCGCGTTGAGCCGCATCGCCACGGCTGCCTCGACGCCGCTGCCCACGACGACGAGGTCGTAAGTGAACGGGTCTCCCGGCCGGCGCCAGCTGTGCACCTCCTCGCGGAGTCGCTGCTCCTGTGCCGGCGACATGGTCTCAACAACGAGGACCTCGAAATATGGCCGGCTGAGAGGATCGTGCTGCGAGGTGCCGAGGATCATGTCGTCGCTGTCGTCTCGATGCTCGCACCTGGGCGATGTCGTCAAGCGAACCCGTCCGGTAGGACTCGCGTGACGAGCGCCCGGTTGATCCGAGCCACCAGCCGTCCGAGCCGTTCCCAGCTTCCGGCGGCCGCCAGCTCCTGGACGACAGCGAAGGCGGCGTGGCCTGGAAACGCCCAGAACTGCTCCAGCGGTGCCAATGCCGCGCATGCGTCGTGTACGGCACTCCGGTCATGCTGCTGGTCGATCGGCTTGCCACGCCGTAGCGAGTGAGCTGATCCGCGCGGTCGCTTCCTCCAATCGCGACCACGAATCAGCTCGGAACTGCCACCAGCTGTTGTACGCGTCCGCGCCGGCTTGATCGACCATGATCAACTCCTAGAGCCGGAAGCCCCATTACCATACTAGCGCGACACTAAACCGCGCCCGTCGGTGCTGATCAACACCAGCAGCGCTCGTCGCTCGGTGATCGCCAGCGCCGCGCGTCGATCGGAATCGCTCGAGCGCTGTCCGTACGCCGGCCAGGGACGCGCCGCCACACGGTCCGGCGGGCGACCCCGAGTGCGTTCAGCCGGCGCATCGCTGCTACGGGCCTGGTCGTCAATGACTGGCGACTACCGCATCCAGCCCGTCGCGGGATGGCGGGCCAAGCGATTGCGGACACGGTGCCACAGTTCAGCCCAGCCATGATGGTGGGTTCCGAGGTGTCGACGGCTGACCCGCCTGCCAGCCGCGAGACTGGCCGTGACGCAGGCGGCGGTGACCGGCTCGACCGCAAGGATGGCCGGCTGCTGTCGGCGGGCCGGGTCGCGGTAGTGCTGCAATGCAGCCTGCAGCAGCGATCCCACCCCGGTCGGCACGGCGACGAGGTGAGCCGCATGCTCGCCGAGCTGCATATCGATCTCGTCGAACAAGGTGTCGTAGCCGTCCACGATCCATTGCGGAATCTGCTCATAGCCCTGCCATGCCGTGTCCTGGATGAGCAGGTCGTCACGGTGACCAGCGGTGGAGCTGGCGGCGCCACACGACTTCGTCGTAGACCAGGTCGGTCTGAACGACCTGGGCACCTTCACTGCGCGATTGCCTGCACGGTTTCGGCAGAGGTTCCGGCGGGAACGTAGGATGCGGGCTGCGAGCCCCGAGCAGCGCGGCCATTACGGGCTACTGCGCGACCGTGGTTGCCGTCCGTCGCGGTCGACCAGAGGTGATCGGCGCGGATCGCTCCCGCAGCTCGGTGAGGCTTGCGGCCGGCGCGTCGAAGCCACCGCGCCGGCTGAGTGCGCAATTGACCGCCCAGGACGCACCCGAGGATCTTGAAGGCCGGCAACCCGAGACGGTGGGACTCGTCCTTGACGCAGTACGGCTCCCGCACGCCGAGCTCGGCTGGCCAGTTCCGGAAGCTCGGTGAGCGGCGTGGGCCGATAGCCGGGCATCGAGCGTGTGGAATTGCTTTGCCGCGCCTCGAACCCATGCGGAGCGTCCGCCTGCGCGCCCGCAGCCGCCCAGCGTGCCGCCTGGAAGGGTGCACCCTCAGTCCACGGTGAAGGCAAGCGCGAGCTCGGACGCCCAGCCTGAAGGTCCGCCACGTGCTCAGCGAAGTTCAGCTGCTCGAACAATGACGCTGCCGTCTTGGATGGCCGACCGGATCCTGCCTTCGCGTCGCTGGATCGCCTCGGCGGTCTCGAACGCTGCTTCCAGCTCCGCGTCGCTCGAGCACCGCGATGCCGTCGTCGTCGCCGACCAGGATCTCGCCAGGCCGGACCTCCGATGTCTCCCAGGCGGACCGGCTGCTGGGACGCAGGAAGCCGGGTCGCGCCGGCGGCGCGTGGGAATCGTGCCGAGGGCGTAGATCGGCAGCGGCAAGCTGGGCGAGAACGGCGGTGTCGCGGCACAGCCCGTAGACGACGATGCCGGCCATCTGCGCGCCGGAGGGCCTCGGTTGCGAAGAGTTCACCAAGCACGGCGTGGTCGGTCGTGCCGGCGTCGACAACCAGGATGTCGCCAGCACCGCACTGCTGCAGACCGGCGAGCACTGGCACCCAGGTCAGCCCATGCGGCCGCACTGTGACCGCCCTGCCGACCATGCGGATGCCGCGGCTATACGGGCGGAGTTCGCGCGGCAGGATGCGCAGCGCCTTGTTCGCGTCGGAAAGACTCGCGCGCATCGAGCTGCCAGACCTGCGGAGGGATCGGACAGCGCGGTCACCGGGCCACCTCCTATGTTCATCGGCCTTCCTGCTTGATCTTGCGCCATCCGCCGGCGCGGTTGTTGGCGATGATCTGTGCGGAACACTCTCGCCGAGGGCACGGGTATTGATCGTCTCGTTCTGTCGTACGGCTACCGTGCGGCCGGTCTGGTTGTCGTGACCGCTGGTGATGATGCCCTCCGGATCGGGAGCGATCGGCGTCGTAGAGGAAGACGTTGACGTGGTCCTTCGCGGCCAGCAGCGCACAGATGTTGCCTCCAGCACGAAGTACGGCTGGACACGCCGTTTGATGGTTTCGACGACCTCCGGGTCGACGGCGTGGACCAGGTCGCGGACCTGCTGACAGATGTCCTGCTGCCACTCGGGTAGCGCGTCGATGTACTCGTCCGACCCGCGGATCCTTCTCGTACGTCACTGCTCTGCCCCAAGAAACTGGCTTAATCCGAAAAACTACGTAAACCCACCTTGCTGGCGGTCTGCACACGTTGCAACATATGCGAAGCGTCTGCAAACCATGCAGAGTGGAAGGGTGCCCGTGCCAAAGCTTCGCGTCCACAACTTCAGCGTCTCCCTCGACGGCTACGCCGCAGGACCTGACCAGAGTCTCGACAACCCGCTGGGTGTCGGCGGGCACGAACTCCACAACTGGGCGTTTGCCACCCGGACGTTCCGCGAGATGTGGGGAGAGGAGGGCGGCGACGAGGGCGTTGATGATCGTTTTGCCGCTGCGGGTGAGGTAGGCGTTGGCGCGACGATCATGGGCCGCAACATGTTCGGGCCCATCCGGGGCGACTGGACCGACGAGGAGTGGAAGGGCTGGTGGGGCGACAATCCGCCATACCACCATCCGACGTTCGTCCTCACCGCACCATCCACGCGAATCGATCACCGATGGAGGGCGGGACCGTCTTCCACTTCGTGACCGACGGCATTGAGGCGGCACCTGGAGCGGGCGTACCGAAGCCGCCAGCGGGCGGACGTCGCGGCTCGCCGGTGGGGTCTCTGCGATCCAGCAGTATCTGCGGGCCGGGCTGGTCGATGAGATGCATCTGGCGTACGCGCCGCTGCTGCTGGGTAGCGGCGAGCGACTCTGTCGACGACCTCGACGGAGGCGCCGAATGGGTACGAGATCGCCGAGTTCGTAGGTACTCCGGCGGCTCTGCACGTCCGTTTCGTACGGAAGGGCTGAAGTCACCCGGAAAATGCATCACTGGATCGGCCGCCGTACGTTTGCCACCAAACCGGCGGAAACGTGCGCGTACGGGCGGGCCGGGGCGTTCGTTTGCCACCAAACCGGCGGAAACGTGCGCGTACGGGCCGGCAGGGCGTTCGTTTGCCACCAAACCGGCGGAAACGTGCGCGCACGGGCCGGACTGGCCGTTCGTTTGCCGCCAAACCGGCGGAAACGTGCGCGCACAGGCCGGACTGGCCGTTCGTTTGCCACCGAAACCGGCGGAAACGTACGCGGAGAGAGTCCGGCCTCCGCGCTATGGCATGTCCTGCCGAACTCCAAGCCCAGCGTCCCGGGCGCGCAGGATCGCCTGAGCCCGGTCCGCGACCTGAAGCTTGGTGAAAATCGAGGACAGGTGATTGGCGACTGGTCTTCGGCGACAGCTCGGGACGCGCCGCGATCCTCCGCAGTTCGGCATCGCCGCGGCGAGCAGATCGAGGATCTCGTTCCCGCGCGGTCAGCTCCGGAAAGGATCGGCCGTCGGCGCCGGGGTGGCGAAGAAGCGCAGCACCCGCTGCGCGATGTCCGGGCCCGAAGATCGCCTCGCCGGAAGCGACGGCGCGGATCGCCCGCCGATCTCTTCCTGCTCGGCGCCTTGACCACGTAGCCGCGGGCACCGCCCGCATCGCTGCGAACACCGAGTCGTCATCGTCGAACATGGTCAGCACCAATACGGCCACCTCCGGGGCGGCCCGGGTGATCTCCCGAGTGGCCGCAAAGCCGTCCTGGCCTGGCATCTGCAGGTCCAGCACGGCGACGTTCGGGCGTTGCAGCACAACCTCTGCGCACGCGCCTCACGACCAGTCGGCGGCCACTCCCACAACCTCAATGCCCTGCAAGGGATCCGAGCAGGGCGGCCAGACCCGCCCGCACCACGGGGTGATCATCGGCCACGCACGCGCGCGGATGTCACCTCATGACAGCGGAAGATGCAGCCACAACCCGGCCGCCGGTCGGAGTCGGCCCAGCCTCGGAACGACCCGCCCAGCTCCGCCGCGCCGCTCGCGCATCGCCGTGCATTCCGACGCGCCCGGCGCCCACGCGCCGTTGGTCGGGGCCGTCATCGGTGATCGATCAGTTCGAGCCGCTGGTCGCAGCGCAGCCGCACCAATGCGCCAGTGGCCTTGGAGTGGCGTACGCACGTTGGTGCAGCGCCTCGGTGTCGCAATTCGGTACGTCGCCACTTCGACGGCGGCAGGCTAGCGCTGGCACCTGGTCGGGAACGTCGTCGAGCCGGACCTGCACGGATGCTCCGTCAGCCCGCCAGAAAGTTGATCAGCTCGCTGCTGCAGGGCTCCGACCAGCCCGAGCTCATCGAGCGCCAGGCGGTCGCAGATTGTCGACCAGCCGCCGTACGTCGGCCAGCGCCGCCCGGGTGTCACGCCGCAACGTGGCCAGCAGCGCCTGCGACTGGTCCGTGGTCGGAGGTGACCGATGTTCGCCGCCGCATCGGCGGCGAAGGCGATGCCGGTCAGCGCCGGGCCCAGTCCGTCGTGCAGCTCCCGGCGCAACCGCCTGCGCTCCTCCTCCCGTGCTGCGACGATCCGCTCCCGAGACGCTTGCAGTTCCTCCGAGACAACCGTGGAGTGCACCGCAACGGCGACCGGATCGTTGAGCATGGCAAGCGTCCGACGATCCGCCTCAGCCAGATCCTTATCGCCCGGACGCAGCCCCACCATGAGCACGTCCCTCGGATGTGCCGCCACGAGTAAGCCGCCAGGGATGTACGCGTTCTGGCGGTTCACCGTCGCTGGCCAGGACTTTGTCGTCGCGTTCAATCGCAAGGTAGGGCAGCCGCAGGGCGCTCCGTATCGTTGTGACGACGCCTTGCAGGCCGGGTCGCCAGCTGCTCACCAAGCCTGGCAATCACCCGTGCCGGGTCCCGCGATCGCCGTAGAGCGCACCATCCACCAGGCGTTGCAGCCGGCGGCAGCAAGGGCGCCGCGAGCAAGGACCAGAAGCACCGGTGACTAGAGCCGACCAGCCAAGCCGCGGGGCAGTGAAACGACCAAGCAGCGCAACCAGGCCGGCGTACGCGACGACGACCACGAGCAAGAGCATCAGCCAGGCCAGGAGGCGGGAGACGACGAGGCGGATGTCCAACAGCTGATGGCGCACGATGGCTACTGTCACGGCTATGGGGATGAGAGGGATGGCAAGCAGCACCTCGACGGGTGCGCCAGCAGCCAGGCCCCACGGCAAGATCACGATCAATGCGACCAGTACGGCCAGCAGCAGCCAAAGGAGCTGACGGCGCTCGATGTCAGATCCCGGCGATAACGCACCGCGAGAGCCGCGAGACCGGCGCCCAACGCAAGCAGGCCGCGGATCTCCGTGGCGGTCCAAGCGGCTGCAGCGGGCGTCGTAGCCAGAGAAGGTGAGATATCCGACCGGGCAGCCGGGCTCCATTGGATGGGGAACGCGCCGCTTTTCAAGCTGAACAGAGGTGCAGTAACGATCACAGCGGTGACGACCCACCGCCACCGGCGGCGCCGGCGGGCGTCCGTCGGGAACGGCAGCAGAGCAGCGGCAGAACGAGTCCAATCGACCATGGCCACGACCATGCGAAGATCGTGATCACGATCCGCTGCAGGGCGATTGGGGCTGCTGTTGCATGCAGCAGGGCGCCCAGCGGCGTCGCGAGCGCCGTCGTCGAATGAGCCAGGCCGGCGGCCACAAACAGCCAACCGATCGGGTTCCGCGCGGCGGTGCCACGCCACAGATCCGCCGCGGCCGGCGAATACCACTCCATGAGGCTGTTCGGTGCGACGACGCCGCCTCGAGCGCATCCCGCCACGACCAGCCGATCACGATCGACAGCACGACAGCGGTCACGACCTCGGCAACGGCTAGTCCGGCCAAGCCGGCCCGAGACATGCGAGCCCAACGGCCTCCGCGCTCGCGGCATTGTCATAGGCCAAGTCTGCGCCGATGCCCTCCCGATGTCCCGGGAAGGTTTCCCGATCGGGCCGGGGAACTTCCCGCCTCGAGCGGCACGATCGGCTCATCCGATGGGCCGGCCTGCGCATCGAAGTGGAGACGTCCGGCCACGTCGGTCGGAACAAGATCTCGAGGAGGTATGTGGAGATGACTCGTCTCTCACGCGCCGGGCTGATCATGCTCGGCCTGTTGTCGCTGGTAAGTCTGGCTGAACCGCTGATCACTGACGGTCAGCATCCGCCGATGACGATCGCGCTGATCGATGCCGGCGCGTCGGCTTGATCGGCATCATCTTGGTGATCTTGGCGTCGGCCTGGCCGGACGCCCGACCGCGATCGCCCTCGTTGTCGTGCGGCTACTGTCGGCCCTTACCGCAGTGCCCGCGTTTCTCGTGCCCGGTGTGCCGACCGCTGCGATGATCGCCGCGGGTGTCAGCATCGGGCTCACCGTGGTGGAGTGCCTGCCTCGTCGCGGCCGGTCTGCGGCGTCCGGTGCTGGCGAGCGCACGATGACCTGCGGTCGACCAGGCTGCCCGTGCGCAGAGTGTTGCTCCAGCTGGATACGCCTGGACGCGTACGCCGGCTGGGCGGCGCACTCGCCCTCGTCCTCGCTCCGTGGGCTTTCGTGGTTGCCAGCATCAGCTACGCCTGGATGATCCGGAACGGCGGAAGCGACGAGCCGGGAGCTGCAGCCCTTGCGCTGGCGGCGACGGGTCCTGGATTCTTCGGCTCGGCGTGGTGACCGGCATGATCGGCTGCTTGTTGATCATCCCAGCCGTTCTGACCACTGAGCCTGGCTCGGCGGTCGCGCTTGGCCTTCGTAGGCGGGTCATTGATGATCGCCGGGTACGTCTGCCTACCTGGCGTACTGCTCAGCAACATGATCATTATCGCGATGGCCGAGCGTGGCGGGCCGCTGGTTGACTATGCGGCCGTGATCGACGCCAGCCAAAGCGATTCATCCATTGCCTGGTGTTCCCGATCTTCATTGTGGGCAACCTCGTGGGCACGCTGCTCTTCGCGATCGGCATGCTCTCGGGAGCCGTACGGTGCCCATCTGGTCAGCGATCTTGATCATGCTGTGGCCGGTGCTGCACGTCAGCGGGCTGTTCCTCGGTGGCGGCAGTACTCGAGGTCGTGGAGCAGTGCTGCAGGCGATCGGATTTGCAGGGGTAGCTGCGTCGGTGCTGCGTCACCCCAGTCAGGAGGCGTCCGTAGGGTAAGGGTATGGAAGAACGCGTACTCGGTCATACCGAGCATCCCGTCTCCGTCATTGGGCTGGGGACTTGGCAGCTCGGTGCGGGCTGGGGCGAAGTCGGTGAGACGGCGGCGCTGGAGGTACTCAGTGTCGCCGCCGAGTCTGGAGTGACGTTCTTCGACACCGCAGATGCTCTACGGTGACGGTCGCAGCGAGCGACTGATCGGGCGTTTCCCGAACCGAGAACCCAGAGCTGCCGATCATGGTCGCGACCAAGATGGGTCGGCGAGCTGATCGGGTGCCGGAGAACTACACGCTGCAGAACTTCCGCTGCCTGACCGAGCGATCGCGTCGCAATCTGGGCGTCGATCAACTCTGATCTCGTCCAGCTGCGCCGCCGCCTACTGCTGTGTACTCCCAGGATCAGACCTACGATGCGCTCGATGAGCTCGTCGCTGACGGAGTGATCGCCAACTACGGCGTCAGCGTCGAGACCTGCGACGAGGCGCTGACGGCGATGTCCCGCCGCGGCACTGCAACCGTGCAGATCATTCTCAACGCATTCCCGCCGCAAGCCGCTCGAGGCGGTGCTGCCCTCGGCGATCAAGAACGGGGTAGGGATCATCGCCCGGGTTCCGCTGGCGAGCGGCCTGTTGAGCGGCGCCTACACCACCTCGACCACCTTCGCCGAAAATGATCATCGCAACTACAACCGAGGCGGGCAGTCCTTCGACGTGGGCGAGACCTTCTCCGGTGTTGACTACGAGACCGGCGTACGGGCGGCGCAGGAGTTCGCTGATCTTGTGGCCAAGCTGCCGTTCGAGGCTACTGCCGGCACAGGCCGCCCTGGCCTGGGTGGCACAGCAGCCGGGCGTGACGACGGTGATTCCGGGTGCGCGCACCGTGGCACAGGCGAAAGCGAACGCAGCGGCAGGCGAGCTGCCGCCGCTGGGCGCTGCATTCATGGCTGGCGTAGAGCAGCTCTACGACCGAGAGCTGCGAGCGCAGATCCATGATCGCTGGTAGTTAGGTTAGGGCATCCTCGTGTGACGCCCGCCTTACCCCACCGACATCATCGGTGGATCCGGGCTTAGAGGGTGCCCACCTCGACGATGCGGTGCTTGATTCCGTACGCCACCGCGGCGGTACGCGAGTCGACGTCGAGCTTGGTGAAGATTTGTTGGACACGTGACGGTGGACCGTGCGCTCGCTGAGGTGCAGCTCGTTGGCGATCGCACGGTTCGCCTTGCCTCGGGCGATGAGGCAGAGGACCTCGATCTCCCGCCTGGTGAGCCCGTGTGTCCCGGAACCAGCGCCCGTGGCCGCGACGATCCGGTCCAGCTGAGCCAGATCCGGACGCGCGCCGAGCCGTTCGAATGTCTCCCGGGCCGCTGAGAATTCGAGCCGAAGTGCGCCATCATGGTCAGCGAGCGCGCGGCAGGCCTGCCCGATCAGGACGTTCAGTTTGGCCACCTCGTGCGGGACATCCTGCTGTTGCCAGGTACCGACGGCCCGCCGGAGGAGTGGCAACGCGCTTCCAGGATCGCCCTCGGAGAGCGCCAGCGCGCCTCTGACGGCGGACGTCTCGGCCTCGATGGCAGGCGCCGTCAGCTCCCTCGTGATCTCCTCGAACTCGGTCACGGCAGCCCGGGCCATCTCGATCTTCCCCTGCTCGAGGTAGATGGTGACCGCGGCCTTCAACAAGTCAGGCGCTCCGGGCTTCGCGGTCACCTCGGTCAGCGCCCGACGGACGCCGGCTGACGCGGCCTCGACGTCACCTTCGGCGAGTCTGAGGTGCGAGTCCCGGCTGTGTCGGGCGGCCATGTTCCGCCGCGCGGCGCGTAGGCGTCTTCGGCGGCATCCCACTCGCCCAGTACACGCCGGACCTCACCGAGCTGGTAGTGCGCGTGGCCGCAGACCCAACCGGTGTAGCCGTCGAGGTCGGTACAGACCGCGGCGATCTCCTCGAGGGCGTCCGGCCAGGCACCGTCGAGGAGCATCAACCGTGAGCGGTAGATGCGGCAGTTTCCGAGGTACGCGCCTCCCAGACTGCTCAGCGAATCGAGCCACCTGGCCATCGACCGGTTCCAAGCTCGGGCGCGAGCGAAGTCGCGTGCCAGACAGCACCCGCGGACGGCGGCGCAGTAGATCCATGGGGTGACGCGTGGCGATAGGCCACGGTTGAAGAGAATGGCCATCGCCTCCTCAGGCGATCGAGCCCGTCCTGGAGCCGCCCCTCCTCGATCAGGGTCTGACCCCACATGCTCAATGCCCATGGGACCACCTCGCCCTCACCTTCGTCGACGATCGCCCTCAGCAGCTCGTCGGCGTGAGACGGCTGCCCGATGTTCCGGCGAACATTGCCTCGGGGATCTGAGCCACAGGCTGGTGGCGGTATCAGGGCCCAGATTGCGGCTCGTCTGCCTGAGCCAGCCGCTTGCTTGGACGCCCTCGTTGTTGTTGAACAGGGCCCACCACAGCCAGAACGCGACCTGCGCCGCGTCATCGAGTTGGCCAGCACTGACCCGGAGGTCGAAGACACGGTGAAGCTAGGGGCGACCGCCTCATCACCCCGAGCAGAGACCTGGGCCGCCTCGGCGAACGCTTCCAGATCCTCGACGACGAGTCGCTCTTCGGCGTCTGCCGCGGCGTACTCCGCGCACGCCTCCTCCCACCGGGAGGCCAGGTGCAGCTCCGCGCGCGTGGGCCAGGTGTGCCGTGGCGACGGCTTCCATTTTCTCCAGCATGGCCCACCCTGATCGGAGATGGGTAGCTATACCCACGCCCTCGGACTCAGGTTGGCAGCCAATGCCGATCCTTCCGGGCCGCTCGGTCGGCCAGTCTCGAATCACCAAGCTCGCAAGGCGGGCACCACGAGACCTACGAACTAAGGGGGTTGAAGATGAAGACAACAAACGTGAACGGCATCGAGTTGGCCTACGACGTCCAGGGTGAGGGGAGCCGGTGCTGTTCATCCACGGCGCCATCTTTGCCGACTTCCTTCGTCCGTTGGCCGAACAGCCGGCGTTCAGCGGGTTCCAGAATCCGCTACCACCGGCGCGGAGTACGGCGAGGCGGCGGACCAGCCGGCGGCTTCGACATGCAGGCGGCCAGGCATCGCTGCGCCTGCTGGACCACCTCGAGGTGCACCGGGCACACCTGGTCGGCCACTCCGAGGGTGCAATGATCGCTCTCGTACTCGCAGCCTCTACCCCGATCAAGTAGGGTCCCTGGCGCTGCTCGAGCCGCTGCCTCCCTTCACGTGGGTGGCTGCCAGCGACTTCGCGGACCTGCTGGGAATTCTGGGACCGGCGTTCAGGAATGATGGGTCGTTACCAGGCCGGTGACGTCTCAGGCGCTTACGAGTCGCTCTTCGAGCCAACTGGCCTGGATTGGCGCACGGCGGCGGAAGCCGCGGGACCCGGCGTCGTCGACCAGGGCATCAAGGACGCGGCAACGTTCGTCGAGGGCGAAGCTGCCGCATTGGTCGAGTGGGACTACGGGGTCGAGCAGGCGACCATGATCGACTGCCCAGTGCTCTCGTGGTGTGCCGCTTCGGAGAACCCGATCAACCCCGCGACGCGAGCCTTCCTCTACGAGTTGTTCCCGCAGCGCGGGAGGTCATCCTCGAGGGTGGCGATCACTTCTCGGTCACCACGGACCCGCGCGGCCGTTGCCGAGGGCCGATCGCCGAATTCGTCTCGCGCCACAGTGTGGCCGCCGCGCTCACCTGAGGTTGCGCCCGTAGTGGTCAGGCGCCTGGATCCAGGGTCAGCGCCCGCCAGCGGCGGATCAGGGAGCTAGCCGGCCTCGCTACCAGTGGACCGACCATTCGTGACCGGGCTAAGACCGTTGGCGGTGTGGACCGCTCGCCGGTCACGGTTGTCGGTTCCCGCGCCTCCAATGCGGCAACCTCGGGCGCCGAGAGCCATGTCCGCGACACCTGATCTCCCGCTGCTCGCCGACGCGTTGGTGACCTTCGCGACGGCTGACTGAGTTGCGGAAAGAGTCGACGTCAGGCTGGTGTTGTTCTCCAGGAACCGCAACAGCTCGACAGGGAAGGGCAGCACAAGGTGGAGTTCTTCTCCGCGGCCACCTCGACGATTGTCTCCAGCAGTCCTGAGCTGGAGTGCACCCGGCGTGTCAGCCATCGTGGCGGCGGCCTGCGCCAGCCGGTCGAGGCCTGCAGCTCGCCCTCGGCCGAGATGACGCGAGCCCGCCGCTCCCGTTCGGCCTCCGCCTGGCGCGACATCGACCGTTTCATCGTCTCGGGCAACGCCACATCCTTGATCTCGACGCGATCGATGTGGATGCCCCATTCGACGGCAGGATTGTCGAGCATCAGCTCAAGTCCCTCGTTGAGCCGCTCCCGGTGGTCAGCAGATCATCCAGATCGCTCTTGCCGATGATCCGAGCGCAATGACGTCTGAGCTACCTGGGAGACAGCAAACGGATAGTCCTCGACATTGACGATCGCGCGCACCGGATCAACGACACGGAAGTAGACGACGGCATCCACCTTGACGGTCACATTGTCACGGGTGATGCCCTCTTGCGCAGGCACGCCCATGGTCACGATCTGCAGATTGACTTTGTGTAGCCGATCGGCGATGGGGACGATCATGGCCAGGCCTGGGCCGCGGACCTCATCGAGGATCCGACCAAACCTGAAGACCAGGCCACGCTCGTACTGTTTCACGACTCTGAGGGCTGATCGCGGCGGCTGCGAGAGCAGCTCCGCCCACACACCGCCAACAGCTCGAACAACATCCGCAACCTCCAACGTCAACGCCCGGAGCCGGCTGAGGAAGGTCCTTATGTGGAAACCACTGCCTTCATCACCGCAGTCGGCGTCCGCCGAGATCGGGCCTTTCAGAACCAAATTTCCCCGAAGCCGACCGGCTCAAACGCCGGTGCCTAGCCGTGCACTGAGTGCTACAAGGCAAGATGCAGCCGCAGCGCCTCATCCAGTTCCGGAAATCACAGCTGGCGGCAGGTGACCGATGCGTGGCCCGAGGCGCCGGACGTCAATAGATCTGACCTGTTCTGCCTGGGCTTTGGACGAGCGTGCCAATCCGGTCGCACCGGGGTCGAGCAGCGTCTGAAAGGGAGTACGCGTGCCACATTGGATGTCACCGGGACGACAGTTACCACACCATGACCAAGTGTTGCCGCCCGTAGGTTGGCGCCGTCGTTGCTCACGATCACCGCACTGGTCGTCGCCTGTTGGCTTCGGGCCGCGAACGGACTCTAGGTCCGCAAAGCGAATCTCGCCGCGCCTCACGGCCGCGCCAGGCCGTCAGCGGCGGTGGGTTCCCAGACTTCGGCTTCGCCGGACTGTTCCCGCTCCTCCCAGGCCAGCTCGTATGCATCCCCCAGTTCCGAAGCGCGCAGCAACGCGATTGCGCGTTGGGCGGCGGCCGAACGTGACTCGATGCCATGTTCGTGGGCATAGCTGTCCAGGAACTCGATATCGGCACTCGGGATGCTCAGGCTGACCTTCATACCGCAATACTACTCGCTATCCCACCCGAGTAGCAATCACGTTCCGACTCCGCACCACAGACGGCTATAGCCTGCTCAGACGCCGACAGGTCGGTTGGGGCAAGTCATACGCACCGATCACGTCCTAGCCGTCACGTGTTCGCGCAGCGCGGGCGTGATCGTCTCGCCGTAGACGCGCAGCGTCTCTTCCTTGTTGTCGTGTTGCAGGTAGCCGGCGAACTGGTCGACGCCCAGATCTTTCAGCTGCTTGAGCTTGGCGATGTGATCATCGGCCGTGCCCAGCACGCAGAAGCGGTCCACGATCTCGTCCGGCACGAACGCGGTGTGGACGTTGCCGGCCTGGCCATGCTCGTTGTAGTCGTAGCCCTCGCGGCCCTTGATGTAGTCGGTCAGCGCCTGCGGGACCTCACCGCTGTCGCCGTACTTCGCGACAATGTCGGCCACGTGATTGCCGACCATGCCGCCGAACCAGCGGCATTGGTCTCGCATGTGCACCCAGTCGTCACCGACATACATCGGAGCGGCGACGCAGAACGTGATCGCGTCCGGGTCGCGTCCGGCATTCGAGGCGGCCGTGCGGACCGAGTTGATCATCCACGCCGCGATGTCGACATCGGCGAGCTGCAAGATGTAGCCGTCGCCGACCTCACCGGCGGCCTTCAAGGCCATGCTGGCCCGTACGCCGCAACCCAGACCTCCAGCGTCGAGGTACGCGCCCACGGGAACTGCAGCGTCGAGCCCTTGTAGTCCACCGGCCGGCAGTTGGCCAGCTCGCGGATCACGTGGGTCGCCTCGCGCAGCTTCGCGGACGGTTGTCGGCCTGCCGTTGGTGACGCGTACGGCGGAGTCGCCACGACCGATGCCGCAGACGGTCCGGTTGCCGAACATCTCGTTCAAGGTCGCGAACAATGACGCGGTGACGGTCCAGTCCCGGGTCGCCGGATTGGTGACCATCGGCCCGACCATTACCCGGTTGGTGCGCGCCAGGATCTGGCTGTAGATCACGTACGGCTCCTGCCACAGCAGGTGAGAGTCGAAGGTCCACACGTAGTCGAAGCCGTGCGCCTCCGACAGCTCGGCGAGCTGGACCGTACGCCACGCCGGTGGGTTGGTCTGCAGGACAACGCCGAAATCCATGAATGATCGCCCTGCTATGAGCTCTCGCCTCCGAGTGGATCCCAGCTAGCAGATACTGGCTCAGGTCACGCTTCAGGTACTGGCCGTGGCCCTTCGCTGCCGACGAAGCCGGAATCGTCGATCAGCACGGTGCCGCGGGACATCACCCAGTCCACGTGGCCGTCGATCTCGAAGCCCTCCCAGGCGGAGTAGTCCATGTTCATGTGGTGCGTCTTCTCGTAACCGATCGAGGTGTGGCCCGCCGGGTCATAGATCACCAGATCGGCATCGGCGCCCGGCTGAATCACGCCTTTCCTGCCTTGGAGGCCGAACATCACGCGCCGGAGTGGTGGAGGTCAGCTCAACCCAACGCGGCAGCGAGATCTGGCCGGTGACCACGCCCTGGTACATCAGATCCATGCGGTGCTCGATTCCCCCGATGCCATTGGGAATCGCCCGGAAATCATTGAGCCCGAGCTCCTTTTGTTCCTTCATGCAGAACGGGCAGTGATCGGTGGAAACGATCTGCAGGTCGTTGGTCCGCAGTGCCTGCCACATGGCGTCTTGATGACCCTCGGCGCGAGCCCGCAGCGGTGTGGAACAGACCCACTTGGCGCCCTCGAAGCCAGGTGCGCCCGAGTTGATCTTCAAGCGACAGGTAGAGGTATTGCGGACAGGTTTCGCCGAAGACGTTCTGGCCCTTGTCGCGAGCCGCCGCCAATTGCTCCGACCGCCTGCTTGGCGCTGACGTGCACCACGTAGAGCGGCGCGCCGGTCAGGTTGGCGATCATGATCGCGCGATGCGTCGCCTCCTCCTCCATCTGCCAGGCCCGCGCGATCCCGTGGTAGTAGGGCGATGTCTTTCCGGCCGAGTACAGCTGCTCGGCGAGGACGTCGATCGCCGGGCCGTTCTCGGCATGCATCATGGTCAGCAGTCCGGTCTCGGCCGACTTCTGCATCGCCTTGAGGATCTGCGCGTCGTCGGAATAGAAGACGCCCGGGTACGCCATGAACAGCTTGAAGCTCGTCACGCCCTCGTCGATCAAGCGCGTCCATCGCCTTGAGCGAGAACTCGTCGACGCCGCCGATGATCTGGTGGAAGCCGTAGTCGATGCAGGCGTTTCCCGCTGCCTTGGCGTGCCAGGTTGCCAGCCCCTCCTCCACCCGCTCGCCGTAGCGCTGCACCGCGAAGTCGATGATCGAAGTGGTGCCGCCCCAGGCGGCGGCTCGAGTACCGGTCTCGAAGGTGTCGGAGGCCTGGGTGCCGCCGAACGGCAGTTCCATGTGGGTGTGTGGGTCGATGCCGCCCGGGATGACGTACTGCCCGTGGCATCGACGACCGAGTCGACGTTTCCTTCAAGATCAACTCCAAGCAGAGCTTGATCCAGGATTCGAAGTACGGCGGCGATGGTCTCGCCGTCAACCAGCACATCGGCGGCAGTGCCGGTGGCGTTGACACCGTGCCACCTTTGATCAGGACGTGCTCATGCTCAGTCCTTCAACCGGTCACTGCACCCTGACCCCCGAAACGCAGTTGTATCGACCGGTTTCGCGATGAGCTACGACACATGCGACGTGATCATGGCTTGGTGATCGCGGCGTAGGACTCGGGCCGCCGATCCCGGTAGAACTGCCAGGCGTTGCGTACCTGCCTGATCATGTCCAGATCGAGATCGCGTACCACGACGTCCTCGTGCTCGATCGCTGCCCATCGCACCGACCACGTTGCCCTGCGGATCGCAGAACTGGCTGGAGCCGTAGAACGTGACAGCCAGCTCGCCGTACTCGTTGTCCTCCCGGCCGACGCGGTTGGGCGCGGCGATGAAGTAGCCGTTGGCCGCGGCGGCCGCCGGCTGCTCGATTTCCCAGAGCCGGTTGGAAAGTCCGGGTTTCGTGGCGTTGGGATTGAAGACGATCTGCGCGCCGTTCAGGCCGAGCTCGCGCCAGCCTTCCGGAAAGTGCCGGTCGTAGCAGATGTAGACCCCGATCGGGCCGACAGCGCGTCTGGAACACCGGGTATCCGAGGTTGCCGGGCCGGAAGTAGAACTTCTCCCAGAACTTGTCGAGGTTCGGAATGTGGTTCTTGCGATACTTCCCGAGCACGGTGCCGTCGGCATCGACCACCACCGCGGTGTTGTAGTAGACGCCCGGCTGCTCCTCCTCGAAGATCGGCAGCACCGCGACCATCGACAGCTCAGCGGCAAGTGCGGCGAAGCGCTGCACGATAGGCCCGTCGGCAGGCTCGGCGAAGTCGTAGTACTTGACGTCCTCGGTGATGCCCAGGTATGGCCAGTAGAACAACTCCTGGAAGCAGATCACCTGCGCTCCCTGAGCCTTGGCTTCCCGCGCGAACTGCTCGTGTTTGTCGAGCATCGACTCCTTGTCCCCGGTCCAGGTCGTCTGGGTGATCGCCGCTCGGATCGCTGTCACGCTTCTGCCTCCCCTTGAGTGTCACTCATTCTGACTTGTCAGCATCTCAGACGGCTATAGCACGCTGAGACGCTGACAAGTCGGGGTACGCCGCCGGGCCCTGTTGCCCCGAGGTCAGCTTCTGTTGCCCCGAGTTCGCGCGCCTCGCTCAGGTGACGCCAGCCGCCTTGAGACGGGAAACGCGTGTTTGATCGGCCGTAAGCACACCCGTCTGCCATCTCGAGATGGGAAACGTGGAGGCGTGAAGCCCAGGTAACCGAGCGGTTCACGTGAAGGCTTGAGTGCGAGGTCCAACGCGCGCGCTACCTGTTGGCCTCGGATCTCCCAGGAGATGTCGCTGCGTAGTCGGGCACGTAGCTGAATTGCTCTCGCAGGGGGCCTCTGGTAGTTCGCGGTCGAGGTGAGCCGCTTCGGCAGCTTCACCTCGGGAGCAGGTACTCGGTGTAGGGGATGGTCGACAGCAGGTGCGCGATCATGTTCAGCCGGGCGTGCTTCTTGATGTCGGACTCCACCACGAACCAGCGGCTGGTCGGGGTGTCGGTGTGGACCATCATCTCGTCCTTGGCCCGGGAGTAGTCCTCCCAGCGGTTGATCGACTCCAGGTCCATCGGGCTGAGCTTCCAGCGGCGCACGGGTCGTCGATGCCGGGACTTGAAGCGGCGCAGCTGCTCGCTTGTTCGGACACGGAGAACCAGTATTTGCGGAGCATGATCCCGTCGTCGATCAGCATCTGCTCGAAGATCGGGGTCTGCCGCAGGAAAGCGGTAGTACTCCTCCGGCGTACAGAAGCCCATGACCTTCTCGACACCGGCGCGGTTGTACCAGGAGCGGTCGAAGAGCACGATCTCGCCCCTGGCTTGGCAGGTGGGCGATGTAGCGCTGGTAGTACCACTGGCCGCGCTCGCGCTCGGTCGGAGTGGGCAGCGCGGCGATCCGGGCGACGCGCGGGCTCAGATACTCGCGTGATTCGCTTGATCGCGCCGCCCTTGCCCGCCGCATCGCGGCCCTCGAAGAGCACCAGGATGCGAGCTCCGGTTTGGCGCGTCCACTCCTGAAGCTTCACGAGCTCGGTCTGCAGCCGAAGATCTCGGCTTCATACACTTTGTTGGAGATTTTCGGCGGCTTCTTCTGCTTCTTCGCCATGGGCTGACTGTAGTGCCGGTGCGGCCCTCGGCGAACAGGAAAATCTGTTGGGGAATGTCAGTCCGGCTGCCCATAGCGTTGTCGAGTCTGATGGGCGTCGCTTTGCGGTCTCGCGCCTGAGCTTCTCGAAGGACGGGCTTCCACAGGCTCAGATCGCATGTGGCGTACGCGGTTGGCGATGAGTTTGGTCGTGACCGTGAGTCTGACTAGTTGTACGGCACGTGTGGCTGTGCATTCCGTACGGCGCAGTCGTCGTACGCCGCGTTGATGAAGTAAGGATGGGGTTTGGTGACCAGCCACAACTGGCCAGGAGGCACTGGAGCAGCATGCAGGCAGGGACTCGCTCGACTGCCAGCGCGGGACCGCCAGGTCATCGCGATTCTGCTGGTCGCGGCATTTGTCGTGATCCTGAACGAGACGATCATGCGAGCGTGGCGCTGCCACGGTTGATGGTCGATCTCGGTATCTCTGCCCGCACCGGTGCAATGGCTGACGACCGCGTTCACTGCTGACCATGGCAGTGGTCATTCCGACAACGGGCTTCTTGTTGCAGCGGGTCTCAACGCGCACGGTCTTCATGCTGGCCATGGGGCTGTTCTCAGCTGGGACCCTGCTCGCGGCGCTCTCGCCCGGGTTCTGGCTGCTGCTGCTTGCCCGCGTCGTGCAGGCCTCGGGCACAGCAGTGATGATCCCGCTGCTGATGACGACCGTACTGACACTGGTTCCCGCCGAGCGCCGCGGTGTGGTGATGGGAAATATCACCATTGCGATCTCGGTCGCGCCGGCCATTGGTCCGACGCTGTCAGGGCTGGTCCTGCAGTTCCTGTCGTGGCGCTTCATGTTCGTTCTGGTGTTGCCGATCGCGCTGGCTTCCCTGATCTACGGCTCGCGCCGGCTGGTGAACATCGGTCACGCGGGTCATCAGAAACTCGATCTGCGATCGGTGCTGCTTTCGATCCCGGCCTTCGGCGGCCTGGTCTATGGGCCTGCAGCCAGCTGGGTCGGGGCGCCTCAGGACCGGCGGTTGCCCTCGGCTTCATCGCACTCGGCCTGGTCTGCATGCTGATCTTCGGATGGCGGCAGCTCCGGCTTGCCCGGGGCGGGCGCAGCCCGTTGCTCGACCTGCGCGCGTTCAGCTATCCGCATGTTCAGCCTGAGCCTTGCACTGTTGTGCCTGGCGATGCTGGCGCTGTTCGGCATGGTCATCCTGCTGCCGATCTATCTGCAGACTGTCCGAGGGATCGGATCGCTTGCGACCGGGCTCATGCTGTTGCCCGGCGGCCTGCTTGATGGGCCTGGCCGGACCGACCGTCGGCAGGATCGTCGATCGGCACGGGCCGCGGGTGGTGACCGATTCCTGGCGCTGCGCTGCTGACCTTCACGCTCTGGCAGTTCAGCAATGCGAATGCCAGCCACGCCGATCTGGATGCTCATCGGCGTCCACATGCTGCTGATGTTGGGACTCTCCTGCCTGTTCACACCCTCGTTCACCGCTGGGTTGAACCCGCTGCCGCCGTATCTCTACTCACACGGCAGTGCCATCTTGGGCACGCTGCAACAGGTGGCGGGTGCGGCGGGCGCGGCACTGCTGGTGGCGATCATGTCGAGCAGAACAGCGACCCTGACCGAAGCAGGGCTGCCGGAGCTGGTCGCGCTCAACGGCGGTATTCAAGCCGCCTTCGGCGTCGCCGCCGTGATCAGCATCGCTGCGCTGGTGTGCGCATTCTTCATCCGCAACACCAAGCCGCCCGTGGACGAGCAGTCGATGGAGTACGCGCCCGCCACGGGCGAGGAGCCGGCCTCTGAGAGTCGGCCGCTACAGCGCTCCTGATCAACCGAGTTGTCAGCCTGGGTGGTTGCAGGACGACCATCACGCCGACAAGTCAGCGCACACGACCTTGATGTTGAACTCAGGGCGGCCGAGCTGCGCAAACATCATCACCCAGAGCGGAAGGAACATCTCGAGGCCGCGGGCCGCGGTAGAGGTCGCCCAGATCAAACACGTCGGTCCAGCCCAGATCGGCAGCGAGTGACGCCGCAGTCTGCCGTGCTGTGGCATCGTCGCCGGCGACAAAGATCGTCGAGTCGCCGCGCGAGCACTCGCGGGTTGCCCATGACCTCGGCTGTTCATGGTGTTGAACATCTTCACGAGCCGGGCCTCCGGCAACGCGCGCTGTAGCTGCTCGGCGAGCGAGTCGGTGTTGCTGACGAACAGTGAGGGTGGGAACCCGTGGGAGAAGTCGAGCGCGTTAGAGGTATCGATCACCACCTTGCCGTTGAGTGCGTCACCCACCGCCTGAGTGCAGCCAGCGAGCCTTGGCCGTTTGTCGCGTTGATGAACACGTCCGCGTCAAGGTCCTGGTACGCCGCAGAGCGGCAGGTCGAGTCCGACCCACTCCTCCCGCTGCTTGGTCTGCTCGGGGTCCCGGGTGCCGATGACGACCTCATGACCGGCAGCGGAGAGGGCCTTACCGAGTGCCCGCCCGACGGGACCCGTTCCCAGAATGGCAATCTGCATGGATACATCATTGGACTGCTGACTCGTCGGCCGGGCTGCGGGCAGCTGACAGACAGAAGGGGGACGACGGATGACCAAGATCGCGGTAGTAACCGGCGCGGGCAGCGGAGTCGGTGCAGCGGCGGCGACCGCGCTCGCGAGTGACGGCTGGACTGTGGTGCTCGCTGGCAGGCGGCGTGCACCGGTTGGATGAGTCGCCGATGCACACCCCGAACTGCATCTCTGATCCCGTTCCAACCGACGTCACCGACGAGGAGTTCGGTGCGCAACCTCTTCGAGGTCGCCGCCGCACGGCACGGTCGAATCGATCTGCTCTTCAACAACGCGGGGATGGGCGGGCCGCCAGTGGATCGCTCGACGAGATCCCGCTGGAGGAGTGGCAGGCCGTCGTCGACGTCAATCTGACCGGCGTCTTCCTCTGTACGCGAGAAGCGTTCGGCATCATGCGCCGGCAGCGGCCGCAGGGTGGCCGCATCATCAACAACGGTTCGATCTCCGCGCATACGCCGCGCCCGCAATCGATCGCCTACACCGCGACCAAGCACGCCATCACCGGGCCTCACCAAGTCGACCGCTCTGGACGGGCGCGCCGTACGACATCGCCTGCGGCCAGATCGATATCGGCAACGCGGCCACCGACATGACGACTGCGACCGCTGAGGGCGCGCCGCAGCCCGACGGCAGCTTGCGGCCGAGGCGACGTATGCGAGGTGGAGGATGTCGCCCGGCGCCGTCGTCTACATGGCGAGCCTGCCGCTCGACAGCAATGTCGCGACTCATGACGGTGATGGCGACCAAGATGCCGTATCATTGGTCGATGGCGGTAGACCTGCAAGCGCGAGTTAGATTTTCTGGGGAGGCCTCATGAACTTCATCAAGCAGTTTGACGAGCTGGGCCGCGACGACATCGACCAGGCCGGCGGCAAGGGCGCCAACTTGGGTGAACTGACCCGCGCCGGCACTCCCGGTGCCGCCCGGTTTCGTGATCGCCACCGATGCCTACCGCGGCTCACGTCGCCGAGCACCAGCTAGCCGACAAGATCACCGCGCTCGCGGCCCCGACGGATGATCCCGGAAGGATACGAATCCGCTTCCGAACAGATCCGCGCCCTCTTCGGCGGTGAGGTCTCCGACAGCCTCCGGGCCGAGATCGCCGAGGCGTACGCGGCCCTCGGCGAGGACGTCGCCGGTCGCCGTCCGCTCTTCGGCGACCGCGGAGGATCTCCCGGAGGCGAGCTTCGCCGGGCAGCAGGACACCTACCTCCAACGTCCGCGGGCCTCGAGGATCTGCTGGTCGCAGTCCGCGAGTGCTGGGCATCGCTTTGGACGGCGCGTGCCGATGGCCTACCGGGCGCGTCAGGGGATCGATCCGGCTATCGGTCAGCCTCGCCGTCGTGGTTCAACAGATGGTCGACGCCGAGGCCGCTGGGGTGCATGTTCACCGCCAACCCGAGCAACGGACGCCGCGACGAGAGTCGGTGATCAGCGCCGCCTGGGGCCTCGGGGAGTCCGTCGTCAGCGGATCGGTCAATACCGACAACATTGTGGTGCGCAAACCGGACGGGACCGATCGTGTCGAGCGAGACCGCGGACAAGGCCGTGATGACCGTTCCCGCCGAGCCGCGCGTACGCAGGAGCGCCCGGTGCCTGCCGAGCAGCGCCGAGCACCAGGTACTCAGCGAACCGCGACGCCGTCGAGCTGGCCGGCGTACGGGAGCCGTATCGAAGATCATTACGGCGCACCCCAAGACATCGAATGGGCGCGCGCGGACGGACAATTCTTCATCGTGCAAGCGCGGCCCATTACCGCACTGCCGGAGGTTGAAGGGACCAGTGCCGACGGATTGGACGCGTGCCCGAGCCCACGCGCGATGTACGTCAAGGGCCAGCATCGTCGAGCAGATGCCCGACCCGCTCTCGCCGCTTGTTCGCCGACATGATCGACGGCGCGGTCACCCGCTCGCTGCAGAGCCTGTTCCAAGAGTTCCTGCAGGAGGACGTCATCAGGGACGGCGACGTTGGGCTGCCGACGGTCAACGGGTACGCCTACTACCGCTACAGCCGTTCTGGCATGGGCGGCTCATGTGGAAGAGTCCTCGCGCGGCCTTTCGGATGCTGTTCAGCGGGGGAACGCAAGGTCGCTGGCGCACTACTCCCATCCGGCGCTTCATCGCCGGGGTCGTCAGCGACTGGACCGCGGCGCAACGTCATCGAACTGAGCACCGATGAGTTGCCTAGCCGGGCGTCAGGAGCTGGTGAATGCGGCCGCCGAGTACCTACACCGCCGGTGAACAGGCGATCATCCCGGCAGCGTACGCGAGCGAGATGTTCTTGACCCCGTTCTACGACGCCGTAGTCCGCACCAAGGACGATCCGCCGGCTCAGGTATTCCTGCTCGGTTCTGACAGCGAGCCGATCAGAGCCGAGAAGTCCCTCTACGACCTCGCGACCTGGACCCGCAGTCATCACGAGCTGGCAGAGTCGCTTGCTCTGCACTTGCAGCCTACAGGAGACTTCCTCGGAGCGGGCGGCCGCCTCGAACGATCCGGTATGGCACGAGTGGCACAGCCCGCTTCTCAGGCCCACCTCAGCGCGTACGGGCATATGGTCTACAACCTCGACTTCATGAATCCGGTGCCACGCTGACGACTCAGCCCGCTGCTGAGACCTTGCGGTTCTTCAGTGCAGCGGAAAGGGCGCCGACCCGTACGAGCGGCAGCGGCGCCTTCGCGACCCGGCGGGAGGAGAGCAGGCGGCCGCTGTCTTGGCGCGGCTGGATCCGTACGCGCCAAAGCCTTCCGCAGGCTGGCTGCACTGGGCGCAAAGCGCGGCGCCGATCCGCGAGGATGCCCTCGCCGACGTCGGGCTGGCGTGGCCTCAGGCACGCGCCGCATGCTTCCTCGAGGATCGGTCGGCGCCTCCAGCAGGCGGGTGTGATCAGCGAACCGAAGGACGTGTTCTGGTTGCACCTCACCGAGATCGATCGAAGTCTGGGCGGCCTCGCTGATCAAGTCGAGCAGCGTAAGCAGGTGTGGCGCGGCCAGCTCAGGGCGACGCCGCCGCAGCTCCTGCCGCAAGGGCGTCTGGGGAGACATGTTCTCGCCAGCTGGATGCCAGCGGCGTCTGACAGCCGTGAGACCTGGCAGACGTGATCAAGGGCATCGCAGGGAAGCATGCGGGAACCGTCACCGCGCCCGCCCGGGTCCTCGGCGGGACCACGAGACTTCCGGACAGATGCAGCCCGGCGTATGGTGCTAGCCAGCATCACCACACCGGCGTGGACCTCGCTGTTCGCCATGGCCTCTGGCGTAGTCACCGACATCGGCGGGCCGCTCAGCCACAGCTCGATTCGTGGCCCGCGAGTACGGCATTCCCGCTGTGCTCGGCACGGCCGTCGCGACCCGGCTCATTCCAGCGGTCAGCTGATCACGGTCGACGGCGACGCTGGGGTCGTCACGCTGCTCGACGGCCACGAGCCCCAGGAGGTGGAGCAGATCAACGAAGAGCTCTTCGCGCCGCAAGATCATCGCTTCGGCGCGGCGGGCGGTGGAGCGCCGCGGCGGGCTGGTCGCATGGGCTCACCTGGCGAGGCAGATCGCGGCCGGGCGCGGGGTGGACTAAGCCCTACGCATTGCGACCAGCCCTTGAATGCGGGTACTGAAAGCAGAGGGCGCCCTTCGACGGCTCAGGGCGTGGCTACGCCGCATGCTCAAGGGTGATCAGACAGGCCTCAGGTGGCGCACACGCGCCCAGGCGCGCCAAGAGGTGGCGCTCAATTCGGCGACCCTCCAACTCGCTGGCGATGCGCTTGGCAATCACCAACGAGGCAGTGGCGGCCGGGGAAGGCGCGTTGAGTACGCGGACTTTGGCGCGGTGCCTGTCTCGTAGTAGCAGTCGTCGACGCCAGCTGGCCGTTCCGGCGCGGACGCCACGAGCGCCGTCACGCCGGCATGGGCCGGCAGCGAGGCAGACGCAATCGGGAAAGATCGGGGAACCGGCTCCCGGAGGCTCGCCAGAAACCGCTTCTTGGACATCTGATCGCGCCGCTTCGTCCAGCCCAGTCCGCCAGCAGCGCCTTCCCGATCTCCACAGGCTCCGGCCAGCGCGGACACCGTCCACGACGTCGCGGGATTGATCTTCAGCTTGGCGTAGCCCTCGCGAGCCAGTGCGAAGATCGCGCCCGCCCCGGAACATGGATCGATCCGACTCGATCATTCGGGGTGAGGTGCACCCCGAGGAAGGGAAACGAGGGATCCGGCACGGGGTCAGACCATGCCCTCACCAGGTGCGAGGGTCTCCGGTGTCAGCTCGCAAGCCCTCTCCCGCGGAAGCAGACGATCCGCGCCACCTGGCTGCGCCGTGGCCGTCGGCCAGCCGATCACCAGCCGCAGCCGCTTCCGCAGTGGACCTGAAGGCTGGTCTCCATGAAACTCTGCGATCTTGGTGGTGACCGTCACACCGCGTCGGGACGCGACGCCTGAAATCCCGGCGATCGCGTTGGCCGAGCAGCGAATCTCCCCGCCTGCCTGCTCTGATCTGACCTCTCGTGGCACATCGCGGACCCCGCGAAAATCACGGCAAATGCGCTCGTCGACTCCGCGCGCAGCGCCGCCACCGCGGAGACGCGGAAGCGCTCATATTCTCTCTGGCTTCTTCCAGCGCTGATCATCCGGCAACGGCGACGCCGTTTGCCTGGCCGCGACGGTGAAGCGCGCTCCGCGCGGGCGGCGCCGGCACCTGTGCCGATCTCGGCCGCAGCATCACCACTTGCTCGCAGATCCGCGCCGCGAACGCCGTGCGCTTCGGCGAAGCGCCGCATCGAGGCCGGCACCGGCTCGTGCCCAGCTTTGGCGCTCGAGACTGCCCGGCCTAGGCTCAGGTACAGGCCCGAGTGGACGACGCCGTGGAGTTGGCGGCTAGTCTGATGCTGCAGCCAGATGCCCGACTCCTTCTCCAGCACCGCGATCGCGCCTGTGCGCCGTGAGCAGCTCCTGGCAGCGGTGGCCGGCCCGACGATTCCTGCGCCGGCGACAACGGCGTGACTCCCCACAGCCGGCCTGTCTACAGGCACCTTGCGCCGGAGTCGCTGTGGGCTTCATGTCGCATCGCCATGCCTGCGGCGCGCCGACCTTGGCGCTGCCGCCCGTCCGCGGCTACCGCCCTAGGAGAGATGTCCAGCCGAGCGGGCCGCGCAATACTCCTTCAGGCGAGTCCAACCGAGAGGATTCGCGCGCCCGAACAGTTTCCTCTCGATTTCTTCTGGCTGCACTGAAGGGTGGGCCTTCGTTCTCGGCTGCTATCTGCTCGTGCTGATTCCAGGTCTTCGTCGATCTGTTCCGGGATCACGATCTCAGCGGCTGGTGGAAGGCGCGTGTGGGTCATCTTCTTGATCATTGCGCCGTTCTTGAGCCTGTCTTGATCTACGTGCATCGCCCGGGGCAGGGGCATGGCCGAACGTCGTCAGGAGGCTCTCGGTGGAGGACGACGCCGGGAGGAGGACGTACGTGCGCCGCCGCCGATCGCCGAAGACAATCCCAACCCGGCCGAGTCAGATCGCGTCGGCCCAGCAAGCTGCTCGACAGCGGCGCCATCAGCCAGGCCGAGTTTGACCAGCTGAAGCAGAAGGCACGCTCGCGTAATCTCTTCAGTCGAGGCGCCGCGACCACGCCAGAGTATGAGAGGAATCTCGCTGCAAGCAGATCGGATCCTCGGCCCGCGCCACCGTGGCGCGAAGCGCCGCGTTCTGCCCCGGCCGATCCTCTCGCTTGGCGGAGCGGTGGACGAGCATCGACGGCGTCGGTACGCTGCACATGTCATCGCCCCGAGTCGCCCCGCCCGCCCGGATGCCCCCGTGGTGATGCAAACTGCACGGGTTCCGGGCTCTCGGGCCGCCCCTACCTGTTACCCACCGCCGAAGCGCTCGCCGGCGAGTTCCACGTCCTGGTGCCGGACTTGCCCGGTTTGGATCGCCAGCGGTAACAGCGCCACTCGAGCCCCTCACTGTCGAGGAACTCGCGCACTTGCTGGCGGCCGCCTTCCTCGATGCCCGCTGCATTGAAAAGGTCACACTGGTCGGGCAACTCGATGGGGCTGCCCGGTGATCTGCGAGTTTGGCTACTCGTATCCGATCGGCCGGAGCGGGCAATTCTGGTGTGTCACCCGCGGGCGGCATACACAATCAGCCGCTGCGTCGCGCCGTACGCCAGCGCAGCCACGACGGAATCCGGGAGACCCGTCCGAGCTGCTGCGCGTGGCGGTGCCGGACTATCTGCGGTTCGGCGTTCCCGGCTTACGTTTCACGGATGTCTCGCGCGCACCGACACCGCGTCGCTGGACCGGCTGCTCGCCTTGGACGAGCCCACGTTGGCGGTCGCCGGAAGCCGCGATCCAGGCCTGATGCCGGCCAGCGCGCATCCAGGAGGTGGCAGAACAAGCGAGACATCATGCGTCTGTCTGTACGTCGTCATCGACTGGAGCAGCGCACGCCACCAACTTCTCGCATCCCCGGAGTAGGGCTGGCCCAGCGTCATCCCGACAGTTCATGGCCGACAGGCCCATCGTCGACGACCCGAACTCTCCCGGCAATGCACGTACGCATACGAGATCGCATCGAGGGATCTACGCCCTCCGAAGAGACCAGCATGACGGACTGATGCCTCACATCAATATCACGGTAACAGGCCGGCCGTCAGGGCGGCCAGGTGCGTCATGATCGCCCCGAGCGCCAGCTGCGTCTGCTTCGACTGTCCGCTCGCGATCCAGCCCTTTCGGCCCGCGGGCCGCGGCGGCCCCGATCTCGGCTCTCGGCCGGTCCGCCGACGCGAGCTGGCGGGCGGCCTCCGGCCGCATCCCCGCGTTGCATCGCCAGCGCCGCCAGCTCATCGCGTGCGCTCCGCCTCCCTGCCAGCGTGCATCGCCGGAGCGCGCGGTGCTCGGTGAGGCTTGCCAGCTGCACTGCAAGGCGGCGCGTTCGGTTTCGCCGCGGAGAACCGGGCCGACGACACTGTGCTGGTTGAGGGTCCGCGCGATCCCCTCGCGAAATGAGAGTTCCTCGCACAGGTCCAGGCACTGGCTGGGCAGCAGCCGGGCCCCGGCCGGAATGCACTTCGGTAGCGAAGCCGTCGTGCCCAAATTCATCAAAGGCCCAGATGACGCCCTCCTGGTCGCCGAGCTCGCGCATCCGACCGAGCACATCCGGGCCCAGGCGCTCAGCCGCATGTCCAAGTCACCACTCAGCGAAGCCGGTAGCAGCAGGTAGTTGAGCTGGACCGCGGCGTCGTGGTCCCTCGCCGCCTCCTGAGCCAGCCGCAGTGCCTCGCGATGTAGCTCCGCCGACTGCTCGTATCTGCCCTGCTCACGAGCTATCGCCCCCGAGCCTGCCGATCGACCAGACCGAGCCCGCGTGATCACCGGTCGCAGCGAACAACGACCGCGCTCCTCGACCAGCGGCTTGGCTTCGGATAGTCGCACTGCAAGAACGCGAGGTGCGCCGGCGAGCACTAGGACCGGTGCCGCAGTTTGCTCGGTGCGTCCGGCCAGCCTGCAGACACTCGCGGCCCAGCGCCGCGCCATCGGTACGTAACACCAGGCCCCAAGGCGACCACGGTGCGCATGGCGAGGTGCATTCGGTTGATGCTGAATCGACCAGCCGATGCAGGGGACGGATGGTTTCCCACCCGCGGTCGATGACTGCCAGCCATTCGTTGATCACGACTGGTCGGCTGTAGCCGCCCGCTCGGCGAGACCTCGGTAGTACTCAGCGTGGCGCCGATGGGTGACGACTCGATCGGGTGAGCGCGAACTTGCTTCGCGCGTACTCCGCTCGATCAGTTCTAAAGGCGGAAGCGGCCTGCGTGCTGCCTCGTCCTGGCGTACGACGAGCGACTTGGAGACAAGTGAGGAAAGCACATCGACGTCGATCCTCGCTTCAGCCCGGCCCCGCGGCGCTCGCAGGCGACGCGGACCGGGTGAAGCTGCCCGGAAGACCGAGAGTCGTTCGGATGATCAACTGCTCGGTGCTTCAGGCGCTGATAGGTCCAGCCGACCATGGCGTCCACCAGTTGCTGCTCACCGCCGGGGCCGGGAGCCTGCAGGATGCCGAGTTCGCTCTGAGCGTGTCGGCTAGCTCGTGAACTGTGAGCACATTGGTCGTGCCGCGGCCAGTTCCAGTGCCGGGGCAGCCCGCCGACGACGGCAGATGCGAATGACAGCATCCGCGGCCGACTGGTCGACCGGATTGGTTGATCAACGAGCGGGCGAGGAACAGCTGAGACGACGGAACTGTGCTGAGTTGATCGGCGGGGATCCCTGGGGCGAGCAGTTGCAGCGGAAGGATGGCGAAGGCCTGCTCCCCGGCGACGCCCGTGAGGTGCCGGCTCGTGATCAAGATGGTGAGCTTTGGTGCGCCGGCCAGAACGGCGCGGCAGAGCTCCGCGCATCGGTCAGGTGATGTTCGCGGCGTTGTCGATCACCAGCAGGCACGACACCGGCCGTAGATGATCAATGATTCTCTCGACGGTGGCGCCTGGCACCGCGTACACCGAGCGCTCCGGCCAGCGCGCTCGGACGGTCGACGGATCATTCAGCGTCCCTATCGGGAACCAGTGCACCCCGTCGGGGAACCGGAGCGGCTGGTCGCCACGTACCAGCCGCGATCCCGGCCTTTCCCACTCCGGCTGGTCCGAGCAGTGTCAGCAGCCTCGGTGTCATCGCGTTCGATGAGCTTGGCTAACTCGCGGAGCTCATTGTCGCGGCCTACTGGATGGTCGGCGAAGACCGGAAGCAAGGAGGTCGGGGGTTCTTCTGGAGGCTGACCGAGGCGAACAAGGCGGGAGCGGTCGGACTCGCCGAAGCCGGCCGCGTCGGGCAGCAATCGCATAGTGGTCATCCGCGGCGAGCGGCGGCCGCGTTCCAGCAGCGAGACGGCCTCTGGGCTTAGACCGGCGCGTGCGGCAAGGGTTTCCTGCGAGAGGCCCGAACGCCTCCGCAATCGCCGCAGCTCCTCACCGAACAGGTTCACTTTTTCCTGCCACGTTGCAAAACCCACTGCCACACCGGTTGGTATCTGGCGTCTCGACGGCCGCGCGAAGCGTCCTGGATTGTCCGTCGCTGTTCGTGGTCGCACAATTGCCGCAGTGTTCAGCGATGGGGCGGAGGCGGGTCTGAGGGGATAACCGTTATCGTGTCCAGCCGATCTGCGCCCCGTAGAGGCGTCATCGGCGTGGAGCGGAGGGTGTCGGTCTACGGGGGCCCGCCGGGCGCAGCGGAGGTGACGGCACCCTCCGATCTGCTTGTGGACGGTGCTCATGGCTCGCGTATGTCGCCCGTCACGGTCCCGGTTTTCTTGCTTGCTCTTCTTGATCACGCCAGTCCCCAACCGCGTCGCCCGTCTCGAGACGGCCAGCGAGGGTCGATTTCCGGGCTGGAACACCTGTCCTGTACTCGAGGGCCAAACGCGGACGCGTGACCTTTGGATGGCCGGCGCTGACCAAGCTGACGAATGGTTGGCGCGTATCGCCCGCTAACTTTGGGGCGTGACCAGCCCGCTTGCGCCTCGACCTCTCGGCATCCGGTGGAGGAGTTTCGAGTTCACAGACATCACCTACCACCGCGCCAACGACGCCGGCGCCGTCCGCATCGCCTTCGATCGGCCCGAGGTGCGCAACGCGTTCCGGCCGCACACCGTCGACGAGCTCTACGCCGCGCTGGACCACGCCCGGATGACCCCCGACGTCGGGTGCGTGCTGCTCACCGGCAACGGGCCGTCGCCGAAGGACGGCGGTGGGCGTTCTGCAGCGGCGGCGACCAGCGGATCCGCGGGCAGCACGGGTACAGTACGCGTCGAGCGGTGAGACGCGACACCGTCGACGCGGCCGGCCGGACGGCTGCACATCCTCGAGGTGCAGCGGCTGATCCGCTTCATGCCGAAGGTGGTGATCTGCCGTCGGTCACCGGCTGGGCGGCCGGTGGCGGGCACAGCCTGCACGTGGTCTGCGACCTGACGCTGGCCAGTCGCCGAGCACGCCCGTTTCAAGCAGACCGACGCCGACGTCGGCCAGCTTCGACGGCGGCTTCGGGTCGGCGTACCTCGGCCCGCCAGGTCGGGCAGAAGTTCGCCCGGGAGATCTTCTTCCTCGGCGGACGCTACACCGCCGAGCAGATGCACCGCGATGGGCGTGGTCAACGCGCGTCGTGCCGCACGCCGAGCTCGAGAGCGCCGGCGCTGGAGTGGGCGACGACGATCTGCGGCAAGAGTCACCGACCGGCGCAGCGGATGCTCAAGTTCGCGTTCAACGCTGATCGACGACGGGCTGGTCGGGCAGCAGGTGTTTGCAGGGAGTCGACCCGGCTGGCGCACATGACCGATGGAGGCCGTGGAGGTCAGCGACGCCTTCTCGAGAAGCGCCGTCCCGATTGACGCGCTTCCCGTACTACTACTAGCTGCGCCGTCAGACGACGCCATATAGCCGATCACCGGCGTCGCCGAGCCCTGGGAGTGATGTAGCCGACCTCGCTGAGCTTCTCGTCCAGGCCGGCGAGTACCAGCGTGCAGGGTACGTGGAGCTGATCGAGCAGTTCGTTGAGCCGGGCGATCTCCTTCGGGAGCAGCGATCAGGCAGATACAGGTGATGTGGTCGGCGCCACGTTTGACCAGGAATTGCACGGCCGATGCAAGGGTGCCGCCGGTCGTGCCAGCATCGGATCGAGGACATAGCACTGCCGTCCGGTCAGGTCGCTGGGCAGCCGTTCGGCGTACGTGGTAGCGACCAGCGTCTCCTCATTGCGGACCATTCCCACAAACCCGACTTCGGCGGTAGGCATCAACCGGGTCATGCCCTCGAGCATCCCGAGGCCAGCCCGCAAGATGGGCACCACCAGAGGCCGCGGCCCTGACAGTTTCACCCCCGACGGCGGCTTGCAACGGCGTCCGAACTGTGTGTGGGATGACGCGTACGTCGCGGGGTCGCCTCGTACGCGAGCAGGGTGACGAGTTCCTCGGTGAGTCGCCGAAAGGTGGGGGAGTCGGGTGGTCTCATCCCGCAGGACAGTGAGCTTGTGAGCGACAAGCGGATGGTCGACGATGCGTAGCTCCACGCTGGAACCGTAGCGAGGGAAGTCCTGAGATTGGGGATTGGCCTCATGTGAGGCCAAGGTGTCTGACACGATGGAGCGGTTCTGCGACGCTGCGGAGGAGGGGAGCCATGTCGGAGTTCGACGACGAGGAGTACGAGTCGTTCGAGCTGGACGGCGCGGGCAAAAGTGCTGACTCGGTGAAGCGGAGCGGCAAATACCGAAGACGAGTTCGATGACGATCTCGACGATGACGAGGACTTCGACGAAGTTGATCTTGAGGATGCCGCTGACGATGAGATCGATTTTGTGCTCGCCGCCTATCGGGAGGACGGCCAGCCCTATGCAGTCACTGGGCAAGGACCTTGCCAACGACCTTGACGAGTTGATCGTCCAGCGCTACGTCGCTTGCCCGGGGACGCCGGTGCGCTTGGCTTCGTCAGTCTGGTCGAAGAGGCTTCGTGATCACTCGCGTGCGTGGACAGCACGTCCAGGTCCTGCTGTCCGACGCTGCAGCGGCGAGCGACTGGCCGATAGCGCGCGACGTCGTGGACTATCTCGGCGAAGAGCCTGTGGACGAGGACGAGGACGAGGGGAGGAAGGCGAGCCGATCGGTGATCTTGGCATCGTCGCCGACCTCGGGCTGAGCGACTTCGAGATGGGCGCCATCATCGACAACTTGACTCTATCCAGCGTCGAGATGTTGGTGGAGATTGCCGACAAGATCAAGCTCAATCCGCAATTCCGCAAGGCCGTTGAAGCAGCCGTTGAGTGAGCGAATACAGCGGGCTGAGCGAGTGGGAAGACTCGATGCGGCTGGCACTCGATCAGGCACGAATGGCGTCGAGACACGGGATGTGCCAGTTGGCGCGGTAGTGGTCGACCAGGCCGGAAGCGGTGCTGGCGGTCGCCGGAAACGAACGTGAGATCAGACATGATCCGACCGCGCACGCAGAGATCTTGGTGCTCCGGGAGGCATCGAGACGACTGCGATCCTGGAGGCTGACCGGCCTCACTCTTGTCGTCACTCTTGAGCCGTGCACCATGTGCGCCGGCGCGCTGGTGTTGGCTCGGGTCGCTCGGCTCGTCTTTGGCGCCTTCGATCCGAAGGCCGGTGCGGTCAGCTCGCTCTTCGACGTCGTGCGCGATCCCCGGCTGAACCACCGCATCGATGTACGCAGCGGCATCCTCGAGGCGGAGTGCGGCGCCTTGTTGAAGGAGTTCTTCGCTAGCCGCTGATCCTCCTACCCAACGATCGTGCGCGCTGGACACGTGAAGTCACCGGTCGATCGCGCACGATGCTTGGTGCACAAGGTGCTGCGCTCAGGTATCCACAGATTTTGGAGCACGCGGCACGCAAGCCTGTCGCATCCGCAGACTCTCGACGTGAGAGCGCGTCATGAGATACCCAGCGCCTTGACCGAGCTCGCTGGAGGCTCAGGCAGGCATGATCAGCCGGGAACAAGTCCACCTGCTTGGCCTTTCCGACGCGGTGACTACACGTCTGCTCCGGCGGGCCGATGGCGACTGATGGCTCATGGCATTTACTACACCGCCGGTACTCAGCCGACGTGGGACGGCCTCGCTTGGGCCGGAGTGCTCATTGGCGGCGATGCGGCGCGCTCGGTCCGCAAGCGTCGGGATTCTTGCATCGGCTCGTCGACGACGCGCCTCGACCGGTCGATGTGCTGGTGCCAGTGGGTCGGAGCGCACGAGTGGGAGGCGAATGGCACTTCAGCCGAGAACGTCCGGGTGCAAGGTCGGCGCGCTCCGTGGGCGCCGCCGCCGCGCTTGACGGTCGAGGACGCTAGTGCTGGATTTGTCAGCGCCGGCAGGCGAAGCCGATCTTGTCGCATTCATCACCAAAGCAGTCCAGGGCCGGAGGACGACACCTCGTCGGTTGCGGGAGGCTCTGAATCGCGCGCAGCCGCTACACGCATCGCCAACTCCTCGCCGACATCTTGGGTGACGTGGCAGCGGGCGCAGAGTCTCCGTTGGAGATGATTCCTGCACGACGTCGAACGTCCACACGGACTGCCGCGTGGAGATCGACAGCAGCGCAGATACGGATTGCCTTACATCAGCGATGGGGCTATGCGACGAGTATGGAGTCCTGGTCGAGCTCGACGGGCGAACAGGCCACGAAGGTTTCGGGCGCTTCAGAGACATGATGCGGGACAACAGGTTCGCGTTGATCAAATGGATCACGTCTGCGGTACGGCTGGTACGACGTCGTGTACCGGCCGTGTCTTGTCGCTTTCCAAATTGCTGCTGTCCTCGTTGCACGCGGCTGGGACGGTCTTCCGGCTAGATGTCATCGGTGTCTCAACGCGACCGACCTGACCTTGCGGATGATCGTGCGCGTTGGACCGTTGAACACACCAGTCGAACGCGCACGATCATGGAACAGACTCGCGGCCCCGCACCGCCTTGGGTAGTCTCTGCGGCGGTGGCGTGTCTGAGCGGGCCTCAAGAGCGCGCCTCGAAAGCGCGTGAGGGGCAACCCTCCGCGGGTTCAAATCCCGCCGCCACCGCCAGCCTGACCAGGCCAAATGCCGGCCCCGCCCCAAGGTGGGCGCCGGCGTTTTTGGCTGTGGTCTCAAATGTGGTCTCAATTGGCAAACAGGGTGACCCTCGACGCGGGACAGGCCGCTCTGGTTCGTTCCATGTGCACCTCCGGCGCGCGGCTCCAGCTGGCGATTGCCCCCGGCCGGCGCCGGAAAGACCACTGCGATGCGCGTCCACGCCCGGCGTGGAGTGACAGCGGCGGCCGGGTGGTCGGGCTGGCCCCGCTCGGCCGCCGCCGCTGCGCAACTCCAGGACGCCACCGGTGCCGCCGAAACGCTGGCCAAGCTCACCTGGTCCATCCACCACAATGAGCTGCCCGCCTGGGGCGTGCCGGGGTCTGGATCCAGCCATTCTGCGTTCGCTCGATGCGCTTCACCTGGCTTCCGCCTTGAGCCTCGCGGACGAACTGGAGGGCATCGTTACCTATGACGAGCGGCTGGACGTGGCGGCTGGCTTGCATGGAGTCGCCGTCGTGGCGCCCAGCGGGGGAGTGAGGGCTTCGGAGACAGGTGGGCTGAGTATCGTCCCGCGCTGAACGTCATCACAGGAAGAGGCAAGGATAAAGACATGAATCGGCACCCAGTCTCCACCGACCACGCACCCGCCGCCCTGGGGCCGTACAGCCAGGCCGTCGTCGCCGGCGGCTTCGTTTTCTGCTCCGGAACGGCGGGAATCGATCCCGGAGACGGGATCCATCCCGGAGGGGATCGAGGCCCAAACCGAGCAGGCCCTCCGAAACCTGGCCGCCATTCTCAAGCGCGGCGGGCGCTTCGATGACCGATCTGGTCAAGACGACCATCTTCTACACCGATGTTGCTGACTTTGCGACGCTCAACGAGGTGTATGCGCGGCACATGCCCGACCCACCGCCGGCGCGGTCAGCACCAGCAAATGTGCGGCTGCCGCGCGGCCTGCTGGTGTCCATCGAGGCCATCGCCGCGCTCCCGAGCTGACGGGCAGCCGGGCCTGTTGGCATCGGCGGCAGTTTTCATGGGCGAAGCTGCTGCCGGAGCGTTTCGGTACAGCCACTCCTCGAAGCGCTTCTTGGCCCAGCGCCGTTCGATGACAAGCCGATGGTAGAGCGCCGGGTCGTTATGCACCCAGACGAGATCGGCGGCTTCGACCGGCTCCAAACCCTCGCGTAGTCCGCCCAGAGCGTCCAGCGCTCCGACGACTGCTCGCGCGCCGAAGTGCCGCTGGGATTGCCACGTCTCCCACAGCTTCCTGGCTTCGGAGTCGATGCCCGCCGCAACGGTCAGCGCCCTGGACAGGCCAGCAACCCGTGAGCCGATCGTGGTGACCATGTGGGCGTAGCCGCGGAGCAGGGCATCCGGATCCCGTTCCTCGCTTGAGCCGACCGACCTCGGGTCGGTCGCTCACGGCGATCGGCTCGTCGTCGCCGGCGATGGCCCAGTCAGAGCGAGTTTGAGCAACTCAACCTTGCCGCCGACGGCGGCGAAAACGGTCTTGCGGCTCACCCGGCCTTCCTCGGCGATGGCGTCCACCGTCGTACGCCCGAAGCCTTCCTTTACGAAAGAGCGCAGCCGCCGCGCTCACTATGACGCGGCGTGTTGCGCGGGCTGTGCAGCGCGGAGCTCGGAGGAGTAAACCCTCTTGACACTCCCGCTCATTTAGGTGACGCGTTAGGTAACCATTACTCTAATAGTAACACAGAACGGGGACAAGCCATGCGTACCGCCATTGTCGGTGCCGGTCCGACCGGACTCTATCTGGGCATGGCCTTGGCACGCCGTGGCCATGAGAGTGACCATCGTGGACCGCGATCCCGGGCCGGATGGGGACCGTTGGGACCGGAAAGGCGTCATGCAGTTCCATCACCCGCACGGGTTCCGGCGGCAGGTGATCGAGGGCCTTGCTTGGCCGAGATCCCCGACGATGTGGCAGCAGCTCATCGCGGCGGGCGCCGAACCGATGACCCTTCCCAACTCGACGCAGCCGGCGGGGTTCCACTGTCGTCGCCTGGTTTTCGAGCGGGTCCTCCGGGCTGCCGCCGCAACCGAAGCCGGGGTCGAGTCTCCGCATCGGGCACGCTGACCGCGTGCTGGCTGAATCGGGCCGTGCGGTCGGGTTGAGTATCGACGGGCACCGACTAGACGCCGACCTCGTTCTCGACGCCTCCGGTCGCGGCGGCCGTATCGGCAATCCCTTCCGTGAGGCGGCTGTAGGTGGCGACTGTGGGCTGGCGTACGTGTCCAGGCAGTACCAACTGCTTCCGGGCGTCCTCGCCGGGCCGGTCAACTCCGTCATCGGCTTCGCCGCTCCCAGTGTCGGCTACGAGGGGTTCGTGTCTCGTCCACGACAACGGCGTGTGATCTCCGCGCTGCTGACCCGGGCGACGACTGATCGCGTGCTGGCTGGCCTGCGCGCGACGCCCGCGTTCGACGCGTGCCGTACGCGCCATCCGGGTCTGGATGTCTGGACCGAACCCGGCCGAACCCGTCCGATCAGCGGGGTTCTGCCCGGCGCGCGGCTCCACAACAGTTTCCCGCGGGCAGCTCACCGAGGCCGGTTGGGTCGGACTTCCTGGTTGCTCTGTGTCGACGACGCAGTTCTGCACGATCAAATCCGACACTTCAGGCGCGGGATCGCCACGTCGTTGATGCAGGCGCAGCAACGTGCTGCTGCTGCTGGACGAGCATGGCGAGGACTTCCGGTCCTGCTCCGGCGCGTTCGACGCGTGGTGCACGCGGTGCATCAAGCCGTGGTTCGCCGATCATGTCGAGATAGACACGCACCGGGTCCGCCGGATGGGCGGGCCAGGACATAGACTCTGAGCCGACGACTGCCTTCCGACTTGATCATGGCGGCTGCGGAGGTTGATCCAGAGATCGGCCCCTACATCGGCCCGTACGCCAGCATGTCGGCTTTTGCCTAGCAGCTTGGACGCCGTGCAATCCCGCGCCAGGACGTCTACGCCAGCGGCTGGCGCCCACCAGCCCCGCCGGGACCCACGCGGGGTGAGCTGGCCGGAGCTCGTGAGGGAAACGGTGCAAGCTGGGCCCGCCCCGTACGCGATTGCCGGCGGTTGGCGGCCTCATCGGTCTATGTCTGAAGATGTCTGAAGACGGTGCAGAGCCGGTCTCCTTGGTGTGCTGGACGCGCTCCTGGTCACCCAGGCCGCGT
>ERZ1370068.3942-contig-3038_pt1 | contig 39554 bp, 76 predicted proteins | sample MGYA00561227_ERZ1370068 | MGnify/ENA primary metagenome ERZ1370068 (study PRJEB38410, sample SAMEA6850437) | metagenome | study: Metagenomic assessment of the ecological functions of the soil: analysis of the soil microbiota associated with the... | reverse complement strand
CGGTGGCCGACACAACGTTATTCGAGCCCAATAAAGCTAACAATCTGGGTAGCCACACTAATGTATCAGCGGGCACGACGCGAGAGGCTGCGCGGCGCGCGGGCTTTTTCGTTTTGATATGCGCAGGACAAATTCCTCCATCGGCCACAGTCACCTCCGTTTCCTTGCGACTGGCGGTAACGAGAGTCCCTACGGGCGGCGGGTGTCACTTCCGTGTTCGAGTTGCGGCGCGTTTTGCAGCCCTGGGGCGAAGGGAACAAAACTTCTCCCCAGGGAGGTGTGGTGCCTCCGCCGGCGAAGCTTCGTGGAATGATCGGCTCAAAGGAACTGCGTCCGTGGACGATACCTGGCGGCCAGATCGGCGCCGATTTCTCGAGCGACAGTTAGCGCCACCGCTCCTGTTGCCGGGCTCGGGAATGTCACCTTGTTTCGGGTCCAGGCCTCATCGCGGACGTTCAAGCGTGGGCGCCAACGCCGGGACAAATTTCGGATGGGTCTTAATGAGCCAGGTCCGAAATCGAGAACGAAACGGCCCGTCGCTTTGCCTCCCGGGAAGATCCCGACCTCGCCCCACAACTCGTCATTGAATATTCGCTCGGCGCTGCCGAGCTCCGCATCACGAACATTTCGTTGAACCAAACCACCGGCACGGATTGTGTGGACGGACGGAAAAAGGACCGTTTCAATTGCAAAGCAAAGCGAACTTGAATGAAACCAATTGGGTCGACGTCGGCCAACCAACCCAAAGCAGCTCAGCCAATTTTCTGGTCAAGGGCGGCGCCTCTTTTTTTCAGGGTGGCTGACGTCGCGCCCCATCCATTCCCGCTGCCGCGTCGACAAGACGATCTTCAAGAGCGACTAGCGGGCGGCTACTTCCTGGAATTCCAAATACAATTACGTTTAGCCAGGCTTGTTGGAGCGGGTCACTGCTTTTGGCAAACGTTGGAGCAATTCCTGCGCAATCGGCCGTGACGGCTGCGCCTCGACAGGCGCTGAAGCAATACACGAGCGGCCAGTGGATTGGATTTCGACTCTTGCATCGCGATCGTCAAACAGTGTGCATAACCGGTCGAAAAGTCGGGGCTGATCCGCGCGCTCTCCACGAATGCATCGACAGCTCGCGGCGTGTTTCCCTCCGCCTCCGCGACCAACCCATGCACGTAAACGTCGCGAGCGGCGATGAAGTCGGACAGTTGACGAATGAATCGGTCTGCCGCCGGATCGCCGTCGGACTGGATCAACTCAGCGTGCGGCGGCTGCATGGAGATCCAACAGACGTGAGCAATCGGCCGTAAGTTGTCTGGTGTTCGACATGTAGTCGAATCGCGGCGCCTGGAAGATGACCACCGGATGTATCGTCGGTGTTGATTTGTGCGGCCCGGAGAACTCGCGCAAGGCATCCGGCGCAGCCACCAGACAGCCGAAGAGTTGAAACTCGTCCATCAGCGTGAGCGACTTCAATTGCGCCAGGAGTTTAGGATCGCGGACGCGTTGTCCAAACCAATTGGCGGGATAGCGGATCGGTTCGAGTGTGCCCACTCAGACCGAGCACGGGGTGTCCACATTCAACCGGAGAAGGTAACCGCGAGTGTGCGGAAAAAGCTTCGAGAACGTTCGCACGATGACCTTGAGCATCGGCTCGTCGAGTTGGAATAACGGCAGCCATTGACAGAACAGCCCGCCGTCAGCCAGACGCTGGCGAATCGCCTGAAAATGTTCCCGAGTATAGAGTGCTCCGGCACCATCGCGGGCCGGATGAAAACAGATCCGCGACAATCACGTCGTATCGGGCCTCAGTCACTGCAATGAAACGCCGCGTCGGCGACGTGCAGTTTGATGTTGAGGATTGCGGGCGGGTTGCTGGTTGAACGGCTCGAACTGGTGAAGGACCTCAATAACCTCGGGAACCAGTTCGACCCCGTCCGGTCTGCAAGTTCCGATGTTCGCTAAACGCGCCCAGGGAAATGCCCGCGTTCCGACTCCGAGAAAGAGCGCGCGTTGGGGATCGGATGCAACAGCAGCGGGATGTGGGCGTGACGACGCTCGGCGTTGACCGCACCGGTGCCGCCCATATTAAACGGCTATTCACCTGGAGGCTGCGGTTCCCATCGAAATGCTCGATCACCGCGACCGAATCCATCACGCCCTCGCGATATTCCAGGAGTTCTTGCCGCCATCCGGTATCTGCACCAACTGAAGTTTTTCCGGGAGTGCGAACATTATTCCGACCGGCACGAGCAGCGCCAACTTTTGCCATCCCGAAATCTTCGCCAACAACAGCAGATATCCGAGCGCAATCAACACCAATGTCCACTTCTGCGCCCATAGTGCCCACCATGGCCACGCCGAACAGCGGCGGAGCCAAAGCGCAGCCGAGTGCGTTAAACGCGACCGCCTTGCCGACGCCACCTTCCGATTCGCCGCGCGAGGATTGAACCAGGTGACTGGAATGCGGCCCCCATGAGAATCGGGCCGGCAGCCCGAACACCGCCGTCGCCACTGCCAATTCCGCTCCCCACACGCCGAGGCGGCCGTCGCCCAGCGCAGTTCGGATCGCTGTGATAGACACTTTGAGACTTGAACAGCAGCCACATGCCGACAAGGCAGGCCAGCCGATATTCCGACCAGCAGGTGATTCAGCAGTGAGCCAAACCCAAAGCGGCGGCCCAATCGCTGATACAAAGCGGCCCCGATCGCTGCGCCCAGAAGGTAAACCGATAACGCGGCGGGCATAGCTGTAGATCGTGTTCTCCAAGACCTGCGCTAATACGCGCACCCCTAACACTTCGTATCCAATCCCGAGCAATCCGGTGATGAAAAAACCGTCGAACTCAGACGCCGCGCAGGAACCACCCTTATCGTGAGTGCGCCTGGTCCGCGCGTGGATCGCGACCGAGCGCTGGATCTGGCGCCTCGGAGCCGACTAACGCCAGAAGTCCACAAAGCACGCATTGAGTCCCTGCGAAAACAACAAGTGTTCGCGCGAACCCCAGCGCGGGAACGATCCAAACGTTGCTCGCGACCGTCCCGGACAACCGCGCCCAACGTTCGCTGCATACAAGGCCCCGATGGATCGCCGGTCTGCTGCGGACCGCGACACAAACCGATCCATGGCGGGCAATGTTGCGCCGCATCGCCAGCGTCGCGGGCAATAGAAAGATGAATGGGATCATGAACGCCATTGTCCAGAGACGAAACGGGAAACGTCCAGTCCGACGGCCCTCTACAGCCAGGTCACTGATTCGTGGGAAAAATTTCGCCAGAACAAAGCCCCAGATCCGATAATCAATTCCAGCGTGCCGCACCAGTATCCAGGTCGCCGGCTGCGACTGCCCGGGCGTCGAGCGCCCACGCACCGATTGCCAATCCGGCGAAGAAAGCCACCACCACCGCGAGCAGACTGGGCATCTCGTGCTCCCAACCCAATGGCGAACATTCGCGACCAAACCATCTGATACCCGGAGCCCGCACACTCCCGAGACGAGAAAGATCCCGCATCGGGTTGCGGATATCAAAGGCGACGGCATTGTTAAAACTTGCGACGTTTCGGCGCTACCCATCGGAATGTCACCCTCAAGCATCGAGCCGTTGTTTTGATTATCGAGCGGAATCGACACCTTCTGTGCGCTTCGATGCCGCCTTGTAGCTGAATATACCCGCAAGCTCGCTTATCAACCGAGTAAGTGATTTTTGAGGGCCAGTGTGGGCCCAATAGAGGTATTTTTGGCTTCACGCCCACCAACCGCTGCCGATAGAGGAAGCACAGAAACGCGAACTGAGAGGCCCGCCGGCAACCAACCCTGGCGCAACTGCTTTTAGGGCATGCTGCTAATGCAAAACGGTCGTTTCACAGAGTCGATCAATAAAGCTAAACGGATCCCAAGATGGGAAGTAGACCACTTCAACCCGCGTTGACGCCCCAAAGCCGGCGGCCAAGTTCCGTGAGACTGGCGGGTGCTCGGCTGGCGGTTCCTTCCTGCTCCGCAATCTCGGCGTTCGCGGATCCGTCCGGGCACCAGGAAAGTCTCGCTGTCCTCAAGAATGCAGTTGAGGTTCGAGTCTCTCCCGCGGATGCTCAACCCGGGCATCCGGTCCATCTCCGCAGGGTGGTGACTTACTATGATGCGGAGTGGGGCCACTTGTTCGTGCAGGACAGCCAGGCCGGTATCTTCGTCAGTCCATTACAAGCCGACCTTCCGATTCAAACGGGTGACCCCGTGGAAGTGGAGGGTCTCAGCGCAGCGGGCGATTTTGCGCCGATCATTGCCGGACGCGCGAATCACGACGCTACGCCAGGGCGCGTATGCACGCCGCCGCTGAGGCTTCCGTTCGACCACCTTGCGAGTGGACGAGAGGACAGCAATTGGGTGGAGCCCTCCGAGGTGAGTTGTGCGTTGGGCTTCTCAGGATCGGGGCCATCTGGTTCTCGAGATCGCCTCCGCCGGAAACCGATTTCAGGCACGAATTCCCGGCTTCACGGGCAAGCAACCCTGAAGAATTGGTCGGCGCTGCAGTGCGGATCCGGGCGGAGTGTGCGGGACGGTTTTCAATCAAAAAGCGCCAGGTGGCCGGTATCAAATTGTTCATCACCTGATTTGCGAGAGATTAAAGTGGGAGGAACCCGCAGCGGCGATCCGTCCGGTTTGCCGGCCCGACCGATTGGCACCTTATTTCCGGTTTTCCCCGCAAACACTTTCCGGCCGCCGGGTGAAAGTCGATGGTGTCGTGACTTTCCAACGAGCGGGCGAGTTGTTGATCGTTCAGGACGGACGTGATGGCCTCTACGTCCAAACCGCCCAAATGACGACTGTTCAACCAGGGGATCGCGTAGAGATTTTGGGATTCCCGGCCTTGGTTGAACACTCGCCGGTTTGGGGAAGACGCGGTTTTTCGACGAATTGGCGGCGGACGTCCGTCCACCGACTCCGATGGAACTTTCGGCCAAACGAGTCCTGACCAGCGACGCTTACAATGCAAAGGGTGGTTCGTCTCGAAGGAGACTCGTCGAATCTAACCGTCCGGCACCATGAGGGGACCCTGTGTAATACGGTCGGACGATATAATCTTTCCCCGGCGCGCTTCGATGTGGCCACCGAACGAAACTCTCTGAAGCTAACTCAAAGCAAGGCGGCCTTTTGCAGGTGACGGGTGTCTGTCTGGTCGATGCGGACAAGGCTCGCAAGAGCCCAGGTCGTTTCGTTTTGCTGCCCAAGTTCGCCGGGCGGTGCCGTGAGGCGCTGGCGCGGCCGACGTGGTGGAATCTTGAGCACACGCTGGCAACGCTCGGACTGATGCTGCTGCTTGTTGTCGCGGCCCTCGCATGGGTGGCCTCGTTGGCGATACCGCGTCCAGGCGAACAGACGGCGGAGATCATCCGGCGACGGCTCGAACACCCAGACGGGTACTGGAGGAGCTGGGCTTTAAGGACCTCGTGGAGCACGCCGTTGAAGGGATCTTCCGGATCGCGCCCGATGGCCGACACGCCGCCACCGTAAACAAAGCCCTGGCCCGCATGCTCGGCTACGAGTCACCGGCGGAGGTGATGAGCAACCGCAATCACGGCGATTGCCAAAACTACGTGGCACCGGATCGCCAGGTCGAGTTCGTGAGACTCCTTGACGAACGCGGTTCCGTCGAGAGGCCGGAATACCAGGCGCGACGAAAGACGGGAGCAGTCATCTGGGTTTCCGGAAAATGCGCGGGCTGTGCGATGTCCAGCGGCAGTTGCTCTATTATGAAGGCACGGTTGTCGACGTTACTGAACGAAAACGCGCGGAGGAGGCTCTTCGTAAGAGCAAGGAGCAATTTGAGGCGTTCATGGATCATAATCCAGCCGTGGCGTTCCCTAAGGATGAAGAGGACGTTACCTATATGCCAATCGCGCTTGGGAAGGCAATTCCCAACTGAACGTTCCGATTGGACAGGGGAAGACTGACTACGATTTCTGGCCGGCCGAGACGGCAAAAACTTTCCGTGGAGCGACCTGGCCGCGCTGGCTATGGACCACAGTCTCGAGAAGCGAGTCGGCCTACGACGCAGGGGCAGTCTGCGATATTGGATGGTGTTTAAGTTTGCGATTAAGACGGCCGAAGTCGGCGAGCGGTGGGAGGATTGGCACTCGATGCTAACGCGGATCGCCAGCAAGCGGAGGAATCGTTGCGACAGTCCGACGAACGTTTCTCGAAGGCGTTTCGTGCCAGTCCAATTCCCATCTGTATCAGCACGCTCAAGGAAGGCCGTTATCTTGACGTCAACGACAGCTTTCTTCAACTCCTCGGATTCAACCGGGAAGAGGTCATCGGACACACCTCGCTTGAGTTGGGAATCTGGGCCGGAGCCTTCTGATCTCGCCAAGATGGTGCAGCGGCCTCGAGGCAGAAATATCTTCGCGATACCGAGATAAACCTGCGCGCGAAATCAGGCGAAATGCGGCGAGTGCTGTTTTCCATCGAGTTTATCGAAATTGAGTCCGAGTCCTGCACTCTGGCGATCCTGCACGACGTCACCGATCGCTTGCGGCTAGAAGAGCAATTGCGCCAGGCCCAGAAAATGGAAGCGGTTGGACAGCTTGCAGCGGGTGTGGCTCATGACTTCAACAATATCCTGACCGTCATTCAAGGAAACGCCGGTTTGCTCCAGTCGGACTTTCGGATTGGCGCCTGAACTGTGTGAGCTGGCCGAAGCAGATCTCCGTGGCATCGGCGCGGGCTGCTGGTCTTACGCGGCAATTGTTGATGTTCAGCCGCAAGCAAGTCATTCAGCCGCGGGCTTTGGACTTAAACGAATTGATCAGTAATCTCACCAAAATGCTCTCCCGTATCGTGTGGTGAACACATCAACCTTCAGTTTAATTACTACCCCGAGACTGCCGAGGATTTACGCGGACCCGGGCATGATCGAACAGGTAATCCTCAATCTCGCCGTCAATGCCCGGGACGCGATGCCTCAGGCCGGGCAACTCATGCCTTCGATGCACTTCGGAATGGAGCTGGATGAAGATGCGGCACGCATTAACCCGGAAGCGCGCGCCGGGCCACTTTGTTTGTCACGAGCGTTACGGACAATGGCTGCGGGATGGACGCGGCCACTCAACGAAGAATATTCGAGCCGTTCTTTACCACAAAAGAAGTCGGCAAAGGCACCGGGCTTGGGCTGGCGACGGTTTATGGAATCGTCAAACAACATCAAGGCTGGATCGAAGTGATGAGTCGCCCGGGACTGGGAACAACCTTCAAATTTATTCTCCCAAGTCGACCTAAGGTTTCTAAGAACGGACGGAAGCGTCATCGCCGGACATGGCGGCACCGGGAGTGAAACGATTCTGGTTGTTGAAGATGAACCAGCGCTTCTGTGGACCTCGTGAAGGACATTCTGCTCCGCTATGGCTATCGAGTGCTTACCGCAGGATCGGGAGTCGAGGCCCTCCAAGTCTGGGCCGGCAATAAACAAAGTATCGATCTGCTCCTGACGGATATGGTCATGCCGCACGGTGTAAGCGGACGGGAGTTGGCCGAACAGGTTCAGAAAGAGAAACCCTGAACTCGAGGTTCTTTACACAAGCGGCTATAGTGCGGAAATGTTGGGCACGGACTTCGTTCTTCAGCCTGGAATTCGCTTCTTGCAGAAGCCATATGAGCCGGAGACGCTCCGCCAAAGCAATTCGCGTTTGCCTTGATGAATGAGAGAACGCAGGCACGCGTGCTCTACCCTTGACGACCGAATCGTTCCCGCCGGCGGGGAGCCCGCGCGTCGTCAGATTAACAAGAGACTGTCGGTGGTGTTTTTCGCTGTCCGCCTCAGTGTTCTGAAACTTCCAGACCACTAACGCATCCCTCGCTTCCTGGTCTCATTCACAAATTAAAATTGAGACTTTGAACATGTCGCGCCATCCGGTTACTGGCCACCGAGTTTTCAGATGAGGTTTTGCTAAACCTTTCGGCGGATCCACCGATTTGTCTGCGAGACAACTGAAAGAAAATTCCAATGAAACGCAATATCGCCGGAACCGCCGGACCGAGGTCAACACCTCTTTGATCCAGAAATTCCAGGCACGGTGGATCCGACTCGTAGCCCTCGTTTGGCTTTTGCTGCTGGCAGCATCCGGATCGGCGGATCAGCTCGGCTCCCGTCTCAAACAAGCGCCTTTCTTATCAACCGCGCGCTTTACCTATGCGGGGAAAGCTTCAGCGGATGAACTAGACTCCTACCTACTCGCCGTTCTCCGCGATCCTGACGGAATTCTACGATATTTCACTGGGGTTGACCACGGTGTTTTTGTTGGTCGTCCTACTGGTCAGTAACGTTGCGGCGACGGGTGAAAGAGCAAACCGAGCAGATCCGTTTGCAATTGAGGAGAGAAGCAGCGCTTGAGGAGAATTACCGGGAACTGTTCGAAAATGCCAACGACATGGTTTATACACAGGATTTGGCAGGGAAATTTACATCGCTCAACAAGGCGGGTGAAAAGATCCTGGGTTGCACCCGCGCTGAGAGCCCTCGGAAGGAATTTTAAAGAGTTCATTGCTCCTGACAAGAGCGGAAACTTTCAACGATGGATGGAGAGCAGTCTGGCGGGAACGGCCGCACCCCGGTGTGAGATCGAGATGCTCGCCCAAGGCGTGACACATCCAATCATCGAGGTCAGCACACGATTAATCCACGTCGAAGGAAAGGCTCGGGGCGTGGAGGGTATCGCCCGGGACATCACCGAGCGGAAACGGGCCGAGGAATCGCTTCGCCAATCGGAAGAGCGTTTCTCGAGTGCGTTCCGCGCCAGTCCAATATCGATAGCCATTAGCACAGTCGCGGAAGGGCGTTATCTGGACGTCAACGAGAGCTTCCTGCGACTTTTCGGTTTCCTCGCGACGAGGTTGTCGGCCATACGGCGACAGAGCTGAATATTTGGGTTAACGTCGACGAGCGGAGTCGGATCGAAAAGATGCTCCAGGAACGCCAGTCCGCCTCGGGGATTGAATCAAAGTTCCGGACGAAGTCGGGTGACATCCGCACTGCTCTGGTTTTCATGGAACTGATTGACCTGGGCAGCGAACCTTGTGCGCTCTCGATCACACACGACATGACGGACCGAATGAGGCTGGAGGCGCAGTTGCGTCAGGCGCAGAAGATGGAGGCCGTTGGCAGATTAGCGGCCGGGGTTGCGCATGATTTCAACAACATGTTGACGGTTATCCAGGGGAACACTCTGATGGCGATGTCCCGGAACAATCTTGGACCGGAATTGAGCAATCTTTGGAGCAGGTCTCGGATGCCGCGCAACGTCGCCGCGAATTTGACCAAGCAACTTCTAACATTCAGCCGTAAGCAGGTGCTGCAGCCCAAGACTCTGGATCTAAACGAACTGATCAACAACCTGACCAAGATGCTCAAGCACCTTCTCAGCGAGGATATCGTCCTGAAATTTAACTATGCGGGTAATCTACCTATCATCTTGGCTGATGCCACCATGATGGATCAGATCATCATGAACCTGGCGGTGAATGCCCGCGATGCCATGCCCAAAGGCGGAAGACTGAGTATCAGCACGACCGCGGTCGAAATCGACAAGGTAGCGTGGCACAATCATGACGAGGCGCGCGAGGAGGTTTTCCTATGCTTGAGCGTTGGCGACACTGGTTGCGGGATGGACGCGGCTATTCAATCACGAGATCTTCGAGCCCTTCTTTACGACCAAGGATGTCGGCAAGGGGACAGGGCTGGGACTGGCAACCGTCTATGGAATCGTTAAGCAGCACCACGGCTGGATCGAGGTGAACAGCGCGGTCGGTAGTGGGACCACCTTCAAGATCTTTTTACCGTGCGACAAAACGATTATATCGCCGGGTAAGAGGTCCGCTTCACGGCGCGTTCGCCACGAGAAGGAAACCATCCTGGTCGTGGAGGACGAACAGACCGTTGGGGAACTTGTCGGAGGTGTTCTCAAAGAAAACGGATATCGCGTCTTGGACGCATCGAGCGGACTGGACGCCCTCCAGGTTTGGAATGAAGAGGCGGGCGAAATCGATCTGTTACTCACCGACATGAAAATGCCCAAAGGGATGTCCGGGCACGAACTGGCCGAAAACCTTAAAGCTCTCAAACCCGACCTCAAAGTGATTTATACCAGCGGCTATAGTCCGGAAGTGGCCGGATACGATCTCGAACTTCAGGAAGAGATGAATTTCCTGCCGCGAAACCTTACCTCTCCCTCGACGTTGCTTCGAATCGTTCGCAATTGTTTGAACTCGCAGGAAGCCGTAGCCGCATAATTCGGCAGGGCGTCCAAGCGCTGGCTCAGCCCACTGTCGTGAGCGATAGAATGCCGCGCGAAATAACTTCTTCCACTTGTTCGCGGTCCAGCAACAAGGTTTTGCCTGCCTCCAGCGCGAGCACGGAAATCTTGGCAGCCGCACAGGTTTCGATTGTTTGTAAACCAACGCAGGGGATATCAAAGCGCCAGTCGTGTTTCTCGCTGGCTGAACTTTAACTGCTACGGCGCCGCCTTGGTTCCCTGAAAGTTCGCCACCCCGGGCAAGACACTTATCCGTCCCTTCGAATCCTTCCACTGCGAGCACGGTTCCCTTCTTCACCACAACGCTTTGACCGATTTCCAAGCGGAGCTTTCTTTGGCGATTCGAAAACCAAACGCGACGTCCGCTTGCTGACCTTCTGACAATTTATGGCCCAGATGAAATCCGGACCCCGGCATGAGCGGCTTCAGCCAGGGCGTGGCCTCGATGAGTTCGACCCCATCTTTCTTCAGCTCGTTGGCAATTGCCCCAAAGATAGTGTGCGCATTTTTTCTTTCAGCTTCAGCAGTAGAGTCATCGCTCGCAGGTCGGGCCGGAAATCAAAAGATTCTTCAGAGCGATCTGACTGACCATCACGCATTGCGTGATCCCGCGGTCGGCGAACGCGCGCAATCATTTTTGAAAGCTGGCCAACTCTCAGCCAGACGATCTCATCGACCAAAGAAGCCAATTGCGGATTCGTTTCACCTTCGAACGCCACGGCAACCAGGCGTGAGCACGCCGCTTTTCCTGGCTTCGCGGGCAAATGCCAGCGGGAGCGAACGATTACCGGCGATAATACCCAACGCCTCAGTTGGATGCGTCATGACAGAAAACGATAAACGCTCGGCGGAAGTCTGCAATCCTGTTTGAAGAGACGCAGAGCACCAGCGGTGAGTATCGGCATTAAGGATTGATTAGATTTTTGCTTTGACAGTTTAGGCTTTTGGCAGTGGCATTTGCTCGAACTAATCCAACCGATGCCTATGAAAAAACTTGTTTTGCCGTTACTCGTCACCTTTGCCGCCGTGACGACTCTTGTTGCTGCTCACGAGGATACTCGATGCTATGAGCTGGCGTGTCTACTATGCAGCGCCCGGGAAACTGGAAGAGCTAAACACGCGTTTTCGCGACCACACCTGCAAGCTCTTCGAGAAGCATGGCATCGTCAATCTGGGTTACTGGACGCCCATCGATAATCCGGAGAACAAATTGATCTACATCCTGGCCTATCCCAGCCGTGAGGCGCGGGAAACATCATGGAAGAAGTTGATGGCGGATCCCGATTGGCAGACCGCGCATGAAGGCATCTGAAGTCAATGGCAAACTGGTGACAAAGTTCGAATCGCACCTTTTGGCCGCAACCGATTATTCACCCGAAATCAAGCCAGCGGCCATGGGGAACCGCGAGTATTCGAGTTGCGGACGTACACCGCAACTCCTGGCAAACTCGACGATCTGAATTCCCGTTTCCGCGATCACACGGTTAAGCTTTTTGAACAGCACGGAATGACGAACTTCGGCTATTGGACTCCAATGGACAAGGGCCAGGGGGCCGACAACACTCTGATTTACATCCTCGCCCACAAGAGCAAGGAAGCCGCCGCGCCTCATTCAAGGCCTTCGCTCAAGATCCGGCGTGGGTCGCAGCGCGAAAGGCCTCGGAAGACAAGGCGGGCGGATCACTGACTGTCAAAGACGGTGTCAAATCAGTTTTCATGGTCGCGACAGATTATTCGCCGACCAAGTAAATCCAACGGCCAAATCGCGATCACGTCGCGGGAGGCGAATGCCCGTCAATTCAACCCATGATAACCATCGAATCAATCGGCTGAGCTGAGCGACCGATCAGCTCGAGTGACGTATGAAACACGATTCTTTCAAACGAAGGGATGCTTGCTGGTCTCGATCCCGCCTACAGTCGCAGCGCGGTAGTCACCGCCGCTCGCGAGCAAGGCCGAAAATCCAGCTTCCCTCAGATCGATCGATTGCCATGACGGCCGATGATGGACGACTTCGCCGACTGCATCCTGAACAACAGACCATCGCGTGTTCCTGGCGAAGAAGGTTTGCGCGATCTCTCGAGTCGTCGAAGCCGTTTACCAATCAATCGCAACCGGAAGAGCCGTCACGCTGACTTGATTTAATTCGACCCTTCCAACAAAGAACGATCTGGGCTCATATTGGTGTCCCGGCAATTGAATCTGCTCCGCCAGCGCCTCAGCCGGATACATCCAAATCTCCGCGAGTGTCGGATGATAATGAGGCATCGTCGCCAGTTCGTGAACTGTCATCCGCTTGTGCATCGCAGCGATGACTTCGTGAATTAACTCGCCGCCGACCGGGACCGACACAACTGCCGCCGATGATTTCGCCAGTGACGGGGTTCGCCAGAAGTTTTACGAAACCATCCAGCGCTTCCATGATCAGCTGACTTTCCGTGATCGTGAACGGATAACTGGCCGCGAGATACGGAATGCGTTCCGCGCGCGGGCTTCCTTCTCCGTCAAGCCAACCATCGCTACTTGCGGGTCTGTGAAAAATACGGTGGCGAGCAACCGGTAATCCATACTCCGCGGTTGATCCGGGTGGAGTAGGTTGTGGACGGCGACTTCCGCCTGTTGGATGGCGATGTGAACAATCTCGTGCGGGCTGGTGCAGTCGCCGGCTGCGTAGATGTGCGGAACGCTCGTCTGCATCAGCGCATTAGTGATGATTCGCCTGCCATCGGTCGCGACACCGGCTTTGTCGAGCGAAAGCGAAGCGGTGTTGGGAATCCGTCCGAGAGCCAAAAGAGATCTCTTCAGCTCCTACTTTAACGATTTTACCCTCATGCAGGAAGCACACGCCTTTCGATTCGCCGTCACGCCAGGCATCGACCAATTTTGTGTTGGTAAAAAACAGTCATGCCATCCCGGCGAAAAACCTTTTCCAACTCTATCGCGGCGTCGGTGTCGAAATCGCTCAGAATATGCTCACTGCGTTGAATCAACGTCACCTTGACGCCGAAGCGCGCGAAGAAACTGAGCGAACTCAACCCCGACAGCGCCCCCGCCGAGGACGAGTAGTGATTTCGGCAGTTCGGTGAGTGCCAAAGCTTCATCACTGGTCAGATAGCCGATTTCGCGGAGGCCGGCGAGGGGAGGCGGAGCGACAATCGAACCGGCATCAAAACGAAATGTTTGGCAGTAAGCGTTTCATGGTTGCTCAATGCGACGGTGTGGGCGTCCAGAAACCGCGCCTGGGCTCGGAATGAACTTGAACGGACCGCTGGCTAATTGCTGCTGGCGATGTTCAGCGAAGTTTTGTATCAGCCTGTCCTTTCGCGCCATCACCTCGCCGAAATTGAACTGGACATCCCTGGTTCGAATTCCCAAATCCCGGCATGGTGGGCGAGATGGATCACATCGGCGGCGTAAAGCAGCGCCTTGGTTGGCATGCAGCCACGCAGGGATGCACAACCCGCCAACCTCTTTGCCGCCCTCGATCACGACGACCCGCAGGCCCGCGTCCGCGGCCGTCCGCGCCGCGGCATACCCGGCACTGCCACCGCCTACCACGGCGACATCAAAATCAAAGTTTTGGCCCGGCTCACTCATGACCAGAGAATTAGCCAGGCTCAAATTCTGTTCAATGGCCAAATGCGCACGTTCCTTAAAACAGTTTGGGGAGACCTGCGTCTATCGGGCATCTCGCTCGGCGACGCGCTGGATCCCATGCGGAAAATCCGGGCGGGAATGAGCGGTTGGGCGCTTCCGAATGTTTCGATTTAGCAATCCACCCAACTGAGATTCCCGGCATCACTCATACCGAAGCGCCTGAATCGGATCGAGCTTGGCCGCTTTGAACGCGGGAATGATGCCGGCCAAGACGCCGACGCACGCGCTGAAAATGAATGCCAGCGCCATCGCGTCAACCGTGATGATCGGAGTGTTTTCCGTCGGTGAAATCACGGTGAGCAAGTTCACCAGCCCAAACGAAGCGGCCAGACCGGCCACGCCGCCGATGACCGCGATGACCACGCTCTCGACCAGGATTTGAATGAAGATGTCCGCGTAGGTCGCGCCGATCGCTTTGCGGATGCCGATTTCGCGAATGCGCTCGGTGATGCTCGCCAGCATGATGTTCATGATGCCGATGCCGCCCACCAGCAGGCTGATGGCCGAGATGATGCCGCCGCTCATCCGCGCGTTGCGAATCGAGGTGGTGATTTGCTCCGACCAGTTTTCCTGCGTCTGAAATGAGAAGTCCTCGATGCCCTTGTGGGTATGCATCATGACGTTGCGAGCTTGCTGCAAGGCGGGCTCGAGCAAGTCGATGTCGGCCACTTTCACGTTCAACACGGAAAGACGCGGATCGGGCAACGTGTTGGTGCCGACCGCCGCCAGCGGAGCGAAATTTAATCCACATCGTGTTGAGCGGAATGTAAATGGTGTTGTTCTTCCAGCCGAATACGAAAGCCGCCGCGCCGCGCCACCGCGCCCGCCCCAGCCGCGGCTGCGCGCCAGCGCCGGTGATCTTTCTGTCTTCGGGCTTGTCCTTCTCCAGCTCGCGCTTCTTGCGATCCTGCTCGCTCTCGTAGCGCTGGAACATGCCAATGATGCGGAACGGCATGGCCGTTAATACTGATGTATTCGCCGATCGGGAATGATTTCGCGGCCCACGTCCTCTGGCGCGCCAAACAGTTGATCGCGAATGTTCGTGCCGATGACGCAGACGTTCCAGGCGTTCTCGTCGTCGATCGCGTTGAACATCCGACCGTGTTCGATGACGTGCTGGTTCATCTCGAGTGCGTTGGGCCAGGTGCCCACCAAGTAACACCATTCGGTGGTCTTACCTTCGTGCGTGACGTGCGGAAAGCCCTCGGGCGCGCATTTCTGGCGTGACCATTTTGATGAGCGGGCGCTGCGCTGGATGGCGTAGACGTCGCTGGATGGTCAACCCCGACCGCTTGATCCGTCGAGATGGCGCTGATCGGCCGGAATTTCCTGTTGTTCGACGCGCACTTTTTCCAATCCGCCGATGGCAATCAGCGCCTCCTTCATGCCGTTCTCCATGCCTTTGACCAGCGCTGACATGCGCGACCAGGCTCGACACGCCGAGGATGATGCCCGAGCATGGTGAGCGAGCGAACGAAACTTGTGCGCCCAGATTTCTTTGAAGCCCGATGCTGATGGCGTTGAACAGGTTCATAGCTCGGAGTCGGCTCGCGAGCGTTCGGTCGGCCGATCCAGCCCAGCCAGTCTTGGATCCACGTGTCTGGAGATCTTGCCGTCGCGGATTTCGATGCGGCGCGGAGTGACGGCGGCGATTTCCGGATCGTGCGTGACCAGGGCGATGGTCCGGCCTTCCTGGCTGAGTCGGCGGAACAAGCTCAGGATTAGCTTCGCCGGTGTGCGAGTCGAGGTTGCCGGTCGGTTCGTCGGCGAAAACGATTTTGGGATTATTGACCAGCGCGCGGGCGATGGCGACGCGTTGCTGCTGGCCGCCGGAAAGCTGCATGGGCCGGTGCTTGCTGCGGTTTTCCAGTTCCACCAGCTTGAGCGCCTCCATGGCGCGCTCGCGGCGCTCGCGGCGCGGACAGCGCCGCTGTAAATCATCGGCAGCTCGACGTTTTGCAGCACGTTGAGCTTGGGCAGCAGATTGAAGAACTGGAAGACGAACCCGATCTTCTGGTTGCGGATGCGCGGCCAGCTGCCGTGGCGAGGCGTCGTGAATCATCGGTGCCGTCGAGTTTGATGGTGCCGCTTGCGTGGGCGTGTCGAGGCAGCCGAGGATGTGCATCAAGCGTGGACTTGCCGCTGCCCGATGGACCAATGATGGAAATGAATTCGCCTTCGTCGATATCGAGCGGACATCATCCAGCGCGCGGATCTTCTTCGCCGCCGAGGTGGTAGATTTTGCTGACGTTGCGCAGTTCAACTAAAGACATGGAACAATTTCGATTTGCGATTCCTCTAGCCCTATGCGCTTCATCCGTTACGACAGGCAACTTCAACTACCGTGTGCCTCCTGTCGGACGCGCGCCAGCGGCAGGACGCGCACCTGCCTACCGCCGCCGCCGCCGCCGGCAGATCCCGTGCTCAGCACGCGATCAGTACTCATCGCCGGCGGGCTTTCGCGCCAGCTTGATGGCGGTTTCACCCGGCGGGGCTTCTAACGAGACGATTTCCCTTCGGTCACCCCGTTGAGAACTTCGGCGTAATCGTAGTCCGCTACGCCAATCTGCACCGGGCGGCGCTCAAATCTGTCGTCCTTCTTCACGAAAACAAAACGCTCGCCTTGCTCACTGAACACCGCCGCCATCGGCAGGGCCAAGGCGTTTTCCGACGAGGCGACGGGGATTGGAAACATTAGCAGTCATGCCGGACGCACGCGCGCATCCAGGCCTTTCATGGCGATACGCATGGCGTAGCCTTTGATGTTGTTCTTGATCGTCGCCTGCGGCGCGATCCGTTCGACCAGGCCTTTGAGTTTCAAACCGGGCATCGATTCCACCTGACGTCCACCTCCTGCCCCTGGCTCAGGCCGCGTGATGTCGGCCTGGTTGATGTGCGCGTTGATGACCATATCGTTACAGGTTGGCGATGGTGAGCACCTCGGTGCCGCTGTTGAAGCCGCCGGAGCCGGACACCGCCTGACCGACCGACACCGGCCGCGTAAGCACGGTGCAGTCAAACGGCGCCAGAATTTTCGTCTTCGTCAACCGATACTCCACGAGGCTCAGGTCCTTTTGCGCCCGCTCCAGCGAGTTCTTTTTCAATTCGAATTCCGTGCGAGTATCGTCAAAGAGCTCCTGAGAAATTAATTTTCCGGCAATGAGTCGCTTGCTCCGCTCGTAGTCGCGTCCGGCTTTTTCCAATTCCAGCTTCGGTCCGCCTCGATGTCGGTGAGCCGGGAGGAGCGCTCGGTTTGCAGATCGAAGTCATCCAGCGTGAACAACACTTGATCCTTCTTAATCCGGTCGCCAATGTCCACCGGCAGGTCCGCAATCTTGCCGTTGACTTCCGGCCGCACGGGAGACTTGCTCAGCGGGGCCGATGTCCCCCGCGGCTGTGACGGCAAAGCGGATGCTGCGCCGTTCCACCACGCCTGTGGTTTGCCGCGCCGCCACTCCTGTGGGACCGGCTTTTGGCGCCAGCACATTCCACTTTTTCTGCAGCCCCACGCGGCCCCTGCCAGCAACAGAAGCGCGACGACCCAAATGAACCATTTTTTCATGCTTTAAGACTGCGCATCGTAACGGATGAGTACGTCTACGTGCAAAGATCGATTTTTAGAAGGACACCGGAACAAGCCGGAACACAGTTAAACTCTACCGCCGGATTCGATAAACTGCCCCGTGACGAAAACAAGACTCGTCAACCGGAAGAAAATTCAGACAATTATTAGAGTCGCAGTTTTGGCCTAAGACGTTGCAACGGCTCGTTCCTGTGGCTCGGGGCTTCTTTCGCCGGCACTGGCAACGGGCGCTGCGGATTCGCGAGACGACTGCGGTTCAGCGAGGAAGCGTTTCACCTCATGCTGGCGGGAGGGGTGGGGATCATCGGCGGCCTGGTCAACCTGGGCTTGCATGTCGGCTTCGAGTTCGTCCAGATTCTGGCTTTGGGTCAAAGCGGGGATTTGGGTCGATTTGGCGGCGTTACTGCATCGCTGGCAACGCCTGCTGACGCCGGCGATGGGCGGACTGGTTGCCGGCGCGGTTTTATATTGGGGCCTTCGCGTCGTCGGGCCCTCAGGGTTCCAGTCATCTGCTGGAGGTGGTGGTCGCGGGCAACGGTCGGCTGCCCTTTCGGACGGCGATCATCAAGTCGATTTCTTCAATCATTTCCATCGGAACGGGAGGATCGATTGGGCGTGAAGGCGCGATTGTCCAACTGACCGCAACGCTGGCCTCGAAGTGGGGGCAGTTAGCAAATTGGCAGCCGTATCGATTGCGTCTTCTGGTCGCTTGTGGCGCGGCATCAGGGATCGCGGCGGCGTACAGCGCGCCGGTTGCCGGAGCTGTCTTCGCCGCGCAGATCGTCCTCGGTAATTTCTCGATGAACTTGTTCGCGCCATTGGTCTTTTCGTCCGTCATCGCGACCATGGTTTCGCGAAGTTTTTCGGGATACATTCCTGGTATCAGGTTCCGTCATTCGATTTTACCCGGGTCACACAGTTGCCGTGGTTTGTGCTCCTCGGGATTCTGTCAGGGCTATTGGGGGCGGGATTTCTGAAGATGCTGCGATACAGCGAGGATCGGTTCAATCTTTTACCGATTCCCGTCTTTGCGCGTTTGGCACTGGGTGGTCTTATTGTGGGGGCCATTTCGGTGGCCTTCCCGGAGGTCTGGGGTAATGGATACAGTGTCACGAACCAGATGCTGCGGGGAGAATTGGCCCTCGATTTTCTGATGGGAGTCTTCTTTGCCAAGCTGCTGGCGACTTTGGCTACGGTGGGATCCGGCGCGGTCGGGGATGTTTTCACTCCGACTTTGTTCCTCGGGCGGCCCTGGGGAGCGCTTTTGTCGCGGTGTTGCACCAGACGGGGTTGGCTAGGGGATTGCCGACGGGCGCGGGCGCCGTTTGCATTGGTTGGGATGGGCAGCGTGCTTGCGGCGACGACCCATTCTGCCGCTACTGGCGATGATCATGGTTTTTGAAATCTCGCTGAATTATTCGCTGATGCCGCCCCTGATGATCGCGTGCGTGGTTTCCGCTCTCGTAGCTCGCCGACTACACCCGGAATCGGTTTACACCGAACCGTTGCGGCTTGAGACGCTCGCTTTGTGGAGCGCGAAAGCTTGCAGATGGGCGCGCGCGATGCAAAAAACGGTGGCCGATTTGATGCGAGAACCGGTTCCGCCGATTCGTGAGACGGCGACCTTTCGCCAGATTGCCGATCGCTTCCCTGAGCAGCCCGAATAACTTTTTGCCGGTAGTGGATGAGAATCAGCGGTTGGTGGGAATGGTCGCCCTGCAGGATCTTAAAGATACCTGAATGCCGGGCAGGAACTCAACGGGGTCATCGCCTATGATGTGATGCGTCCGCCCCAGCCTGTCTGACACCCAACCAGCGTCTGCTGGACACATTGCCCGTCTTGTTGGCCAGTGAACAACGGAATGTCCCGGTCATTAACAGTAAAAAGGCCAGCGCCTGGTCAGGTCGATTGCGCGCGCCGAGGTGCTGGGATTGTTCTCGGAAGCGCTCGCCTGGCACTGCAGAAACCATGATTGAAGGGCGGGCCAAACTTGCGTCCACAGCTTGTCCATCGATTCGGCGTTTGCCCCGGCCGACACTGGACCGTTGGAATATTTGTCTCTGAATTTGGGAGAAAGCAGTTGGATCGATGGTAGTTAAATTGGCTTTTCGCCATACATTACGCTTCTTTTGATTGGCGGCTTGTCTCAATCTGTTTCGACATGTAACTTGGCGTTGATTCTGGAAGGGGCGGAGGATCGCTTCTGGCGCGAGTCGGGGAGGAAAGTCCGAACTCCATAGGGCGCGATGCCGCGTAACCCGGTAAGCGCGAGCCTCGGGATACACGCGGGAGGCGACGATGTGAAGCGTCCCGACGGATAGTGCCACAGAAAACAAACCGCCCTGCCGGTGAGTAATCGCCAGCGGAGCAAGGGTGAAAAGGTGAGGTAAGAGCCCACCGCTCCAAGAGCAATCGCGGAGGCACGGAAAACCCCATCGGGAGCAAGGCCAAATAGGGGACCCCGGAGCGGCCCGTTCCACGTGCCGCAAGCGAACGGGTTTCGGGTACTGGCTGCTTAGACAAATGATCCTCTCCGCTCCGCAAGAGACGCAGACAAAATTCGGCTTACAGCCCTTCCAGAATCACCCCTGCCGAAACAGGTTTAGCGATCCTAAGTCCTTGGCCACTAGAAACTGGCGAGCCACCTTCGACGCGCGCCTGCGGAGTTGATTTCAGCTTGCGGAGCGAACAGGTCGAGATCCACTTCGCCATGCCGTCTGGAACAAAAATCCCTCTTGCAACTAAGTCTCAATTAGCTTACCCTCGCTTTACCGTGAGCAACCGAAGCAGTTCAGTCCGGATGCGGAGAAGGTTTGTCCGCAGCCCGCGCTTTGTCCTCTAAACAAAGTGCGCGGTCGGCATGGCTGTGCGCGTGAAGCAGCTTTCGGCGCCTCCCGACGTGATTCATCGACTGCGAGAAATGGGATTTTGCGAAGAGCAGCAGATTCGTTTGCTCAGCCATCAGTCGAGTATTGTATGCCTGGTCTGCAACGCGCGCCTGGCAATCAGCAGCCAACTGGCGGAAAACATCTGGGTGGAGCCCCTGGCTGCGCGCAACAGTCTGGGATACAGCCTCATGTCCGGTGCCAGCCAACCACTGACTTCACTCCGCTGTCGGTTCCTCTGCCACAGTCACCGAGATCAAAGTCCCCGCCGAAAGCCGCCCACGGCTGATGGAGATGGGTTTGCTGGTAGGCACACCCATAGAATTGGTTCGTTTTGCTCCCCTCGGTGATCCGGTCGAGATCAAGGTGCGCGGGTATCACCTGACGCTGCGCAAGCACGAAGCAGAGCAGATCTGGGTGCGCTAACCTCCCTAGAGACTTCAAGATGGGCCCGGTTATTGAAAAAAGAGACCACCTACGTTGTTCTGACCGGCAATCCTAATTGCGGCAAAACCACGCTTTTCAACGCGCTGACCGGCCTGCGCGCCAGAGTGGGCAACTACGCGGGCGTGACGGTCCGAACGCAAGGAAGGCCGATTCCAGGGAACGCTCGAGGATTCTCCGATTATCATCCTCGATCTGCCAGGGACCTACAGCCTGAGTCCGCAGTCGTTGCGATGAACAGATTGCCCGCGACGTGCTGTTTCATCGATTGCCGGAGGTATCCACACCGGATTTGGTTGTTGTGGTTGTCGATGCCTCGAACCTCCAGCGAAACCTGTATTACGCGACCCAAGTGATCGAGTTGGGATATCCTACGCTGATCGCGCTCAACATGATTGATGTAGCGGAGAGCAACGGTCACGCACATCGACGCCGCTAAACTAGCCGCGGTCCTTGGAGTTCCGGTCCTTCCGATCGTCGCAAGCACGGGAGAGGGATGCCTGAGCTGAAGCGTGAGGTGCGAAGGAAAGCCGCCGCGGGGAAGTCGACGCAACGAATGGGTCGCGTTGCTTCTATGAACTTCCCGCCCGCCTTCGCAGAGGAAATCGAGCAACTCGTAGCCGGCAGCTTGAAAACCTTTCCGGAGCGGCGTTTCAGCTATCGCGCCAAAGCGCTGCTGCTGTTGAGCGACGAAAGGTTTCTGCGCGAACAGTACGGTTTATCCGGCAGCCATATCAAGCTGTCGAGGCGGCGCGAGCACACGCCTTGAGAGTCGAGAAATCGATTGGCGAAGCGTTGCCATCGAAGCGCGATACGCCCGGATCGCTCAGGTAACAGTCGGTGACGACCGAACTTGCGCCTGTGCACGAGACGTTCAGCGACAAGCTGGATCGGGTTCTGACCCATAAGTATTGGGGTATGCTGATTTTTGTGGCGCTCATGACGCTCATATTCCAAAGCATTTTCACCTATGCGAAATGGCCGATGGAGCAGTTGACGACCGGGGTGGACTGGCTCGGCGGCCTGGTTGGGGGATTGATTCCGCCTGGCGACCTAAACAGTTTGCTGGTGAACGGAGTTATCAAAGGCGTCGGCGCCGTCGTCGTTTTTCTACCGCAGATCTGCCTGCTCTTTTTATTCATCAGCTTGCTGGAGGACACCGGTTACATGGCGCGCGCGGCGTTTCTGATGGACCGGTTGATGAGCAAGGTCGGGCTTCACGGCAAGAGCTTTATTCCGATGCTCAGCTCGTTTGCCTGCGCGATTCCAGGCATCATGGCAACGCGCACCATCGAAAGCGCCAAGGATCGGCTGGTGACCATCCTGGTGCGCGCCGCTGATGAGTTGTTCGGCGCGGTTGCCGGTTTACACGCGTGCTAATCGCCGCCTGCATTCCCGGACCAGTCGGATATTCGGATTCCTTGCAAGCTCACCGGCCTCACGATGCTCACGATGTATCTGCTCGGGCATCGTCGTCGCGTTGTTGATGGCGTGGCTGTTCAAGAAAACGTTGCTCAAGAGCGGCGACGCCGATGCTCATCATGGAACTGCCGCCCTACAAACGCCCGGTGCTCAAGTTGTGCTCGCGTCACATGTGGGATCGATCAAAGTTGTTCCTCCGCCGCGCCGGCACGGTCAATCCTGGGCATCAACATCCTGCTTTGGTTTCCTGGAGACTTATCCGAGAAGCAGCGCCGGTTCAGCAGCAATTCGCCGCAAAACGCGCGGCCATCGAAGCCTCGACCCCGACCGATCTCACGGATGCCGAGGCTGGAGCGGATTGCCCGCGGAGAAATGCTTTCCGAATTCGGCAGGGAGGCGGCGGGTGAGAGCTTTCGACAGAGCTTCGCCGGTCGGATGGGGCACGTAATTGAACCAGTAATCGCGCCGCTCGGCTTCGATTGGAAGATCGGGATCGGCATCATCGCGTCGTTCGCCGCGCGCGAGGTGTTTGTCAGCACCATGTCCACCGTTTACAACGTCGGCGAATACGACCGGTCGAAGCGGCGACAACCAACCTCGCCGAGATTCTACGCCGACAGAAGCATCCCGATGGATCGCAGGTTTACACTCCGTTGGTCGCGCTTAGCCTGATGGTGTTTTATGTCTTCGCGCTTCAATGCGTCAGCACCGTCGCTGTCGTCCGCCGCGAAACGAATTCGTGGAAGTGGCCGCTACTTTCAATGGGCTTATATGGGCGCCCTCGCGTGGATTCTTGCTTTCATTACGTATCAGAGGTGGGCGCTTCCTGGGATTCAGCTAAGGATTCGGCTTGCGCGCTGCCTTCTTCCGGTCAGATTCATATACAAATCTTTCGGTGATGGTGTCTATCAGGTAGACCGTGAACGGTAAAACTCAATTCAGAATTGCATTGGTGCGAGCCGCTTTATGAGGGCGAAAGCGGCAGATTTGATATTGTGCGGACGCGCGTCGGACTCAGTCACAGTGAGGCGGAAGACGTTTTGCAGGAGACATTTATGGCGTTGTTGCAACGGATTAACCCGCCGGCGCAGCCGGAACATTACTGCGTTCGGAGCTTTCGCAATCGAGCGTTCAACTATCGGCGCAGCCTCTGGCGCCGATTGACGCGCAATTAGAATCGCAACGATGGTTTCGAACGCGCGTCATCCGAGACACTCGAAGAGCGCTCGGCTATGCGATGCCTGAAGGATTTACCGACGGAGCAACGTGAAGCTATTGTGCTAAAGATTTGGCATGCATATACGTTCGAGGAGATCGGCGGGTGCTCGATATTTCACCGAATACGGCGGCGGGCCGTTACCGTTACGGCTTGCAAAAACTGCGAGCCTGCTTGAAAGGAGAAGATTATGAACGAGATGAATCACTTGGAGAGGCAATTGCGGTCATGGATGCCGCGCCCTCCCTCAGGCAAGCTTAAAACGCGGTTGTTCACTGGCGAGGCCCGTCACCTGAAAGCGGAGAACCCATGGCAGTTTTCCTGGCGGCACTTTGCTCCGGTCACCGGGCATCCTATTCCTGGTAATGGTGACCGCCGAGCAGCCGGAACGTAGACCCCATTTATTTCGCGGGATCGCCGTCCGAAAGCCTGCTTGCAGCGATGGCTTTGAGCAACCAGACCGCCGCGCGTCGTAAGCTTCACTTCAGCGGATTCATGTGAGCGCAACACGCTGTCGCGGGAGACCTTTGAATCGACACAACGCCAGCCATTCCCCTTCCGGCGCAGGCTCTTTTTTCCTGTTTAAGACCAATAGTTTGATGCGCTAAATCATGAGTCGTGAAAACCAAAAGCCGCCTGCCAAAAATTCCCCCCACGCCGCCCGGTTCGGAGAAGAAACCGGTTCTGGACCCCAAATAAAACGAGCGCGGTAACAGGCGCTCCACGCCGGCGCCGTTGTGCCGCCCGGATCGATTGGATCACGTTTGCCATAACAACGATCCTGGTTTTGTCGGATGTGATTTTACATTGGCACCGGATCTGACCTTGGAGGACAGCGGAGAATTGGCGGTAGGGTCCTTCTATGCCGGCGTGCCACGTCCCCCTGGATACCCGGTCTGGACGCTCTACACCTGGCTTTTACCGTTCTGGTTCCTTTTTCCAACATTGCCTGGCGAGTCGCCCTTTCCTCCGCTGTGGCTGGCGCGCTCTCGTGCGGCTTGATCGCGCTCATGGTCTCGCGCGGGAGCAGCATGATTATCGAAGGGATTGCCGGGTGAAAACCATCATGACCGCCGCCGGGAGAATGCTATCTGCGTGGTGGCCTGGTTTCGTCGCGGGCGCGTTGATGGGTTTCAACGGTTACATGTGGAGCCAGGCGGTCATCGTCGAGGTCTATACTTTTAGTGTGCTCTCTCTCGGTCGGCGTGCTGGTTTGCCTTCTTCATTGGATCTACGTGCCGAATCGGCGCCGGTGCTCTCTACGCCGGCCTTTTTCCTCTTCGGCATTTGCTTCACGAACCATATGACGCTGGTCCTGGCGGCGATGGGGATCGAAATCCTGATTGCCGCCGCCCAGCCTAAACTCAGGCGGCGACCTTTTTCTCGCAAACGGCGTCGTCTGATCTCATTGGACTGATCCTGAAAGCCAAGGGAGCCATCACGACCTTCGGCCGGCCGGACCCGGAACGCATCAGCATGCTGTTTGTTATCTACAATTTTATCGGGCTTGGCTCGATCGCCGCCTGCGGCTGGTTGACGATCAAGACCAAACAGTTGCTGACCGAGTGGCTGCCTCTTCTGATTCTTTTCGAGTGGCTGGCTGTTGGGCACAGCCTTTTCACTTCTACATGCCGCTGGCTTCGATGACCAATCCGCCGATGAACTGGGGCTACCCACGCACCTGGGACGGGTTCATCCACGCCTTTACCGCGCGGCCAGTGCCGGAAGACCAATCCGACGGATCTTTTCCGGGATCCCCGTTCGTTCTTAACGCCAATTGGATATGCTTGGATGGAGGCGATCGACGGAGTGCAATCCTGGCGTAGCTCTGACTCATCGGTCTGGTTCCCGTTTCTCTTTCTACGCGCGCATGCAAAGCGGGAGCGAGCGTGGCTGATTGGACTCTCCGCGATTTATTTGTGCCTGTCCGTATTAATGATCGTCCTGCTGAACCCGAATCCGGATCGCCAGACGCCGGGGCCTGACCAAGGTTTTTTACCGCGTCGCGTGTAATCATCTCCATGGGAATCGGCTACGGCTTGACGCTCATTGCTGCGGCTGCGGTGATGCAGTACCAGCGTTATCGTGCCTGGATGCTCTATGGCGGTGGCGCGGTTGCCTCGGCCATAGCGCTCTATGGCGCAGCGTGTGACTTTTCAGGATACTCACCTCCCGCTCACGCGTTTTTGCCGCGGTCTTCGTCCTCGCAGTGATGCTCCTGCTGACCTTCGTCGTTCTATTCTCGCGCAATCGTGCCCCAGTCTCGGCGATGCTGGCGCTCTTTGCGGCGATGCCGGTTTTACTCCGCTGTCTCTCATTGGTCGGACAACGAACAGCGGGCCACATCTTTGGCTACTGGTTTGGGCGCGACTAATGTTCACACCGCCATTTAACGTTTATCCCGAGATGGGGCGGGATGCGATTCTGTTCGGCGGAACCGACCCCGGCGTTTCTGCCCGACCTACATGATTTTTGCGAAGTTTTATCCGCCGCGGTGCAAACCCAAGGATCCGAAATTTGATCGGCGCGACGTTTATATCATCACCCAGAGCGCGCTTTGGCTGACGGGACCTATCTCGAATACATCCGCATCGTTACAACCGGAGCGATCAGAGGGATACGCCGTTCTTCAGGAAATGTTGCGCGGTATGACCGGCGGGGCGGGAGAAAAACGCTTTACACCATGCGCTCGCCCGGGCCGTGGCAGCCGCTGGACCCGCTACCATGCCGAACGGGGCGCGCGGATTGAGGCCCGGCGAAGGAGCGGAAGGGGTTTTATCCCAAAGAAGGAGATTCACACGCCGACCGTGGACGAATCCCAGCGCTCCCTTCACCGGCGACCATGCGGGATGCCGCCCGCCGCCGGCAACTCGGGCCAGTTGAAGCCCGTGGCAGGGGACGTCCGCGAAGACCAGGCGCTTACTGGGAAAGTATCGGTGAGCGGGCAGGTCGCGGTCATGCGGATCAACGGCCTGCTCACAAAGATTATTTTCGACGCCAATCCGGAAAGCGAGATTCTGCGTCGAGGAAAGCTTTCCGCTGGACTGGATGTATCCGTCTGACTCCGTTTGGATCATCGTGAAGATCAACCGCCAGCCAGTGCCTGAAATCACGGAGGATATCATCAGAGGACCACGAGTTCTGGAGCAAATATTCCGAACCTTGATCGGCAACTGGATTACCTACGACTTAAATCGTATCAACATTTGCGCATTTGCCGAAAAAGACCTTTTTGCGCCGGGATCTCAGCAGTTTCAGGGCGATCCGAAGTTTGTCCCGCAGGGGACGACGATGCGCAGAAGGCTTTTTTCGAAGCTGCGCAGTTCCATTGGAGGGTTTACTCCTGGCGTTTTGGGGCTGGATTGTCCGGCGGCTTACCGGCCAAAACCGGCCCGCTGAACAACAGCTCGTTCTGCGGGAGGCGGCTTTGCTTTACAGGTGAGCCTTCGCGTTTTGTCCCTTCAGCCCGGAAGCAGTTTTCCGGTATGTGAACCTGCTCGCCAGCACTCAAGGGATCGATGACGCGTTGCTCATCGCGCGACTGTCTGCAAGCTGGATCCATAACACGACCGTCGCGAATCTGGTGGCGCAACTGGAGAGCATCAAAGCGAGAGCAGGGCGAACACCAGTTGCGGGATCAGTTGGGCCAGTTGGAGCAACGGTTCGCTGCTAATCCACAAATTTGTCGAATGCGCTGAACCTCTTTTATGCCTATTTCCAAACGCGGCAGACCAGCAGGCCGTGGGTCCTGGATCGGCTCACGACTCAACCGAGCGCGGACGTCAGCACCCTCGTGACTGTCGCTTCCGCTTACGCCCAATTAGGACACGCTGAAGGCTTGCTCAACGCGTTACTGCGTCTGGTAAAATTGATGCCGGACAATGCGGGGGGCGTGGCGTGCGACCTCGCGGGAATTCAAGCACCCTGGGCAAGGCTCAGGACGCCATCCGATCTTTGACGCGTGCGTTGCAATTAAACAATGACAGGCTGTCCCGGCAGCCGGAAGCCAGGACTTGGCGCCATTGCGAAGCCAAAAGACACAAGATTTGCAGGGCTGCGCGGGCTTCCAGAGTTCAAGAGATTACTTTCGGTGAAACCATGTCGTGGCTCAGTTACCGACGATGCCCAAATGAAGTTTTCCCACCCGCAGCAGAGAGAACGAAGTCCAGCGGCATTACTCTGCTTTCGCATCTTGAGCGGGAACTACTCGATAAAAAATAGCCGGTGGAAATTGGTCGAGTTAGTATCCGAAAACTCCACTACTCCCGTCGACGCCTGAACCGTTTGAACGGGGAAACCAATTCGACAGATTTGGTCGAGCCTTGGATAACATAAGCTCCGCTCACCCCTGCACATTCAGACTCAGGCGAAACCGGCGTTTTCAATTTCAGCCGCGCTTAAATGGAAGAACATCCAGACTATAGTTCAATCGAACGCATTGCCCGTTGCAGCGTTCACTCCATCTCACAATGAAATAAGTGGTCCCACCGGTCTGGGAAATCGGACCAAACTGGTCTTGCCATCAGCGCCACTGTTGTTGGCAGGCAACTGACTGCAAGCTTGCGAAATCGGTGCCCGATCCGACGTAAGCGGCCAAGACGGTATCGAAATCACTTCCCTCAGTCGTAATCGTCAAGATGGCGTTGGCTGGGGACTGGTAACTGAACCAGTGGGAAGCGCCGCCGATCACGTCGCAATGTAACGGTTCTCCCTTCCTCATGGTGGCGCGACCGTCGAGAAAGTCTGCGTCAGTGAAGCCACTGCGCCAATCCACCAGGTTCGGCGGATAATTGAACGGTCGGATTGCAGCGCGAAGGGCAAAATTTGTGCTGCCGCAGTACGTCGGCGAACTTGTCAGTAGAAGCGACGCCCCCGGAGATCGACGGCGTCCGCATTGCTCCCCAACTCCAGAGCCGCTTTGGCTGTCGACGAAACGGCTGCCGCGGAAAACGCGCGCTCGATAGCTTCCACATTGGCGGTTTGCACTTGACTGATCACGTAGCTGAAATCCAGTCGCTCCGGGAACAACGGTGTCGTTGAAAAACCACTGGTAAGCTTAGGCCCGTCCCCTGCGCGCCCACTGTGAAACCAACGGTTGCGCCGGAGCCGACTGTCTGGCTTTGCGGTTGGGTAATAATCTCTGGCAGAACCTCGCGCGTCGGTTCAAGATTCCAGCTTAATACGATGATCCCTTCCCTGCCCGCGAAACCGTCCACCGCAATTTTGATATTCGGTGCCCGCTATCGCGTTGAATTGCGCTCCGCTCGTAGAAATCCACCTGATCCTCATCGCGGGTCACCGTCGTCAAGCTTTCAAATCGCTGCCGGTGTATACGGCGAGCAGCGTGTCAAACGTGCTGCCTGCGGTGTTGAATGCAGCGATGCCGTCCGACAGCGCCACCCAACTTATCCCACATCGATTTGCCCCCGGCCTTGCCTGTGTTTTGGCTCGCGCGGTTCCTTGCTGGCATAAAGGTTGGGCTGCGACCGATGCCCCGAGGGTGCAAAAAATCGTTTTCCGAGCAACAAAATTGTTTCATCGGGAGATCATCACCGGGCGATTACAGGCGCGATGTCGCTGTTCACCGCGCCGTATCGATTGGCAACCGCGCACTTCTGGGTGCCCCCATTGGCAGGTTGAACGCGGTAAGGCAGACGTCGAATTAGTAGCGCCGGGAATATTTGCGCCGTTCAGTCGCCATTGATAAATAAAGGGGCCCTCTCAATGGCACTGATGTCCAAACTCAAAGGGGCTCCCATTCCTATAGTCTGACTCTTCGGCTGGATACTGATTATTGGCGGCATGCGATGTTTTAAGCTAGCGGTCTGACTGCTGATCGATCCTGCGGCATTGCTCACTGCCACCGAATAGTCGCCAACCTGGTCGATGGTCACTTTTTTAGCGCCAACTTGGATTCTCTCGCTCCCGGTATGTCGCTTCCATTCAAGAAAGCGCCATTGATACGACAACGGCCCGCTCCCGGTGGCTTCCTGGAAAAAGTGACCGTCTCGCCCAGGATGGCGGACTGGCTGATCAGTTGCGCTATTATAACAGGCATGACGGGCGGTGTGTTGACCGGTCTGCACGGTCAGAAGAAACGCGCCGGCCCCCGACACCGCCATCGCTGTCAGTCACGGTTATCGTGACCTTGGTGGTTCAAAGATCGATTGGGGGCGGGTGTGACCGGCAGCGTGCGGCTGGCCCCGCTTCCAGACGAAGACGGCGTTCGGCACAAGCGCGGGGTCAGCCGCAAAACCCGAGCACGGCCAGGTCAACTACGCAGGTGTCTCGAGGTCCGCGACGCCAAGGGGATGGACGCCGCGATTGTGTTTCTCGTCGATCGTCTGGTCGAGGATGGTTGAAATCGTCGGCCATATCGTTCACGGGAACGACCTTCACAGTGAAAGCTCCGGGCTGAACGTCGGATCGATCGGGTTGCCATCATCGACCGTTACCGTAATGAAATGGCGATACCATTCGCATTGAGCACCGGAGCAATGCTCAAGCGCCGCTGCTGTTCTGGACTTATGTAGTTCACGATCGGGCGAGGATGAGGTGTCGGATTGCTCGATACTCGCCGTCACTTTGAGGATCTGGTTTTGTTTGAACGCACCTGGAGCTGTTCCCGCCAGCGCGACCATCTGAACAGTGCCCATCCTCATTGATCGTCATGTCCAGCCAGTGGATCAACGTCGGTCGCGCGGCCTGACGCGCTACGGTCAGAATAAAACTGGCAGTGGCCCGGTCGCCATCCCCATCTTTCACACGCGTATCGTGATTGTCGTGGCACCGGACAGCATTCGGAGCCGGAATGACAGTGACTGTCCGACTGGAACCGCTGCCATTGAAAACGATGCTTGCGTTCGGGACCAGCAGTGGGATCGGAGGAACTGCCCGTTATCGACAATATGATCTGCGGGGTGTCTCCGGGTCAGCCCACGTGGAACGGAACCGCGGTGAGCACACCGTCTAGCATCGACGGTCTGATCGGGGATGCCCGAAACGCCCGGCGGGAAATTCGGTGCAACGGCGTTACCGCGAAACTCCGCCTGACCGTGGAATCGTCCGCGCTGCCGTCGTCGACCGTGACGGTAATGGTTGCTCGGCCATTAACACCCGCCGCGGGCGCAAAATCAAAGTGCCGCTGCTATTTGGGCTGACATAGTTCACCGTCGGGTCCGGAATTAAGCGCCGGGTTGCTCGACACCGCCGTCACTTTGAGAGTCTGGCCCTCTTTGAACGCGCCCAGACTAATGCCCGTCAAGTTGACCCGTCTGGAGCCGGCGCATCCTCGCTAATCGTTCAGGTCGGGCAATGGATCCAATGGTCGGGGTCACGCTGCGCGCGCATCACAGTCGGAGAAAGTTGACCGTGGCCTGACCGCCCGCCTCATCCTTCACAGAAATCGTGATTGTGCTGGCGCCGGATTTGTGGGCAGCCGGTGTAACGGTCACCGTCCGGCGGGCGCCAGTGCCGCCACGAAGACGATGTTGGCATTCGGGACTAAAGTCCGTGTCGGATGAGCTCGCCCGTTACCGACAATTTGTCCGCAGGCGTTTCTGGGTCGCTCACCGCGAATGGAACCGCGGCTGAGCACAGGTTCACTCCAATAGTCTGATCACGTGATGAGCTGCGAAATTTCGGCGGCAGCATATTCCGGGAGCAGCCGCTACGAAACTCCCGCCGCCATAGTCGGGGCAGTCGCGCGGCCCGTTATCTCGTCACCGTGAGGTCGGGTGGCCGGTTGCGCCGCAGCCCCTGGCGCCAAACTCAAAGCGCCACTACTGCGGTGGTCTTGCTCGATTGGCGCTCGGATCCGGAAGGAGCGTAGCGGGCATATTGACGGATTGTCGAGGTTCGGACTGCTCCGCCGGTGGACTGCCGACCGCCGCGACAATGAACGTCAACACCAGCAACGCCACATCTTATCAGCGGCAATCCGTGGTGGCGAGATCGCTAGTGGAAGGCGGCATAATGGGAACCTCGGTGAAGCAGCTTGCGGTTAAGGCGCCCAGGCAATCGACTCAGCAATTAGCTGGCAGTGGGTTCGTACGTTGAAAATATTCCGTCTTCAGTGCGCCAAAAATCTGTTTTTGACGGATCTCGCCCTGCGGATGTGTGCTACATATTCTTCCCCGAGGAACTCATTACTATCGGACTTCAGCCCTTAAGATTAACCGCCTGTTGCGAATTTTCAATCGAATTGTCCGCCAGGATACAATCGGCACGCTTGACGCTGCTCGGAAGTCCGTTCGTTAGGTTGCGCCCCAAGTTAATGAAGGCTTTTTGATTGCCAAATTTCGCTTGTCCCAATGGTCGTGGAGCAGACGGGGCGCGGTGAACGCGGTATGACATTTACTCGCGTCTGCTCGTTGACCGGATCGTTTTTCTGGGCACGCCGAGTAGATGACATGGTGGCCAACGTGTATCATCGCGCAATCTACTTTTTTTGCAAATGACCGATCCCAAGAAGGACATCCACCTCTTTACATCAATTCCCCGGGGCAAGTGTAACCTCAGGTGCTGGCCATCTATGATACCATGCAGTTTCGACCTGCGACAGAACACCTATTGATCAGGCAGGCGGCGAGCATGGAGCGCCGTCCTCCTTTTGCGGCGGCACGAAAGGCAAGCGTTACGCGCTGCCCAACGCGAACATCATGATTCACCAGGTGCTCGGTGGTGCAGAGGTCCGGCGAGCGATGTTGAATTCGAGTCAATCACATGCTCAAACTCAAAATCCGCCTCAACTCGATTATCGCCAAACACACGGGGCGCGCCGTCGAACAGGTGGAGAAGGATTGTGACCGCGATGTTTCATGAGCTCCGACGAGGCCAAGGCCTACGGTCTTGTGCGATGAGGTGGTCAAGTCGCGCAAAGAGATTCCGGGACTGGATAAACTCGCCGGAGGAGAAACTTCTGGAAAATAAACCAGCGATCTAGTTTCAAAACTAAGGCCAAGCCAGAATGAGCTTGCCTAACACCACCCGACGCCCGCAAGAGCCGCAATCGAAATTCTTGCTGTAAACAATCGGCCCGCCCTCACCCATCTTGACTCTTTGCAGTTTTGCGGCAAATCTCATTCCGAGGTGAAGAAACTGATTCAAGGTCCGGGCGTGTACATCTGCGACTGTTGTATCATCGTTTGCAAGAAATGTTCTCGACAAGAGGCTCGGCGCACAAACCAAGCAACCGACCCCGCAAGTTTAACCTTTCGAAGCCGCTGAGATAAAGTGGCTGGCTTGATCTGCATTGCACTGGCCAGGAACAGGCGAGAGAGACCCTGGCGGTTGCCGTTCACAATCATTACATGCGGATTCGCCAGGACCTGACCATCAAGCGGACGGGAACCGGCGAAGCGTTGGTCCCCGGGATTTGAAAGAGGTCGAAATCGAAAAGAGCAACATCCTGCTGATCGGACCGACCGGTTCCGGCAAAACTCTGCTTGGCTCGCACTCTGGCAAGAATTCTGGACGTTCCCTTTGCCATCGCGGACGCCACGACCCTCACCGAAGCGGGATATGTGGGTGAAGACGTGGAAAATATCATTCTGCGCCTGCTCCAGAACTGCTGACTACGATGTGAAGCGAGCCCAGATGGGAATCGTTTACATCGACGAGATCGACTAAGATTGCCCGCAAGACGGAGAACGCCTCCATCACCCGCGATGCGTTTCCGGCGAAGGCGTGCAACGGGCGCTGCTCAAGATCCTCGAGGGAACGATTTGCAACGTGCCGCCGCAAGGCGGCGCAAGCATCCCCAGCAGGATACATCCGCGTCGATACCACGGGCATTCTGTTTGTCTGCGGCAGGCGCGTTTGTCGGTTTGGAAAAGATTATTCAACGCCGGCCTCGAAACCGCGTCATGGGCTTCTGGCGCGCAGGGAACAAGGTCTGAAGGCGGCATCCGTGGATGGCGGGAGGTCAGGCAATTGGTCGAACCGGAGGATCTGCTCGAGTTATCGGGGTTTATTCCTGAATTTATCGGGCGCCTGCCCATGGTCACCGGTATTGGAGGAACTGGCCGAGGATCAGTTGGTCTCGATCTTGACAGACACCAAAAACGCGCTGACCAAGCAGTATCGCCAAGCTCGTGTCGATGGAAGGCGTCGAGTTGGAATTCTCGCCCGACGCGCTGCGCGAATTGGCCGCGCAGGCGCATAAGAAAGGAACCGGCGCCGCGGGCCTTGAGGAGCTTGCTGGAAAAACTGATGTTGGATGTGATGTATGAGATTCCCGGCAGCCGCAATGTCCTGTCGGTCACCATCACCCGCGGCCGTGGTCACCGGCGAAACCAAGCCGCTGATCCGCCGTAAACAGGACCAGGCCGCAGCCTGACGTTGCGACAAGCGCCCGTTTGAGGACAGGCTCGTCACCCCAAGGCGCCTCACTGTTGTTCCGGACCTGAATTTTTCTTCTTCCCGGTCCCTCTTTTCCTTTGCCTTGCTCGAGTTATGGCACCCCCAGTTCAGCCAAAAAGTTTTGTCGCCCGTCACGTCTCCGGCGATTCCGCGATCGGGCATACGCGAGTTCTTTGATGTTGTGCAAAACCAGTCCGACGTCATTTCGCTCGGCGTCGGCGAACCAGACTTTGTCACGCCCTGGCATATTCGCGAGGCAGCGATTTACGCCCTGGAACGCGGCAGGACAGAGCTATACGTCCAATCTGGGCTTGCTGAAACTGCGCGAAGCGATCAGCCCATCATTTGGAGAAAAACTTCGGGACCGCTTATGACGCAAAGAACCAAATCCTGATCACCGTCGGAAGTCAGTGAGGCGCTGGACCTCGCGCTGCGCGCAGTGATCAATCCGGGGGACGAAATCCTCTATCACGAGCCGTGCTATGTCAGTTACTCGCCGAGTATCACCATGACGCATGGCGTGGCCGTGCCGGTTTCCTGCAAGGCGGAGAATGGTTTCGCCGTCACGGGAGACGCGATCGAGCCGCGTCATCACCCCGCGAAGCAAGGTTTTGATCTTGAATTTCCCCACCAACCCGACGGGTGGCACGATGATCCGGACAGAATTGCTCAAGATCGCCGAGGTGGTTTTGCGCGGCACAATCTGCTCGTGATCACCGACGGGATCTATTCCGAACTTACTTTTGAAGGCGACCATGTCAGCATCGCTTCTCTTCCGGGGATGAAAGAGCGCACGATCTTTTGCACTGGCTTCTCAAGGCTTACGCGATGACGAGGCTTTCGGATCGGCTATGCCTGCGGGCCAGGCGAGCTGATCGAGGCGATGATGAAGATTCACCAGTACTCGATGCTTTGCGCCAGCATCATCAGCCAGGAGGCCGCGCTGGAGGCGATTCTCCACGGCGAAGTTGACACGTCCGAAATGCGCGAGCAGTGCCGAGTGAGGCGGAATTATATTGTGAATGCCCTTAACGCGATCGGGGCTAACCTGCAATCTGCCGCGGGGCTCCTTTTACGCGTTTCCGTCCATTACCTCCTGCGGCCTCCAGTTCGAAGGAATTTGCCGTCAAATTGCTCCAGCAGGAAAAAGTGGCTTGCGTGCCCGGCAGCGCGTTCGGCCCGAGCGGGGAAGGTTACCTGCGTTGCTGCTTCGCAACCGCTCTCGACCAAATCGAAATTGCCACCGAGCGAATGGCGAGGTTCGTGAATCGGATCCGGTCAAACGGATAGTCCTTCAGTTTCGACTTGGACTTAAAGCTCAATCTTCGTCCCCAATAATCCCAGGAATTTTGCCAGCCACTCGGATGCGCCGGCCACGCCGGGGCGCTCACGAGGTTGCCATCCACGTGCGCCTTTTCAGCCGGCAGGCTCGACATAACGTGGCGCCAGCGCGTTTCTTTACTTCCGGCGCCACTGCCGGATATGCCAGGCATGTTCTGCCCGCAAGCACGCCCGCCGCTGCGAGGAGTTGAGCGCCGTGACAAATTGCCGCAATCCGGTTTGTTCGCTCCTCGGCGAAATAGTCGCACGATGATCAAGATGGACTCGTTCAACCGCAGATACTCGGGCGCGCGGCCGCCGGGAATCACCAGCGCGTCATAATCCCGCTCACGCGCACTCCTGGCATAGGTGTAATTGAGCGGGAAGTTGTGACCGGGCTTTTCGCTGTAGGTCTGATCGCCTTCAAAATCGTGAATCGGCCGTTCTTGCGGTATCGCCCGCCTTTTTCCGGGACAGACCGGCATGGACCGTGTGGCCCACCATCTGCAAGGCCTGGAAGGGCACCATCACCTCGTAGTCCTCGACACTCGTCGCCCACCAACATCAAAATCTTTTTCGCGCTCATGGTCTCTTGCATCTTTCCGGGTTCGACGCCAGGGTGGATCTATGGGAAGCCTCAGCAACACCAAGGAGGAATCCGCACGAGAAGCTTTCCTTGCTCGGAAAACCGCCGCGATGACTCAGCGAGCAAAAATTCTGCCGAATCCACGTCCTCGATGGGCACTTCCTGAATGTCGATATCGGTCACTACGAAATCGTCCAGCAGAGCCTTGCAGACGGGAATGACTCGATCGCGTTTGACTTTGGAGTTTGATGCTCGCGGCATTGTGTTCGACGATCTCGCCATATTTACCCAGATTCTTCGCTGGACAATCGCCGGCGCGCCGTCACATTGAATCGTCACCAGTTTGAAATCCGCAAACCGATCCAGCACATCGTTCAGGCGACCATCGAAGAAAATGGTTTCCATGATCGATGATGATAACGCGCTGACAAAGCTCCTGAATATCGATCATGTAATGGCTGGTAAGCAAGATCGTGGTTTTGCGCATGGCATTGTGTTGCCGCAGAAACTCCCGAACCTTCTTTTGCGAGACCACATCGAGGCCAATGGTTGGTTCGTCAAGAAACAGAACTTTGGGTTGATGAAGCAGGGATGCAATCAGTTCCATCTTCATCCGTTCTCCGAGGAAAGCTCCCGAACCATTACGTTCAGTTTGTCCTTCACGTCAGAAGTTCGGTCAACTCGGCCACCGTGCGCTCGGATGAATCAGCGGGGATGCCGTAAATCTTGCTGTTCAGCTCAGCGATTCGCGAGCAGGCGGAGATCCACCAAAGCTGATTCTTTTGGCCGAGCAATAACGCAAACTGGCGACGGTATCCGTCCTGGCGCTCCCACGGAACATACCCCAGCACGCGCGCCAGTCCCGCTTGTCGGGTAAAGCAGACCGGCCAGCATTTTCAGCGTGGGTTGTCTTGCCGGCCCCGTTTGGACCCAGAAACCCAGACGAACTCTCCCTCTTCAGCGCTGAAGCTAATCTCCTTCGCAGCAAGAATCTGCTCGTCTTCGCGATGAAAAAAGCCCTTTTAGAGCGCCTTTGAATCCAGGTTGCTTTTGTAGGATCGGAAGGCTTTAGTTAAACCTTCGACTTGGATGACAGGCATGCGGCAAGAGTCTAATTCCAAATCCTGAAATTTGAAATTCGAAAACTGGCGGCTTTACTGGTCGAGGAGCGAAGGGACAGGTGCCTCCAGCAAAACTGCTGCAGTTGTATTCTTGGCGGAAGCCTTATCGCATCAATTGCTTTTCCGGAGTAATGAACCACCTGCCGAACGTTCGGGTCCACTTCCATCCGGCCCTTTACCAGACGGCAGGCGTGCAAAACTGGTTCCATGGTCGCGTGCCGCCGAAGGCCTCGCCAATCGCGTTCAGCGAGCTTTCGGTCATCTGCCGCGACAGAAACATCGCGACCTGCCTGGGAACGCAATATTCTCGGGGCGGCGTCTGCTCGTCATGTCAGCCAGGCGAATGTCGTAATGTTCGGCGACTTTTTCTGGATCACATCAATACTGATCGTGAAGCGCCCCTCTTCGTGAAGCATCTTCCCGGAGCAGGCTTTCCGCCGCTTCGATCGTAAGTTTATTTCCCGTCAGCGCGACGTAGGAGGTAACCCGGACCAGGGCTCCTTCCAGCCGACGGATATTCGTTCGGATGCGATTCGCCAGGAAATTGAGGATGTCGTGGGGAAGGTCCACCCCCAGCAACGCGACTTTTTTCGCAGAATGGCCAGTCGCGTTTCGACGTCCGGCGGTTTGCAGATCAGTTTACCAAACCCCCATTCAAAGCGGGACACCAACCGCTGCTCCAGATTCTGAATTTCGCTCGCGGGACGATCGCGAGGTGAGCACGATCTGTTTGTAGCCCTCGGTGGGGCATTGAACGTGTGGAAAGAATTCTTCCTGTATTCTTTCCTTCCTCGCCAGAAATTGAATGTCGTCGATCAGCAAACACATCTGTTTGGCGATATTTTTCCGGAACCGGACCAGTTTGACTACATTTCTGTATGCCGTCGATGTATTCATTCGTGAACTTTTCCGACGAGACGTAGGACACCCGCGATCCTTTGCGATGATTGACGACATATTGTCCGATCGCATGCAAGAGGTGGGTTTTACCCAGACCGACGCCTCCGTAGAGGAACAGCGGATTATACACGATTTCCCGGGAGCCTGCGAGACAGCCAGAGCGGCCGCGTGGGCAAATGTATTGTTGTTGCCAACGACAAGGTATCGAAGGTATTTTTAGGATTGAAAATTGGATTCTTGATCGTTAGGAATGCGGCGAGCGTGCTCTTCCCCAATTTTGGTTCTCGTCTTCTTTGCGTTTGGAACCGCAGCAACACCAGCCGTGGGACCGGCACCTACTCGAAAGACGACTTTTATCGGTCGTCCGGCCGCGTGGAGCAACACGTCCTGGATTAATCAAGATAATTATCCTTCAGCCACACCTCGCAGAAGTCATTGGAGACCTCAAGAACGATGCAGTCCTCTTGAAGCGCCACGGCCCGGACCGGGGGCAAACCACAGATTGTAAATATCGGGGTTGAGCATCGAATGCAGATGCGATTGCGCTGTGCCCCAAATATTTTCGATCGAATCTTGCATTGGTGTATCCATTCTTGGAGAACCGGTTTCAGGCATTTTATTCACCTAACGCTGTTTACCTGCCTGTAACATCGCGATCCGCAACTGTTTAGATGCGGTTAGAAGCGAGCGATTCCAACTCACCGTTGTCGCCAAACTCTTGTCCATCGAAGTCGTGCTCCAATCTGAGAATAACATATTGATTCCTAGCGACTTATGATACGCGGCGTTGCCCAACCAAAAACGCATTTTGATCCGATTCAATCAAACACTGCGAGCCGGGTTCGAGGGTGAAGTTTTTAGAACATGTCCGTCACTCTAGCGAGGACAACATATTAACTCTTATTACCGAGTTATTCACAGGGCTTTTTGCCCTTGTTTTCCGAAGCGTTTCTCGCATCAGGGACTAAAAAAGGCACCTCGTGAAACGAAGTGCCCGGCGAAAAAAGATCCAGCCTAGACATCGTAATAGAAGGAAGAATTCGTAGGGATGAGGGCGCAGCCGCAGCGCGTCGTGCTTCTTGCGCTTGTGACTGACCCACATCTCCAGAAAGTCCCGCGTGAACACGTCGCCTTTGAGGAGAAATTCGTGGTCCTTTTCCAGGTAACCAAGCGCTTCGTCCAGACTGCCCGGCACCTGTGGCATCTTGCGCCAGTTCCTCCGGCGGCAACTCGTAGCATGTTTTTGTCCATCGGTTCGCCTGGCTCAATCTTGTTGAGCACACCATCCAGTCCCGCCATCAACAAGCGCGGTGTAACACAGATACGGATTGGCCGACGGATCGGGCGGTCGATATTCGATGCGCTTGGCCTTGGGACTCTCGCTGAAGGTAGGAATGCGGATGGCCGCCGAACGGTTGCGGGCCGAATAGGCCAGGTTCACCGGCGCCTCATAGCCGGGCACCAGCCGCTTGTAACTGTTGGTAGTGGGACTGCAGAGGGCGCACAGCGCCTTCGCATGTTTCAGAATGCCCCCGATGTAATAGAGGGCCATCTGGGCGAGGCCCGCGTATTCCTTGCCGGCAAAGAGCGGCTTGCCTTTCTTCCACAATGATTGATGGGTATGCATGCGCTGAATTGTGTGTCATAGGGAGGAGAGCATGGCGAGAAGAAAGAGACACTTGGCGTGGCGTAAGCCCGTCTTGCCACATGTTTTTGGCCAGCCACGTTGAATTCTTCATTGATGTTATTATTGTGTGTTGTGACATGCC
>ERZ1370068.4239-contig-3323_pt1 | contig 39573 bp, 47 predicted proteins | sample MGYA00561227_ERZ1370068 | MGnify/ENA primary metagenome ERZ1370068 (study PRJEB38410, sample SAMEA6850437) | metagenome | study: Metagenomic assessment of the ecological functions of the soil: analysis of the soil microbiota associated with the... | reverse complement strand
TTGTACTTCACGTTCAGTTACGTATTGCTGAGATGCAGGACCCGGGGCTCAGGGGGCATGTGTGAACTCGAGCTCGCCGTGGCACGCAGCTGGCACAGCTTTCTGTCGAGTTACGCCGAAGGCCTGCGCACGGAGAACACGACGTTGATCGCAACGGCTCTTCGCGGAGCTGCGATTCGCGGAGTCGCTGGCGGCCCGCGTGCCGCAGTACGTTCCTTGAGTCATGCCGCCCGGCATCACCACCACCGCCCGCTGCTGCTCTTCCGAAAGCGCCGCGATGAGAGGATAGTTAGCGGCGCACACCTCAGCGGACGAGTCGCAGATGCCAGTCACCGCACACGTTCGATATCCACTTCGTGCGTTCCGTGGGCCTCGCGGGCGTGCTGGAAGCGCCGGCCAACAGCTTTCTGGAAGGGTGATGGGCGCCTGACATCGCGCGCAGGGCTTGAGCATCGCGGTCAGGCGTGGCTTGTTGTCTTTGTTCGCCCGCAGGCACACGCCGCATCGCCGCCGCCAATCTGCAGACCGTGTACCGCGAAGGTGACGCCACTGCGCCTGGGTTTGCAACCCCACAGTTGCGCGCCGTGGTCTCGTGTTGGGCCGAGGATGCCGCGGCCGAAATCGTCGGCTTGCTGCCGACGAAGCGCACCATCGAACTGGAACATCAGACAGCACCCAGGGCATCCGACGGTTTCCGTTTCGATGGCGCGCGCTTACTTTGTTAGCTGTGGTGGTGCTGGCGCTGGCCGGCATCCTGATCGCGGTACAGCGTCAGACCTCATCGGCACCCGCCGCACTGCCGCCGCTGGTTTTGGCGCCGGTGCCGGTGGTATTGCCGATGCCGGAGGCGCGGATCTGACCGCCCCGAGGACCTGGTGCGGGTCATCCCACGCGGCGCTCCGCAATTCGCGATTGCAACGCGCGGCAGCTCGACTTATTCTGAGAAAGAGGCCGCGGTTTCTGCTGGCTACCGCGTCGACCGCACGCTGCTCGAATCAAGGGGCGATCGATCCCGATACCTTTGCAAAAACCTGCTCGGCGGGCTCGAGCTGCGCTGGTCGGAACGTCACCTTCCGCATTCTGGACGGCGAATTCTCCGATGTTGCGCTGCTCGACCTCCGCGCCACCATGCTGGCAGCGGCGCGCCACTGGCGCGGCTTTCCTCAGCGGCTACGCTGAGCGGCACTGCGCGAGGCGCGATCACGTGATGATCGCGAAATCCTTCGACGAGCTGGCGCGAGCCGCAGGAGATGCAGTCGCGCGCGCGGCTCTTCCTGCGCTGACTCAGGCCGCGCTTCCGGGCGCCGCCGCTCTCTCGCGCATCAGCACCAGTTCTTCCGCGGCCGTCGGATGCAGCGCCACGGTGCTGTCCCACTGCTGCTTGGTGAGGCCGGCCTTCACGGCCACCGCCGCCAGCTGGATCATCTCCGGCGCGTCTTCGCCGGCGATGTGCACGCCTAACAACTTGCCGGACTTGCCGTCCACCACGATCTTCATGAGCGTGCGCTCCTGGTTGCCGGAGAGCATGTTGCGCATGGGCCGGAAGTTCGTGCGGTAGATGTCGACCGCGCCGTGGCTGCGGCGCGCGTCGGCTTCGACAGGCCCACGGTGCCGATCGGCGGGCGGCCGAACACCGCGCTCGGCACGCGAGCTGTGGTCCACGGGCGTGGGACGATTGTTGTAGATAGTGTCGGCAAACGCGTGGCCGTCGCGAATCGCCACCGGCGTGAGATTCATGCGATTGGTCACGTCGCCGATGGCGTAGATGGACTCCGACGCAGCTCTGCGAATACTCATCGACGATCACCGCGCCGCGCGTCGTCCAGTTTCACGCCGGCGCGCTCGAGCCCAAGCCCCGCGGTGTTCGGATCGCGGCCGATGGCGTACAGCACCACGTCGGCTTCCACGGTCTCGCCGGTCGAGAGCGTGGCGCGAATGGCGCCGCCGGCCTTCTCGAGCTTCGTCAGCGTGGTCTTCATGCGTGAGCTGCGTGCCGCCGCGTTCCACTTCGATGTGCATGTGCGCGCGCAGGTCGTCGTCGAAGCCGCGCAGCAGCTTGATCGCCGCGATGCAGGATGCGCGTCTTCGCGCCGAGGCCGTGAAAGATGTTCGCGAACTCGAGCGCCACGTAGCCGCCGCCGACGATGAGCACGCGCTCGGGAAACTTCGCGCAGCAGGAAGGCTTCGTTCGAGGTGATGCCGAGCTCGAGGCCCGGCAGTCCTTCGGGTAGATAGGGCGCGCCGCCGGTGGCGATCAGGATTCGCTCCGCGCGTGATTTCGCTGCCGGACTTCCTGAGCTTCACGGTGTGCGCGTCGACGACCTCGGCGCGCTCCTCGAACGTGGTGACACCCGGCCTTGGCGAGGTTGCTGGTGTAGATGCCGGACAGCCGCGCGACTTCCTTCTGCACGTTGTCGCGCAGCGTCGGCCAGTCGAACGAGGCGCGGCCCACGGTCCAGCCATAACCCGGCGCGTCGGCGAGCATCTGCGAGAACTCGGCGCCGTACACCAGGAACTTCTTCGGCACGCAGCCGCGGATCACGCAGGTGCCGCCGATGCGATATTCCTCGGCGATCGCCACGCGCGCGCCGGCCTGCGAGGCAATGCGCGCCGGCGCGTACGCCGCCGGAGCCCGCGCCGATCACGAACAGGTCGTAGTCGTATTTCATGGCAGGATACTAGCCCGTCACGGACGAGGGAACTCGACGATGAATACGCTTCAAGGCATTTCGCATCCACGAGACCGGCGGAAAATCTCCGGCCGCTTCGAAGACCTGACGCTCGACGCGCTCGACGCCCGGCGAAGTCGTCATCGACGTGCAGTACTCCGGCATCAACTACAAGGACGCGCTCGCGGCCACCGGCGCGGGAAGAATCCTGCGCCGCTATCCGCTGGTCGGCGGCATCGATCTCGCCGGCCGTCGTGAAGTCGTCCGACGATGCGCGCTATCAGCCCGGCGATGCGGTGCTGGTCACGGGCAGCGGCCTGTCCGGAAACCGTCGACGGTGGCTACGCCGAGCTCGCGCGCGTGAAAGCGGACAGCGTCATCTCCGATGCCGCCGGGCCTCGACGCCTTTCGCGCCATGGCGCTCGGCACCGCGGGCTTCACCGCGGCGCTTGCCATTCATCGCATGGAGCGCAACGGCCAGGAGCCGTCGCGCGGACCCATCGTGGTCACCGGCGCGACCGGCGGCGTGGGCAGCATCGCCATCGACATGCTGGCGGGCGCGCGGCTATGAAGTGATCGCGGTCACCGGCAAGGCCGAATCCTTCGACTACCTGAAATCGTTAGGCGCCAGCACAGGTTCGTGCTGCGCGGCGACTTCGCGCTCGGCACGCAAGCCGCTCGAAGCCGCACGCGTTATGCCGGCGCCATCGACAGCGTCGGGCGGCGAGGTGCTCGCGGGCCTCACGCGCCAGGTGGATTTCTGGGGAACATCGCAAGCGTTGGGCCTGGCCGGTGGCGCGGACCTCAAGACCACGGTGTCTGCCATTCATCCTGCGCGGCGTGAACCTGCTCGGCATCAACTCCTCCGCCACGCCGCGCGCGGAGCGGCTCGAGGTGTGGCAGCGCATCGCCACGCGATCTGGCGCCGCGGCACCTCGCGCGCATCGCGCGCCGAACGATTCGCGTTCGCCGAGCTGCCGGACGCGTTTCAGGCCTACATCGACGGCAAAGTTACCGGTCGCACAGTCGTAAAGATCGGCTCGCAGCCGTAAACTTCGCGGCCTATGAGCCGACCTCGACGCCAGCCCAGCTTTCCGCGGGCGCCAAGTTCCGTGCGGCCATCGCGGCCGAAAAACCCCTGCAGGTCGTCGGCGCCATCAACGCCTACGCCGCGCGCATGGCCGAAGCCACCGGATTCCGCGCGCTCTATCTATCCGGCGGCGGCGTCGCCGCGAACTCGCTCGGCCTGCCGGATCTCGGCATCAGCACCATGGACGACGTGCTCATCGACATCCGCCGCATCACCGAGGCCAGCACGCTGCCCTTGTTGGTCGATGCGGACACCGGCTGGGGCGGCGCGTTCAACATCGCGCGCACGCGTGAAGTCGTTCACCAAGGCCGGCGCCGCCGGCATGCACATCGAAGACCAGGTGCAGTCCAAGCGCTGTGGTCATCGGCCCGGCAAGGAAGTGGTGCCCGCGCAGGAAATGGTCGACCGCGTGAAGGCGGCCGTGGATGCGCGCACCGATGCCAGCGTTCGTGATCATGGCGCGCAGCGACGCGCTGGCGAGCGAAGGCCTCGAGCGCGACGATCGAGCGCCTGGCGTCGCCTGCGTCGAAGCGGGCGCGGACGCCATCTTCCCCGAGGCCATCACCGACCTGGCGATGTATCGCAAGGTGCGCGACGCGGTGAGCGTGCCGGTGCTCGCCAACATCACCGAGTTCGGCAAGACACCTTTATATACGCGCGAGGAGCTCGGCGGCGCCGGCGTCGACATCGTGCTGCATTGCTGCTCGGCGTATCGCGCCATGAATCTCGCGGCGCTGAAGGTGTACGAAGCGCATCCGCCGCGACGGCACGCAGAAGAACGTGGTCGGCGACGATGCAGACGCGCGACGACCTCTACAAGTTTCTCGACTATCACGCCTACGAACAGAAGCTGGACGAGCTGTTCGCGGCGGAAAAGAAGGAGAAGTCGAAGTGAGCACGCCACGAAGTCGCGCCGCAAACCCAAGAAGTCCGTCGCGCTCTCGCGGCGTCGCCGCCGGCAACACCGCGCTGTGCAGCGTCGGCCAGCAGCGGCAACGACCTGCACTATCGCGGCTACGACATCCTCGAAGTGGCCGAGACCTGCGAGTTCGAAGAGATCGCCTATCTGCTGATCCACGGCAAGCTCCCGAACGCGCACGAGCTCGCCGCCTACAAGACCAAGCTCAAGAACCTGCGCGGCATCCCGGCGCCCGTGCGCGCCATCCTCGAGCAGCTGCCGCCGCGCCACATCCGATGGACGTCATGCGCACCGGGCGCGTCGGCGCTCGGTTGCGTGCTGCCCGAGAGCCGACGACCACAATGCCGCGGGCGCGCGCGAAATCGCCGATCACCTGGTGGCGAGCTTCGGGTCGATGCTCTGCTACTGGTATCACTTCTCGCACAGCAGCCAGCCGCATCCACGTCGAGACCGACGACGACTCGGTCGGCGGGCACTTCCTGCACCTGCTGCATCGCCGCCCGCCGCCGCGCAGCTGGGTGCGCGCCATGCACACCTCGCTCATTCTCTACGCCGAGCACGAGTTCAACTCGTCCACCTTCACCGCGCGCGTGATCGCCGGCACCGGGCTCGGACATCTATTCCTGCATCACCGGCGCCATCGGCGCGCTGCGCGGACCCGAAACACGGCGGCGCCAACGAAGTCGCGCTGGAAATCCAGGAACGCTACGACACGCCCGATGAGGCCGAGGCCGACATCCGCCAGCGCGTCGCCAACAAGGAAATCGTGATCGGCTTCGGCCACCCGGTGTACACCGTGTCCGACCCGCGCAACGTGATCATCAAGCGCGTCGCGGAGAAGCTGGCCGCGGAAGCCGGCGACATGAAGCTGTACGACGTCGCCGAGCGCATCGAGATCGTGATCGTGATGGACATCAAGAAGCATGTTCCCGAACCTCGACTGGTACAGCGCGGTGAGCTACCACCTCATGGGCGTGCCCACCGCGATGTTCACGCCGCTGTTCGTCATGGCGCGCGTCACCGGCTGGAGCGCGCACGTCATCGAGCAGCGCGAGGACGGCAAGATCATCCGCCCGGCGGCCAACTACGTCGGCCCGGAGAACCGCAAGTTCGTGCCGCTGGCGCAGCGGCCTGATCGGCGCCGTGACTGCGTCGATGGCACGTGCTGCGTGGCCGCTGCGGCCTGCGGCGCTCGCCTGGCACGCGTGCACCGGCACGCGTCGCCGATCGTCAACGACCGTGCGCGCTCTGCCGCGCGAGCGCAACTCGGTGTCCCGGCGGCCGAGCGTCGACGTGACCATCAGTCGCTGCTGCGCACAGGGCCTGCAGCGAGCACGGCTTGTACGCGCTGGTGGTCAGCCATCGACGACGAATTCGGCGTGGTGTTCTCTCGAGCGACGAGCTCCGGCAGTGCTGAAATGGGACGACCCGGTGCCGCGACGTTGTCGTGCGGCGCCTCGCGGACGGTCGTCACCGGCACATCATGCAGAGCGCTAATCGCGAGGAAGAGAGTCAGATGTCTTCGCACGATTACAAGTCCGCGCAGCGGCCGAGCCGGACGAGCTCCTGGTCGCGATCGCCGACTACACGCAGAACTACCAGGTAGATAGCCCGCAGGCCTACGAGACCGCGCGCTACTGCCTCATGGACACGCTGGCCTGCGGCTTCCAGGCGCTGAAGTATCCGGCCTGCACGCGAGTTGCTGGGACCGGTGGTGCCCGGCGCCACCATGCCCGGCGGTCGCGCGTGCCCGGCACGAGCTACGAGCTCGATCCGGTCATGGGCGCGTTCAGCATCGGCGCCATGGTGCGCTGGCTCGACTTCAACGACACCTGGCTGGCGGCGGAGTGGGGCCACCCTTCCGACAACCTCGGCGCGATCCTCGCGGTGGCGGACTACCTGTCGCGCCGCGCCATCCTGCTGGGCGAGAAGCCGCTGACGGTGCGCGACGTGCTCGACCGCCATGATCAAGGCGCACGAGATCCAGGGCGTGCTGGCGCTGGAGAACAGCTTCAACCGCGTCGGGCCTCGATCACGTGCTGCTGGTGCGCGTGGCCTCGACCGCGGTGGCCACGCAGATGCTCGGCGGCTCGCTCGAGCAGATCGTCAACGCGCTGTCGAACGCGCTGGATCGACGGCGGCGCGCTGCGCACCTATCGCCACGCGCCGAACACCGGCTCGCGCAAGAGCTGGGCGGCGGGCGACGCCACCAGTCGCGCGCGTGCGCCACGCGCTGTTCGCGCTGAAGGGCGAGATGGGCTATCCGTCGGCGCTGAGCGCGCAAAACCTGGGGCTTCCAGGACGTGCTGTTCAAGGGCAAGCCGCTCACGCTGCGCGCAGCCGCTCGGCAGCTACGTCATGGAGAACGTGCTGTTCAAGATCAGCTTTCCGGCCGAGTTCCACGCGCAGACCGCGGTGGAGTGCGCCATGGCGCTGCACCCGCAGGTCAAGGACCGGCTCGCGCTCGATCGAGCGCATCGTCATCGAGACGCAGGAACCGGGCGTGCGCATCATCGACAAGACCGGTCCGCTCGCGAATCCCGCCGATCGCGATCACTGCATCCAGTACATGGTGGCGGTGCCGCTGATCTTCGGCCGCCTCACCGCCGCGGACTACGAGGACGTCGGTCGCCAGCGATCCGCGCATCGACGTGCTGCGCAGCAAGATGGAAGTGCGCGAGAACACCGACGTTCACGCAGGAATACTACGAGCGCGACAAGCGCCACATCGGCAACGCGCTGCACATCTTCTTCAGCGACGGCTCCCGAAGCTCGAGATGCGCATCGACTTTCCGGTCGGCCATCGCAAGCGCGCGCGGAGGGCATGCCGTTGCTGGTGCAGAAGTTCGAAGCTTCCGTGGCCGCGCACTTTCCCGCCAAGACAGACCGAAGCCATCAAGGCGCTGTTCGCGCGCCGGGATCTTCGACTCCGTGCCGGTGAACGAATTCATGGCTGCGCTGGTCGCGAACTGACGGATCGGACGACCTAACCACCTCGACGAAGCGACTGGAAAGCGAAGCTGCCGCGAGCGCGGCGCGAGAACTGCGGCGTCGACGCTCGACGAGTCGCAGCTCGACATGCTCTGGCGCTACTGGCGCATGCTGCGCGAGCGCAACGAGCACGTGAACCTCACCTCGATCGTCGTCGCCCGGAAGGCATCCTCACGCTGCACATGCTCGACAGCCTGTCGATCGCGCCGCACCTGCGGCGATGCGCAACGCATCATCGACGTGGGCACCGGCGGCGGATTTCCGGGCATGCCGCTGGCCGTGGCGTGCCCGCAGCGCGAGTTCACGCTCATCGACGGCACGCAGAAGAAGATCCGTTTCGTCGACCGAGAGCGATCGCGGCGCTCGACATCCGCAATGCGCAGGCGATGGCGGCGCGCGCCGAGAGCTACGACGGCAGAAGAATTTCGACGCGGTGATCGTGCGCGCGGTCGGCAATCTCGCCGACGTTCTACATAACGCGGGGCACCTGCTCGCGCCCGAGGGCCGGCTGCTCGCGATGAAGGGCCGCGCACCCGACGACGAGAGTGCCGTGCCGCTGCCGCGCGGCTGGCACGCCGAAAGTTTCCGCGCTGCGCGTGCCGGGCCTCGACGCCGAGCGCCACCTTGTCGCACTCTCACGTCAGCGCGTCACGCACAACGGCGCGCACGATCAGACGCGGCGCCGGATAAAGCGAACAACCGCGGCGCGCGCGGTTAAGATCGCCGCCATGAAGCGCATCATCGCGGTCGCGAACCAGAAGGGCGGCGTCGGCAAGACGACCACCGCGGTGAATCTCGCGGCCTCGTTCGCCGCGACGCGCCGCCGCGTGCTGCTCATCGACATCGATCCGCAGGGCAACGCCACCATGGGTTGCGGCGTCGAGAAATCGCAGATCACGCGCGGCACCGGCGATGTGTTGTTAGGCGAGGCGCGACGCCGGCGTCGGTCATCCTGCCGCTCGAGTCACGCCCGGCCTGTCGCTCATGCCGTCCAACCAGGACCTGACCGCCGCCGAGGTCCGCCTGCTGACTACCATGGCGGGTCGCGAGCTCAAGCTGCGCAACGCGCTGCAGCCTATCTACGACCAGTACGAAGTCATCCTCATCGACTGCCCGCCGGCGCTCAACATGCTCACGCGTGAACGCGCTGGTGGCCGCGCAGAGCGTGCTGATCCCGATGCAGTGCGAGTACTACGCGCTCGAGGGACTGTCGGCGCTGGTCGGCACCATCGAGCAGATCAAGGCGTCGGTGAATCCCGAGCCTCGAGATCGAAGGCATCCTGCGCACCATGTTCGATCCGCGAAACAACCTCTCCAACGAAGTGTCGAGCCAGCTCATCGCGCACTTCGGCGACAAGGTGTTCCGCACCATCGTGCCGCGCAACGTGCGGCTCGCCGAGGCGCCGTCCTTCGGCAAGCCGGTCCTGCAGCACGACGAAGGATTCGCGCGGCGCGCTGGCCTACCTCGGCGCTGGCCGGCGAGATGCTGCGCAAGGACGACGACGCGGCCAACGAGCCCGAAGTCGCGCCGCCGGCCGACGGCGGCCGCGGACGGCGAAGCACCCGCTCGAGTTGAGGGAATGGGGTCAGGCTCCATTTTCCGCTCGCCGCGAAAATGGTGCCTGACCCCGTTCTCCATGCATCTCCGCCATGAGCCACGAAGAAACCGGTCATGCGGGCGTGGACTCGAGGCACTGCTCGGGCAGATGTCCAACCGACCCGCGCCCGAGCGGCCAGGCGCACGAGCGTCGCCGCCCGCGCCGGCGAAGCTGCCGGGTGACGAACTCGCCAATCTCCCGCTCGACCTGCTGCAGCGTGGCAAGTACCAGCCGCGCGTGCGACATGCGCCAGGAATCGCTCGAAGAGCTGGCGGCATCGATCAAGTCGCAGGGCATCATCCAGCCCATCGTCGTGCGCGCCGTCGATGGCGCCGCACCGGGCGAATCGCAGCGCTACGAAATCATCGCCGGCGAACGCCGCTGGCGCGCCGCGCAGATCGCCGGGCTTGCCACCGTTCCGGCGGTCATCCGCCGCGTGCCCGATGACGCCGCCATCGCGATGGCGCTCATCGAGAACATCCAGCGCGAAGATCTCAATCCGCTCGAAGAAGCGCGCGCGCTCGAACGCCTGATCAGCGAGTTCGGCATCACGCATCAGCAGGCGGCGGATGCCGTGGGCCGCTCGCGCGCCGCGGTGTCGAACCTGCTGCGCCTGCTGGAGCTGGCGCCCGAGATCACCGCCCTGGTCGAACGCCGCGAAGCTCGAGATGGGCCACGCGCGCGCGCTGCTGGAGCTCACGCAGCGCCGTCACCAGATCGAAGTCGGCACGCTGGTCGCGAAGAAGGGCCTCTCGGTGCGCGAGACCGAAGCGCTGGTGCGCAGCATGCTCGCCAAGGCGCGCCGGCGGCAGCAGCGCCGCGAAGGAGTCAAGGCGCTCGATCCGAACGTGCAGCGCCTGCAGGACGAGCTGTCGGAGAAGCTCGGCGCGCCGGTGCAGATCCAGCACACTGGCTCCGGCAAGGGCAAGGTCGTCGTCAGCTACCACTCGCTCGATGAGCTCGACGGCATCCTGCGCGCACATTCGTTAGTGCGCTCGCCGGCGTTACGCTGGCGCTGTTGCGGCGGTTGCGCAGCGCATCCCGAGGCCGGCCGCGTCCTGTTCGAGGACGACTTCACGCACGGCCTCGGGAACTGGCACAGTCGAAGCGGAGCAAGCCCGGCCGCATCGCAGCCGCCGCAACGGCGTGCTCGACATCGATATGCCCGCCGGCGTCACGCTGTGGTTCAAGCCGCACCTCGAAGGTCCGATCGCTAATCGAGTTCGAGGCCACCGCCGTTGCCGCAGGCGGGCCCAACGACCAGGTCAGCGACCTCAATGTCTTCTGGATGGCTAACAACCGCGACGGCGTACAGCCGGTGTTATGCGCGCAGCGCGCAGCGGCAAGTTCGCCGAGTACAACGACCTGCTGACTTACTACGTGGGTCTCGGCGGCAACCGCAATACGACCACGCGCTTCCGCCGCTACATCGGCGATCCGGTGACTCGCCCGCTGCTGCCCGAGCACGACCTGAGCGCGGCGTCCGCCATGCTGGTCCCGAACCGCAAGCAAGACCATCACGCCTGATCGCCGACGGCCGGACCATCGAGTACCGTCGCGACGGCAAACGCGCATGTTCGTCTTCGATGACCCGAAGCCTTACCTGCAACGGCTGGTTCGCACTGCGCACGACGTACAGTCACCTGCGTATCGGTCACCTGCGTATTTACCGCCTTCAGTAGATAGACATTTCAGGAATCGATGCGTCCGGTCTTCACCGGCGCCGTCTCGGGTAGAGGTAGGCAAGCGCGACCAGTCCCACCACAACCGCGCCGATCATGTACCAGGCCGGCGTCAGCGGATTCCCGGTGAGCCGCGTGAACCACGCCGCCAGAAACTGCGTCGAGCCACCGAACAGCGCGATCGACGAGGCGTAGATCAGTCGAAGCCGCCGCGCGCGCACGCTGGCGCGGCAGGCTTTCGGTGATGGCCACCAGTGCCGTCGTCCCAGCCAGCGTCGAGGAACTGGCGAGCACCACGCAGGCAAAGTCCACAGCGCGGGGCCCGAACGCAGGTGCTCCAGCAGCCAGAAGCACGGAAAGATGCATACCGCAAGCAGCAGCCAGGGCAACCAGGATCACCGGCCGGCGGCCGAAGCGATCCGACAGCAGTCCGCCGAGCGGATTCGAACACCAGGCCCGCCGCGCCGATCACCGCGGTCGCGCGAAGGCCACCTGCGAGGCCATGCCGAGCGTGGAGTTAACGTAGGTGCGTCATGTAGTTGAGTAGATAGTTGGCGGTGGTGGCCGTGGCCATCAGGGCGAGCCCCACCACGCGCGATGCAGCGACGTAGGCACTAAGGCGCGCGCCGCCGCGGGCGCGGGATCCGGCGCGGCGCGATGCAGGGCTTCGGCCAGCGAGCGGCGCAGCACCAGGCCGAACGGTATGATCACCGCGCCTAACAACAACGCCACGCGCCAGCCCCAGGCGTCGAGCGCGGCGGCCATCGAGCACGCCTGGCGAGCGCCACGCCGACCAGTCCCGCCACCATGACGGCACACGTCGACGCGCTGGTGGCCTGCAATGAAATGTAGAACCGCGACGCAGGCGGCGCCGCTTCCATCAGAAAAAGCCGTGCTGGGGCCCACCTCGCCGCCGACGGCAAAGCCCTTTACAGCAGCCGAAAACCGATCACCAGCAAGGGCGCCGCGACACCGATGGCGGCGTACGAGGCACCAGCGGCAGGCCGAGCATCGCCAGCCCCATGAGCCAGAACGACAACAACATCGCGGGCTTGCGCCCGGCGCGGTCGGCATAGCGACCGAGACCCATGCACCTAACGGGCGGGTGAGAAATCCCGCGCCGAAGGTGGCGAGCGAAGCCAGCAGGCTGGTGCCTGGGTATCCGACGGAAAGAAAGTGCGGCCGATCTGCGCCGCGAAGAATGCGTAGGTGACGAAGTCATAGAACTGCAGCGCATTGCCCGCGACCACGGCGACCACCTGCTTGGCGGGCAGACGGGCATCGGTCATCAGGCGTGCTCGCGTTTACTTCTGCGTGGCGTAGATCTTCACGAGGTCGTATAGAAATGCGCGCGCATCGAGCAGCGAGTTCACGCCCACGTATTCGTTGAGTCCGTGGATGTGGCCCAGGTCCGGACCCATGAACAAGGGCTCGATGCCGTAGGTCGGAATGCCGACGCCATTCAGGAACTGGCCGTCCGTGGCGCCAGCCTGCAGAATCGGCAACACCGGCACGCCGGGAAAATACTGCGCGGTGAGCTTCTCGAAGGGCGCCCATGATCTTTGAGGTGCAGCGGCGGCGGCGGCGAACGTCGGGCCGCGCACCTCGAGCATGGTGACCGTGACTTTCGGGATCGGCCACCAGCTTCTCGAGCTGCGTCACGCACCGTCTCCGCCGCTGACGCCGGGAAGATGCGGCAATTGATGTTGGCGCCGCGCGCGCTGCGGCAACGCGTTGGTGGCATGGCCGCGCATCCAGCATGGTCGCGACGCAGGTGCGTGCGCAGCGTGGCGTTCCAGCTCGGATCCTTCGCCGACACGTAGCGCGATCGCCTTGGCATCGTTCGGGATCCTTGACCAGCGCATTCATCGCCGCGGCGATATCGGCGTTGCCCTTGGCCGCCTGGATCTTCGCCATGCCGCTGAAGTAGGCGCGGCTGGCGTCAGTGAACTGCGCCGGAAATTCATAGGCCTCGATGCGCGACAGCGCCGCCGGCCAGCTGGTAGATCGCGTTGTCCTTGCGCGGCCGCGAGCTGTGGCCGCCGGGATTCGTCACCTCGAGGCGGTAGTTCTGCGGGGTCTTCTCGCCCGCCTGCACGTTCATGCGCGACGCGCTTGCCCTGTCGTCGTCCAGCTCGCCCCACGCGCCCTCGTTGAGCGCGAACTCGGCATCGATCCAGCTCGCGGTGATTCTTCGCTCAGCCACTGCGCGCCGTTGAAGGCGCCGGCCGTCTCTTCGCCGCAGGTCAGTGCGAGCTTGATAGGCCGCGCGCGGTTTGAATTTCTCGCTGCGCGTAGCGCATCAGCGTGTCGACCCAGATGGCCGCCTCGGCCTTGTCGTCCATCGCGCCGCGCGCATAGAACGAGCCGTTCTCTTCCACCAGCACGAACGGGTCGCGCGTCCAGTCCTCGCGCTTCGCTTCGACCACGTCGATGTGCGCCAGCAGCAGGATCGGCCTTGGCCTTGGGATCGCTGCCCGGGAATAGCGCGACCAGCCCGCCTTCCTTGGGATGGTCGGGCGCGGTGAAGACCTGCACCTGCGTCGATGCCCGGCGGATTTCAGGCGCGCCGCCATGCGCTCGGCTGCCAGCGTGCAGCTGCCGTTCGACAGCGCGGTGTTGGTCTCGACCAGCTCCTTGTAGAGCGCGCGGAATTCAGGCTTCGCCGGCGCGGGACTTCGATGTCGGCGGCCGCGGCCGTCGCGGCGACGGTCAGCGCGAGAGGGCGATGGACGACTTTGCAGCATGTGAGGATTCCCTGAGCAGGATGGCGCCGGATACTAGACGAGTTGCGCAGCCCGAAGAATTATCGCGGTCGCGAATAGGTAAAACACCCCAGGAAAATCGCGCTCTTTCGTCGGCTTTTTGTATTGAAGGGCACAGAGGTCGGCGTATATAATGCGCGCCCCTGGCCAAGGCACACGTAAGTCGTTGCCAAGCCAAACAATTTTCGAACATTGCTGATCAAGCCTGCGTGCCTTCGCGGGCCCGAAGTTGTGTTCGCGGATTGTCGACTTGCAGTAGGAGTGTCGTGGTCACCCTTGAGTTGCCCCAAGCGAGGCGACTGGCGGCGAGCGTAGTGCTCGGCCAGGTCGTCATCACCGTTGTGGCCGCGGCAATTTGTTTCGCGGTGTGGGGCCGTATCGCCGGTTTGAGCGCGCTCGTGGGCGGTGGCATTTCCGCGCATCGCCAGCGCGGTGCTCGCGCTCATCGGTTTCGCGCGCGCCGGCGGGCGCCGCGGCCGAGCGAGTGGCGCGCGCTTTCTACGTGGGTGAAGCCGCGAAGCTGGCCGTGACGGTCGCGCTGTTCGTAGTGGTTTTCGTGACGATGAAGGTTTCGTTTGCCGCGTTGTTCGGCGCCTACATCGCCACCTTGTTCGTGTACTGGATTGCGCTCGCGAATGCGCTGCCGCCCTTGGCCGGCACCGCGACCGCGGCGAAGCGTTAGGAACATGAGATAGATGGCAGCAGAATCGAAACCGCAGCGGAGCACGCGCCAGACGTCGAACGAGTACATCGTTCACCACCTGACCAACCTCAAGCATGGCGAAGGTTTCTGGACCTACAACGTCGACAGCATCTTCTTCTCCGGTGCTGCTCGGCCTGGTGTTCATCGGTTTCCTTCTACCTGGCGGCGCGCAAGGCCACGGTCGGCGTGCCGGGCAAGTTCCAGCTGTTCGTCGAAGTGATGGTCGATTTCGTCGACACGCCAGGTGCGCGACACCTTCCACGGCACCAGCAAGCTGATCGCGCCGCTGGCGCTGACCATCTTCTGCTGGATCCTGCTGTTCAATTTCATGGACGCTGCGTGCCGGTGGATCTGCTGCCGCTGATCGGCCACAAGGCCGGCCTCGAGCACCTCGAAGGTCGTGCCCACCACCGACCTCAACATCACGCTCGGCATGTCGATCACCGTCTTCCTGCTGGTGATGTTCTACAGCTTCAAGATCAAAGGCTTCCGGCGGCTTCACCTGGGAGCTGCTCACGCATCCGTTCGGCAAGTGGATGATGCCGTTCAACCTGCTGCTGAATCTCATCGAACACCTGGCGCGTCCGGTCTCGCTGGGCGCTGCGTCTGTACGGCAACCTGTACGCCGGCGAAGTGATCTTCCTGCTGCTCGCCGTGCTCGGCGGCAGCTTCGCCATCAACTCGTTCGCGGGCGTCGGCGGCGCCGTCGGCCAGCTGCTGCTCGGCACGGTGTGGGCGTGTGTTCCACATCCTGGTGATTCCGCTGCAGGCGTTCATCTTCATGGTGCTGACGATCGTGTACCTCGCGCAGGCACACGAGACTCATCACTGATCTTTGTTAGTTAGTCAAGGTTCTTGGTTGGAGGAAAAATGGAAAACATTGCTGCAATATTGCTCAAATTCAGAGTTTCACCGCTCTCGGCGTCGGCCTCATCTTCGGCCTGGGCGCGCTCGGCACCGCCATCGGCTTCGGCCTGCTCGGCGGCAAGTTCCTGGAAGGCGCCGCGCGCCAGCCGGAACTGACCCCGGCGCTGCAGGTGAAGATGTTCATCGTCGCCGGCCTGCTCGACGCGGTCGCGATGATCGGCATCGGCTTCGCGCTGTTCTTCACGTTCGCGAACCCGTTCCTGGGCCCGCTCACCCAGGCTGCAGCAGTAAGTCGATCAGTTAGACTCGTCGAGGAGACGCGCGTGAATATCACCGTCACACTCATCGTCCAGATGCTGGTCTTCGCCATCTTCATCTGGGTGGTGATGACCTTCATCTGGCCGATCATTCTCGGCGCCATGAACGAGCGCGAGAAGAAGATCGCCGCCGGGCTCGCCGCCGCCGAGCAGGGTCAGAAGGACCTGTCCGAAGCCAAGAGCCGCGCCGATGAAGTGATCAAGGAAGCCCGCGTCCGTGCACTAGACCATCGAGTCGCAGGCGCAGACGCGCGCCAACCAGATCATCGAAGAAGCGCGCAAGGCCGCGAGCCTCGAGGGCGAAAAGGCACTGGCCGCCGCCAAGACGCAGATCGACCTCGAGAGCAATCGCGCGCGCGACGCAGCTGCGCGGCCAGGTCGTCAGCCTCGCGGTCGCCGGTGCCAAGCGCGTGCTCGAGAAAGAGATCGACGCGAAGACGCACGGCGAACTGCTCGATCAGCTGGCGGCGAAGCTGTAGCGACATGGCTGAACGCATCACCACCGCACGTCCGTACGCGAAGGCGATCTTCGCGCTCGCGCGCAAGGACAACACGCTCGCGGAAACCGTCGGCGGGCCTCGACGCGTGCCGCCGAAGTCGTCGCCGATCCGCGTGTGCGCGCGCTGCTCGGCAGCCCGCACGTGACGCCGGCGCAGCTCGCCGAGATCGTCAGCTGGCGTCGTCGGCGCGGAGCTCGACGAACACAGCCGCAACTTCATCTCGTTGTTGGCGCGCGAACCGCCGTCTCGGATTCCTCCCCGAGATCGCGGCGCTGTTCGAGCTGATGAAGTCCGACGCTGGAGAACGCGGTGGATGTCGAAGTGATCGCGGCGTCGCAGCTCACGCCCGACCAGGAAAGCCGCTACGCGGCCGCATTGCAGAAGAAGTTAGGGCGCAGCGTGCGCCTGCATACCAAGGTCGACGGCAGCCTCATTGGCGGCGCCGTCCTCAAGGCCGGCGATCTGGTGATCGACGGCTCCATCAAGGGCCGGCTCGAACGCCTGGCCGTTGAAATGACCGCATAAGTATTTTCGAGGATCGAACTCATGTCCGTGAAAGCATCCGAAATCAGTGACCTCATCAAGTCACGCATCGAGAACTTCAAGTCCGCGAGCGAAGCGCGCAACGTCGGCACCGTCGTCACGGTGACGGACGGCATCTGCCGCATCCACGGACTTGCGGACGTTCAAGCTACGGCGAAATGATCGAGTTCCCGGGCAACCTGTTCGGCCTCGCGCTGAACCTCGAGCAGGATTCGGTGGGCGCCGTGGTGCTCGGCGACTACAAGGGCATCCGCGAAGGCGACACCGTGAAGACCACGGGCCGCATCCTCGAAGTGCCGGTGGGCCGTGAGTTGTTAGGCCGCGTGGTCGACGCGCTCGGCCAGCCCATCGACGGCAAGGGCCCGATCAAGGCGACCAAGACCGCTCCCATCGAGCGCGTGGCGCCGGGCGTCATCTACCGCAAGAGCGTCGGCCAGCCGGTGCAGACCGGCTACAAGGCCGTCGACTCGATGGTCCCGATCGGCCGCGGCCAGCGCGAACTGATCATCGGCGACCGCCAGACCGGCAAGACCGCGATGGCCATCGACACCATCATCAACCAGAAGTCTTCCGGCATTAAGTGCGTGTACGTCGCCATCGGCCAGAAGCAGTCGACCATCGCCAACGTGGTGCGCAAGCTCGAAGAGCACGGCGCCCTGGCTCACACCATCGTCGTCGCCGCGTCCGCGTCGACGCCGGCCGCCATGCAGTACATCAGCGCGTACTCGGGCTGCACGATGGGCGAGTACTTCATGGACAACGGTGAAGACGCGCTGATCATCTATGACGATCTGTCGAAGCAGGCCGTGGCCTATCGCCAGATCTCGCTGCTGCTGCGCCGTCCCCGGGCCGCGAAGCGTTCCCGGCGACGTGTTCTATTTGCACAGCCGTCTGCTCGAGCGTTCCGCCCGCGTCAACGAAGAGTACGTGGAGCAGGCGACCAAGGGCGCCGTGAAGGGCAAGACCGGTTCGCTCACGGGTCTGCCCATCATCGAGACCGCAGGCCGGTGACGTGACCGCGTTCGTTCCGACGAACGTCATCTCCATCACCGACGGCCAGATCTTCCTCGAGACCGACCTGTTCAACGCCGGCGTCCGTCCGGCCATGAACGCCGGCATCTCGGTGTCGCGCGTCGGCGGCGCCGCGCAGACCGACATCATCAAGAAGCTGGGCGGCGGCATTCGCCTCGCCGCTCGCGCAGTACCGCGAGCTCGCGGCGTTCTCGCAGTTCGCGTCCGACCTCGACGAGGCGACCCGCAAACAGCTCGACCGCGGCGTGCGCGTCACCGAGCTGATGAAGCAGAAGCAGTACGCCCCGATGTCGGTGGCGGAAATGGCGCTGTCCATCTACGCGGTGAACAACGGCTACTTCGACAAGGTCGACAGCAAGAAGGTGGTCGAAGCGGAAACCGCGCTGCAGAACTTCGCGAAGAGCAGCCACAAGGCGACGCTCGATGCCGTCAATGCCGAGCCCGTGCTCAAGAAGCACGAAGCCGCGCTCAAGGCGCATCTGCGATGAATTCGTGAAGAACAACGTCGCCTGAACGGAAGAGCAGTTAGATGCCCGGTACCAAAGAAATCCGCGTCAAGATCGCCAGCGTCAAGAGCACGCAGAAGATCACCAAGGCGATGCAGATGGTGGCGACCAGCAAGATGCGTCGCGCCCAGGAACGCATGCGCCTGGCGCGTCCGTATGCCGCGAAGATCCGCGCGGTCATCGGCAACCTCACGCAGGCCAACCCGGACTATCGCAACCCGTTCCTCGAGGAACGCAGCCGAAGTGAAGAACGTCGGCATCATCGTGATCTCGTCCGATCGCGGACTGTGCGGCTCGCTCAACGCCACCACGTTCAAGGCGGCGCTGATGGCCATGCGCGACTGGCAGGCCAAGGGCGCCAGCATTTCGATGAGCGTGATCGGCTCCAAGGCCACCGCGTTCTTCCGCCGGCTGCCGAACCCGGTTCTCTCGCAGATCCAGGGCATCGGCGATTTCCCGCGCGTCAGCCAACTGGTCGGCACGATCAAGGTCATGCTCGACGCCTATCGCGAGGGCAAGCTCGACCGGCTGCTGCTGGTGCACACGACCTTCGTCAACACCATGACGCAGAAGCCCGAAGTGCTGCAGCTGCTGCCCGTCGAACCGATCGACGACGCCGGTCTGCAGGAGCACTGGGACTACATCTACGAGCCCGAGGCCAGTGACATTCTCGACGCCGTTCTGCGGCGCTACATCGAGGCGCAGGTTTATCGCGGCGCTGGTCGAAAACGTCGCCAGCGAAATGGCCGCGCGCATGGTCGCCATGAAGGCCGGCAACGGACAACGCCGGCAAGCTCATCGGCGAGCTCCAGCTCGTTTACAACAAGGCCCGCCAGGCCGCGATCACCAAGGAATTGGCTGAGATCGTCGGCGGCGCGGCAGCAGTCTGATAGACGTAAGAATTAGTTAGAGGTTCAGACATCATGGCCACAGGCAAGATTACCCAGATCATCGGCGCCGTCATCGACGTGGAGTTCCCGCGCGAGTCGATTCCGAAAGTCTATGAAGCGCTGAAGCTCAAGGACGTCGATCTCACGCTCGAAGTGCAGCAGCAGCTCGGCGACGGCGTCGTGCGCACGATCGCCATGGGCGCCTCCGAAGGTCTCAAGCGCGGCCTCGCCGTGGAAACCACCGGCGGCCCGATCAGCGTGCCCGTGGGCGCCGCCGACGCTCGGCCGCATCATGGACGTGCTCGGCGCGCCGCAGGACAACCGTGGTCCCGTCGATTCGCAAGGATCGCCTGCCGATCCACCGTCCCGCGCCGTCGTTCGCGGAACAGACGGGCGGCCAGGAACTGCTGGTCACCGGCATCAAGGTCATGGACCTGCTCATGCCGTTCGCCAAGGGCGGCAAGGTCGGCCTGTTCGGCGGCGCCGGCGTCGGCAAGACCGTGAACATGCTCGAGCTCATCAACAACATCGCCAAGCAGTACTGCGGCTCTGTCCGTGTTCGCCGGCGTCGGTGAGCGCACCCGCGAAGGCAACGACTTCTATCACGAGATGATCGAGTCGGGCGTCATCGACTCAAGGACACTCTCGAACTCGAAGGTGGCGATGGTGTACGGCCAGATGAACGAGCCGCCGGGCAACCGCCTGCGCGTCGCGCTCTCCGGCCTCACGATGGCCGAATATCTTCCGCGACGAAGAGCAGGGCGACACCGGCAAGGGCCGCGACGTGCTGTTCTTCGTCGACAACATCTATCGCTACACGCTCGCCGGCACCGAAGTGTCCGCGTTGTTAGGCCGCATGCCGTCGGCGGTGGGTTACCAGCCGACGCTCGCCGAAGAAATGGGCGTGCTGCAGGAACGCATCACTTCGACCAAGAAGGGCTCGATCACGTCCATCCAGGCCGTGTACGTGCCCGCGGACGACTTGACCGATCCGTCGCCCGCGACGACGTTCGCCCACCTCGACGCGACCATCGTGCTGTCGCGCCAGATCGCGGCGCTCGGCATCTACCCGGCCGTCGATCCGCTCGACTCCAGCAGCCGCCAGCTCGATCCGCTGGTCGTCGGCGAAGAACACTACAACACCGCGCGCGGCGTGCAGGCCGTGCTGCAGCGTTACAAGGAACTGCAGGACATCATCGCGATCCTCGGCATGGACGAGCTGTCGGAAGAAGACAAGAAGCTCGTGTTCCGCGCGCGCAAGGTGCAGCGCTTCCTGTCGCAGCCGTTCAACGTGGCGAAGATCTTCACCGGCCAGGACGGCAAGATCGTCCCGCTGGCCGACACCATCAAGCGGCTTCAAGGGCATTCTCGCCGGCGAATACGATCACCTGCCGGAGCAGGCGTTCTACATGGTCGGCGCGATCGAAGAAGCCGTCGAGAAGGCCAAGACGCTCGAACTAAGGATAGATAGACCATGGCAACCGCAAACACCATTCACGTCGACATCGTCAGCGCCGAAGGAGAAATCTTCTCGGGCGCGGCGTCCATGGTGTTCGCGCCCGGCAGCCAGGGCGAGCTGGGCATCGCACCGCGGCACGCGCCGCTGCTGACGCTGCTCAAGGCCGGTGAAGTGCGCGTGCAGACGCCGGACGGCGCCGAGCAGCATTTCTTCGTCGGCGGCGGCGCGCTCGAAATCCAGCCCAACAAGGTCACCGTGCTCGCGGACACCGCGCTGCGCGCCAAGGATCTGGACGAGGCCGCGGCCCTGTCCGCCAAGCAACGCGCGGAAGACGCGCTGCGCGGCGCCACCGACAAGCTCGAACAGGCGGAAGCGCTCAAGGAGCTGGTGCGCATGAACGAGCAGATCAAGATGATCCAGAAGCTGCGCAAGGGCAAGTAGCCCGCCTCGCTACTTTCCTGCGGTGCGTCCCGCAGTCCAGGAGCAACTAACCACTCAACTTGCCGTTGTCGACCGTGCGGTCGCACGGTGACACACACCGCGACTCGGACTTCATGAACACACTGGCCAATTTCGAACAGGTTGGGAAACGCGGCATCTTACCGGCCGATTGGCACCGTTACCTTCGAGCGCGCCGTCGAAATGGTCGCCGAGGCGATGCGCCTGACGCGCGCGCGCTCGGACTGCGCGATCTGCTGGTGAACACCACGGGCCTCACCGGCTTTCCGGCGCCGAGCATCTTCGCGCGGCACGCGCTCGCGGTGAAATGGGCGGAGAGCGCGAGGTTCCGGGCCGATCAGTGGCGCTGGTCGCGCGGCCCGAGCTCATCGATCCGGAAAATCGGCGTGCTCATGGCGCAGAACCGCGGTGCTACCGGGGATGTAAGCTTGCCACCGAGGCCGCGGGCACTGGCCTGGCTCGACGGAGCGCAGCGGCGGTCCGCACGCAGACCCATAGGCGCCTCAAGTGCTGCGCCGCATTGCAACTTCCGTTGCGCCGCCGCGCGTCACGCGCGAGCATGCGGCCATGAGAGTGAATCATCTGCACCTGATGGTGCCCAGCGTCCCGGAAGCCGCCGGCATTCTTCGAGAGATATTTCGAGCTGCGCAAGACGCGGCGGCAACGCCGGTCTTACCGCGCCGCTCGACGACGCAGGCATTCGTGCTCACCCGCATGAAGCTGGGCTCGAAATCCACCGGTACCTATCCGGCGAACTTTCACGCGGGCTTTTTCCTCGATAGCGAGGCGAAGGTCGATGCCATCCACGGCCGCATGGTCGCCGACGGCCTCGATGCGGCCGCGCCGAAGCGCGAGCATTCCTATTCGTTCTACGAATGGGCGCGCCGGGCGGCTTCCTGGTCGTGAGGTCGGCGCTTGATTCTACGCCGCGGGCCCGTTTCTCCTCCGACTGGCTGCGTGCCATGCGCGCCGCGCATCGCCGGCCACGCCGGCATGGACGTGGCCTGTGCTGACTGGTGCGTCGGCTGCCGCACCTCGTCGTGATGCTTCATCAAGGTGCGCGCACACGAGACCGCGACCCTCGAGCGCATCGGCGCGGACAACCTGCGCCCGGTGCCGGGCGCCCGCAACGGCAGCCAGCATCATGGCCTTCGACGCCCGGGGTCATTGCTTCATGTTCGCGAACTGGCGGATGTCCTCATCTTTACCTCGCATCGCCCCGAGACCTGCCGAACCTTACGATTGCCGCGTGTTCACCGCGGGCCGGGCATGAACGCCGGCCCCGACAAGTCCGTGATCAACGAGCGGATCGCGAGCTGGAGATTCGAGTATGCCCGAGCCCCCGCGATCACGAAGAGCATGCGCAGAGCCGTCACCGCCGCGGCGAATTTCATCCGGCAACATCCCATCTCGCTTCCCGGGCGGCCACGAAGCCGTCCCGCCCCAGCGAGATTGCGGTGCTCGCGCTAAAGAGTTACCAGGTATTCCCCGATCAAGCCGGCCACGGACGCGGAAATCGCCGCGGCCATCGTCGCGGCCTGCCGCGACTTCGACAGACACCCAGCTACCCAGGGCGAGAGAACGTGAAACTCAGCGACTCCACATTGCGACCGCTCGCGCTGCTGCTGATCGGCCTGGCGGCCGGACCCGAGATCGGCCTGGCCGTGGAAATACGACGTTGCTTGAAACTCGGCGCGTGTTGTTCTTCGTGTCGTTCTCCACAGGCATACGGATGGTGCCCGCGGATCTCGCGCTCGCATTCCGGGGACTATGCGTTTGCCCGCCATACGTACCCAGGATGCTCACAGCGGTCACGCTCGTCCATGTGACCGCGCGCGTCCTGTATGTCGGCATAGGTTCTGATCGGCAGACTGCTGTTTGAGCTGCGCACCGGTAGATTGTGGTGAGCGATCCGGCTCGCCACTGCCGCAATTGCGATGGGCCCTTGATACGTCGCAACCCCTTGCTGCTATTCGTGGTCGGCGTGTTGATGTGCGCCGCGCCGGGTCTCGCCTCCTTCATGTCATGGCTCGGGTACCGTGAATCATCCCGAAAATTCCTCACGGGCGGCTATCTAGTAGCCTGGGCCACGCTTGCCGCCGGGCGGTGGTGCCGTCACTGCAAGCACATTTTCGGTCTGACATGCCACGGTATGTCGCGCTCTTTCGCGGGATCAACGTCGGCAAGGCCAGGCTTCGCATTGCCATGGCCGATCTGCGAGCGCCTCGAAGACTCGGATGCACCGACGTGGGAGACGTTGCTGAATTGGCGGCAACGGTATTCACTGCCCCGGAACCCGCGTCAACAAACTTGCCGCTCGCATTCGGGAAGCCGTACTCAGGAAGACCTGGCGTGGACACTGGTGATCGTCATGGCTGAAGACATGGCGGCCATCGTCATGGCAATGAGCTTAAGACGGTGGCCACTGATCCGTCGCGGTTGTTAGTGGCGCTCACCAACGATAACAGGGCGTCAAACCAGTGGTGGCGCTATGGATATCACCACGAAAGATCATGTGGGCACCACGCCGCGTATTCGTGGTGCGCTAATGGCATTCTCACAGCAGCGCCGCGGCAGTTTGTTCGGGTGGGCCTGGCGAGTGCTTGAGATCCGGGCACGCCTGCCGCGTCACGCTGGCGCGCCGCTTCGTCGCCGATCACGCGCGCTACGAGGACGCCGCGAGCGATCCTCACCCGCGGAGCTGATCAGCAGCCGCTGCGCGCCTTCGCTCAGGATCGCGTCGATGCGGCCGTAGAGCGCGGTGCCGGAAGCACACGGTGCCGCCGTACTGGCGGTGGCCCTTCTCACGTCAGGTGGCTGAGGTCGACGCCGGCGAAGTCCATCGATGCTGGTACGGCGCAGCGAGCCGGGCGGCGCTGCACATCTGCGCCGCGGTCGGCGCGGTCGACGTTGTGCGTGCCCATGAACGAGATGCCGATGTTGCCGGTGTTGTTGTTGGCGACGTGACGCGCCGACCGTCAACGTGTGCGCGCGGCCAGCGCCAGATCGCGCCCGTCGCGCGACACGAGGTAGTTGCAGCCGATGTCGCACCAGCCGTTGGTGAACATGTGGAAGCACCGTGGATCTGGCGCGAGACCGGCGCCGGCGGGCATCGAGGCTGTCGACGGTCGGCGTCACCGTGTGATGGATGGTCGACGCGGTTGGGCGTCATCGCGCCCGAGCCGCAGCGCGGCGCGCGGCCGCCCCGGTCGGCGCGCGGAAAGTAGATGCGGACCGCGCCGATCGGCGTCGGGCTGCGTCAGGCGGAGAAGAGGGTCGATCGCCGCCCGCCCGTCGCCGCCAGTCGTCCTCGGCCGGCTCGTCGGATCGAACGCGCCAGGATGTCGGCGCAGGCCTCGATCACCAGGAACGGTCGGCGCCGGTCTTGCCGGCGGCGATCCGGACCTGGAGCGCGACGCGCAGGCGGGTCCGCCGCGGACGAGCCCGCCTCGCCGACACGGTGATCGCGTCGACGGTGGCCGGCGCGGGCGCCCTCCTCCGGCGTGCGATGACTGCGGAATCGCGCATCCACGCCGACCACAGGTCGACGCCGTCCGGCGCTGGTGCGCAGCTCGAGGGCGTCGTCGGCGGTCGCGTCCCAGAGGAGGCCGACGCGGCGGAAGCCGTCGGGGATCGCGATGGCGGCGGAGGTGCCCTCGGCCCCGAAGAGCTCGGCGAGGCGTCGCCCGGAACGTCAGGATTTGCGGATGCGTGGTCGTTTATGCCGTCCTGGCGGGCTCGCTGGCTATAGCGGTGGTGACGCTGTCGACAGCTACCTGATGGTTTCTGATGCAGCGCATAGCGCGGCGCATGAGCGGGCCCGCCGGTGCCAGGGCGCGCGCCAGGACCTGCGCGCCTACGTCGAGCGCGCACGCGAGCAAACCATCCGTGATGGAGCGTCAGGACCCCGAGGCGTCGGGGTGGAAGCCGCAAAGCTGAAGCCAACGCCACGCCGTCGCGCGGGCGGCTGTGCCGATCACGCCCGCGCGCGCGCTCCTCGATGCAGCGCGAGACCGCGGCCAGCCCGGCGTCGCCGGCCGGCGGCTCCGAGGTCGCGCCGCTCACCGCGCCCTCGCGATCGATCTCCATCGACAGCACCACGGTGCCCGACAGCGATGGATCGCCCTGGAGCACCTGCTCGTAGCAGCGCGCCTCCTGCTGCCGCGCCGACAGCGCACCACCAGCGCGTCGGGATACTGCGCCGTCCTCGGGCGGCGTGGTCGCGGCCAGGTCAGTTTTCCTGCCCCGCGATTCTGCGGTAAATGGCGCCGCGCGGCGGCAGGGTCGCGAACAGCTTGTACAGCTCGGACGCCGCCCGCTGGTAACGCACGTCGCCGGTCATGGCGCGTAGATCGAGTGCGCCTCGGTCGCGCGCTGGCCGATGTAGTCGCCGAGCGCCTTGCGATCGCGCTCGGGGCACCCGGCACGCGTCGAGCGCCGCCTTGCCGCGGTCAGCGCCGGGGCCAGCGCGCTGATGCGGCCGCCTCGGCGCGCGCAGTTTTCCGCCTGCTCGGTGCGGTACACGGGCAGGTCGATCTTCTCGGCACCGTGTCGCCGACGGATCGCGAGCGCCGCGTCGATCGCCGCTGTCGCCTGCTCCGGCTGCCCGGCGAGCCCGTACGCCTTCGACAGCTGGTACGGTGAACGCGTAGCGCAGGTTGGCATCGGGAACATCGCCCGCGATCACCGCCGCGGCATCGGCGGCCGGCACCGGCGCGCGCCGTCATCACCAGGAAGTCAGCGCAGCAGCGGCGCCCTGAACTCCGGGGTTGGTCCAGCCCGCGGCCGCCACCTGATCGCCGCCGCCGCGCCTCGCCACGTCGCCGCCGCGGAAGCGCACCCACTGATCACGTACGCCAGCTCGGGGCGTCGGCGCCGGCGCGGTGTCACCGAGCAGCGTCGCGGCCTCGGCGTTCTGCCCCGGCCACCAGCCGCGAACACCAGCTGCGCCCGGGCCGCGAGCCCCGCCTTCTCCGGAAGCGCGTCGCCAGCTCGGTGAGCAGCGGCTCGGCTGCCGCCGTCGTCGCTCGCGAACGCCATCGCGGCCGACATCTCCAGCGTCACCGCGTCGGCGTTGCCACCCGATGCGGCGTGGGCCACGGCCAGCGCCTCGCGCGCCTCGGCGTACAGCGCCGCCTTGTCGACCGGCTTCTGCCTTCGCCTCCTCGTACAGCATGGTCGCCAGCATGTGCGCGGTCGCCTTCTGCGCCCACGGCACGGTCGGCTTCTTCGCCACAGTTTTTCCACGCCGCGCGCTCCTTGGCGAGCGTCGACTTCTTCGCCGGGCGGATCAGCAGCATCGACGGTGGCGGCACCGCCTGCGGCTGGAACACTGAGCCGGTCAGCGGCAACGGGTCCGAGCTCGGCGGTGATGTCCTCGGTCGGCGGTGGCGCCGGGGCATCGATGGGCGGCGGCGGCGGGGCTCGACCGTCTTCAGGCCGCAGCCGGCGAGGACGGTGGTGGTGATCACGGCCAGGAACAGGGGGAGAGACTGCACGAGGTGATAGGATATCGCCTCGTGTTGCGTCTCCGTGTCGCCGCTTTGCTGGCGAGTCTCTGCCCGTCGCCACCGCCGGCCGTGGCGGTCGTGTCCGCCCCCACGAGCCGCCAGAACCCGGCCCGCCGGTCCATGACCGAGGACCGCCACGCCCGGCCAGACGCCGCTTCCGCCAGCACCAGACCGGCTCGCGCGAGGGCGCCGACGGTGGCACCGGCGAGCCGGGCGGCGGCTGCGGATGCAACCGACCCGCCTCGGCGGCCGCAATCGCGACCGGATCGCGCCTGCTGGGCGCGGCGCCCGCGTTCGCCGACGGCGAGCTGGATTCGATGCGCGGCGCCCACTACAAGGAGCAGCGCGACCCGCGTCGTCCAGCCCATGCTCGATGCCCCGCTTCGACCTCCGGGCCATGACCACGGCACCGCCGGTCGCGCGCGACGCTGGTCGACGCCATCACGTCGGCCTCGGTCGCCGCCGGCAACGACGAGCTCGTATGTCACCGAGCGCCGCGTCGGGCGGCGGCGGCTACAGTCCACGATGATCGACACCTCGACGAGCAACTGACGCGCGGCGTCGCTACCGCTACTCGAGCGAGCCCGACTACAAGTCGGCGTTCATGGCGGCGCTCCGCGCTCGCCATGGAGCTCTTCGATCGCAACCTCACCGTCGAGTTCAACGGCGCCGACGGCGGCAAGCGGACAAGCCCAGCGCCGGTCGTGCCGCCGATGGTGCGCGCGCAGCGGCAGCGCCTCGACACTGCGCTCGGCCCGGATGGGCCTCGATCGGAAACCGTCGCCCAGATCCTGACCCCCGAGATCCTGGTTCGGTGACCTACGACGTCAGCCAGCTCGACGGCCAGCAGGCCAACCCTCTACCGCTCGGTGATCGCCGCACGGCATGCAGGTGCGCCGGAGGACCAGCCCCGGCGAGCGCGCTCGCGCCACGCCATCGCCGCGACCCCCTCAAGCACTGGCTGACGCCTCGACCCACGACCGCGGTGCATCGCCGGCCTACCGCCGCTACCGCGACGACCTGGCACATCCGACGCCCACGCCCCGGAGCTGCGCGTCATCCAGGACGTCGGCGACCTGGCGCCGCGCCTTCAGCCGGGCGCTACCGCTACCACCGCCAGGCCAAGGCCTACTTCTACGAGCCGCAGCTACGCGCTCGGGCATGACGCCCGCGATCGCCGTCCGACGACGAGCAAGCTGTCGGCGTTCGACAGCCACACCCTGGCCGCGGCAGATCGAGCCGTCCACCGGCGAGGCGTCGGTTTCACCGGCCGCGCCGGGCGAGCATGCCGCGGCCAGATCGTGATCGAGTACATCGACCAGAGCAACCGACTTCGGCAATGCCGTGGCGGCCCATGCCGCGCTCACTGTGCCCTTCGCGTACTGAGTCACGCTCGCTGGCCACCGCGGCGATCGCCGCGCTGTGCGCTACTGTCCCGGCGATTGACGAGTACAGCTGCGGGCCCGGCAGCGCCCCGGCCGCCGGCCTCACGCTCACCGTCGAGCGGCGAGACCGTCGCCTACGGCGCCTTCACCGCGTCGGTGAACAACGACTGCACGCATCAGCACGGCAGCGGGCGTGATCAGCGTGTCGGTCCACGGCACGCAGACCGGCGGCGGCCTCGGCGCGTCGCACGCGCTGTGCCTGCCGCGCCCCGATCTGCTCGGCGCCGAGCGCGGTGGCGCGCTGGCGCCGAGCCGGGCCGCCGATGGCCGGCGATCGCGCGCATGCTGATCGACGCCAGCGCTCACGCTCGCCGCGCGGCTGCACCGGTGGCGGAAGGATCCGCGCATGTCGCCGATCGGGCACCGCGCGCTTCGGCGGCTACTGCGACGGCGGCGACGGATCCCGCCGGCTACGCGCTCGAGCTCACCGGCACGGTGCCGATGACCGCACCTGCGGCCCTGGACTGGTCACCGACACTGGTGACCGTGCACGCCTGCCGGCACCGTCGCCGTCGTCGCTGCCAGTAATCCGCGAGTTTCCGGCGGCCGAACCGCGGTTCGCCATCGACCGCGGCGGTGTCGCGCGCGCGCCGACGCGACGCCGCGTAGTCGTCGCGGCACCGACGGAGCGCTCCATGCGCCCGGACGCGTCGCCTCGCTCTGCGTAGTTGTCGCCGTCGCGCTGCGTCGGCTGATCCGCTCACGGCGACGACGACGGCGACGACGATTCCGACGCCGGTTCCGCCCGACGCCGCGCCGTCGATCCGCCTGACGATCCGGCGTCACGTACCGCCGACGCCGATCGCCCTGTCGACATCATGCCGCCGCTGCGCCTCGGCATGATCGCGCCGCGCATGCCGCACGTCGCCGACCCGTAGGGCACGGGCATCCTCGAGAGCCCTGACACCATGTGGTACGACAAGCTCTCGATCATCCCGGGCTACCGTGGACCTCGTTCGGCGACAACGTCGCAGGCTGCCGATCGGCATACGGTCCCAACACGATCGATCGCGCAGCTGATCGATCTGGCGGTACCCGGCGGCCACGCCCAGGCTCTTCGTCGAGGACGGCCTGTCTCCACTTCCCGTTCGGCCGCGGCATCGGTGGCGCGTCGCGCGCACCGACAACTTCGTCGTCGATTTCGGGCACGTGCCCCGCGACGGCGGCGCGCTGCTGCCGGTGGTGTAGTGGCAGCGCGATCCCAACAGACCACACCCACCGCGTCGAGTGGATGTTCCCGCGCGGCACCGTGCTCGGCGAGGTCCTGTTCGAGATCGACGGCGCCGGCACTGGTATCCGTTCGAGATCCGCGCAGCGCGTGCGCGAGCTCGATCACTGGCGCGTCGACGTCTACCGCCCGTTCCCGACCGGCGACGATCTGGCGCGCCGCGCTCGAGGCGCGGCCGCCGCCAACCCCGGCGTGGCGCACCGCCGACGTCACCGCGCTCGCCGCTCACGCGCGCGACCCGGCCGACTGCCCGCCGCGACCCTGGCGGCCACCCACTTCGCCGGCGCCTTCCCGCGCCGGCGGGCTGAGGACGTGCTGCTCCCGCGCTCGCCGATCCGGCGATCCTCGCAGCGTCTGCTCAGAGGTGCCGTTCCGCTCGGTCAAGGGCGTGCCGTGGAAGCGCAGCGGCGACCTGATCGCGCACGCCGCCACCACCAGGCGCGGCGTTCCACATCGTGCCGCGCGGCTACGACGGCGGCTTCCCGAGGTCTCCGACGACGGCGTGCACCAGCGCCGCCACTAGGACGCCGGCCGCCCGTTCAAGGACTACTACGACAACGTGCTCGCCTACGGCGAGCTGTGGGGCGAGGACGACGCCGTTCACCTGGCACCCGTTCGACGCCGCCAACTTCGTCGACGCCAGCGGCGACGGTCGCGCAACTTCAACTACGACAACCGGGCCGCATCCGCCCCGACTTCACCGCCGGCGGCGTCATTCGTGCGCGAGCGCGGAAAGCCGGCCCAGCACCCGGCGACGACCTGGGCCAAGCTGCCCGGCCCGTGGAAGAACTATGCGTACTTCGAGCGCGCGCTCGGGCGCCGCACGTTCTGCGCGCCTGACACTCGGCGCGGGCGCCGCCGCGCTGGTCGCGTGCACCGGTGCGGCCAGCCGCCGGCGAGGGCCCGGCGATCCTCGATCCCGAGGCCTGACGCGGCGACCGCCGGCGACAGCGACGCCGCGACCGCCGTCGGCGACGCCAGCCCGGCCTCGCCGCTGACGCCGCCGCGTCTGCACCATGACCGTCACGCTCCACGACGCCTACGCGATGGCGCTCTACCTCGACGGCGGCCTGGGGCCGCGCACACGGCATCGTCCGGGTCGCGCGACGTATCGCCGCCGGCCTCGACCCTGCCCCAGCGACTTCTGGCACGGCCACAGCAACGCCGCTCCACCGCTTCACCGTCACTGCCCGAGCCCACTTCGCCGCGCGCTCGAGCGCCGCCGCGAGCGCGTCACCATCCAGACCACCGGAGGTCGACGGCCACCGCCACACCCTCTTCATCGACCCGGCCGACCCGCAGTGGGCGCGTCGAGGGCGCCCAGCAGACCATCCCGGCCTGTTGAGCTTCCCAACGTACCGATGAAGTACAATCGACGCCGGGAATGGCGGCAGCGATTGGTTTCTGGTCGAAGGTGCCGGACTACGGGCGGAGCAGAGATCGATCCGCTCGCCCTGTCCGCCGTGCACGACAGCGCTGCGGACGAGGTGCTGCCGTTCATCGTAGCGCCGGACCGGCGCGCTCACGACTTCCCGTGGGTCCTGGTCGGCTCCGTGGGCGGGCGAGGCCGCCGGGCCCTGATGCGAGATCTGGGAGCGCTTCGAGACCTTCGAGAAGGCCCTGAAACCGCCTGGCGCCTTCTATGGCGGCGAGCGACGCGCTTCACCGGCATCGACGCCATCCGCCGACACTATGAGGCGAGACGGACCGACCTCAGCTTCAAGCTGGTTTCGAACCAGCGCTCGCAGGGTCTGCTCGTGCCTATCTGCGGTCGCCGGAAGCGATGCGGCGCTGGTCGATCGGCGGTCATTGTCGCTGACCGAGGCGGGCGCGGCGCTGTTGCGAACGGTGCCGTTCCGGGGTGGCATGGCGCGAACAAGGGTACGGCTGGCGCGAACGCGTTCGATTGTCCCTGCGGTGGGATTCACGAAGCCGGTGCTCGCGAGCTTGGCGCTGCGCTCTTCGATCCGGAACCGATGCGGCTGGTTGCCGCGGCCATTCGACAGCACGGACGGGTGGCTGCGTGGCGGCACGTCGCCCGGCGGCGTTACCACCTGCGACCGGGCAGCGGACCATCGCGGCTGTCGCTGATGACCTGGGACGGGTGTCGCGGCACATGACCCGAATCGTTCTGGACCCTCCTGGGCGATCCCAAGGCATCCGTCCCAAAGCTCGCGACGTTGCAGACCCGGAAAGCCATGCGTGGCGCGATCTCGTCTTCGCATCGCCTGCGCGAAGCCAGTTGGGTGTCCACCCTTCGATACTTCGTCCGCGACGCCCGCCGATATCCGGCACGGGGCACTGGTGGCGCTGCATCGTGCCGTCTGGACCCGGCGTGGCCATCCTCACCCCTGATCGATCCGACCGGAGCCAGCTTTCGGATACGACGCGACATCGCGCAGAAGCGGCCGCCGAACGACGACTGGGATCTCTCCGCTGGAAGGTCGCGCACCAGCTCAATCCGCGACACCTGGTGGCGCCTGCGAAGCCCGCTGACCTGCGATCGGACGGCGCGCTCCTCGACGAGATCAGTCGCCGCGATCGAGCAATGGACCGCCGCAGTACGCGCGCTCTTCACGACGTACACCTTCGACGCGCAACTGTTCGCGTCGCAGTTCTTGCCGTTGTGCGGCGAGTACGCCGAGGACGATCACCGCGTCGGTGTACTGGTGGTGTGCGATGCGCGGATGTATCGCGGCCATCACCCGGGCCCTGGGTGACCACCTGGCCCGGCACGCAGCTCTTCCATCCTGAAGGTCGCGCTGCTCGTGTTCGAGCAAGCCACGGTTCTCTTCGCCGGTAGCGCCAATCTCACCCACGCGGGTCAATACGGCCAGCTCGAGGTCTGGGGCAAGGAGACCTGGCCACGGGCCGGGCTGCCGACGGGGCTTGCGGGCTGGTTCGCAACCTCGGCGGCGAGTTGCCGAAGGCGCTGCTCGACCTGTCGCGGCTCCGCTCGCTCGTTCGCATGTAGCCTCGATGGTCTCGGCGAGCCATCAACGGGCCGCGTCGACGAGCTGGTGGTGGTCTCGCCGTTCTTCGGATGCCTGCGACTCTGCGGGAGGTCGACGACCCGGGTTCATCGTGGACCTGGTGCATCGGCGGCGGATCGGCGGCGTCAAGCTGGTGCTGCCCATCGAGGTGTACCTCGACAATCCACCTTCGCGGACCCAGTGAGGCTCGGCGTGTCGAAGATCGGCGAGGGGCGCTCGACCTTGGGCCGGCGTCGACCCGCTCGGTCGGGTCGCCCGCTTCACGCCAAGCTGGTCGCGCCGATTCGTGGAGACCGCGCCTGCAACCTGTTCGCTCGGCCAACGCGACGCGTGCCGGCATGACGGGCAAGAACGTCGAGAGGCCGGTTGGTGCATCGAGATCTTCGCGAGCGCAGCCCGCGCTGGCTGCGCGGATACCTGTCCTGGAACCGCCTGAAGCTGAACGACATCCGGCAGGCGCGCCTGCCACCGCCGCCGCCGCCGGAGCTCCCCGAGTGCGCTACGTTGCGCGCAACTCCGACGAGGTCGACGGCACGCTGACGCTGATCTCATGCGCGCAGCGGCGATGCGGGAGGTGATTCACGGTGGCAGGCGCTCCCTGCGCCACACCCGCGATGGTGCAATTTCCGCATCGGGCGTGACTGGTTCGTGCGCACGCGGGTTGCCGGTCAGGAAGCGAGCTCGTGCGCCGATCGAGGTATCGCGGCAACTCCTGGCCCGCGGCGGGCCGCGCATGGCGAGTTGACGCCGGACGCCTGGCTCGATCGGCTGAACGCGGCGCCTGAGTTTCTCGACGTTATACATGGGGAACGAGCGCCGCGCGTCGGGAAGCGCGGCGCGCCGGCGCAACCGGTCGAATGACCGTGTTCGAGCGCGTTCGCCGGCTGGCGAGCGCTATGGCTGCAGCGAGGCGTCAGCTCGACTTGAGCAGGGGCTGGGGTAGCCGGTTGGCCACGCTGGTGCTGCTGTTGCGGATCGCGCGGGCCCACGATCCGATGCAGCCGTCGCCGGGAGATCCGGCATCGCGCTGGCGCTACTGGGTGCGCGCCGAGGTCGTTCACGCGTGCTTCGGCGTACGTCCGCTCAGTACGGCGTGTGCGCGAGGCGTTGGCCGAGGTTTCGGCGCTCCTACAGGATCGCCAATGTCCCCCACCCTGCGTGCCACGGCAGGCGCGGATCCGGTCGAGGACTGGCGCGGTGAGCGATCGGTTCGACCTTCGCGCGCGCGTGTGGAGCTGGCAGCCAGAAGACCGCGGGCAAACATGTCCGTGAGGGTCAGTACCTGGCTGCGTCCGCGGTGCCGCGGCGGCTCTACCAGCGCGACGAGTCGTCGTGCTCGCCGATGAGGTCGGACCGGGCAAGACCTACTGTCGCACTGGTGTCGCCGCCTGGTTGCTCGGCGAACAGCCCCGCTCGTGGGTGCTGGTACTGACCAACAGCCGGATCATGATGGAAACCTGGGCGCGGCGATGGGAGGAGATCGCCTTCCGTTCCGCGAACGACCGGCGGCGGTATGTGCCTGCGAAGTTCCAGTCGTCGAGATCGAGCCGCCGACCGTTCAGTCCGCTCGTGGTCAGCTCCACGACGCTCAAGCGCTTCGGGCTCGATGACTGGGCCGGCGTCCGCGCCTCCATCGGCGACTCCTCCTGGCTGTTCAAGCCTCGACATCGGCCAAAGACCAAGTTCGACGCGTCGACCTCACGGGCTCTGAAGCGCGCGCTCGGTATCGACGGACGCAGCTGGCGAGCGACGACGATCCGCAGCATCCCCATCGGCAGAAGCGCGCCGATTCTGGCAAGAGCACTCTGATCGCGCGCAGCGCGACTGGAAGGACGTCAGGGCCGCAGCCAATGCGCCCCTGGATGATCTGGAGCTGCGCTGAATCCCAGCACAGGCCTCGACGCACGCGAGCGGTGCCGTTCGACCTGGTCATCGTCGATGAGGCCTATCGCCTCGACGCCCATGGGCGGCAGGTGGCTCTCGATTTGCTGCTGCGTGGCCGCCGCACCCGCAAGATCCTCTTCATGTCACCGCCACCCTGTTCGCTCGACGCCAGCCAGCTCGAACGCTGTTCGCCCGTTCTCGCTGGTGCACGGTCACGACGGCGAGGCGCATGCGCGCGCAATCACGCGCCTGACTCGTGGCTTCGAACGCGGGTCGGTGCCGGCAAGGACTTCGCCGATCGCGCCGCACTGAACGTGGGTTGCGCCGCTGATCGTGCGCCGGACCTGGAGCGAGGAGCAGAGGACCATGAAGCGGATGGTCACGCCCTGGGCCATCGCGCCCGACGCCGGCGCTGGTTACGGCGTCGCTGGCGCTAGAACGGGCCATCGCGGATCTGCTGCTCGCAGGCGAGCGCACGCATATCGCCAGCCGGCGAGAGAGCCTGTGCTCGTCGCAAGCGGCGCGACACTCGTTGGAGCATCGCCCTGCTGGCTGGTGAATCGGCGGAGGCATGGAGAGGTTGCCGCCTCATCAGCCCAGCGGCACGACTCGCCGAAGATCGAGGAAGCCGTGAAAGTATCGCTGCCTCTGCGGCCGGCGAGAAGGTGCTGGTGTTCTCGCAACGCGCCGAGACGCTGACATTACTCCGTGACCGCTTGCAGGAGCAGCTGACGCAGCGGGTGGAATCCGTGCGCCCGGCGACTCGGTCGCCGATCGACAGCGACGAGGTATGGAGAAAACACTGCCGGAAATCACGGCATCTGCAGCGGGCCTTGATCCGATGATCGCGGGTGCGGTCCCAGCGGGCGCCAATCGCGAGCAGGTCGAGCACTGTGCCCGGGCTGGTGGGCGCGGGTGGGGAGTGGGCCGCGCCGTATCTGCGCGACGAGCCACCGCGTTTGGCAGCGCGGTCAGGAGCATCCGTGGCGTCGAGGTCTACGACGGCAAGCGCGGCGACGACGCGACGCTCGCCCGCTTCAACATGCCGGGTACGCCGTGGGTGTTGTTGTGCAGCCCGAAGGCGCAGGAGTCGATCGACCTGCACCACGAGTGCAACACAGTGGTCCTGCTCGACCCGGGATCTGGAACCCCGCGCACGCGAGCAGCGAATCGGTCGTGTCCATCGAGTGGGATCCCGGATCTCAAGTCGGTCCGGGTCAATGATCGCCCACGCCGCCGGGACCTACGACGAGGTCATCTACTGGCACAGAAGCGCCGGCGATGGCGGCGCGCTCGGCGCCGGTCGCTGGCTCGATGAGGACCGGGAAATCGCGGACCTGGAACGGTACGCCATCAATCTATCCTCGCGTCTCCACGGCCCTCGAGCGCAAGTTGTAGACCGTGCGCCCTCTCTCGGCCGTTCTCCAGCATGCGCATCCGGCCGATCTGCGTCCTGGTTCATGACCTGGGGCTGTTCGTGGGCTGGGGCCGGCGGCGGCGGACACCCGGTTCCACAACGTGCCGCGCGGACCGACGGTGGCCGGCTGCAGAAGGTCGGAGTACGACGGATCGACCAACGGCAAGCTCAAGGTGCGGGTGCGCAACACCGGCACGGCGGTGGCGGCGAAGTCTTCGCGGCCAACGGCCTGTACTTCGCAGCCCGACGGCGATCCGATCAGGCGCCGCAGCGGCTGGGCGCGGTCGGACCGATGGAGATCGCCGGCAAGCGCCAGGAGGCCGTCATGGTCGGCGCCGGCGCCAGCGTCGAGCTGACCTGGACGTGGTTCTGCATCGACTCGTAACCGCTCGGCTCGCCGAGCGCGACCACCCTGTTCACCGTCGGCAAGAGCCGCATGCCCCAGAGCCTGACCCGCCCGCGACATCGACCACCACGCCATAGGCGTCGCCGACAAGGCCGGTGGCTTCGCCGCTCCGGGCTGCGACGTCGGCGGTGCAGAGTCCGAGGTCTGGAAGACCCGCGACGCGAAGTGGATCTCCTCGACGGCGAGGGCGATCAGGAAGCCGACAAGTAGCCGCTACAGCAGCTTTGCGCGTGGCCAAGGATCGGAGTCGTCGATCACCGCGGTGCGTAACCCCGGCCCGCAGCTTCGGGCGCGGACCTCCTCGGCATCCGGCGCCGGCACGTCGGGCAGCGTCCACATGCGCGCACCGTCCCGTCGCTCTGAGCCTGAGACCACCTCGATCGGGACGCTGCACCCACGCCACCGCTCCACACCGGCCCGACGTGCCCCGACAGCACGCGCGGGCCTCGCCCGCTCGCCACGTCCCACACCCGCACCGCTGCGGTCGTAGCTGCCGGTGACGCGACCGTGCGGCCGTCGGGCGAGAACGCCGATGCCCGAGCTGACCAGATCGCGGTGACCGCGCAGCGTCACGTCGCTCGCGCCCGGTCTTCACTATTCCCACACCCGCACCGCTGGCGAAACCTCGACGCCGACGCGCGATCAGGGTGCCGTCGGGCGACGTCGCGCCGGTCTCGGGATGTCCGTAGCACGGAGCGCCGTCGAGCGCGCACCTACACGTCGCCGTTGTTCTCGTATGTCCCACACCCGCACAGCCCCCTTCGAGGTCCGGTCATCGACCAGGTGGCGCCCGTCGCTGGTGAACTCTGGCGCCGCAGCTCGCGCGCTGGCGAACTCGCGTGCGCGGCGCGCGGCAGCTCGCGCGATCGGTCGATGCCGGTCGAGCGTGATCGACCAGCTCGATGGCCTCCGCGTCCGACCAGCCGCGACCCGCAGGCCGTCACTGGCGCGGCGCGCCATCCGCCGTGGCCGGGCCCTTCTCGCGCAGCACGCGTCACGCGCCGGCGATCGTCCCAGACCTGCACGCAGCGCCGCCCGGCTCCGAGCGCCACCGGCGCGCTGGCCGTCGCCTGACAGTCGCGCCATCGGCGCCGCGCGTGCGGGGAGCGCGCCGCGATGGCCTTGGGTCTCGCCGTCGCGGCCACACCACCGCGCTGGCGCTGGCTCGCTGGGGCACCACTTTCACCGAACGAGCCGTTCGGCCGAGATGGCGGCCTCGCCGCGCGTTCGACTCGGCGCTCGTAGCCGCATCCTCCGACGTGCGCAGGCGCAGATCGACGTCGGTGATCCGGATCGGATCCGACGCGATGACCACCCGCACCTCGTCGCCGCCGAGCGGGCGCATGGCGCGGACGTCGCCGAGCTGGCCGACCACCACGGTCTTGCGGTGACGCCGACGCCGCCACAGGCGGCGCTGCCGTCGAGGCTGGCGGTCAGCAGGATGTGGCCGTCGGCGGTCACCGCCGCGGCGTAGACGTCGTCGTCGTGGCCGCGCAGCACCCGGCTGTCGCCGGTGTCGAGATCCCAGACCCGGATGGTGCTGTCGTCGCTGGGCGTGACCAGGCGCTCGCCGCGGTCGTCCGAACAGCGGCCGCGTACAGCGCGCGTCGGTGTGGCCGCGCCGACGCTCGACCGCGCCGGTCGCCAGGTCGACGAGGATGACGTCGGGATCGTCGCCGGCGATGGCGGCGCGGCGCTCGGTCGGCTCGATCGCGATCTGCTTGCACCTTGGCGGATGCGTCGGCCACGCGCGGTGATCGTGGCCGAGATCGCATGAGCCAGTAGACCGTGCTCGCCGTCGGCGGCCAGCGCCCGCCGCCCGTCGCGCGGTCATCGCCAGCATCTGCACCGGCGCCGGGCAGGCGTGGTGCACCTGCGCGCGGCGTCGCCCGTCGGTCCGCAGCTCGAGCTCGTCGCCGGCCGCCGCCGGTCAGCCGGAGCTCGCCGCGCGCGCCGTCCCAGGCGGTCGCCGTGCGCTCGCGACGTCGGGCAGCTCGCCGAACAGCTCGTCGGCGGACCGCGGCCGTCGATCGAGGTCCCACAGCTTGATCGGTGCCGTCGCATGCCGACGCTGGTCGCCACCGGCCCGTTGGCCGCCGGCACGAAGCCGAGCTCGCCGCGCTCGCGGATGCCGAGCTGACACGCCCTGGCGGCGCCGGCGCCAGGTCCCAGCGCCATCACCGCGCCGTGACCGGTCGCCGGTCAGGCGCCGGTGCCGAGCGGATCGAACGCCGACCGCCGATAGCGGCATCGGCCGCTCGCCGAGGATCCGGACCGCGCCCGAGGCCGCGTCGAGCACCCGCGCGATCTGCCGTCGCGGCGGGCACCGCGGTCGCGACCTTTGCTGCCGTCGCGCGGTCAGCGCCACCCCGACGGACGCCAGTCCTTGCCGCGCCAGATGGAGCGCGACGCTCGCCGCCTCGGCCTTCAGTCGACCAGCGCGGCCAGACCGCGGCACCGCGGCGTCGGCGTGATCGGCAGGTCTCTGCGCCACGCCATGCGTCGCGGTCGGGTCGCGCGAGCACCGCGCCGCTCGGCCCGGGCCAGCACCAGCTGGTTCTTGCGCTCCTCGGGCCGCGGCACCGCGGCGATCTCGGCCTCGACGGCCGCGGGCCAAGCCTCGTGGCGAGCCGTGCGCTCGTCGATCGCCTGGACGCAGCATGCCGACCGCGATCACCGCCAGCGCCGCCGTCGCCGCGGTCGCGGCCAGCGCCACGTACCCGCGGTTCTGTGCACCCAGCGCCGCGACCAGGCTCCATCGTGCCGTAGACGGCTGCGCGGTGACCAGCTGGCCGGTCTGGAAGCGCTTTCGAGATCGGCGGCCAGCTCGCGGCCGCTCGGGTAGCGGTCGTCGGCGCGCGCCAGCATCGCCTTGCGCGACGATGGCGCGTCGAGGTCTGCGGGCACGCCGGGCGGCCGCACGCAGCGGCGGGCGGACCGGCGAGGACGCCTGATCGATGCATCCCCTGCGCCGACTCGCCGCCGACCGGCGCGTGCGCCGACAGCACCTCGTACAGCATCGCGCCGAGCGCGTAGACGTCGGCGCGCTCGTCGACCGGCCTCGCCGCGCGCCTGCTCCGGCGACATGTACGCCGGCGTGCCGACGACCTTGCCGGAGACCGTCGATCGCGCCGTGCCGCCGCGAGGCGGTCGGCGATCGTCGCGGCGGCTCGGCCAGGTTGCGCTGCGGTCGCGCGCCAGGCCCCAGTCGATGACGATGGTCTCGCCGTAACTCGCCGAGCGATCACGTTGGACGGCTTGAGGTCGCGGTGGATGACGCCCTCGCTGTGCGCGTAGCCGACCGCGTCGGCGACCGCGATGACGTGCGGCAGCAGCGCGAGCCGCTCGCGCAGCGTGCGTGCCGCCGGCGATCAGCTCGCTTCGAGCGTGCCGGCCCGCGACCAGCTTCATCACGTAGTACGGATCGCCGTCGGGCCAGCGGCCGGCCTCGTGCACCGGGACGATGCCCGGGTGCTCGAGGCGCGCGGTGATCATCGCCTCGCGCACGAAGCGCGCCTCGGTCGAGCCGTCGTGCGCGCAGCAGCTCCTTCACCGCGACGGTGCGGCCGAGCTGGTTGTCGTGGGCGCGCACGGGGCCGATGCCGCCGCGCCCGTGCTCGGCCGAGCTCGTAGCGCTCGGTGGGCGCTGCGGGCCGGGTGGCAGCCCCGCGGCCGGAGCACGTAACTGAACAAAGTACAA
>ERZ1370068.8383-contig-7241_pt1 | contig 39576 bp, 50 predicted proteins | sample MGYA00561227_ERZ1370068 | MGnify/ENA primary metagenome ERZ1370068 (study PRJEB38410, sample SAMEA6850437) | metagenome | study: Metagenomic assessment of the ecological functions of the soil: analysis of the soil microbiota associated with the... | reverse complement strand
AGTTACGTATTGCTCCGCCGACATGACCCCGCCCCATCTGGCACGACGAGCATGGCCGACCGCGGCTTCCCCGCGGCCCAGCGCACCGGCATTCGGGAGAACCAATCAAACCAACGGAGGCAATCGACATGACCACCAATCCCAACGAACCGGCAACGGACGCGGTCAACCGCACGGCGCAGGAGATTCTGGCCGCACTCCTGGCGAAGGATTCGGCGAAGGTGAACTCTTATTACGCGCCGGACGCGGTGATCGCCACGCCCGGCCGCCCGGCGGCCAAGGACGGCCGGGCGGTGTCCAAGGCCATCAGGGACGATACTGAGGATCCCAACTTCAAGATGAGTCTCTCAAACGAGAAGACCGAGGTCGCCGGCTCGGGTGACCTTGGCCTACCGCCGCGGCACGTTCAAAATCACTTATACGAACCCGCAGACCAAACAGGCGGAGAATAGCGCGGGCACCTACTTGACCGTCTTCAGGAAGCAGGCGGACGGAAGCTGGAAGGTGGTGGAAGATTTCGGAGTTTAGCGCGGCTAGTCCGGCCGCCGAATGTGACCACCGGGGGGGATAGCGCGGACCTCGTTACCCAAAGCTGTCCTGAAGCGGGCGCCCCGGTGCCGATCGGCGGGAGAATCGGGCTGCGCCCTTTTGCGAAATCAAAATTGCCAGGCGACAGCCCAGCGTCGAGCCTGGCGGGGCTCCCTTAGGGTCGCGGTGAGCGCCCGGCGCTCACCATCGCTCGCGCCCGGACGTTTCTGACGTGACCGCGGCGCTCGCGTCAGAGCCCGCATCCGAGGGGCACGAAACCGCCGTTTGCCTCCTGGGGGTCCTCTTCGCCTGCACGGGCTCGGAGCGCGGTAGAGTCCGCCTACTTCCCGGTCCCTACCGATCGACAATCGTCCGATCGAGAGGAGATGGCCGATGCCCAGGACCCGACAACCGCGCCGTGGGACCGGAGCCCGTGAACGTCGTTGGGCCTCCCGATGGAATGCCGGGCTACTGATCGCCCTCTTCGTCTTGACCTCGCGCGGCGAGCGGAAGCGGCGGCATCTCCGACACCATCCCGGCGGACTGGGTCGCGGTGACCCCCGGACCTGGCGCGGAGATCGTGCAGTTCATCAAGGACTCTGCCCCACGATGCCTGCCAATCTCCCTCGGGCTCCGCGCCGCTCATCAACGGACGAAGGCGACTCCGGCGACGTTCAGGGCCGATCCCGCTTCCCGGCCACCGGACGGCACCCCGCTGGCCGGGATCACTCGTAGCCTGGGCCTCAACGCCGATACGACGCCTCGGCCCGGAGTCGTGCTGGTCCCCGGCTTCACGCAGACGACCAACCGGACGCAGTACATCGTCGAGCTGGCGGACCTGTTCCAGCGCAACGGCGCGGAACGTCCTCGCGATCGACCTGCGCGGGCACGGAGTCAGCCGCATCGTAGTCCTCGGCCATGATCACCGGCGGCTGGAAGGAGGCGGGACGATATCTCGCCGGCGCCGTCCGCTTTCTCCGGACGACGAGTGGCACCACCTCCGTCGCGGTGATCGGCTTCAGCGACGGCGGGCGCAGCCTCGTCAAAGGCGATGGAGTGGTGAAGGGGCCGCGGACGATCGCGGCGGGAAGTCCGCCGTGACCGCGCCCGCTCGGCCCGACCACGCCGGTGACGCCGCCCCCACCCGGCGGCGCGACCGCGACACCGCTCGGGTCGTTCTTCCCCTCACAATTTCCTGGGCACGAGCCCGAGTACGAGTGCTACGACCGCGCCGCCCGGTCCACACGGCGTCGACCTCCGCACGATGGAGGCGCGGACGGTGGCCGACGCCGACATCGCGCAGGTCACGGCGCCGCTGCTCCTCCTCTACGCGACGGACGACATGCTCTGGCGCCAGGGCCACCCGAGGCGAAGGCCAGCATGACGGCGGCAGCTTCAGCCTGGCGTATCGGGACCGGAGAAAGTCAAGTCATCCAAACGTGCGCACCCTGCTGGTCGATCGCGGCAACCATGCCGGCATGCTCTAATCTCTCGGATCCCTACTGGTTCGGGCTTGCCACCCTGGATTACCTCAAGTCCTGGCAGGCTCATAGCGATGTCCCGCACGTCACGGCCTGGCGGTCCCGCCGCTGGACAACGGCCTGGCGGAGGGGACGCTGGCCGGACAGGTCGCCACGTATCGGTTCCCGGTCCGCAACCATGGCTCGACTGCGGTCGGTCCCATGGATCTCTCGATCGACCTCCGGCTGGGGCGCGGCTCGACCAGTGCTGGGTCGGGACCGTCGGCATCGGCCGCTGCGCGGTCAGTGGCACACATCTGACCTGACTCTGCCGACGCTCGCGGGTGGGAACACCGCGGCCGGCCCGTTCGGCGCGGTCGTCGACGTGTCGGCCCTATCCGGCCGGGCGATTCGAGGTCACCGCGTCGGTCGATCACCCCGCGATCCAGATGGTAGACAACGCGCCAGGAGGTATGGCTGGAGAAGAAGTAAGCGCCCAGCTGAGCTACCTCGGTTCGGGGATCGAGCCACCGGCGCCCAGCCTGGGCCATGCGGCACCGCGGTCGGGCCACGCCCCTTTTTGCGAAATCAAAATTTGCCAGCGACAGCCCAGCTTCGCGCCTGACGGCCCCTTTGGGTCGGACCGCTCATCGGTAACCCCTTGGCCCTCACCGGCCGGGCTAGTGTCGTGGCCAGTCCGGGGTATCGAGTCGTCGCCAGACGTCCTGCGTGCGGGCGCACGGGGCGATGCAGCGCGGGCTCTGAAGCCGCATCCAACCTGTGCGCCCGTGACGCCTGGCCACCACCGACAGCGACCGGTGACATGCGCCTGACTCAAAATCTGGTGCCCGCAAGGGCGTGGGGGTTCGATTCCACCTCCCCGGCACCGAATCTTCCGGAGGGTTGGGGAGAGCATCGCGTGACCCAAGCCCGCTCGGCCCCTCAACTTGCCGAGTCCCCGCGGCTCGGTAGTCGCGCCGACCGCTCCAACCGGATGTAAGACCTCCTCCTCAGCGGAGGCATATGCTTCCTTAGCCGGCTGCCTCCCGAATCGCATCCAAGTAGCCGCAAGCGTAGATAGCTGCCACGCGGAACCTGTCGAGCGGTAAGTCCTCACGGGTCAGGCGTGCATACGAAAACGACAAGGAGAAGGGGCCGGAGCCGCAAGCTCGCGCTTCAAACCTGAGTCGCTCGCGTACAGCTTGAGTAGGTTGGGACCCAGCTTGAGGCGGCGAACGTGGACCCGATTACTCGAAGAACACGGAGACCTAGAAGCGGAACTCTCCGGCATTTTCGCAATCGGGAAAAGCCGCTCAGCGGGCTGGCAGCGGACGAGTGTGTCCGCGCTCACTTCGCCCGGCACAAACTGGACGCGCGCGTCAACCCTTTTGCCTCGTGCCCTGGCCGAGGTACGTTCAACGGGAGAGAAGTTGCTTGACCTCACCGTTTCCAACTCCGACGGCTGCCGATCTTGACTACGATCGCGAAATAGTACTCAGCTCGCTGCGAACTCCTGGATCTCTGAGCTAACGATCCACAGCCCCGCGGCCTGCTGCAAACCAGGAAGGCGGTTTGCGACTACTATCGCGATGCCCACGGCGAATCCGACTCGTATCCGCAGCGCCTCATCTTGACTACCAGCACCAGTGAAGCGTACTCCTACGCATTTCGCCTGCTGTGCAATCCAGGGGACGAAGTACTCGTCCCCACGCCGAGCTACCCGCTGTTCGAATTCCTCGCCGACCTCTCCGACGTTAAGCTCCGTTCCCTATCCGCTGATTTACGACCATAGATGGCAAATCGACTTCGACTCACTTTACGAGGCGGCGACTTCAAACACGCGGGCCGTGATCCTCGTTCACCCCCAACAACCCGACTGGCTCTTACATTTCGACAAGTGAAGCGTCCGCGCTGAATGTCTTTTGGCAACGCCAACAACCTGGCTCTGATCGTCGACGAAGTCTTTCTCGACTATGCGCACGACGGAGGTTCGCGCAACACCTTCGCCTGAACTTCAGCGCTCTCACGTTCACGCTCAGCGGATTTCCAAGATTTCCGCCCTGCCGCAGATGAAGCTTGCCTGGTTAGTCACGAGCGGCCCGGAGGACCTGGTCGAGCAAGCCGGCGCTCGCCTCGAAATCATCGCGGACACCTTTCTCTCCATGAATGCCCCTATCCAACTCGCGGCCTCGGTGCCCTCGACCAGCGCAAGCGGATCCAACCCGTACTTTCGACCTGCGTGCGCGCCAACGTTGCGGAACTCGACCGGCAGCTTGCCGCGAGACCGTCTTGCACCCGCCTCAACGTCGAAGTGATGGTACGCTGTTCTGCGCGTCCCGGTCGTGCAAAGCGATGAGGATCTGGTTATCGACCTGCTGCGAAAGCCGGAGTCGTCGTCCATCCGGGACACTTCTTCGATTTCCCCAGCGAAGGCTATCTCGTTCTAAGCCTGATAACCGAGCCCGGTGCCTTTCACGAAGGGATCAAACGCACTTTTGGAGGCGATCCGGAGTCTGTAGCAGCGCACTCAGCAGTGAAGCGATGGCAGTTTGGCGTGCTATTCTAATTCGTCTACCGGCTTGGTGCACTCTGCGACGTCCAGTTCTTTGGGTCGGACGACCGACCTCTGAGCCTGCGGTCACTGGTGGCGGGCCCCATGGCACCGTATTCGACACGGTGTTAGCGCAGCACGACTGGCTCGGCGTGGTTGCCGGAGGTGGACATGTTCTCTCTCGAAGATTCAGCCCACGCTTCGCGATGACTGGCCGCGTTCCCCCTCGGTACGAGATGCCGGTACGGTGGTCCCTCAAGGTGGAGTGTCCGCCTAGTGATACTCTGGTGGCACTCGTCCATCACCGTCGGTCCTACTCGGTCACACTCGGTAACAGTGACGGGCACGTTTCGGTAGCCACGCCAGATGCGGAGATCCTTCGGCTTGCTGCTCGTATCCGGCTGGGGCCCATGGGCGGCGGAGGGTGGACTCTGAGCTACGGGCCCGATCTTGATGCTGTGATCCGCCGCTCGGCCACTTACGTCGACAAGATCCTCAAGGGCGCCAAGCCCGCCGATCTCCCGGTGGAGCAGCCCACCAAGTTCGAGCTCGTCATCAACCTGAAGATCGCGAAGGCCCTCGGCCTCACCATCCCGCCCTCGGTGCTCGCGCGGGCGGATGAGGTGATCCAGTGACCGAGACAGAGCACGCTTAGTCCACTCACGCGTCGTCAACAGGTCCGACTGGGACGGCGTCAGGTTTCCTCGACACTCGGACGGAGACGCACAGCCGTTGTGAACGCACGCCGCACGGAGGAACGACCATGAGCACACGCAGCCACATCACCACATCGGTGCGCAGGGTGGCACGACTGATTCGCAGAAGCCAGAGGAATTGGTCTTGGGCAGTCCTGCTGGGGCTGGCGACCCTCGCCGCCTGCGTCGGAACGGCCGAGGCGATCGACCTCCGGAGCTGGGACCGCAAGATCAACAATGCGCACGCGCGGTTTGAGGTGCTGCAGGGCTTCAACGACGAAGCGGTCCTGGACAAGGAGACGCAGCTCGTCTGGGAGCGCTTCACCAGATGCATCCACCCCACTCTGGGACACGGCGATTTTCACTTGCTTCGGCAAGGAATGGGTGGGTCGGAAGGGGTGGCGACTCCCGAAGATTGCGGAGTTAGCCAGCTTGGTGGACCCGACGGTGTCGCCTGGCCCTACCTTGCCTCTCGGCCATCCCTTCGTCCTCGATGAGACTGTCTTGAAGTTTTGGTCGGCGACCGTGGTCCCCAGTATTCCAACCGGAGGTGTTCGTTGGTTCGGTTCGGCGATGGCTTTGTGGACACCGATCCAAAGGACGTCATTGCCCGGGGTGGTGTGTGCGGGTGGACAGGGCGTCGATAGTCAGTGATACGGTCCTGGTGATCAACCTCAAGACCGCGAAGGCGCTTGGCTGACGATCCTGCCCGGCGGTGCTGGCGCGGGCGGATGAAGTCATTCGCAGTGACGAGCAGGCGCGCTTTGAGCCTGATCGGGCGAGCTGGACCGCGAGGTTGGCCGCCTACGCGCGCGCGTATCACTACACCCACGACTCACCCCGGGTATTCGAGGACTTTCTCGCGGGCACGCTCATCACGCCAGAAGACCGGGAGACTATGGACAAACAGTGGGCGCCCGCGGTGGCCGACTCTGAGCCGAGACGCGCGGGCGGCGCCCACATGCTCGGCAGAGCCCGCTACAACGAGGACAGACTCTCCGACGCGATCGACAAAGGCATCTCGCAGTACGTCATCGTCGGCGCCGGCCTGGATACCTTCGCGCTACGCCGGCCCGACCTCCAGGACCGTCTCCGGGTCTTCGAGCTCGATCACCCCGTGACGCAGGCGTTGAAGCGAGACCGGTTGTTTCAGGCCGGTCTGGCTCTACCACCCCACCTCCACTTCTGCCCAGCTGATTTCGAGCGTGAAAGCGTCGGATCCTCGCTGTCCCGGTCACCATTCGACCCTGGGGTTCCGACGTTCTTCCTCATGGCTCGGCGTCACGTATTACCTGACGCGCGAGGCGATTCGCAACACGCTCACGTCGATCTGGACTCGTGGCGGCCCCGAACAGTGAACTCGGTCATGGACTACGCGGATTCGGCCGTGCTCCTTCCAGCCAATCAGTCTCCCCGGATCCGGGACCTCTTCTTGCGACTTCAGAGCGTTGGCGAGCCCCTCATATCCGGTTTCGACCCGCGCACACTGCCTGAAGAGCTCGCAGTGCTCGGGTTCGAACTCTGGAGGACTTGGACGCCAAGGCGCAAGAAGCGCGCTACTTTGCGGGTCGAGTTGATGGGTTCCGTCCGGTTGAGTTCGCTCACTTAGTGCATGCGCGGCGGGCGGACGTGATCATCGAATGATGGACCGGCGGAGGTTCGTCGCTGGCGCCGTCAGTGTCCCCGCCGTGCCGCTCGCGGCCAGGGCGCAGGGACCAGTCAACGTCCCCCGGATCGGACCACTCGTATGCCCACCCGCAACGTGCTTCGAATCGTACTGATCCTCGCCGCCCTTCATCGCGGCGCTTCGCGCTGACCTATGCGAGCTACCGGCGCGACATCGGCCGCGCCCACGACCGCATCGCAACCGGCAGCCAGGATCCGCGCAGACTCGCTGCGGGCCGATCGAGTACGCCGTGGCGGGCGAGGGACCGCCGCTCTGGTCGGTGCACGGGGCGGGCGGCGGGTTCGACCAGGGGCCTCGAGCTCGCCGAGCCGCTCGCGCGCAGCGGCTTTCGCGTGATCGCGGTGTCGCGCTTCGGCTATCTGCGCACGCCGCTGCCCAAAGACGCGTCGGCCGCCGCGCAGGCCGACGCGCACGCCTGTCTCCTCGACGCGCTGAACATCACGCGCGCCGCGATCCTCGGGACTTCCGCCGGCGGGCCTTCGTCGCTGCAGTTCGCGCTGCGCCACCCGGACCGCACCGCCGCGCTGGTGCTGCTCGTCCCAGCGGCGTACGCACCGCGGCCGAACCAGGCGCCGGCCGTGTGACACGCCGCGCGGCACGCCGTTTCTGTTCGACACGGCGCTGCGCTCTGATCTCCTCTTCTGGGCGATGGGCAAGCTCGCCCACGACACGTTCATCCGCGGCATCCTCGGCACGCCGCCCGAGGTCGCGGCGCGAGCGTCCGCGGACGAGCAGGCGCGCGTCGGGCAGATCATGGAGCATATCCCGCCCGATCAGTCCGCGGCGCCTGGGGCTGGTCAACGATGGGGCTCGTCGTTTCTTCGCTGCCGCGCTACGAGCTGGAGAGAATCGCCGCACCCACGCTCGCGATCAGCGTGTCGGACGACCTGTACGGCACGTTCGACGGCGCGCGTTACACGGCCGATCACGTCCCGAACGCGCGCTTCATCGGCTATCCGAGCGGCGGTCACGTACTGGTCGGGCACAATGCCGAGGCGACCTCCCGGATCGCCGCCTTCCTCAAGGAAGGCGGCCTGATTCTGAACTCGAGGCCGGTGCATGCCTAACCCACGACGGAACCTGCCGACAGTCTTCCTCCTCACTGCGGCGCTCGCCCGGCCAGCGGCGCAGGCCGCGGTGGGCGTGACCGAAATCGCAGGCCAAGTCGTGGACCTGCTTCGTCGCCTTCTTCACCGCGCAGCGGTTTCCCGTCTGTGGCGGAAGCTCGGGGTCAAGCGCCCCGCGCGCTGGTCCCTTCTGTTACTTCGGCTCGCACGCGCGGATCAGGCGTCCGACCGTCGTCCCCTGGATCACCAGCGTGAACAGCACGACGCCCGCGGTCAGATCCAGGATCTGCTGCCGGTGGGCGACCTCCGCGGGCAGGCTGAGGGCCATCACGAGCGGCAGCGCGCCGCGGAGTCCGCCGCCCCAGAAGATGATCGCCTGATGACGCCAGTCGATCGGCTCGATCCTCGCGACCCGGTTCGCGAGGCCGATCAGGCCGCACACGGCGATGAGGCGGCCCAGCAGCACGGCGACGATGGCACAGCCGATGTCGCGGAGCGCGCTGGGGCCGCTGGCCATCAGGCGGTAGATGAAGGCGCCGCCCCTGATGCCGAGGATCAGGAACACGAAGCTGTTGGCCACGAACTCGGCATAGCTCCAGAAGTGTCGCAGGAGGCCCGGGCCTCCGTCGCGAGCCGGTTCCGCCGCAACGCGCCGGCCACCAGGCCGGCCGCGACCACGGCCATGATGCCGGACACGTGCAAGTAGTGATCGGCGACCACGAACGCCGCGTACGCGAGGACCATCGAGAGGGCGACCTCGACGAAGGGATCGCCGTCGGCCAGGCGCACCACCCATGCGTAGGCCACGGCGAGCAGGGCGCCGACGCCCAGACCTCCCACGGAGACCAGACGAAGCTCATGGCGCCGGCCGCGACCGACGTGGGACGCGCGCCACCCGCCTGCAACGTCGAGAGCACGATCGTGAAGAGCACGACGGCCACCGCATCGTTGAGCAGGCTCTCGCCATCGACCAGGAGCGACAGCCGGGCGGGCACCTTGAGCTCCTTTGAAGAGGGCGACCACGGCGACCGGGTCGGTGGCCGAGATCAGCGCCCCGAAATGCACGGCAGCGCCCCCACGGCAGCGGGGTCAGCGCCGCCACGACGCCGCCCACGACAGCGGTGGTCACGAGAAGCCCCGGGCCGGCCAGGAGGAGCACGGGCCCGAGGTTCCGCCGAAGCAGCGCCGCGTCCAGATGCACCGCGGCGGGAAACACCAGGGCGGGCAAAAAAGGAGGAACAGGACGAGTTCGGGGAGTGAGCCAGACATGGCGAATCGGCTCCAGGAGGCGCAGCCGCTCCGGAGGGCGGCCAAGAGGATCCCGACGAGGACGAGCCCGACGGTGTAGGGAAACCGGAGGCGCCGGAGCACGATCGCCGACAGCGAGGCGAGGAAGAGGACCTCGACCATCCCGACGACCGCGAGGGCCACGTCGTTATTCATCAGACAGAGTTCCGTCGCCTGGCGGTGTGCGGTGGTCGGGAACGGAATCTGGCGAGGACGCCATGCGCGACGGGTTAGGCCGATGCGCAGTCGTCAAGATCAGAATTGGTGACCCAGAAGCATGTAGAAGATACTTCCTTCGCTCGACCGGCCGAAATCGAAGCTCACGATGGTCGAGAGATTCCACGCCAGGCGGAAACCGATTCCACCGTCGAACTTCCAATTCTCAAGGGTCGTGTCGCCTATCGAATCAAAGACGCGGCCGGCATCGACGAACGGCACCAGCATGAACCGGAGATGTTGATTCCACAGCACCGTTTCGCCGAAGCTCCACCTCAATTCGCCATTTGCAAACGCGGCGGCGCGGCCAACGAACCGATCCGTGACAAATCCGCGCAGAGTAGCGATGGCCGCCCAGACCATCAGCGTCGCCGTCGGTGAATGGAATGACCGGAGCAGAGTAGAAAGGTACGTCGCCGAATTGCATGACGTAGGTCAGCACGCCCGGCCAGAATGAGGCGGCCGGAATTGCCGAGGAGGTTGTGGAATCCGCGCGCGCCGAGGGTGACTTGCTGATAGTTGAACGCCGATCCCAGCGCTTCACTCGACACGCGGCCCACGGCCTGGAGCATGACTCCCGAAGCCGGATCCGGCTCGAAGTCACGGGTGTCAAAGGTCAAGCCGAGCTTCAGGGCGTTGTCCCAGCCGCCGCGAAAGCCGCTTATCTTGCCGTCCTGGTGATCCGTGAAAAGGCGGGTCGGCTCCATGGTCGCCCCGTTGATGGTGTCGCCGGTGTAGTCCTTCACGTCCACGTGCGTAATCTGCAATCCCAGCAGGGGACGGAGCCAGCCACCCCAGAAGTCCCGCTCTACAGTCACCAGCGCACCGACCTCTGTTTTGCGGTAGTCGTTGTAGCGCGCCCAGGTTTGGCCTCCGACGTTCCGATTCAGCGCGTCCTCGTATTCGTCCCAATCGTCGTATCGCTTGGGTGAGCCAGGATACGTCAGCGGGCCGAGGGTCGATGCGCCGATACCAAAATAGTTCTCGAACCTGTTTCGGTCGAAGACGCCCGCCCCGCGAATGCGCCATGGAGAGTCGGCGACGTAAGGCCGATCGTATCCAATGATCACGCTGGTCGAGCCGCCGGTGCTGTCGGTTGCTGCCACTGCAATACGCTGGCGGTAAGGCGTGAAACGAAAGAACGGGCTATCGGCGGGGCCATTGTCGAACCACTGCACTGCGGCGCCGTAAGTGACGCCGGTCTCCGGACTCCAGCCGAATGCCGGAAAGCCCGTAAAGTACCGGTTCTCTCGCTTGTCCTTGAGGAGTAGATCCGGCAGGGGAGCTCTGTTGGCGAGAAAGTCGGGTGGTGGGAGCAGCGGAGGAAGACTTGTCGCTTGCTCCGCAGGCGGATCAATTTCCTTCTGCCCCGGCCGCTGGCAGTCCATGCAGAGCAGACAGGGCCGCACCGAGCGCAAGAATTCCTATGCGCAGTCGGTTCAGCTCAGTACGTCCGAAGATCGGCTCTTCCTGAGGTAGGTGAAAGCTTCGAGGACGGGTCGATCCGGGTCCGAGGAACATTGCCGTCAGCGGCCCACGTCTGGCGCTGAGCGCCATCAACGTCAAGGTCCATCCCCGGATCGAATCTCTCCTTCGACATCACGCCATGACCCTCTAGCTCTAGCTCGCGCTCATCCCGATAGACGGAGATGCGCGAGGACACTAGTCCAAAACCTCGGCGACTCAGAGCTCCAGCGGAATCGAGGTCGCCACCGCCGAGGGATCCTGGGCGGTGCAAAGCCTGGTTCCCGCCCCCTCCCCGCTCCCGCCGACAGCCGAAGCGGGCGCATTCCCAGCGTGGCCGGACTCTAGCGCGCGGCAGGCCGGCCCGGCAAGGGCCAGAGCGGGCCGGTTCGATCCCTGCCGTCGTATTGCCCACTGAGGCTCGGTGACGCACCGGTACCGAACTCCGCCGAACTCCACCACCCGCAGGCGAACATCCATTGCGCGGCCGCACAGAAGATTCGTGGCCTTACCTCTCCTGAGCTCTGGGAGTTCGGTCCGGGAACCACCTCTTAATCAGTAGGTTGAAGGCTCGATGCCTTCACGGCTCACCACCTCATCGGAGGGCAGCGCCGTCTGTGTCACTTCTGTGCCAGAACCATCGAGCGGGAAGGGGGACCAACGCGCTCGACGCCCTCGCCGAACGCCCCGACGTCTCCATGATGGCGACGATCATGACCGATGGAGACCCGTGATCTCCCCGGGCGCACGCCTCAAATCTGGTGGGCGCGAGCCCGTGGGGGTTCGATTCCCGGCATCCTTGACCTTCCGCAGAGTTAGCGTGCACTTCCCGCCTCGATCTTCGCCGACTGATCATTCGTGCTTGGGCCGCAGCGATCGTTTTGGGCTAGTTCGGCGCCGTTCGAGGCCCGCGGCGCCGTGGTGACGAGGCGATCGAGCCACGGATCGCCGAATGCTTCACGGAGCACTGTCACCTTGCCCTGATCGCGAGCGCGGGGACATGGGACAGCCCGCCAGACCGTGTCAGTTCAGGGGCATACCCCAACTACGGTTGACCTGTTGGCGCGCGTCCGGCAGTATGGCCGCGTACCAGGATTCGAGCCTCCTACGTCTCAACCCGAACCCTCGAGAGAACGGAGTATCCCATGCGCTTTGTCATGAAAGTCAGCATTCCGGTCGAGAAGTTCAACGCGGCGGTCCGCGACGGGAGCGCGGGCAAGAAGCTCCAGCAGATCCTAGACGACACGAAGCCTGAGGCGGTGTACTTCTGGGAGGAAGACGGCAAGCGCGGAGGCATCATGGTCGTCAACCTCGAGAAGGCGTCCCAGATCCCGGCGTTCGCCGAGCCGTGGTTCCTGTCCTTCGATGCCAGCGTGGCGTTTCACCCCTGCATGACGCCGCAGGATCTCGCTGCGGCGGGTCTGGACGCGCTTGGAAAGAAGTACGCTCGTTAGAACGGCCGCCACCGAGATCGACATTCCCGCTTGACGTGTGTCGCGGCGCGCGTGGCCGGAGGCGTGGAGTCGGGCCGGTGGGGCCGATTCCACGCAGTCCGAACCGGCGCATCGTTACCCACGAGTACCGAGGCCGCGGCTGGGCAAGTACGCCACACGGTCGCCTCTGAAGCGGGGGCCTCGCGGGCGTATTCGCGCGCGGTACCTCGACACGTTGGTTCAGGCGGCGATCTGGAAACAAGATTCCAGCCTGGGGCGCGAGGCGTGACGACCGACCGGAGGCTTGAAGTCTGACGGGGAGTCGCGTCGGTCTCACTCAGCGCGGCGTACTCTCGGGCTCGTTGCGGGGCTCATTCCACCGCTCAGGCGCCTACGCAGACGCACTCGCATTCCCTGGCGCGGTTCGAATCTCCCCGCTTCCCATGCGGCTTGCGTGAGACCAGCTGGGACAGCGCGAGACCGCGATTCAGGGCGCGAACACTGTGAGGATCTGGTGGGCGCAAGCCCGTAGGGGTTCGATTTCCGTTCTCGGCACCAGCACTCTGCGATCATCCTGCCACCGCACGATTTCCGCTGGTGTCACTCCCGGTGTCAGTCCGCACCGTTACGAGCTTCTCCACCGCAGCTGCGAGGGCGTAGGTGACGTGTATCGGCCGATTCTCGTACTCCGGCTGCGTTTGCCGGGCATACTCGGGACCGCTTTCGCTTTCCGGCGAGGCGCGAAGGCTTACGCGGCAAGAGGGGTGTAGCCAGGGCAGGAAGACCCTCGTGGTAGTTATCGGAGTCTGGGGCGCGGAGTTGACCGACACCGGGGCTGGTCAGCCAGAGGGTGAGACGTCGGAAGATACCGCAAGGTGAACTCACTCGGAGATGAGAACGCTGACCGTCTTCTGTCCGCTCGGCCTGAGCAACCGCCTGCGCGTGCTGCTTTCCGGCCTCGCCCTGGCCGAGGCCAGCGGCCGAACGTTCAGAATGCTCTGGCCTATGACGGCGGCCTGTGCGGCCCCATTTGAGACATTGTTCACCAACCATTGGCCAGTGGCTACCGTGAGCTCGGAGGCCGTGGCAGGACTGCCTTACATCCCCGGCTGGTTCGGTCGCTTGCCGGATCTGCTGATCGCCCCTGAAGTCGATCTGGTCGTCGGCCACCCCGGTTGGCTGATCCGGCCAGGCCAGTTCGCCGGCCATGAAGCGCTGGCATCGCGCTGCCAGTCACTGTTCGGCCAGATGCAGCCCGTGGCTACCATCCAGGAGGCGGTTGCCGCCTTCAAACAGACCCAGTTCCGACCGACGATGATTGGCGTGCATCTGCGTCGAGGTGACCACCTGCGCGAGCGCCCCGACGCGGCGGCCAATACCGCTCAGGCCATTCACGCCATCAACGCCTTCTTGGCCAAGTTTCCCGACGCAGGCATCCTGCTCTGCACCGACGATGGCGCCGTGGATCAGGAGACCGGGCGAATACAAACCGAGGACGTGCGAGCACGCTTGCGCCACCCGGTATGGAGCCCGCGTCGTGTGGACCACCCTCGCAGCCTGGATCGGCGCACACCTGAGGCAATCCAAGACGCATTGCTAGATCTTTGGCTGCTGCGAAGCACGGATTGCGTCGTGGGCACTACCGGTAGCTCATTCTCCGAACTGGCGCGCTACGGTCGGAATATCCCCCCGCGCTCGTATGGGGAGCTACAGCGAGGTACCGACCCATAGAGCGTCTAGCCCCGCATATCCGGTCTGTACACCGGCCTGAGGATTCTCGGGAGTTGGCATTTCGGCCGGAACGTACCTTTCCCGACGCTACTGGAATATTACCGCCATGCGCCATATCGGTGGATGAGCCGGGCCGTTTACCGAGTATCACCTGCCTTGCATCGACAACTGCGCAGCCGCCTTCGGGGGCGTCACCGTTGACAGCCGCTTCAGCCAGTGGCACCTAGAGCGTGCGGGCCGCGCATCCCTCGCGAGTCAGCCGCTGATAGGGATGCGGGACCGGCGCCCGGGCCTCTATTTCGGGGGCGCTCCCACCGCGATATCGAACGTCGCGTCGAGGCCGACCGTGCGCCCGCCCCCCACATCGATCGACGGCTTCTTCGTCTTGATCGAGCCGACGAGGCGCGGCGACGTCGACTTGAGATCGAGGACGTACTCATCGCTCCCGATGCTGAACGTGTTGTTCCGGCCACCGACGAGGAATTCCTCGGTCATCACGGTGCCCTTGGGGCCGATCGTGAACATGAACCCCGAGAGCGTCTTGCCGGCATGCTGGCTCTTCCACGCCCCCTCGAAGATGCCCGCCACGTAGCTCTCGCCGGCACCAATGCGGGTGTCGGTCGCGAACTCCTTCGCGTTGACCGGCTTGTCCGACAGCAGGACGGAGATCAGCTGTCCGTTGGGCGCCTTGTAGCCGACCGCCATCCCGCTGGCGATCGTCACCTTGGTCTTGCCCACGGTTACGGTCCCTTGGGCCTTCGAGGCCTGGCCCAGCGCCGTCGTGGTCAAACCGAACGGCGATGACGACCATCGCGAGTGTCCACACCGAAGCGCCCCGGCGCACCATGAGCATCCTCTTTCTCTCTCTGGTTTCAGTCCTTGGTCCTCGTCGCCCATACGACGAGCGCGAGCCCCGCCCGAGCGTCCAGAGTCCTGGACGTCAGGACCGCACCTTAGCATGCCTGTTCGATTCGGCCGCAGGCTTGCGTGGGTGGGACCGTCCTGTGAGCCAACGAAGCGTCACGGCGGCACCTCACGGTCGTCTTGTCGCTTCTCCGTCGCACGGTCTGGCGCCTTCCAGTCCCGAAGACGAGAGCCTCCGATTGCTTCCCTGCCAAAACCGCAGTCTTCGCCGCGTCCACCCGCCGGCAGCTCGCTCACCAAGGATCGGGGTGCCGACGCTCGAACCCCTTCGGCGCGCCGGGGCCGATCAGGGCCACCTCGACCAGCCGCCCGCCGCGTCCGTCGATTTCACCCGTCGCCGTTCGACTACCATGCAAAACGAGCATGCGAGGGGGACCCGATGCGCTACCTGCTCTTCGTGTGTGTCGATCCGTCGGCCGAGCCGTTCGATCCCGCCCAGGACACCATCGGGGAATGGGTCGCCCAGAACGACGCGACCGGCGCCCGGGTCCTCGGGCATCGGCTGGCCGATCGCGCCCAGGCCCGGACCGTGCGGGTCCGGCAGGGCCAGCTCCTCGTCACGGATGGCCCCTTCGCCGAAACGAAGGAATGGATCGCGGGCTTCGATCTCCTCGACTGCGCGAGTCTCGAGGAGGCCGCGCAGATCGCGGCGCGGCATCCGATGGCCCGGTTCGGCCGGATCGAGGTGCGCCCTCTCGGAGCCGAGGAGGAGTAGGCTCGGAGGGCCGCGCCCGTTCAGCGGCGGCGCCGTAGCCGCCCAGACCCGACACAGAAGGGGAGGACATGAAACTGGACGCCCTGGAGATCCCGGCCACCCAGGCCTGCCGGGCCGCGCTGGAGGTGGCTACCGCGTACTGCTCGCCCGCGCTGCTGAACCACTCGGTGCGGGCATATCTCTGGGCCGCCGGGTACGCGGGGACGCGCGGCATCGCCTTCGACGCCGAGCTGCTCTACGTCTCGGCCATGCTCCACGACCTCGCCCTGGTGAAGGAGTTCGACAACCACAGCGTGGCGTTCGAGGAAGCGGGCGGGCACGTCGCGTGGGTCTTCGGCGCGGGCGCCGGCTGGCCGGTCGCGCGGCGCCAGCGGGCGGCCGAGGTCATCGTGCGGCACATGTGGGACGCGGTCGACGTCGCGGAGGATCCCGAGGGGCATCTCCTGGAGCTCTCCACGGGGATGGACATCTCGGGACGGCGGACCGAGGACATCCCGGCGGACCTCCGCCGGGACGTGCTCGCGCGCTACCCGCGGCTCGGCTCGCCGAGGAGTTCGTCGCGTGCTTCCGGGACCAGGCGGCGCGGAAAGCCCACAGCCTGGCGGCGAAGTTCGTCGCCGGCGGCTTCGCGGCGCGGGTCGCGGCCAACCCGCTCGACCGCTGACGCGGCGCGGCGCGGCGGGGCGGTCACTCGCGCGAGCGCGACCCGGGGGCACGCCGGCCGGAGCGGAGGGCGCCCCGGGCAGAATGACAACCTCGTCCTCGTCGAGGACCAAGGGCGCCCTCGACGAAGTAGCGCCGACCCCGCGCGGTCCACGCGGTAGCCGACCACGCCCAGCGGGTGCCATCCCACGGCGGCGGCCCACGCGAGGCTCCCTCGGTTCCACTCGGCGACGAGGCCCACCAGCCGCTGGAGCCCCTGCTCGCGCGCGCGCCCAAGCCGCGCCGCCACGAGTAGGCTCCCGGCGCCCGTGCGGCGTCGGCCCGGGATCGTCCGGCAGTCGAGGCACGATACCCGTCGGTGGGCGCGGCGCCGGAAGCGGCGGCCCAGGTAGGGAGGTACGCCGCGCCCGTCGTGTCCCAGCGGTACGCCGCGACCTCGGCCCCGATCCAGCAGACGAGGCACTCCTCCTGCGCGCGCCAGCGCCGGCGGACGTCGCGCGCGGACACGCCGCGGCACCCGTGTACGAACGCCCGGAGGTCCTCCTCCCGAAGCACCGCGCAGCGCGCCCCGGCTGACTCGCCACGTCGAAGGCCGCGTCGAGCGGGCTCGCCAGGACGTGGAATCGCCGCGCGTGGACACCAGCGGAGCGCCGTCCCGAGGCCCGGGCGGAGGCCCAGGTCCCGGATGATGTCCCGCGCTTGCGTCAGGCGTGCCCGGAACACGGAGCCTCTCTGTCAGCGACCGTGTGGGGCACGCCTCTCGCTCGGCGGATACGTGGCGCACTCGGGCATCAACCGGAACCCCCGTGTCGGGACGCGCGTCAGCGGAGGTCGGCCTCACCGCGGACCGTCCAGGCGCACGCGCGGCAGAGAAGGGCCGTCGTCACTCCCCGGCCACGCTCGACAGCGGAAGGGCGAGCGCGCTGCGCGGGCCACAGATCTCGATCGACGCTCATCGCGTCGTTCCCCTCCTGCGCCCGCGGCGCCGCGGCCGACACTAGTGGATCCGTCGTTCCCGTCCCTGCCACAGCGCTTCGCGCAACACGCGTTTCAGGACTTTTGTTGGTCGAGCCCTGGGCAGGGCGTCGAGAAAGAGCACCTTTCGCGGCTTCTTGCAGCCGGCGATGCGCCCCTCGATCCAGGCGATCAGCGCTTCGGCATCGGCCTGATCCGGCACGCGGGGCACCACGCAGGCCATCACCGATCCGCCCACCGATCGTCGGGATAGCCCACCACCGCCACCTCTCGGACGTTGGGATGGGCGGCGAGCACCCGCTCGACCTCCGAGGGATAGATGTTGAGCCCGCCCGAAATGATGAGCTCGTGCTTGCGGTCCTTGAAGCGGACGAACCCGGCCGCATCCATCACCGCCACGTCCCCGGTGCGATACCAACCCTCGGAATCGAAGGCCGCCGCAGTCGCCTCGGCATCCTGCCAATAGCCGCGCATGACATAGCTCCCGCGCACCAGGAGCTCACCCTCGGCGTCGATGGCCAGCGGCCGGTCATCCCCGTCGACAATCCGGACCTCGCTCGCCAGGCTGGGCCGTCCGGCGGTCTCGGCCAGGGGCCGACGGATCGGCGGCGCCCACGTAGTCGTCGGGGCGCAGCACGGTCACCGGATGCGGCGCCCTCGCTGGTGCCGGTAGATCTGCGTGAGAATCGGGCCGAAGCCGTCGAGCGCACGGGCGAAGACGGCGTTGGTGATCGGCGCGCCGCCGAAGGTGATCTGGCGCATCCGGCGCACCGCCGCGACCACCGCGCTGCCGCCTTCCAGCAGCATCTGCAGCATGGTCGGCACCCATGAAGCTGTGCGTGCCGCCCCGCTGCGCAATGGCGTCGGCGAACAGGTCCGGCTCGAAGCGCGGCAGGATGATGTTGCGCGCCCCCAGGGCGAGAAACGTAAGAACCTTGGAGCCGCTGCCGTGGGTCAGGGGCGCCCCGTGCACCATCGCGGCGGTCCCGTCTGGCGACGATTTCGCTGGCCAGCATGTTGTTCAGGGCCGCAACCCGGCCGCCGTGGGTGTGGGTAGCGCCCTTAGGGCGGCCCGTCGTGCCGCTCGTATAGAGGATGTAGGCCGGGTGATCGGGCGGGACAGGGGAGCGGGAGAACGCCGCGAATGGGCCTGGCTCAGCGTCGATTCGTGGTGCCGCCGGCGGTCTTGCGAGACAGCCGGGCCATCGACCAGGAGAATCGCGGTCAGTCCATCCAGCGCGCCGGGATCGAGGGAGCCAGCAGGGTCGGCGAGGTGGATGAGCCCGGAGGCGCGGGAATCGGGCGACGATGAACTGGCATTCGTCGGCTGAGAGCCGGGAGCTGATTCCCACCCGGGTGATGCCGGCGCGCATGCAGGCGGCGTCGATCTCGACGAAATGGAAATCGTTGGGCAGCAGGATGGCGACCGGACGGTCCGGGCCGGCGCCCAGGGCGAGCAGCGCGTTGGCGAGGCGGCCGCTGCGCTCCTCGAGCTGGCGGTAGGTGAGGTCCGCGTGCCATCGTCGACCGCCACCTTCCGGCCATAGGCGGCCGAGGCAGCGCTCGATCAGGGTTTGGGCGGTAAGCGTGACGGGATCTCCCGCGCTAGGTCGTCACAATCAGGCCTGGCGCGCGCCCAGGCCCGAACGCGATCCGCGTGACGGCCCAGCGTCGTGTCGCGTCACAACGCTCGCATCGCCGCGTCCGCCGCGTCCCAGCGTCCGGATCCACGTCCTCGTCGGAATGGGCGAGCGACAGGAACATCTTGAGGCCCGGCGGCGACCAGATGCCGCGCTGCATGAGCTCGATCTTGAACTTCCGGCCGCGGGGCCGCATCCGCGGGCCACATCATCGGGTACGCGTCCACGTCCTGGTCCGTGAACCACAGGTCGACCATCGGACCCTCATTCACGACGAACGTCGCGATCCCGAGACGGCCGCTGATCGCCCGGAGCCCGTCGGCCAGCCGCCGCCCCAGGAAGTGGAGCCGCTCGAACGTCCCGGGCTGCCGCAGCACCGCGAGGGTGGCCAGAGCCGCGGCGCAGGAGACGGGATTCCCGCTGAAAGTCCCCGTGTACATCGCGAACCGCCCCCGCGCCACCGCCGCGGGCGTGACGCTCTCGAAGAGCTCCGCTGCGCCCGACGATCGCACCGATCGGGAAGCCGCCGCCCAGCGACTTTCCAAGCGCGGCCAGGTCCGGCACGACGCCGTAGTACTCCTGGGCCCCGCCCAGCGCCAGCCGGAACCCGGACACCACCTCGTCGAAGATCAGGGAATGTCGCACTCCGACGTGACCGCGCGCACCCCGGCCAGGAAGCCCGGCTTCGGCCGCACGTTACCCAGGAGCGGCTCGACGATGACCGCCCCCAGCTCCGCCCGGTGCGCGCGGATGATCGCGCTGGCGGCGGCCAGATCGTTGTAGGGCGCCACGAGCACGTAGTCGCCCAGGCCCCGAGGCACGCCGAGGGAGTCGGGCTCTGCCGTCGGATACGGGAGCGGCGTCCGGTGCAGCGAGCCCCAGACGGCCCAGTCGTGCGTCCCGTGATAGGCGCCCTCGAACTTCAGGATCCGGTCCCGGCCGGTGTGGGCGCGGGCGAACTTCACCGCCGCCGCCGTCGCCTCGGAGCCCGAGTTCGCGAACTTCACCCGCTCCGCGCAGGGCACCGCCTCGACCAGCTGCTCGGCCAGCAGCACGGCCGGGGGCGTCAGCTCGTAGAACTGGGTCCCGAGATCCTGCTGGGCGCGGACCGCCTCCAGGACGTCCGGATGCGCGTGGCCGAGTACCAGCGAGGCGCTGCCCAGGTAGTAGTCAACGTACTCCCGGCCGTCGGTGTCCCAGACGTGGCTCCCCTGTCCCCGGACCAGCACCGTGCGCACCTCGGCCGGGAGGGCCGTCAGGTGGTGCAGGACGCCGCCCGCCAGGTACCGCTCGGCCTTCGCCAGAAGCGCGCCGGTGTCCCACGCCCGAGCCTCCATCGCGTGCCTCCTAGCCAAACGCCAGCAGTCGTTTGGGGCTCTCGACGAGGATGGCCTGGATGCCGTTCCTCCTTGAAGCCCCGGCGCCGCATCCGCGGGACGATGTTCTCCACGATGTGGGCGTAGCCGTAGCCCCCGTAGCGGACGAGACTGTGCTTGAGCGCGATGTCGTGCGCGATGGTGACCTGGTCCCCGTGTCCCTCGGCGATGAGCCAGGCGATCCAGTCCAGGCGCTGGGCGTCGCTCGGCATGTCGAAGTCGGGATTCGGGCGGTAGTAGGAGAACTCGTTCCCGAAGAGGTCGTACTCGAGCATGCAGCCGGTCTCGGCCAGGCGCTTGACCGTGGCCCGCTGGGCGACCGTCCGGTCAGGTGGCACATCACGGTGCGGGCCAGGTCCGTGTTCACCTCGCGGAGGACCGCAATGAGCTCCTCGGGGGCCCGCTCGTTGCGGCCCGGGTGTACCAGCAAGGCGGCGCCGGTCGAGTCGCTGGGCCCGCCCGGACGCGCGCAGGACCTTGCGCTCGGTCGGCGACAGGGGCCAGGAGCACCCCACCTCGCCGATGATGCCGGCGCGAATCGCGGTCCCGTCGGCACCCTCGAGGAGATCCCGGCGGATCTCCTCGACGATGGCGTCCTCCGACTTCGCCTCGAGCTCCGGCGAGCGGTCCGGCGTCACGTAGTACGAGCATCCCATGACGACGTGGAGGCCAGTCGCACGCGCGATGGCCGCCAGGCCTTTGGGGTCGCGGCCGATCCCGATACAGGTGGCGTCGACGATCGTCGTGCCGCCGGCCTGCTTGTACAGCATCGCCTCCTCGATGGCCACACGGATGTCGCCGAGGCGGGAATTGTCGACGTTGGTGAGGCCCCGTACCGGATCCGTCCGAGGAGATCGACCGTCAGGGGGCGTGGAAGGCGGCGCGGCGGCTGGCCTCGCGCGGCTCCACCAGCATCGCCGTGGTGTCGATGAGCAGGTGCTCGTGCATCATCGTGATGCCGAGCTGATCCACGCTCACGGGCCCGAGCACGGTCTGGGCGGTGCGCCGGCCCCCGCCGCCGCCGGCCGCGCGCCGTGGCTCCGCCCGCGCCTCCCGCGCCCTGCTCACGCCGCCCCGGTCACGCCGTCGCATCCCGCCTCCTCCCGGGCGGACCGTCGCCGCCCATCGGCCCCATGCCATGTTCGAGTCGGATCGCCCTACGCGCTGGCGGCGGCGCCGGGAACACCGGCGCCCGGGCCGCGACTCGCAAGGAGCCAGACCGTGTGCACCTGGCCGTCGATGACCTGCGTCACCACGGGGATCGCGTGCACGTTCTGACCGTCCGCCCCGAAGCGGATCGGGTGCGGGCGAAGGTTGTGCGGATCGCCGAACGGGATCTCCACCTCCGTGAAGGCCTGCCGGATCCGCTCCCGGTCCGCGCTGCCCGCGCGCTCCAGGACGTCCCGGACGACCCAGGCCGCCGTGTCAGTTCAGCGCGCCGTTCCCGTCCATCGGGAATCCGCCGCGCTCCCGCAAAGCGGTCGCACACGCCGCGCACGTCGACACCGGGCAGCCGCACGTCGTCTCCACCAGCCCAGGGTCCAGAGGCTGTTCTCCCCGGTCTCACGCAGGCCGCCCACGAAGTCCTCGCCGCGCGGCCCGAACAGGGTGATGTGGCCGACGAGCGCCTTGACCTCGCACCGCTGCCGCGTGAGCGCCTGGCGGATCACCACCGCATCCTTGACGCAGGACGCCTGCAGCACGACGTCGGGTCGCGCCGCGCCCAGCCGCGCCACGGCCGCGTCGAGGTCCGTGGGCGGCTTGGGGTAGTCGACGAACGCGACCACCTGGAGGGCCCGCGCCTCCGCCTCGCTCCGGAGCGCGGCGGCCCGCGTCCGGCCGAACCACGAGTCCTCGAACAGGATGCCGGCCGTCGCGAGCCGCTGGCCGGTGCGCGCCATCACGATCCTTGAGCGAAACTCGCCCGTTGCCCATGCGTAGGCGCGGTTCGGACGCCACGAGCCTGAACACGTAGCGGAGGCCCTGCCCGTGATCTCGTCGCCCAGCGACTCCGCGTTGAGGAACGGGGTCCGCCGCCGGTCCGCTGCCAGGCTCGCCGACATCGTCACCGCACTGTGCCAGGCGCCAAGGATCACCACAGCCCCCCGCTCGACCAGGGCCTCGGTCTCGGCGGCGCCCCGCTCCGGCGACGACGCATGGTCCCCGAACTCGAGACGGAGGCGGGCGCCGCCCAGGCTCCGGATCCCCGGCGGCGTTGACCTCGTCCACCCCGAACCGGAGGCCCTCGACCGCGTTGCGCCCCAGCGCCACGTCGGGCCCGGAGAGCGGGTACACCGCCCCAATCACCACCTCCCCAGTGCGGTCACCATCAGGCGTCCCGGGGCCCGCGGCCGCCGGGCCGCTCCCACCGGGCGGCGCGCCCCTCATCGGTCGAGCCACACGTTGAAGAAGCGGGGCCGCACGGTCCGGTCGTTGAAGCCACGGACGCTCTTGCGGATGCCGCGAAGCCCGAAGAGGTCCCCGTACCGGATGACGGGCACCTTCTCGTAGAACTGCTTGGTCTGCTGGACCCAGAGCGCACCGCGCCTTCGGATCCGTTTCTGGGCCAGCTGCGTCTGCACGCGCTGGATGTCCTCGTCACGGGTCCAGCCCGGCCACGCGCAGCTCAGGAACAGTGCGAGCGTCGGCTCGTAGAAGGGCCCGATGGAGCTGGTGAAGGCATCGTACTCCTTGGGGTTGGATCGCCGCTTCACCACGGTGGCCCAGTCCAGCACCTGCAGGTCGATCGTGAAGCCCGCGTCCTCGAGCTGCTGCTTGGAGACGAGCGCGAAGTCGTACATGTACTTGTACTCCTGCGTCGTCATGAAGCGGATCGGCTCGCCCTTGTAGCCCGCCTCCTGGAGCAGCCGCTTCGCCTTGGCCTGGTTGTGCTCGTTCCAGGAGGCCGGGGATCTTCGTGTGCCACTCCTGGATCTCCTGCGGGACGAGGCTGCTGTCGAGGCGGTAGAACTCGGCGCGTCCGCCGGCCACGCTCTTCATGATCGGCTCGATGTCGAGCGCGGCCTGCCACGCCTGGCGCAGCTTCTGGTTCGTCATCAAGCCTTCCTTCTTGTTGAACACGACCATCGGCCAGCACGTACGGCTTGACGATCAGCGGCTGCACCGTCGCGCTGCTCTTCATCCGATCGAAGGAGTCCGCCGCCAGGTCGTCGACGAAGTCGAGCTCCCCGACTCGAGTGCGGCCAGTCGGGTCGACGCGTCGGGTGTCGGGATCCAGCGGATCTCGTCCACGTACCCGACGCGGGCGCCGCCGTAGCCGGTGGCCTGCTCGCGGCGCGGCTTGTGCTCGGCGAACCGTGTCATGCGGATATGCTGGTCCGGCTTCCACTCCGCGAACTTGAAGGGGCCGGTCCCAATGAACTCCGTGATCTTCACGCTCGGCGGGAACTTGTCCGCGATTTCCTTGGGATAGATGGCCGCGAAATTGTTCGGCACGGCCAGCGCCATGAGGACGATGGGCGACGGCCGCTTCATCTTCAGCTCGACCGTGTACCGATCGGCCGCGCGGACCTCCGCGACCTGCGCGAACGGGGCCTTTCCGTAGACCGACTGCTGGCCCCAGCGCCCGAGCGACGCCACCACGTCCTCCGACGTCAACGCCTTGCCGTTGTGAAAGGTCACACCCTGGCGGAGCTTGATCGTGTGGTCAGACCGTCCCGGCTCACCACGGGCAGGCCCTCGGCGAGGAGCGGGACGGGCCGGTTGGCGTCGTCCAGGGCGTAGAGACCCTCGAACATGTGATCGGCCAGGACCTCGGTCAGATCCGCGGTCGTCCAGTGCGCGCGTCGAGCGTCGGGGGCTCCCCTGTGAGGCCGATGCGCAGGACGCCGCCGCTTTTCTGCGCCTCGCTTCCCGAGATGACGGCCAGGGCGCCGACGAACGCGAGCATGACAACCCCGGTGTGGAACAGAAACCTGCGCATGATGATGTACCCCTCCTCGGCCTTCCGGTGGTGGTGGCGCGGTCGTTTCAGGAGACGGGCTGCCTCGGGCGGCCCGGCGCGGACGGTCCCATGGCCTCAGTCGAGCGCCGGCCGGCGCGACGCCCAGGGCTGCAGCGCCTCGAAGGCGGCGGCCGCCCGCAGGACGAGCCCGTCCGCGCCGCCACCGCCCAACGATCTGGAGGCCGACCGGCAAACCATCCGCCGTGAAGCCGCAGGGGACGCTGGCCGCCGGCTGGCCGGTCAGGGTTGAAGGGAAACGTGAAGCCGAGCCGGTCGAAAAGGCTCGGGGTGGCCTGCCGCCGATCGATGTCGGGCCCTGGTGGGGACCCGGGCCCGGCTCGGCTGCCCAGGCCGGCACCGGCTGCTGCGGCGTCAACAGGAGGTCGCAGCCCTCGAAGAACCGGCGCGCTCGATCATGGAAGGTGCTGCGCTGCGCGAGCCTGCGCGTGCTCGACCTGAGACTCGCCGCCCGTCCTCAGATCATCCGCATCAGGCTCGGCTCGATCACTCGGGGCGCAGGGTCGCCCGGTCCCCGTGCCGGCTCGCGTTAGGCCACGTCACAGATGACCTTGTGGAAGGCGCCGGGGTCGGCCAGTCAGATCGCGTGTCTCCACCTTCGCCCCGAGCTCGGCGAAGCGGAGCGCGGAAGCCTCGGCGATGCGCCGAACCTCGGGATCCACTGGCGCGTACCCGAGGTCCGCGCTCACACGACGATCCGGTTCCGGAGGTCGCCGTCGCAGGCCGCCAGGTAGTCCTCGGGTGGGGCATCGATGCTGAGCGGGTCGCGCGGGTCGGGGCCCGCCATCACCTGGAGCAGAGCGCGCGGGCGTCCCGCACGGTGCGCGCGAGCGGACCGGTGGTGCGACCGCGCCGACCAGTAGTCGGCGGACGGGTACCCGGGCACGCGACCGAAGGGCGGCTTGAGCCCGAACACGCCGCAGAGCGCGGCGGGGGATGCGGACCGAGCCGCCGCCGTCGGATCCGCGGCCGGGAGACGAGCCCCCGCGGCCACGGCGCTGCCGGCGCCGCCCGACGACCGCCCGAGGTCGGTCGAGATTCAGGGATTCCGGCACGGCGGCCCCGGGAGGTTGTCGCACGAGTCCTTGTGGCCGGAGATGCGGCGTGTTGGTCTTGCCGAGGAGCACGGCGCCGGTCAGGCGAGCCGCTCGGCGACGACGCCGTCCTCGGCTGGCAGTGGTCGGCGAACCACCGGAGCCGAAGGTCGTCCGATGCCGGCGGTGGGCTCGAGATCCTTGAGCGAGTACGGGATGCCGTCGAGCGGCCCGAGCGAGAGCGCCCGCCGCGCGCGCTCTTCCGCCGCGCGCGCCTTGCCTCCAGGCGAGGTCGGCGTGACCGTGAAACGCGTTCAGCCGTGCGGTTCAGCCGATCCAGGCGGGCAGGACCGCGCTTGGCAGCGCGACCGGCGAGAGTTGCCCGGCTCGGATGAGGACGCCAAGCTCGCGGGCGGACGTGAAGCAGAAGCTCGCTGTCGCTCCTCTCCATCGCCGGTCCGCCGTCCATCGCCTGCCTGCGGTGGCTGGGCCCGTCGGGGACCGGCGCCGGCGGGTAAACCAGGACGTACTGGCCGACGAACTGGAACTTCACACTGGTCGACGCGGTAGTAGGAGTCGACGCACTCGATCGCCGCGCCGTCCTGCAGATGCGCCGTGCCGAGGTCTGGACGACCAGCACGCCCGGTTTGATCCCAGCGCCCCGGCCACCTCCGGCAGACGAGGGCACGATCTCCGCTTCCCACGACACGGTGCAGGCGAGCATGCCGGCCTGCTCCCGGAGAATCGAGCACCGGGCGGCGCTCGACCAGCACGGGATCGATGGGTCCGACGGTCGACGCGAAGGGACCGGCGGTCGCAGCAGCAGAGGACGTACGGTCATCGCCGAGGCGCAGGGAGGGACAGCACGTCCACCAGCCCATCCGATGGCAGCTGCAACCGGTGACGGAGGCTCCGGGAGACGGGATCGTCTCCCGCTTGTACTCCAGGACACGCGTCTCCAGCCGGACCCCTGCCGCTCCGATGTCCTCCTCGAAGGTCGCGATGGGGCTCCAGTGGCGAACGATCTTCGCGGGGCTCACGATCGTGCCCCGGCCGCGCTGTCGCGAGACGAGGCCCGCCCCTGGAGGAGCTGTAGGGCTTGGCGAATCGTCAGCCGGCTCACCCCGAACTGCCTGGCCAGCTGATGCTCCGTCGGAAGGAGGGTATTCGGCGGCAATCCCTCGACCTGCAGACGAAGGGCGTCGGCGATCCGAGGGTACTGGAAGGAAACCGCCATCGGATCGATCCTCCGATCCGTCTCGCATAGTTGTCAAGGATCAACTTTGATGGCAGACACGTCTCATCTCGAGACTAGCTACCCGACTCTCTAGCGAGGTCCCCTTGGGACGGCAGCCGGGTCCTTTGCCTCAGGGCTGCCCTGGTCTCGAGCTCCTCGGCAGGCTCGCGGGGCGGGCGGTCAGGTGCGCCCGGATCACCGATCCGGCCTGTTCATCGACAGCGAGCGCTTTCGCCCCACGCTCGGCGGCTCCCGGCGCCATGGGGCCGTCAACCGAGCCCCACGGGTCGCCCGCGCGTCAGCGGGAGGTCGGCGAGGAATTCCGAGCAGCAGACGATTCACCTCGTCGGGCCGCTCCTGCTGGGTCCAGTGCGAGCAGCGCCGGATCAGCTCGTGCGGAGCCCGGGATCCACGTGGGCATCGGCTCGGCCAGCGCCGGGCGCGAGGATGGGGTCGTTCTCGGCGGTGATCATGAGCGCCGGGAGCCGGATCGTCGGGTCCGGCATCCGGCGCGCGTCACTCCCAGTTCAGATCGAGCGCGCGGTACCAGTTGAACGAGCCGCGCGTGCCCGTGCGCTGGAACGCGCTGCACGTAGACATCGAGCTCCTCGTCGGTCAGGAAGCAGCCAGCCCGGGACACGCTGGCCGAGCAGGCTGCCCGCGCCGCCGCCGCCGAGCGTCGCCATGGTCCAGAGGTCGGCGCGCGTGGTCAGCGCCCTTGAAGATCTTCGCGAGGTTGCCCCGGAGATCGGCCTCGAGCTCGGCCTCCGAGCGCCCGGGCGTCTGGTGCCAGCAGCATGTAATAGCCGTCCTCGCCGAACCGCTCGCGGCAGGGCCCGGGTGGGCGGCACCAGGCCCCGGCGGCGCGTAGGGAGTGTTGAGGCCGACCAGCTTCGCGCAGCGTTCCGGGATATCGGAGCCTGAACTGCCAGAGGTGGTAGCCACCCCAGTCGTGCCCGACGATGACGGCCTGCTCGAGCTCGAGCGCGTCGAGGCTCCCGGCGATGTCCGCGCAGATGACGGTCGGTGCGGTACTGGGCCGGATCGGCCGGCGCGTCGGTGTCCCCGTAGCCGCGCATGTCCGGCGCGATCGCGCGGAACCCGGCGGCGGCGAGGCGGCAAGCTGGTGGCGCCAGGAGTACCAGAGCTCCGGCCAGCCGTGGCACAGCACCACGGGGAAGCCCGCGCCGGCCTCCGCGACGTGCACGCGGATGCCGTTCGCCTGGATCGACCGGTGGCGGATGGCGTGCGGTCATGCAGGGCCGCCGGTCAGCTGTCCCCGGTCCGGAGCTCGAGAACCCGGCCGGGCCGCCCGGGCCGGGCGGGCCCTGGCGCGGCAGCCACAGGACGGCCGCGAAGAACGCGGCGAAGACCACGTCCACCACGCCCGAGGCGAGGGCGCGGCTCCGCCGATGCCGTTCACGACGAGCCCCACGCACGCGGCGGCAGTAGGCGACCTTGCCCAGGCCGCCCGCGGGGAGGATGGGCGTCCGGCCGCTCCGGTGCCGCGCCGCCAGGATGTAGCCCACGCCCCACGCGAGCACGTTGATCCAGGTGGCGCGGTAAGAAGAAGCGCCTGGAGCGGGTCGGCGAGAGACAGCGCCGTGCCGTAGAGCTGCGCGAAGTGCCGGGCGGGGTCGGCGAGGGCGGTGGTCGCCGCCGACCGAGGTTCCACGGCCCCGGCAGGTACAGGCCCCGCCGCCTCCACGCTTCGCTCATGTCGCCCCCTCGGCCAAAGGCCCGCGCGCCAGGAGGCGACGCGCGGCCGCCAGGCATCCGGCTAGCGCGCGGAGCGTAGCACGAGGGCCGCGGCTCGAGACGTCGAGGTACACGATCCGGGCGCGGACGGCGGCGCCTGCGCACCGTCAGGCGCGCCATCGCGACCGGCAGCGTGAACCGGCGGGGGCCGATGCTCCCGGGATTCAGGAAGAGCACGCCGTCCCGGTCGGTCGCCAGGGCCGGCTTGTGCGAGTGCCCCGGCGATGACGCGCGGCGAGGCCGCCGCGTCCCAGACTCGACGGCCAGCGTCTTGACGTCGTGGAGCACGTGAGGCGGACGGCCTCGACCGTCGAGCGTCGCCGTCTCGGGCAGCGCTCGCGCCCACGCGCCCCCGATCGTTGTTCCCGCGCACCGCCGGTGACCGGCGCGAGCGCCTCGAGGGCGTCGGGCACCTCCGGCGTGCCGACGTCGCCGGCGTGGACGATCCGGTCGACGCCCCGCAGGCGGCGGAGCGCCTCCGGCCGCAGGAGCCGTGCGTGTCCGACACCACGCCAGATGACGGTGCCGGCCCGCCGGGGCTTCGCGCTCGGCCGCCGCCGCGTCACGCGCCTCATCGGACGGAAGGGAGCTGCCGGCGAGCGTCCCGCGTCAGCGGTCTGCCGGGTCCAGCGTCGAGCGACGCCCCTGCTGCTCTCGAGGGTGAGCGCCGTCTCCGGCGGACGCCGCGGGGAGATCGATCCCCAAGCGACGACGGGCCAGGACCCTTCCGGAGCGGGAACTCTGGGATTGGACCGAGCACACGGGCGCCGCGCCGACCTGGCGCGGGTCTGGAAGGTCGGGCGGATCCGTGCGCCCGTCGGCCCGGCGCTGACTACCGCGTATACGTGGAGCGGGAGCTCCAGCTCCCGCACGGAGCCTGACGGCGCGCCCGGCCGGGCCGCCGATCTCGAGGGAGGGGAGTTCGTGGCACCGAGTCCGCCCAGGCCACCCGAGCTCGTTGTACGTGTTGGTCTGGTTCGTTCAGCCCCGTGACGGGGCCCGGGATGACCCCGGTGCCACGGTCAGGAGGCGGTTCGGCCTGAACTCTAGTGCCGCCTCGGAGATCACGCCAGGTCGAAGCGATCGAGGTTCATCACCTTGTTCCAGGCCGCCACGAAGTCACGGACGAACTTCTCCTGCGCGTCCGAGCTTCCATAGACCTCCGGCCAGGGCCCGGAGCTGGGAGTTCGAACCGAAGATCGAGATCGACACGCGTGCCGGTCCACTTGACCTGGCCCGTCTTGCGATCGCGCCCTTCGAACACGTCCTTGGCGTCCGATACCGCCTTCCACTCCGTGCCCATGTCGAGCAGGTTCACGAAGAAGTCGTTGGTCAGCGCCTCCGGCCGCTTGGTGAAGACGCCGTGCTTGGATCTGTCCGACGTTGGCGTTCAGGACGCGCATGCCGCCAACGAGAACCGTCATCTCGGGCGCGGTCAGCGTCAGCAGTTGCGCCTTGTCGACCAGCAGCTCCTCGGCCGGCACGGCGTACTTGCCCTTGAGGTAGTTGCGGAAGCCGTCCGCGATCGGCTCGAGCACGGCGAAGGACTCGACGTCGGTCTGCTCCTGCGAGGCGTCCATGCGTCCCGGCGTGAAGGGAACCGTCACCGTCGTGACCGGCGTTCTTCGCCGCCTGCTCGACGCCCGCGCAGCCGGCCAGAACGATCAGGTCGGCGAGCGAGACCTTCTTGCCGCCGGACTGCGCGCCGTTGAACTCGCTCTGGATGCCCTCCAGCGTCTTGAGCACCTTCGCCAGCTGGGCCGGCTGGTTGACTTCCCAGTCCTTCTGCGGCGCGAGGCGAATGCGGGCGCCGTTCGCGCCGCCGCGCTTGTCGGAGCCACGGAAGGTGGACGCCGACGCCCAGGCGGTCGACACCAGCTGCGAGACCGACAGGCCCGAAGCCAGGATCTTGGCCTTGAGCGCGGCGATGTCCTTGTCATCGATCAGCTTGTGATTGACCGCGGGGATCGGGTCCTGCCAGATGAGCTCTTCCGCAGGGACCTCCGGGCCGAGATAGCGCGCGCGCGGACCCATGTCGCGGTGCGTCAGCTTGAACCAGGCGCGGGCAAAGGCGTCCGCGAACTGGTCCGGATGCTCGATGAAGCGCCGCGAGATCTTTTCGTAGGCCGGGTCGAACCGCAGCGAGAGGTCCGTGGTCAGCATGGCCGGGTCGATGCGCTTCGACTGGATCGTGGGCATCCGGAACCGTGCCGGCGCCCGCGCCACCCTTCGGCTTCCACTGATGCGCGCCGGCCGGGCTCTTCGTCAGCTCCCATTCGTAGCCGAACAGGTGCTCGAAGAAGTCGTTGCTCCACTTCGTCGGCGTGGTGGTCCAGGTGACTTCCAGGCCGCTGGTGATCGCGTCACCGCCCTAGCCGGTGCCGAAGCTGCTCTTCCAGCCGAGGCCCTGCGCCTCGATGTCGTCGGCTTCCGGATCGGCTCCCATGTGCGACTCAGGGCCGGCGCCGTGGGTCTTGCCGAAGGTGTGGCCGCCGGCGATCAGCGCGACCGTCTCCTCGTCGTTCATCGCCATGCGGGCGAAGGTCTCGCGGATGTCCCTGGCCGCCGCGATCGGATCCGGATTGCCGTTCGGGCCCTGCGGATTGACGTAGATCAGGCCCATCTGCACGGCGCCGAGCGGGTTCTCGAGGTCCCGGTCGCCGGAGTAGCGCTTGTCGCTCCAGCCACTGGCTTCTCGGCGCCCCAGTAGACGTCGTGATCCGGCTCCCAGACGTCCTCGCGCCCGCCGCCGAAGCCGAAGGTCTTGAAGCCCATCGTCTCCAGCGCGACGTTGCCGGTGAGGATCATCAGGTCGGCCCAGGAGATCTTCCGGCCGTACTTCTGCTTGATCGGCCAGAGCAGGCGGCGCGCCTTGTCCAGGCTGACGTTGTCCGGCCAGCTGTTGAGCGGCGCGAAGCGCTGCTGGCCCCGGCCGCCGCCGCCGCGGCCGTCGCCGATGCGGTAGGTGCCGGCGCTGTGCCACGCCATGCGGATGAACAGCGGCCCGTAGTGACCGAAGTCCGCCGGCCACCAGTCCTGCGAGTCGGTCATCAGCGCCGCGAGATCCTTCTTCAGCGGCCGCCAGGTCGAGGCTCTTGAACTCCTTCGCGTAGTTGAAGTCCTCGCCCATCGGATTGGACTTGGAGGAATGCTGGTGCAGGAGGTCCAGCCGCAGCTGGTTCGGCCACCAGTCCCGGTTCGATGCGGCGCCCCCTGCCCGAGTGCATGACTGGGCACTTTGCCTTCGGTTGCCAAGTGTGTCGTCCCTCCTGGACGCGGTGGATGGAGTCGGTCTCGCGTGCTGGAACCCTGATTCCAAATCTGCCTCCAGGTGGCCCGCATGCGGCGGCTCGATGCCGGGCGCGCCCGCCGCGGCGCGGGAGCGGCGGCGGCCCCGGGCGCGGTGCCGGCGCCCGGCGGGCACGTTCCCGCACCGGCCGACGATGCGGACGTCGCGACGTCCTCGACGACGAGGCGCGGCCGCGCCCGGCGGCCACGCGGGCCGACTTCCGCCGGGCTGGTGCGTCCGCGGGCGCGTGGACATCGTGTCGTCGCAGGCCGCAGACCCGGCAGATCAGGTGCTGGTGGGGCGTCGAGGGTTCGCGTCGAAGCTGCCCCGCTCCCCGCGTGGTGCTCACCCGCCGGAGCAGGCCGTCCTGACGAGCGACTCGAGCACACGATACACCGTGGTCAGGCGAGAGCGACGGCATCGCCCCGCGGAGGCGCCGGTAGAGCGCGTCCGCTGTCGGGCGGCTCGGATCCTGGCCAGCCCGGTAAACGGGCCAGCCGCTGAGCCGCGTGACCGGACGCCCTGCTCCCGGCACCGGCGCGCGAACGCGAGACAGCGGGTGTCGCCGCCGATCGGTAGACTGATTCTCTCTGCGTAGAGAAGTTCTCATCTTTGGAGCCAGTCTCGACGAGGGGGCGGCCCGCCGTCAAGCGGCGACGAGGAGGCCGGCAACCGGGCCAGCGGGATGGGGGATTTAAGGGGCCGGCGCCTCCGCCCCGGGCGGCGTCGCGATGGCGCCGCCCGGTAAGCCTACGGGGTTAGGCCGTGGCGGGGCGGCGGCCAGCGCGGCGTCGTAGTTCCGGGTGCTCCGGTCACCTCGGGCACGTACTGGACGTAAGCCAGATGCCCGTCCGCCCACGACGAAGAGCGCGCGCGCCTCGAGCCGGAGGGGCTCGATGAGGGCCGTAGGCGCGGCCCGAAGCTTTCGCGTCCCGGTGCGCCGGACGCCGTCTGCGCACGCTGGAACGATGCGCTCGTCGCCGCAGAAACGCGCCTGGAGCGGCTCAGGCAGTCCATGCTCACAGTCAGCAGCGGCCATCGCCCGCCGGGAGCTTGGCCGCCTCGTCTGGTGGACCGCTTCTGGTCTGCGCCTCGCAGCACACCGGCGTGTCGAGCGGGGGCGAGCACGCTCGGCACGACCGTCTTCTGGCTTCCGGCAATCGCGGTGGCAGGCTCACGCCCGCCGGAGCCCGGTCCGGGCCCGCGCTGGGTGGAGCTTTGAAGTCAGGGGCGCTGATCGCGCAATTGGCGGCGCCCAGCGCGCGCGACGCACGAGTGATGCGCGGTTGCCGCATCGTCACCTGGTCCCGTCCGGCCGCGGGCACTCTCCTTCCTGGTGGAAACACCCAGCGCGGATGGGAGTCTTTGCGGACCCGACGTGGGGCCAGCGCGACGACAGCCTCGCGCGTCATCCCCACCACCCTCGCGCGCGCGGCGAGGGGGCCGGCTCACTCCTGCCGGGAGGCTGCAGAGATGGCGGTCGCGGAAGCGCGTCGAACCCCCGCCTCGAGCGCGCGCGCCCGGTCACGCCGCCACCGCGCCGGCCGCCCCCGGGGCGTCCTCCGCGGGCCCCGCGTGCCAATCCGCCAGGTACGCGTCCTCGCCCCCAGGCCCTCCTGCATCGCCACCCGGTCCGCGAGGTCCTGGAAAGCCGGGCTCGAGCGGCACGCTGACCTCGCCGCCACCGTCCCGCGCCGTCACCAGCGATCGGAATGTCGCGCCAGTAGGTGATCCGGACCGTCGCCATGGCTCCTGCTCGGGCGCCGCGTCCTGCCGCGCAGGCGGTCCCGGCGTTGACACCCGGAGACCGTCCGGCCAGAGTCGGCTTCGTCGATGATCAGCGTCGCCGCGCCACCGCATCAAGCAGTACGGCGTCGAATTCTACCAGGCCTCCTTCTCGGCCCGCGAGATCGACCAGCTCGTCAAGTTCGAGGTCCTCGGCTACGGCGGCTTCCCGAGGACCACGTCCAAGCGCCGCGTCGCCCGGACGCGCGTGAACTGGGAGATCCTCGAGAGCCGGATCGGCGAGAGCGCGGCCGCCTACCAGCGCCCGGTGATCCGCCGGAAGATCGACGAGCTGGTCGCCTACTACCGCGACTGCCGGGAGGCCGGGAAGCTCCCGCCATCCCCGGCGCCGTCATCATCACCTCCGACAAAGCGGCTTCGGCTTCACGGCCGGTGCCGCAGCCACGCCGACCTCGGGTTCCTCGAGATCCCCGAGGAGCCCGGCGTGCTCCGCGTGCTGGACGGCCAGCACCGGCTCCTCGCGCTCCACGCGCTCGCGGCCGGCGGCGAACCTCCGGGCATCGAGGTGCCCGGCGGTCCTCTTCGACACGCCTCGACGCGCGGCAGATCGTCGAGCTCTTCGTCACGATCAACGCCAAGCACACGCGGCTGAACCCGTCGCACCTCGTGAGCCTGGCCGGGCGGAAGCTCTACCCCGACCGAGACCAGGCCCTCGCCCACGACGTCATCCGCTCGCTCAACGAGGACGAGACCTCGCCGCTCGCGGGGCGAGATCAAGATGCTCGGGCATCGGACGCGGGCGCGTGGCCCAGGCTCCGGCTGGCCGAGGAGATCGTGGACTGGCTCGAGACGCGTCGAGAAGATGGGCGGGCGGCGCGCGCTGAACGAGCTGCGCGAGCGCGGGGCCGGCGCTTCTTCCTGAACTACGTGAAGGCGCTCGCGCAGACGCTTCCCGCACGCGCCTGGGCCGGGCGCAAGTACTCGATCAAGACCGGCACCGCGCCTCGCGCACTTCATCCGTCGTCGTCCCGGACGTGATGGCGCGGGCCCGCGAGCTCCGGGGCGATCCGTACGAGCTCCGCGCGCGATCCGCGAGGCCGCTCCGGGCCGTGAGCCGAGCGGCTCGGCGACCGGCGCTTCCTGACCGAAGGGGAGTGGCGGCAGAAGCCGCCGGCGGGCACCCGCGGGGATCGGTCGCAGACGCTCGCCCGCGAGCTCCGCGACGCCCTCCGCGCCTAGCACCGGCCGGCTCCGCGCCGCGGCGGCGCCACCGCACCGTTCGGCTCCGCCGCCGCCCGTCCGCCCGCTGCTCCCGCTCCGCCAGCCAGGAAGTTCGCCGCCACGATCTCGAGCTCGCGCGCGCCCGCCGGGCGCCTGCACCTTCACCTCGTCGCCGACCTCCTTGCCGATCAGCGTCCGGGCAATGGGCGGAGGATCGAGATGCGCCCGATCGCGGGGTCGGCCTCGTCCGGAGCCGACGATCTGGTAGCGCAGCTCCTTGCCGTCGGCGGCGCGGAGCCGGACCGTCGACCCGAAGGTGATGCGGGTGCCGTCCTTCGGCGGCTCGATGACCTCGGCCCCGCTCAGCTTGGCCTCGAGCTCCCGGATCCGCCCCTCGATGAACCCCTGCCGCTCCCTTGGCGGCGTGGTACTCGGCGTTCTCGAGAGAGGTCGCCGTGGGCGCGCGCCTCGGCGATGGCCTTGATGATGCCGGGACGCTCCACGCGCTTCGAGCTGATCCAGCTCCTGCTGGAGGCGCGGCGTGACCTTCGCGGGTCATCGGGGTCCGTGGCACCATGCGTCGTTCCTCGCGCGGCGTAGCATGGTCGGCGGCGCCGGCAGACAGGCGCCGCCCGAGCGGTCATTGTACTACCCCCTGGTACAATGAACGCCTCCCGTGGCGCCCACTGCCAACGTCCCCGCCGCCGCTCGCACCCCGCGCGCGCATCGCCGCCGTCCTGCTCTTTGACTCGGCGGCTTCGCCTTCCAGTGCGCGCGCAGGCGGCGCAGCCGCGCGCGCCCGGGCCCGGCGAAGGGCGGCCGCGCCGGCGCGAGCCCGCGCCGCCTCCGCGTCACGACCGCTCCACGTCGAGGGCCGCACCGTCCAGCGGAGCATCGACACGGTCGGGAGCCCCTCGCCTGGGAGGGAAGCCGTCGCCCGCGCTGCAGCTCTCGGCACAGTCGTCCGGCTCCACGTCGACCTCGGCGACGCCGTCCGGAAGGGCAGCCGCTCGCGGACCTGGACCGCCGCGAGGCGGCAGACCTCATCGATCGACCAGCTCGCAGGCGGATCTCAGCGCGGCCGCGAGAGTCTCGCGCGGGCGCGCACGGCGGCGGACGCGAGCCGCGCCAACCTCGAGCGCGTGCGGGATGACGCCGGCGCGCTCGCGGCCGACGTCGAGCGGGCGCGCGCCGACGCCGGAGTGGCGGCGCCGCGAGGCTCGAGCGGAACCAGGAGCTTCTGGCCAGGAGCTGATCGCGGCTCGCGACGTCGACCAGGCGCGCGCCAGTTCCAGGCCGCGCCGAGGCGGCTCGTCCAGATGGCCGAGACCTCGCTCGGCCAGCACGCGCGACCAGGTGCGCGCGGCGCCGAAGTCCCAGCTCGAGGCGGATCATCGGCGGCCGTCAAGGCCGCCGGAGGCGCTGGTCCGGCAACGTGAGGCGGCGGTCGAGCTCGGGCGGAAGCGCCTCACCGACACGGTCGTGCCCGCCCGCTCACGGGGTCGTGGCCAAGCGTCACGTCTCGTAGGCGAGTTCGTCAAGGATAACACCCGCTCTTCACGGTGGTCGCCACCGACCCCCTGAAGTACACGGGCACGCGTCGCCGGGCGCGCCGCGCCCGAGATCCGCTCCAGCCGGGAGGTCCGCTCCTCGTCGACGCCTTCGGCGCCCGCGCTTTCCGGGCCAGGTGACGCGGGTGGCCCCGTGGTGGACGTGCCGACGCGGACCCTCGCCACTCGAGGCGCGCGTCCCGCGAGCGGCCGAGGCGCTCCTCCGGCCCGGGTTCTTCGCGCGCGGCGACCGTGCCGTGTCCGCCGCGAGAGCCGAGGTGCCGTTCACCGTCCCCGCGGAGGCGCTCGCCTACGCCGTCGGGATCCAGCAAAGGTGTTCGTCGATCGACCGACGGCCGGCGTCAGGAGCGCCTCGTCCGCGGGACGCGTCGGGAGCCGGCTGGGTGGCGATCCTGGTTGGTCAAGCCCGGCGAAGTGCGGTCGCCACCCTCCGGGCTCGCCCAGCTCTACGACGGCGCGCCCGTGGTGCCTCGCCCCTACGCGCCGGCCGCGGCGCCCGCCGCCAAGCCGTAGCGGCTGATGTCGCTGAACCGTCCGACCTCACCGCGTCCGCCGGCGCCGGTCTTTCGCGACGATGCTCATCGCCTTCCCGTGGTCACTTGACTGGCCTCCTACTGACCTCGGCCTGGCATCTTCCCAGCGTCGATATCCCCACCGTGACCGTCACGACATATCTGCAAGGAGCCCGAGGAGGTCGAGAGCCAGGTGACTAAGCGGATCGAGGAGTGTCGCGTCAACACTGACGCGGACTGACGAGCTTCAGCTCGACGACCATCGAGGGCCAGAGCTTGTGGTCTCGCTGTCTCGTTCATCCTCGACATCGAGGCGGCCGCCCAGGACGTCCGGAGAAGGTCGCCACGATCCCGTCCCAGCCCTGCAAAGGCAAATGGGCCGAGGCCCTGTCATCGAGAAGTTCGACGCTCGACGCGGCGCTCGGTCCTCGCCGGGATCGCGATCTCCGGCCGCCGGCGCCTGCGCGAGAGTCACCGAGCTTGCCGATGCTGACTGGGCGGGCAGCTCGAGGCGAAGGACATCGAGACGCTCTCGGGCGTCGGCCAGGCGATCCTGCTCGGCGGCCAGGCGCAAGCGCCGATCCAGATCGTGCGTGCGTCGATCCACGAGCCGCCTGGCTGCGCAGGGCTCTGGCGATCCGGCGAGGTCCGGCATCGGCCGCCCAGCGGCAGAACCTGGAGCTCCCCGGCGGCCGGCTCGACTACGGACGAGGCGCGCCGCGTGAGGCGTCCGCACGCATGGGCCGCGTGACGAGCGCGTGGCCGGGCCGACTTCGACGACCTGATCGTCGTCGCGATGTGGGCCGACGCGCGCGTGCCGCGTCCGCGACCGCGGCATCGCCCGAGGTCCTCGACGCCGAGGACGAGCCGCGGGACGCCTCGCCCGCCTGGACGGCGCACAACGCGGTCTCAGCTCCCCGTCCGGAAGCAGTCGGGCACCAACACCGTCGGCCGATCGTCGGACCGCGTCAAGGCCGCGAGCTCGACGCGCTCCGGCGCACGCGTCCTGCCCGACGACGTCGACGATGCGACGTCGTCCGCGATCAGTCGCGCTTCATCAAGCGCGTCGCTCGGGGACGGTCCAGCACGCACCTCGTGCCTCTGGCGCGCTGCCTCGGCGAGCCTGCATCGTGTCATGCTCTTCCTGCGCGACTGGCGGAAGCTGGCGCCGGCCCTCGTCGCTGGCAGTCGCGATCCCCACCCTCGATCATCGCCACGTTCTACCGCCATGCGCTGGGCGGGGCTTCACGCTGAACAACGTCACCGATGCTCGCTGGTTGTCTCGCCGCGGCATCGTCATCGACGACGCGGTCGTCGTGCTCGAGAACATCTTCCGGTACCACATGACGAGAGAAGCGCTTCGGCTGGGACGCCATGGTCACCGCGGGCCGCGACGGGACTAAGGAAATCGCCCTCCCGGTCGCTCGCCACCAGTCGATCGCCTGGTCGCGATCTTTCTTCCGGTCGCGTTCATGGGCGGCCTTTCTGTCGGACGCTTCTGGCAGCAGCTTCGGCTCACCGTGAGCTTCGCGATCGTCGTGTCGCTCCTGGTCGCCTTCACGCTCGTGCCCACCTCGCCGCCCGCATGCCCGCCCCCACCGGGCCGCCGTGGGCCGCACGCGGCTCGGCCCGCCGGGCGTCTACGCGCGGGTCGAGGCCGCGTACGAGGCGCTCCTCCGCGTGAGTCCGGCACGTGGCTCCTGGCCGTGGTGGCGACCGTCCCGGGTTGATCGCCGGCACCCTCGTCCGGCGCGGGCTCGGCCTGACTTCATCGGGCTGACGATGTCGGAGTTCGAGGTGGTGCCGAGACACCGTTGGCTCTCACTGTCCGTCGGACGCGACGCGCGCTGGATCGAGACGGGAGTTCGCGCGATCCCCTCGAGGTGCAGCACGTTCACGAACATCGGGGTCCGGGGCGGGGTGCAATCCAACGTCACCGACGTGTCGATTCCACGTCGGGCTCCAGCACCTCCCTCCGGGCCCGGAGCCAAAGTTCGACATCATGGCAGGCGATCCGGCAGCGCTTCCGCGCCTACCCGGAGCCCGGGCGAGCGTCCAGCAGGTGAGCCTCGTCCCGGGCGGCTTCCGGCAGACGCCTCAACCTGATCCTCCGGGGCCCCGATCTCGACCGGCTGACGGGCGCGGGGATCGCCTGTCCAGGCGCCCGTCCGCGATCCCTCTCGGCTTCGTCGACGTGGACACGGCCCAGGCGCAGCGGAGCCCCGAGCTCAGGCGCAGCGGTCGATCGGCATCGCGCCGCCGACCTTGGGAGATCCGCACGGCGGACGTGGCCCCTACGCCCGCGTGCTGGTCGGCGGGGAGAAGGTGGGGTTTACCGAGAGGGGGAGCAGAAAAATGACGTCCGGCCCTGGCTCGCCGAGCGGTTCCGCCGCGACGCGAGCACCCCTCACCGACGTCACTGCGCCCGCGGCCTCGGGGCAGCTCGTGCGGCTCGGCAACCTCGCCCGGCTGGGGTCCCCCGGCATGAGAGCCCCGCCTGGCAGATTCGACCGCTACGCGCAGGAGCGCCAGATCACTGTGGTCTCGAACCTCTACGAGAAGCCGCTCGGCGAGGCTTGCGCAGCAGGCGCCCGGATCACGGCGGAGCTCGCATGCCGCCCGGCACCAGCTCGGCCAGGCCAAGCCTATGAAGTGGAGGCGTCTGGAACTCGCCGCGTCTTGCTCGCGCTCGCCTTCATCTACATGGCGCTGGCGGCGCAGTTCGAGAGCTTCGTCCACCCGATCACGATCATGGTGTCGATGTTCCCTCGTGATCCCGTTCGGCCAGCAATACGTAACTGAACGAAGTACAAC
>ERZ1370068.8759-contig-7589_pt1 | contig 39577 bp, 39 predicted proteins | sample MGYA00561227_ERZ1370068 | MGnify/ENA primary metagenome ERZ1370068 (study PRJEB38410, sample SAMEA6850437) | metagenome | study: Metagenomic assessment of the ecological functions of the soil: analysis of the soil microbiota associated with the... | reverse complement strand
CGTCCCGCGCTGGCGGAAGATGTTGATCCGGTAGTTGCCGTACGGCGCCGTCGAGGTGCGACAGGTTCATCTCGAGCTCGTTCTCGAACTCGCGCGCCTGGTCCTTGCTCATCAGCTCGTAGGCGATCCGCCGCACGGTCTCGACGTCCATCCGCTGCGTCGTGATCGGGCGACACGAGGCCGTTGATCTTGATGTTGATCGGGGCGCCGCACGGTGATGAACAGGTCGGACGCCTGCTTCTCCGCCATCAGCTTGAAGTACGGGTCGAGGTACATGGCTGTGCCTCGCGCGGCTAGAATGTGGTCGAGGATACGCTGGCATCGTACCCGAGGTTTCAAGCGCATACATGTCATGAATTGACGGCCTTTAGGCGGCGGCGGACCGGCCGTTGCGTAAAGTGTCGACCGATTCCGGCGCATTCGCCGCGGCCGACGGCCATCGCGCCGTCCCCCGCAACCATCACCGATTCAAGGCCTTAAGCAAGTTCCATGCTGGCAATCATCGGCGGTACCGGTCTTACGCGCCTCGTCCAATCTGCGAGGTCGCTCATCGCGAGGTCGTCGCGCACGCCTTACGGCGAGCCGTCGGCGGCGCTCCTGTTCGGCCAGCTTCGCCGGCGTCGAGACGGTGTTCCTCGCCCGCCACGGCCACGGCCACACGATGACCCCCTGCACCGCGTGAACTACCGCGCCAACCTGTGGGCGCTGAAGGCCTGCGGCGTGACCGCCGTGCTCGCGGTCGCCTCGGTCGGCGGCATCAGTGGCTGCCAGCCCGGCGACCTCGTCGTGCCGCACCAGCTCATCGACTACACAGTCCGGACCGCATGCGCAGACGCTGTTCGACGGCGCGGATCAGCGAGGTCGTCCACGTCGACTTCACGCATCCGTACACGCCGGCGCTTCGCGACAGCGCCTGCGCCGAGGCCGCGGCGGCGGGCATCGCAGCGTGGCGGACGGCGGCGTCTACGGTGCGGTGTCACGGGCCGCGGCTCGAGACGGCGGCGGAGATCGACCGCATGGACCGCGACGGCGCCGACGCTCGTCGGCATGACCGGCATGCCCGAGGCCGCGCTCTGCGCGCGAGCTCGACCTGCCTTACGCGGTGGTCTGCGTCGTCGTCAACCACGCCGCCGGGCGCGGCGACAGCGCGCAGCACGATCTCGATGGAACGCATCGCCAGCGTGCTGGAGAGAGGCATGGATCGCGTGCACGCGTTGCTCCACCCATCTCGCGCCGATGGCGCGCGCCGGCGCGCCGGCAGCCGCCATGATCCGCGACGTCCTGCAGCATGGGCGATCCGCGCCTCTCGAGCGGTCGCGCGAGGTGCAGCGCTTCGCGCCACGCCCGAGCTCGACGCGCTGCTCGATGACATGCGCGACACGATGCGCGCGCAGAACGGCGCCGGCCTCGCGGCGCCGCCAGATCGGCGTCCTGCTGCGCGTGGTGATCTTCGGCGTCGAGCACGAATCCGCGCTATCCGGATGCCGAAGCCGGTGCCGCACCACCGAGATCGTCAATCCGGTCATCGTGCCGCTCGACGACGAAATGGAAGACGGGTGGGAAGGCTGCCTGTCCGGTGCCGGCCTGCGGGGCGTCGTGCCGCGCTACACACGAATCCGCTACACGGGGTTCGATCCGCAGGGGCAGCCGGATTCGCCGCGAGGCGTCAGGCTTTCACGCGCGGGTCGTCCAGCACGAGTGCGATCACCTGATGGCGTCCTGTATCCGATGCGCGTGCGCGATTTCACCCAGTTCGGCTACACCGACGTGCTGTTCCGGACCGCCTGACGCGCCGGAGGATTGAGCTGCTGTGCCCGCCGGGCGCAGCGCATGTTCCTCAGCGCGCGTGGCGTTGCGCTCGCGGGACTTGCGGGCGCGAGCGCGGGGTCCTTGCTGCGACCCTGCTGGTCGGTCCCGGGAGACGTGTCGCGACCATCGCGGAGGCAGCACGCACTGCGCGCGACGGCGACACGATCGCGATCCGGTCCTGGAACCTACGCGCGGATGTCGCCGTTCTGGACGCAGAAGCGGTCTGACCATTCGAGGAGTAGGTGCCGCGCCGGTGATGGCCGCGGATGGCGCGGTCGCGGAAGGGAAGGCGATATGGGTGATTCCGCGACGGTGACTACACAATCGAGAACATCACTTTCACTGGCGCGCGCGCCGCCGACCTCAACGGCGCCGGGCATCCGTTTCGAGAGCGGACGCCTCGTCGTCCGCAACTGCGTGTTTCTGCGACAACGAGAACGGGATATTGACGGCGAACGATCCCGACTCCGAGCTCATCATCGAGGACAGTGAGTTCGCTCATGCGCCGCGCGACCGGGGGCGCTCAAGCATCTCGCTGTACGTCGGCCGGACCATCGGCCGGTTCACTATGACCGGTAGCCGCTGCCACCAGGGCTTCGAGGGGCACCTCGTCAAGTCGCGCGCGCGGGTGCCGACATTCGATACAACCTGTTCGTACGACGGCCCGGACGGCAGCGGCCGCCTACGAGCTGGAGTTCCCGAACGGCGGGAAGCGATCGTCGTCGGCAACGTCATCAGACAAAGCGAGACCACGACCAATCCCGGTCGTCGTCGCATACGGCGCCGAGGGCGCGGTATGCGCCGGAGACGCACTCGTATCTGCGTCACACACACGCTGACGAGCAGGACGCGCGACAGGCGCGCTGGTTCCTTCGCGTCCTGGGCGACGTCGTTTCCGGTGAAGCCGACGGTCGTTGCGGTGAACAATTTGACAGTCGGGACGGGAGCCTCTTCGATCTGGGCGCGCTCCGGTGAAGTTCTCGCGCAACTTCACTCGGCGTTCCGTGGATGCTCAGCGGACATCGCCGCTCGATTTCTCGCTCGGCAAGAGCTCGTGGCTAGCGCGGGATGGGGCGCAGAGCCGCCCGTTCGGGCGGGCGTCGGTCTTGCACCGTCGGCGGAGTTCCACCTGCCGAAGCGGACAAGCGCGTCTGATCGTCCGGACGCCTGGACCCCGGGCGCATTTCAAACATCGGATCCGCGGCGGTAATTGCGGTCGATCAGGTCCGCAACTGCTCGAACAGCGCCGTCTCCAGGCGCAGCAGCGCCTGCTCGTCGTGCAGGCCGCGCGCCGTCGATCAGGAACACATCCTCGGCGCGCTCGCCCAGCGTATTGATCTTCGCGCTGACGACGTTGACGTTGTTCGCCCGCGCGAGCATGTAGGCGATCGTGCGCGAGCAGGCCCGGGCCGGTCGCCGGCGACGATCTCGAGGATGTAGTGCGTGCCCTTGTCGTCGGGAAAGATCTGGATCTCGCGGCGTCAGCGGAAAGTGCTGCAGCTGCCGCGAGCGCGACCCGTGACCGGCGGCTTCGAGCGGCGCTGTTCGGTCAGCACGCTGCGTCGAGCTCGAATTCGACGAGCTGGATGCGCGTCGCGGTAGGACGCCGGCGGATTCGCGGGATCGTGCACGGCGAACGTGTCGAGCGCGTAGCCGTTGCGCGTCGTGTGGACCTTCGCTTCGAGGATCGACAGTCCCGAGCGGCCGAAGAAGCCGCAGATGCGCGCGAACAGCTCCTTCTGGTCGGGCAGGTAGACCAGCACCTGCAAGCCCGCGCCTCGGCGCGCGACAGCCGCGCCTGCACCACCGGCGCCGTGCTGTCGACGCGCCAGTAGCAGCTGGCGCGCATGCCAGGCGATCTCGTCGGCGGTGTGGCGCTGGAAGTAGAGCGTGTCGAGCTGCTTCCACAGCGCGCTGCCTCGGCGTCGTCCGGCACGGCGTAGAGTCGCAGCAGCCGCTGCGCCTCCGACTGCCGCGCCTGAGCAGGCTGTCGGCAGCGTGCGCCGCCGGCGTCGCCCGCGAGCAGCGCGCGCGTCGCGTGGAAGAGGTCCTCGAGGAGCTTGCGCCTTCCAGGCGTTCCACACCTGCGGGCTCGTGCCGCGGATGTCGGCGACGGTCAGCAGATAGAGCGCGATCAGCCGCGCGCTCGTTGCCGACCCGCGCGCGCGAACGTCGGCGATCGACGTCGGGATCGGTGATGTCCTGCTTCTGCGCCGTCGACGGACATCGACGAGATGGTGCTCGACGAGCCACGCGACGAGCTCGACGTCCTCGCGCGGCAGGCCGTGCTGCGCGGCAGAAGCGGCGCGCGTCGACGCGCGCCGAGCGTCGAAGTGATCGCCGCCGCGGCCCTTGGCGATGTCGTGGAAGAGCGCCGGCGAGGTAGAGCACTTCCGTGCGCTCGAAGTCGCGCGATCAGCCGGCGAGCACAGCGGATACTCGTGCGCATGCTGCGGCTCGGTGAACCGGCGCAGGTTGCGGATCACCATCAGGATGTGCTCGTCCACGGTGTAGACGTGGAAGAGGTCGTGCTGCATCTGGCCGACGATGCGCCCGAACGCCGGCAGGTAGCGTGCCGAGGATGCCGTAGCAGATTCATCCGCCGCAGCTCGTGCGTGATGCCCGCGCGGCTCGCGGAACATGCTGATGAAGCGCGCGCGGTTGCCCGGATCGCGGCGGAACGCGCGTCGATCGCGGTGCCGGTTGCGCCACAGCGCGCGCAGCGTGCGCGCCGACATGCCTCTCGAGCTCGGGATGCCGCTGCATCGCGAGGAACGCGTCGAGCATCGCTGCCGGGCCGCTGCTCGAACAGCGCCTCGTCGCGGATGTCGAGCAGCTCGTCGACGCGCCTGGAACGTCGTCGTCGATCGGCGACCGGCTCGGTCTGCAGCCGGAAAGAGCCGCGCGTGCAGGTTCTGCAGCAGGATGATGTTGACCTGCGCGCACGAGCCTTGCGCCGCGCGGTAGTAGCGCTGCATCAACTGCTCGCTCGCGCGCTTGCGCCGGCGTGTCGTGCAGGCCGAGCTCGCGCGCGAGCGCATTCTGCAGGTCGAACACGAGCCGGTCCTCGCGCCGTCCGGCGAGGTAGTGCGAGCCGCACGCGCAGGCCGCCGATGCAGCCGCTCGCTGGCGCGCGACGTGCGCGCGCCTCCTGCCTGCGTGATGAGGCCGTGCCTGCGCAAGCTCGCGCCAGCGTGCGGCCGAGCGCCGGCCGCGCGCGCGATCCACAGCACGGTCTGCAGGTCGCGCAGGCCGCCCGGGCTTTCCTTGACGTTCGGCTCGAGGTTGTACGCGGCGTCGTGATAGCTTGAGGTGCCGCTGTTGCTGCTCGAGCGTCTTCGCCTCGTAGAACGAACGGCACGTCCGAGCGTCGCGCGCAAACGCGCGCGCGCGAACGCGCGTGCAAGCGGCGCGCAGCCCGCGACGCAGCCGGTGCTCGAGGAGGCTCGGTCTGCACGGTGACGTCGGCGGCCATCTCCGCGTCGCACTCGGCGATCGTGCGCACGCTGTGGCCGATCTCGAGCCCGATGTCCCACAGCATGCCGACGAAGCGCTCGACGAACGTCGTGCCCGGCGTCGTCGAGCGCGCTCCGGCAGCAGGATCAGCACGTCGACGTCGGAATGCGGGAAGAGCTGGCCGCGCCCGTAGCCGCCGACGGCGACGCAGCGCGAGCCGGCGGGCGGCGCCGAGCTCGGTCCCAGACGCTCGCGACGCACGCGATCGACGAGCCGCGCAGTGCTCGCGCAGCAGCCGCGGCCGTGTCGGGATCGTCGCAGGAACGCGCACTGCAGCGCGCGCGCGGCCGTCGACGCGAGCTCGTGCGCGCCAGCGCCGGCCGCGGCGTCCGTAGGCGTCCACGGGCGTCAGCGCAGCGCGATGGCGTCGATCGGCGACGCGCGCGTCAGGGCGGCAGCGGCGGTGGCGGCGGCGCGCCGGCCGACAGCGGTCAGCACCTCGTAGCCGTCGGGCGTCACGAGCACCGTGTGCTCCCACTGCGCCGACAGCGAGTGGTCGGCGGTGACGATCGTCCAGCCGTCGGCAAGCGCGCGGATGCCGGCGCGTGCCGGCGTTGATCATCGGCTCGATCGTGAAGATCATGCCCGGCTGCAGCTCGAGCCCGGTGCCGGGCGGCCGTAGTGCAGCACCTGCGGCTCTTCGTGGAAACTGCCGGCCGATGCCGTGGCCGCAGAACTCGCGCACCACCGAGAAGCCGTTGGCCCTCGGCGAAGCGTCTGGATCGCGTGCGCCGATGTCGCCGAGGTGCGCGCCCGGCTGCACCGCGCGGATGCCGCGCCACATCGCCTCGTAGGTGACGTCGCACGAGGCGCTGCGCCTGGATCGACGGCGTCGCCGACGTAGAACATCCGGCTCGTGTCGCCGTGCCAGCCGTCCTTGATCACGGTGACGTCGATGTTGACGATGTCGCCGTCCTTCAGCTTCTTGTCGCCGGGAATGCCGTGGCAGACGACGTGGTTGACCGACGTGCAGATCGACGCCGGGTAGGGCGAGTGGCCGGGCGGCGCGTAGTTGAGCGTCGCGGGCACCGTCTGCTGCACGTCGACCATGTAGTCGTGCGCAGAGCGGTCGAGCTCGCCGGTCGTGACGCCGGCTTGACGTGCGGCGTCAGTGTAGTCGAGCAGCTTCGGCGGCGAGCCGGCCGGCGATCGCGCATCCTGGCGATGTCGTCGCGCGGATTTGAGCGATGACGGACACGAGTCGGCACTTCAGCGCTCGCAGCAGCTCGTTGATGCTGGTCTTGGCGCGCGTCTGCGCGTCGACCTGCTTGACGATGACCGCGCAGTAGAGGCTGGCAGCTTCCGTCCGCCGAGGGCAGGCTGCCGGCGACGACGACCGACCCGGCCGGCACGCGGCCGTAGCTGCACCTCGCCGGTCGCGCGGTCGTAGATCTTCGTGCTCTGGCCGATGAACACGCCCATGCCGAGCACCGAGTTCTCCTCGACGATCACGCCCTCGACGACCTCCGAGCGCGCGCCGATGAAGCAGTTGTCCTCGATGATCGTCGGATTCGCCTGCAGCGGCTCGAGCACGCCGCCGATGCCGACGCCGCCCGACAGGTGCACGTTCTTGCCGATCTGCGCGCACGAGCCGACGGTCGCCCAGGTGTCGACCATCGTGCCCTCGTCGACGTAGGCGCCGATGTTCACGTACGACGGCATCAGCACGACGTTGCGTCGCGACGAACGCGCCGCGGCGCGCGACCGCCGGCGGCACGACGCGCACGCCCGCTGGCGCGAAGCTGCGTCGGTCGAAGTGCCGCGAACTTGGTCGGCACCTTGTCGTAGAACGCGAACGGCTGCGCCGCGCGCGGCCGTCCGAAGCGCATCGGCGCGTTGTCGGCGAGCCGGAACGACAGCAGCACCGCCTTCTTCATCCACTGATGCGTCACCCAGCCGCCGTCCGCGCCTTCTCGGCGACGCGCAGGCGGCCCCGCGTCGAGCTCGGCGATCACCGTGCGCGACGGCCTCGCGACATCGGCCGGGCGCGCGTGCGGGCGACAGCGTCGGCTGCGCGCTTCCCACGCGGCGTCGATGGTCGACTGGCAAGTCGGACTATGGCGACGGATAAGCGCGATTTCGCGGGCGAGGCGAGCCAGCTCGCAGCCGGCGAAGCTCCGACGTTGCAGCTGGCGAGCGCCGGATGCGACGACGCTACATCGCCTTGAACACGGTGCGCGAACGTGCGGCTAGACGGTGAGCTTCTTCGGCCGCGGCCTTGAGCACGATCACGCGGCTGGTCGCGCCAGTCGCGCTCGACGCGCGCTGATCGCACGCAGGTTGACGATCGTGCCGCGGTGGATCTGCCAGAACGCCTCGGGTCGAGCTCGTCGAAGAGCTCCTTGATCGGCTTGCGGATCAGCGCTTCGCCGTCGCGCGTGACGACCTTCGTGTACTTGTCCTCGGCCTGGAAGTAGAGGACGTCGTCGACCGCGATCAATCTGCATCGACGCGCCGAGCGACGCGCGGATCCACTTGAGCGGGCCGCGCCGCCGTCGCGCGCCGCGAGCTGCGCGAGCAGCGACGTCAGGTCTGCGCGGCGGCGCGGCCAGCGCGCTGCTTCAGCCGCGCGACGACCTTCGGCGATGCGCTCCGGCGTCGGCGGCTTCAGCACGTAGTCGACCGCGCCCTCGCTCGAACGCCGCGACCGCGTATTCGTCGTACGCGGTGACGAACACGACGTGGCAGCGCGCCGTCGAGCTCGCGCGCGACCTCGAGCCCGACTTGCACCGGCATGCGGATGTCGAGGAACGCGATGTCGGGCTCGTAGCTCGACGACAGCGCCAGCGCTTCCTCGCCGTTCTCGGCCTCGCGCGACGATCGCGAGCTCGGGCCAGGCTCGCGGCGAGCCGCGCGCTTCAACTGCGCGCGCAGCGATCGGCTCGTCCTCGGCGATCAGCGCGGTCGGCGCATGCAGCCATGGCAGTCTGTCAGGGCGCCGGGATCTCGACGGTAGCGCGAGCGTCGCGCGCGCGCCGCGGAGCGCACTTCGCTCGAGCGTAAACCGGCCCGGCGGCCGTAGAGCGCCGCGAGCCGCTCGCGCACGTTGGTGAGGCCCGACGCCGCCGCCTGGCCGGCGACGTCGCCGGCGAGCCTGCGGCCCGTGTCGACGACCGTCGACGACGAGGCGTCGCCGGTCGCGTGCGCGCGTCGACGCGTCGACCGTGCCGCCGTCGGCCGACGGCTCGATGCCGTGCTTGATCGCGTTCTCGACGAGCGAGATCAGCAGCATTCGGCGGGAACGGATGCGACTGCAGCTCGGCGCGGCACGTCGATCGCGAAGTCGAGGCGCGGCCCATGCGCATCTGCAGGATGTTGAGATACGCCCGCGCGAGCTCGATCTCCGCGCCGAGCGTCGTGCTGGCGACGCGCGCAGCTGCGGCAGCGCCGCGCGCAGGTATGCGATCAGGTGGCCGAGCATGCGCGATCGCCTGCGGCGGATCGGTCTCGGTCAGGATACTGCACCGACGGCGAGCGTGTTGAACAGGAAGTGCGGCTCGACCTGCGCCTGCATCAGCTTCAAGCTCCGCCTCGACCGCCTGCTTCGACAGCAGGTGCCGCTCGGCTTCGGCCTTGTGCAGCGCCGCCGCGGCGCGCGTCTCGCGGAACTTGACGTAGAAGAACAGGCTCGATGAGCAGGCCGTTGACGAACGCGGCGAACGACGTTGCAGCGCGAAGATACGTCGCCGCTGCTCGATGCACGTACGATCGACAGCGTAGCCCTTGACGCAGGATCACCAGGACCACGCCGATCAGCGCGCCGATCGCGACCGCGCGAGCGCGAGCCGCGACGATCGGCGATGCGCTTCTCCCACGGCGCTGCGCGACGTTGACGCAGTAGGCGATCGAGAAGCCGTAGATCTGCGCCGGTGACGAGCGGATGCCAGAACGGGCGCGGATCGTCGATCCACAGCACCGCCGGCGATGCCGGTGTTGATCGCGCGCGATCAGCAGCGATCAGTCGCCCACGACGACGTCGAAGCCGGCTGAGCGCAGCGATGCGAGCGGGACGGCATGGGGCGCGAACGAGCGTTCGTCGGCGTTCATGGCGCGGCGTCTGGGCGACGGAAGCGCGGCGCATGCCGACAGGCGCCGAATGCCGGCGCGACGGTGCGCGTCACGGCAGCGCGATCGAGGCGCGGTCGGACCAGCCGCGCTGCGCGAAGCGCGACGATCCGCTCGATCGCCCTCGGCGCACTCGTCGTCGGCGCGCGACCAGCGCGATGCGGATGCGGCCGCGGCCCGGGTTGGCGCCGTGCGCGTCGCGCGCGAGATAGCTGCCGGGCAGCACCGTGCACGTTCTCCTCGGCGAGAAGCCGGCGCGCGAACTCGGCGTCGTCGCCGGGCGTGCGCGCCCACAGGTAGAACGCGGCGTCCGGCATGCGCGCAGGGCAGCACGCTGGCGAAGCGCTGGCTGCAGCGCGCGCGAACTTCGCCGCGTACTCGGCGCGGTTCGCGACGCACGTGCGCCTCGTCGTTCCATGCGGCGAGGCTCGCCGCCGCGACCACGGCGGCCGACATCGCGCGAGCCGTGATAGGTCCGGTAGAGCAGGAACGGCCTTGAGCAGCGCGCGCGTCGCCGGCGACGTAGCCTGAGCGCAGGCCCGGCGCGTTCGAGCGCTTCGACAGGCTGCCGAACACGACGAGGCGCGGAAAGCCGTGCGCGACCGAGCGCATGCGCCGCGCGCGAGCGCGCCGAGCGGCGGCTGCGCCTCGTCGAAATAGATCTCCGAGTAGCACTCGTCGGCGGCGATCGACGAAGCCGTGACGGTCGGACAGCGCGAACAGCGTCGCGCCAGCGCGTCGAGGTCGAGCGACGTGCGGCCGGTCGGATTGTCGGGCGAGCAGACGTGACAGCAGCTGCGTGCGCGCACCACACGTCGTCGGGCACGTCCCGCCACAGTCGATGCGCAAGCCGTGGCGTCCGGATCGGCGTTCACGCAGCGTACGGCAGCGCGCCGGCGAGCAGCGCCGCTGCGCCTCGTAGATCTGGTAGAACGGATTGGGCATCACGACCGTCGCGCCGGGCCGGCTCGCGTCGAGCGATCGTCTGCGCGAACGGCGAACAGCGCCTCGCGGCTGCCGAGCACCAGGCAGCACGCTGGCGGCGCGCGGATCGAGCGCGGGCAGGCCGTGGCGGCGCGCGAGCCACGCGGCGATCGCCTCGCGCAGCGCGGGCGTGCCGGCCGTCGTGGGATAATTCGCGAGCCTGCAGTCGCGCCTCGACGCGAGCGCATCGAGCACGAGCTTCGGCGTCGGATGCCGCGGCTCGCCGATCGACAGGTTGATCGCGCGCTTGTCGGCCGGCAGGTACAACGCCCGCCATCAGCGCACGCAGCCGCTCGAAACGAGATAAGGCTGCAGGGTCTGAGTCGGGATTCACGCGACAGGAACCGCAGCGTGCGAGGCGAGTATACGATTATACGCGACGCGACGTCGAGGCTGCCGCGCACGCGCGATCGCGCGGCGTTGCGCGATCGCAGGCGCGATCTGCAGCCACGGCTCGTCGCGCTCGCGTCGGTCGCCGGCGCGATCGGATCTGGCGATGGGCAGATCGCCGCGCCGCCGCGGGCGCATGCGTGCCCGCAGCCGGCACCCGCCGATCCGGCTGCGACGATTCTCGCGTCGGGCTTGTTCGCGCGGCCGCGCCGGCAGCGACGACGCCCACGGCCGGCGACGCCGCCGCATCTCGAGCGGCGACACGCGCCTCGCTCGGCGTGCTCGCTGAGCGGCGACGGCAACGCGGCTATGCGCTGTTGGCGAGCGGTCGCGCGAAGTCGCGCTGCGCGATCGTCGCCGCGTGTGCAGGAGCTACGCCCGGCTGGAGCGCGCGACCTGAGCATGGCGTCCGGATGCGTCGACGCATCGGCGCGAGCGAACGCATCGACTGCGGCAGCGACGCGTCGCCGCCACCGGCTGCCCCGACGCGCGGCTGCGAGCGCTCGCCGAAGGTCGATCGCGCTGGCGCTGCGCCGGCGCGCGCAGCGTCTACGCGCCGCCTGCGAGGCTTCAAGTGGCGCCGTGTTGCGCTCAACGCCGGAGCTGATCGGCGGGCTCGATCGCGCAGCCGAGAGCTGGCGCGCGCTGGTCGAGCCGTCGAACGGCCGCGCTGGTCGTGCGCGACGACAGCGGTTCTCGCGCGATGCTCGGGCCTCGCGCAAGGGCGATCGGCATCGCGCAGGCCAACGGGATCGCGCTCACGGCAGCCCGACGACATCGCCGGCGCGGTGCTGCGGCCGCTCGCGGCAGAGCCAGCCGTGCGCGTCACCGGCTCGCGCGACGGCGCGGCGCGCGAGCGCGGCTGCGCAACGTGACTGCTGACTAGGCGCGGGTCCGGCCCGCTGACGATGCGAGCCAGCAGCCAGCGCGAGCAGGTCGGCAGGTCGCGTCGATCCAGCCGGTCGCCGGCCATGCGACGGCGGTCGCCGTTCGCGCCGACGTAGCCGTAGCTCGCGACGATCGTCGCCATGCCCGCGCGCGTTGCCCGCCTGCGACGTCGCGCAGGTCGTCGCCGACATAGACGCATGCGCGCCGGCGGCAGCGCGCAAGCCGATGCCGCGTGCAGCAGCGGCGCCGGGATGCGGCTTGGGCATGCGGCGTCGTGTCGCCGCTCACGATCACGCCGGTGCGCGATGTCGAGACCGAGCGCGACGATGACCGGCCGCGGTGAAGCGCGCCGCCTTGTTGGTGACGATGCCCCAGCGCGATCGCGCGCGCGCTCGAGCGCGGCGAGCAGCGCCGTCGATGCCGTCGAACAGGCGCGTGGTTTCGCGCAGAGGCCCGCCGCGTAGTGCGCGAGGAACGCGTCGCGCAGCGTCGGCATAGCCTGGGTCGTCGGGCGTGACGCCCATGCCTGCGCCGAGCAGGCCGCGCGCGCCGGCCGACGCGTGCGCGCGCAAGTCGCGTCGACCGGCATGCGGCGGCAGGCCGCGATCCGCGCGCACGCGGTTGACGGCGCCGGCGAGGTCGCCGGCCGGTGTCGGCGAGCGTGCCGTCGAGATCGAACAGCACGGCGCATCGGCGGCTCGACGTCGAGGCGCCGCGTCATGCGCTGCTTGCGGAACGCCGCCAGATAGTTGACGCTCGTGTCGGCGCTCGAGCCGGTAGCTGCGCGTGAGCGGGTTGTAGCGTCAGTGCCGATCGAGCGTCGCGCGAGCTCGAGGCCCGCGCGGCGCGCATCGCGCGCGAGCTCCGACGGCTTGATGAACCGCGCCGCAGTCGTGCGTGCCGCGCGGCAGCAGCCGCAGCACGTACTCGGCGCCGACGATCGCGAACAGGTAGCGACTTGGATTGCGGTTGATGCGTCGAGAACACGACGTGCGCGCCGGGCTGCGCGAGCGTCGCGCAGGCGCGCACCGTCGACGCGGGCTCCGGCACGTGCTCGAGCAGCTCCATGCAGGTGACGACGTCGAACGCGCCGGGCTGCCGCGCGCCAGCGCCTTCCGCCGCGACGAGCCGGTAGTCGACCGCTGACGCCTGATCTCGAGCCGGTGCAGCTGCGCGACGCCGAGCGCCTTGTCGGACGAGGTCGATGCCGGTGACGCTCGCGCCGCGCCGCGCCATCGCTTCGGTCGAGGATGCCGCCGCCGCAGCCGACGTCGACGCACGCGCTTGCCGGCGAGGCCGCCGCACGGCCGCGTCGATCCAGTCGAGGCGCAGCGGGTTGATCTCGTGCAGCGGCCGGAACTCGCTCGCGGGATCCCACCAGCGATGCGCGAGCGCGGCGAACTTCGAGAGCTCCGCCGGATCGGCGTTGGTCGGCGCGGTCGGATACGGGCAGGGCCATGAGCGTGGGGATGGCGTCACGCGATGCCGTTGCTGCCACGCGCGCGGCGCGCGCATCGCATCGTCGGCGGCGTCGACAGCGCAGCGTGCGCGTGATCGCGACGAGGCGCTCGCCGCGCGATCCACACGTCGGTGACGTCGCTCGCGGCCGCGCGACGTGACCAGGTGCGAGACCGGATCGTAGCACGGGCGTCGCGTCGACGGCGCTCGAGGTCGACGGCGATCGCGTCGGCCTCCTTGCCGGCGCGCGAGCGAGCCGATCCGCGACGTCGATGCCGAGCGCGCGCGCGCCGCCGAGCGTCGCCATGCGCACGACCGTCGCCGCCGGCAGCGCGGCGGCGTCGCCCGTGGCGACTTTCGCGAGCAGCGCCGCGAGGCGCATCTCGGCGAACAGGTCGAGGCGGTTGTTCGACGCGGCGCCGTCGGTGCCGAGCGACGACGTTGATGCCCGCGCGCCAGGCACTCGCCGTCACCGGCGCGATGCCGCTCGCGAGCTTCATGTTCGACGCCGGGCAGTGCGACGACGCTGGCAGCCGCTGCGCGCGCGAGCGAGCGCGATGTCGCTCCGGCCGAGGTGAACGGCGTGGATCGCGACGAACGACGGGCCGGTCACGCCGAGCCGGTCGCAGCCGCGCGAGCGGCGTCATCGCCGGTCGACGCTTGCGCGTCGTCGACTCTCGGCCGCGTCTCCGGCGAGGTGCGTCTGGATCGGCAGGTCGAGCTGGCGCGCGAACAGTCGGCGACCTTCGCCCAGGTCGCGTCGCTCGACCGTGTACGGCGCGTGCGGCGCGAGCGCAGAACCGAGCGCGCGGCGCGTGCTTGTAGCGCGTCGCGCGCCGCGAGCCTCGCGCTGCAGGTAGTCGTCGGCATCCGGCCGCGTACGCGCGTCGGGAAGTCGAGGCACCGGCATGCCCGATCATCGCGCGCATGCCGGCGGCTCGTAGACGCGCGCGCCGCCGCGTCGGGATAGAAGTACATGTCGTTGACGCAGGTGATGCCGCCGCGCGAGCATCTCGGCGCACGCGAGCAGCGTGCCGTCGTGAACGAATTCGGGCGACGACGAGGCGGCCCTCGCGCGGCCAGATGTGCTGCTCGAGCCAGGCCTTGAGCGGCACGTCGTCGGCGATGCCGCGCAGCAGCGTTCATCGCCGCGTGCGTGTGCGCGTTGACGAGCCCGGGCATCAGCACGTGCGTCGGCAGCTCGACCGTGCTCGTCGCGCGACGGAAGTCGCGTCGACGCCCGCCGACGGCACGAGCGCGACGATGTCGCGCGCGTCGACGACCAGCGCGTGGTCGCTCGAGCACGCCCGCCGGCTCGACCGGCACGATCGCAGCGCGGCGTGGATCACGCAATCCACGGCTCGCGGCAGACTGTCTAGCGAATGGCGCTCCGTAGCGTCGCTGCAACTCGTACCGGATCGCCGGCAGCGGAAAAGCCCCGCCGAAGCGGGGTCCGTTCGCGCGGACGCTTGCTGCGTCTAGCGACCGGATCGCCCTTCGCCCTTGACTTCGACTTCGACGCGGCGGTTCGGCGCGCAGGCACGCGATCGAGCGCCTTCATCGCGGTCATCGTGCAGGTCACGCCAGGAACCGGCTGCGTCTTGCCCATGCCGAGGGTCTCGATCTTGTCCCTCGGCGACGCCCTTGCTGACGCAGGTAGTCGCGCACGGCATCGGCGCGGCGCTCGGACAGCTTCTGGTTGTACTGCCTGCGTGCCGATCCGGTCGGTGTGGCCGGTGACGAGCACGAGCTCGAGCTTCTGCACGTCGCGACAGCTTCGGCGATGATCTCGCTGTCGATCGCCGCCTTGCCTTCGGGCTTCAGCACGGCCTTGTCGAAGTCGAACAGCGCCTTCGACGCCAGCGTGATCTTCTGCACCGCCGGCGGCAGGTGGCGGCGGCGGCGGCGGCAGCGGCGGAGGCGGCGGCGGAGCAGCATGCCGGCGGCGGCGGCGGCGGCGGCGGCGGCTTCGGCACGAGATCCGGATCGCACTCGATCGATGGCCATGGCTCGGCGTCCAGTAACCGGTGCGATAGCACAGGTTGCCTGACATGCCGCGCGTGCCGTTGTACGCCGCACTTCGACGACGTTGTTGTCCGGCGTGCGGGTAGCCGTCGCATAACCGTAACCGCGTTGCATCCGGAGCGCCGGCACGTAGGCCTTGGATCGACCGTCTGCGCGGCAGGCTGCCGGCGAAGCGCCGCCGCAAGCGCGCCGACGACAGCACCGGAGACGAGACGTCGAGTCATTGTTTCACCCCTTTGGCTTTGGTTTTGAACAGGTTTTTGCGGAACCCGGCAATATCCGCGCGGCCGTGCAAATCATGACCGGCCACGCGTATGCCTCAGTCATCGCTCCGGGAACTTATAGCACAGCGCTATGGGCGCGCGCAAAGAAATGCCGGGTTTGTGCAACACGCAGCGCAACGACTGTCGCGGCGATACAACGCCGTGATAAAATTTCGCGTTTTCAAGGGCCTCCGCGACGTACCGCCGCAGACGTCGCGCGCGGCAGACACTGCGCGCGCGAGCCGCCGTCCGGGCGGTGAAAGCTGGCGCGTTACGCGGCTTTCGTGCGACGGGCTCGAGCCCGCATGTCGCACGAACTCGATCATTCGTCAGGAAGAATTTCCCCTCCATGGAGCAGTTCGCCAAAGAAACCCTCCCGGTAAGCCTCGAAGCCGAGATGCGGCATTCCTACCTCGATTACGCGATGAGCGTGATCGTGGGGCGCGCGCTGCCGGACGTGCGCGACGGCCTGAAGCCGGTGCATCGGCGCGTGCTGTTCGCGATGCACGAGGCGAACAACGTCTGGAACCGGCCCTACGTGAAGTGCGCGCGCGTCGTCGGCGACGTGCATCGGCAAGTACCACCCGCACGGCGACATCGGCGATCTACGACGCGCTGGTGCGGATGGCGCAGGACTTCTCGCTGCGCTACCCGCTCGATCGACGGCCAGGGCAACTTCGGCTCGGTCGACGGCGACACGCCGGCGGCGTATGCGCTACACCGAGTGCCGGCTGCAGAAGATCGCCAGCGAGCTGCTCGCCGACATCGACAAGGAAACGGTCGATTTCGTCGCCGAACTACGACGGCAAGGAGCTGGAGCCGACGGTGCTGCCGTCGCGGCTGCCGAACCTGCTCGTCAACGGCTCGTCCGGCATCGCGGTCGGCATGGCGACCAACATCCCGCCGCACAACCTGACCGAGGTCGTCGACGCGCTGCCTCGCGCTCCTCGCCAACCCGACGACCACGCGTCGACGAGCTGATCGACATCGTTCCGGCGCCCGACTTTCCGACCGCCGGGATCATCTACGGCCTCGAGGGCGTGCACGAGGGCTACCGCACCGGCCGCGGCCGCGTGGTGATGCGCGCGCGCACGCACATCGAGGATCTCGAGCAAGGGCAACCGCCAGGCGATCATCGTCGACGAGATCTGCCTACCAGGTGAACAAGGCGAACCTGCTCGATGCGGATCGGCGAGCTCGTCCGCGAGAAGAAGCTCGACGGCATCTCCGACCTGCGCGACGAGTCCGACAAGTCCGGCATGCGCGTGGTGATCGAGCTGAAGCGCGGCGAAGCTCGCCGGAGATCGTCCTCAACAACCTCTACAAGCTGACGCAGCTGCAGGACAGCTTCGGCATGAACATGGTCGCGCTGGTCGACGGCCAGCCGCGGCTGCTCAACCTCAAGCAGTTTCTCGAGTGCTTCCTCGCAGCACCGGCGCGAGGTCGTCGTGCGCCGCACGCGGTTCGAGCTGCGCAAGGCGCGCGAGCGCGGGCACGTCCTGGAAGGCCTCGCCGTCGCGCTGTCGAACGTCGACGAGATCATCGCGCTGATCAAGGCGGCGCCGACGCCGGCCGAAGCGAAGGCGCGCGCTGATGGCGAGCGTCTGGCGCTCGCCGCTCGTCGAAGAGATGCTGCAGCGCGCCGCGGCCGACGCGGCGCGGCCCGAAGGGCCTGCCGCACGGAGTTCGGCTGGCACGCGGAGACGAAGCCGCCGGGCTACCTGTCCGACGCGCAGGCGCAGGCGATCCTCGAGCTGCGGCTGCAGCGCCTGACCGGCCTCGAGCAGGACAAGATCACTCGGCGAATACAAGGAGGTGATGGCGCAGATCGTCGACTTCCTCGACATCCTCGCCAAGCCGGCGCGCGTGACGACGATCATCGCGCGACGAGCTGACGGCGATCCGCGACCAGTTCGGCGACGCGCGCCGCTCCGAGATCGTCGCGCAGGGCGTCGACCTCTCGATGGAGGACCTGATCGCGCCGGAGGACATGGTCGTCACGCTGTCGCACGGCGGCTACATGAAGGCGCAGCCGATCGCCGAATACCGCGCGCAGAAGCGCGGCGGCCGCGGCAGGCAGGCGACCGCGACCAAGGAAGACGATTTCATCGACCGCCTGTTCATCGCCAACACGCACGACTACATCCTGTGCTTCTCCAATCGCGGCCGCGTGTACTGGCTCAAGGTCTACAACGTGCCGCAGGGACAGCGCGGCGCGCGCGGCAAGCCGATCGTCAACCTGCGTCCCGCTGCAGGACAACGAGAAGATCACCGCGATCCTGCCGGTCAAGGAGTTCACCGACGACCAGTTCGTGTTCATGGCCACCGCGATGGGCACGGTGAAGAAGACGCCGCTGTCCGAATTCTCGCGTCCGCGCACCGTCGGGCATCATCGCCGTCGATCTGGCCGACGGCGATTCGCTGATCGGCGTCGCGCTGACCGACGGCACGCACGACGTGATGCTGTTCAGCTCCGCGCGGCAAGGCGGTGCGCTTCGACGAGAACGACGTGCGCCCGATGGGCCGCAACGCGCACGGCGTGCGCGGAATGATGCTCGGGCGCGGCGCAGCGGGTGATCTCGATGCTGGTCGCCGAGGACGAGGAGCAATCGGTGCTGACCGCCACCGAGAACGGCTACGGCAAGCGCACGCCGATCGTCGAGTACACGCGCCATGGCCGCGGCACCAAGGGCATGATCGCGATCCAGCAGACGGCGCGCAACGGCACGGTGGTCGCGGCGGCGCTGGTGCGGCCCGACGACGAGGTGATGCTGATCTCGACCGGCGGCGTGCTGATCCGCACGCAGGTGAAGTCGATCCGCGAGATGAGCCGCTCGACGCAGGGCGTGACGCTGATCAACCTCGGCGAGGGCGAGAAGCTCGCGGGCCTCGAGCGCGTCGTCGAGACGGAAGAGGATGACGAGTGACGGCGGGCGAGCGTCGGCCGCGTAGGTCGCGATCAGATGCCGATGGCGACGACGCCAAGGCGGGCCTCTGCGCGGCATCGCGCGGCGATCGACGCGCTCGACCGGGAGATCCTCGAACGGCTGAACGCGCGCGCGGCGCACGCGCAGGCGATCGGCGCGATCAAAGGCCACGGCGTCGCGTACCGGCCCGAGCGCGAGGCGCAGGTGCTCGCGCGGCTGCAGGTCGGCAAACCGCGGACCGCTGTCGAACGAGGCGGTCGCGGGCGTCTTCCGGCAGGTGATGTCGGCGTGCCTCGCGCTCGAGCAGACGCTGCGCGATCGCCTATCTCGGTCCCGCCGGCACGTTCTCGCACGACGCGGTCGCCCGGCATTTCGGGCAGTTCGTCGAAGCGGTGCCGTGCGCGACGATCGACGACGTGTTCCGCGCCGGCCGAGAGCGGGCAGACCGACCACGCAGTGGTCCCGGTCGAGAATTCGTCCGAGGGCGCGATCGGGCGCACGCTCGATCTCATGTGCCAGACGCCGCTCACGATCTGCGGCGAGATCCGGCTGCGGATCCGGCAGAACCTGCTGTCGACGGCGACGCGCGATCGGCGAGATCGCGAAGGTCTACTCGCACGCGCAATCGCTCGCGCAATGCGCGCAGTGGCTCGCGCAGCATCTGCCCGGCGTCGCGCGCGTCGCCGTGGCGAGCAACGCCGAGGCGGCGCGCCTCGCCGCTGCGCGAGCCAGGATCGGCGGCGATCGCCGGCGAGAACGCCGCGGCGATCTACGGCCTGAACGTCGTCGCGCCGCACATCGAGGACGAGCCGAACAACACGACGCGCTTCTGGGTGCTCGGCCGGCAGCCGGTGCCGCCGTCGGGTCGCGACGAGACGTCGCTCGTGATGTCGGCGCCCAATCGTCCGGGCGCCGTGCACAGCCTGCTCGAGCCCTTTGCGACCCACGGCGTCAGCATGTCGCGCTTCGAATCGCGGCCCGCGCGCACCGGACTGTGGGAATACCTGTTCTTCGTCGACGTGATCGGCCACGAAACCGATCCGCCGTGGCGGCCGCGCTTGCCGAGCTTCGCAAAAAGCCCCTATGCTCAAGCTGTTAGGATCGTATCCTTCAGCGGTTTATTAGGAATAGCATGAGCGCCTCGCTCGACGCCCCATCACGCGGCGACCCCTCGCTGCTCGCGCCCGAGTACGTGCGCGAGTCTCGGCCGCTACGTGCCGGGAAAGCCGATCGGCGAGCTCGCGCGCGAGTTCGGCCTCACCGCGCGCGACATCGTGAAGCTCGCGTCGAACGAGAATCCGCGAGGACCGAGTCCGGCGGTGCGCGCGGCGATCGCCGCCGCCACCGACGAGCTCTGCCGGTATCCGGACGGCGACGGCTTCGCGTTGAAGGCGGCGCTTTCGGCGCGGCATGCGCGTCTCGCCGATTCCAGCTCGTCCTCGGCAACGGATCGAACGACGTCCTCGAGCTCGCGACGCAGGCGTTCCTGCGGCCGGGCGATCACGCCGTCTATTCGCGGCACGCGTTCGTCGTGTATCCGCTCGCCACGCAGGCGCGCGGCGCGACCGGGATCGAGGTGCCGGCCCGCGACTACGCGCACGACCTGCCGGCGATGCGCGCGGCGATCACGCCGCAGACGCGCATCGTGTTCGTCGCCAATCCGAACAATCCGACCGGCACGTGGATCGCGCCCGAGCCGCTGCGCGCGTTCATCGCATCGGTGCCGCGACGAACGTGCTCGTCGTGCTCGACGAGGCCTACAACGAGTATCTCGAGCCGGCGCAGCACGCCGAGAGCGCCGCGCTGGATCGCCGAGCACCCGAACCTCGTCGTCTCGCGCACGTTCTCGAAGGCGTACGGGCTCGCGGCGCTGCGCGTCGGCTACGGCATCATGGACGCGAAGGTCGCCGACATGATGAATCGCGTGCGCCAGCCGTTCAACGTCAACGCGCTCGCGCAGGCGGCGGCGGTCGCCGCGCTCGCCGACACCGAGTACGTCGACGAAAGCCGCGCGCTCAACCGCGCGGGCATGCGCGCAGCTCGACGGAAGGCGTGCGCGCGCTCGGCCTGACCTACGTGCCGTCGCACGCGAACTTCCTGCTGATACGCGTCGGCGATGCCGCGCAGCGTCTACCAGCGCCTGCTGGAGCAGGGCGTGATCGTGCGCCCGGTCGCCGGACTACGGGCTGCCCGAGTTCCTGCGGGTGACGGTCGGCCTGCCCGCGGAAAACCGGCGCTTCCTCGACGCGCTCGCGGCGGCGCTTGCCGGCTGACGCGCCGCTCTCGATCCGCGCGTGACTACCGGCGCCCCACGCGTTGCGACCCTCGCCGTCATCGGCGTCGGTCTGATCGGCGGCTCGTTCGCGCTGGCGCTCAAGGCAGGCAGGTCGCGTCGGCAACGGTCGTCGGCGTCGGCCGCGGTCGCGCGAATCTCGACGCGGCGCTCGCGCGCGGCATCGTCGACCGCGCGGTCACGCTGGATCGAGGACTGGACGCGCGAGATCGCCGCCGCCGACCTCGTGCTCGTCGCGACGCCGGTCGGCGAATTTCCCGCGCTCTTCGAGGCGCTCGGCGGGCCGCTCGTCCGCGCACGCGATCGTCACCGACGCGGGCAGCACCAAGGAGAACGTGATTGCCGCGGCGCGCGCGCACCTCGGCGACGCGTTCGCGCGCTTCGTGCCGGGCCATCCGATCGCCGGCACCGAGCACACCGGCGCGTCGCGCCGCGTTCGCGACGCTGTTCCGTCGATCGCAACGTCGTGCTGACGCCGCTCGCGCGAAACCGATCCGCGCCGCGCGTCGCCACCGTGGCGAGCCTGTGGTCGGCGTGCGGCGCGCACGTGCGCGAGCTCGATCCCGCCGTCCACGACCGCATCTTCGCCGCGGTTTCGCACCTGCCGCACGTGCTCGCGTTCGCGCTCGTCGATCTGCTCGCCGCGCGTCCGGACGCCGACGACGTGTTCCGCTTCGCGGCGAGCGGATTTCGCGATTTCACGCGCATCGCCGCCGAGCTCGCCTGAAATGTGGCGCGACATCTGCGCTCGCCAACCGCGACGCGCTTGGCGCGGCGATCGACGCGTACCGCGCGCAGCTCGACGCGGTGGCGGCGATGGTCGCCGCGTGCCGACGGCGCGGCGCTCGAGGCGTTGTTCTCGCGCGCGGCGGCGGCGCGGCGCGCCTGGGGCGCGACGCTACGGCGCGACGCCGGCCGTCCCCGCCGACGGGCTCGCGCGAGCGCTAGCGTGGCATGGCGACGATGGCAGCCGCGAATCCGCGGCCGGACCTTCATCGATCTCGCGCCGCTGGCGCGCTGCGCGGAACGGTCGCGCTGCCGGGCTCGAAGAGCATCTCCAATCGCACGCTGCTGCTCGCGGCGCTCGCGCGCGGCGACACGCATCGTGCGCGGCCTGCTCGACGCCGACGACGTCGAGCGCATGCTCGACGCGCTCGCGACGCTCGGCATCGACGTCGAGCGCGTTGCCGGAGACGCGCGACTATCGCGTGCGCGGGCAGGGCGGCGCATTCCGGTCAAGGCGGCGACGCTCGTTCTCGGCAACGCCGGCACCGCGTTTCGACCGCTGACCGCCGTGCTCGCGTTCGCCGGCGGCGACTACGAACTCTCGGGCGTCGCGCGCATGCACGAGCGCCCGATCGGCGATCTCGTCGATGCGTTGCGCGCGCTGGGCGCCGACATCCGATTACCTCGGCAACGCCGGCTTTCCGCCGCTCGCGATCCGCCCGGCACCGCGGCGACGCGCGCGGCGCGCCGGATCGCGTCACGGTGCGCGGCGACGTGTCGAGCCAGTTCACCTCGGCGCTGCTGATGGCGCTGCCGCCGATCGCAGCGCGCCGGGCGCGCGCGATCACGCTCGACATCGACGGCGAGCTCATCTCGAAGCCGTACGTCGCGATCACGACGAACCTCATGCGCCGCTTCGGCGTCGCGGTCGAGCAGGACGGCTGGCGCTCGTTCACGGTTCCCGCCGGCGCGCGCTATCGAGAGCCCCGGCGCCATCCAGGTCGAAGGCGACGCGTCGACGGCGTCGTACTTTCTGGCGGCAGGCGCGCTCGGCGGCGGTCCGGTTCGTGTCACCGGCGTGGGCGCGCGTTCGATCCAGGGCGACGTCGCGTTCGCCGACGTGCTCGCGCGGATGGGCGCGGCGATCGACCGCGGCGACGACTGGATCGAGGCGCGCGTCGGGGCCGGCGGACTCTCCGGCATCGACGATCGACTGCGTCGCGATTCCCGACGCCGCGATGACGCTCGCGGTCGTCGCGCTGTTCGCGCACGGACCGACGACGCTGACCGGCATCGCGAGCTGGCGCGTCAAGGAAACCGGACCGCATCGCGGCGATGGCGACGGAGCTCGCGCAAGCTCGGCGCGACGGTCGATGCGGGCGACGATCGGATGACCATCGTCCCGCCGGAGCGCCTCGCGCCGGCGACGATCGCCACCTACGACGATCACCGGATCGCGATGTGCTTCGCGCTCGCGGCGCTCGGCGGCGTGACGGTGCGCATCGTCGATCCCGATTGCGTGCGCAAGACCTTCCCGGCTACTTCGCGACGTTTCGAGCGATCACGTCGTGAGCACGCCTCCGCGGCACCGATGTCCCGGTCATCGCCGTCGACGGCCCGGCGGCGTCGGGCAAGGGAACGATCGCAGCGGGTGTGCGCGCAGCGCTCGGCTTTCACCTGCTCGACAGCGGATCGCTGTATCGGCTCGTCGCGCTGAAGGCGATCGAGACCGGGATTGCGGTCACCGACGACGAATCGGCGCTGGCCGACGCGGCGCTCAGACCTCGACGCGACCTTCGCCGACGGGACGGTCGTGCTCGACGGCCGCGACGTCACCGACCGCATTCGGCAGCGAAGCCGTCAGCGCCGCCGCGTCGCGGGTCGCGGTCCATCCAGGCGTGCGGACGGCGCTCCTCGCGCGCCAGCGGGCGTTCCGCCGGCCCCCGGGCCTCGTCGCCGACGGCCGGGACATGGGCACGGTTGTCTTTCCGGACGCCCGCCTCAAGGTATTTCGTGACGGCGAGCCCGGAGGAACGCGCGAGGCGGCGTTATAAGCAGTTGATCGAAAAAGGAATCTCCGGTACCATTGAAAGTCTTTTGCTCGATATCCGGGAGCGCGACGCCCGCGACGCCAGGCCGGGCCGTCGCCCCGTTGGCGCCGGCGGCCGACGCCGTGATTCTGGATACGACCGGCATGTCGATCGAGGACGCCATCGGCTTCGTCGCTCGACCGCTACCGCGCGGTTGGGCAGGCGGTGAGCGGCGACGCCAGCGCGACGAGCAAGGATGCACGGTAGCGGACCCGTGATGCCGGGCCGCTCGAAGCAGGGCCGTTCCGCGAGCGCTTTAGCCGGCGTCTCGCGGAACGGATTCGACAACCAGCCCGCCGCGCGAGAAATAGGGTTCTCGCTCACGGCGGTCTTGACGAGAGAAGGAACCAACCCCGATGGCTACCGCCACGTCCAGCATCGCATCCGGCAACTCCGCCCCGCACGAAAACTTCGCCGCGCTGTTCGAGGAATCCCTCACGCGGCAGGAGATGCGCCAGGGCGAGCTGATCACCGCCGAAGTCGTCCGCGTCGACTACAACATCGTCGTCGTCAACGCGGGCCTCAAGTCCGAGAGCTTCATCCCGATCGAGGAATTCAAGAACGACAAGGGCGAGATCGAGGTCAAGCCCGGCGATTTCGTCACCGTCGCCATCGAGAGCCTCGAGGACGGCTACGGCGAGACCAAGCTGTCGCGCGACAAGGCGAAGCGCCTCAAGGCCTGGCACGACCTCGAAGCCGCGATGGAGCAGGGCACGATCGTCTCGGGCCTCGTCACCGGCAAGGTGAAGGGCGGCCTCACCGTGATGGTCAACGGCATCCGCGCGTTCCTGCCCGGCTCGCTGGTCGACATCCGCCCGGTCAAGGACACCACGCCCGTTCGAGAACAAGGCGCTCGAGTTCAAGGTCATCAAGCTCGACCGCAAGCGCAACAACGTCGTCGTCTCGCGCCGCGCCGTGCTCGAGGCGAGCCTCGGCGAGGAGCGCGAGAAGCTCCTGTCGACGCTGCAGGAAGGCGCGATCGTCAAGGGCATCGTCAAGAACATCACCGACTACGGCGCGTTCGTCGACCTGGGCGGCATCGACGGCCTGCTGCACATCACCGATCTCGCGTGGCGCCGCGTCAAGCATCCGTCGGAAGTGCTGTCGGTCGGCGACGAAGTCACCGCGAAGATCCTCAAGTTCGACCAGGAGAAGAACCGCGTCTCGCTCGGCATGAAGCAGCTCGGCGAGGATCCGTGGGTCGGCCTGTCGCGCCGCTACCCGACGGGCACGCGCCTCTTCGGCAAGGTCACCAACATCACCGACTACGGCGCGTTCGTCGAGATCGAGGCCGGGCATCGAAGGCCTCGTGCACGTCTCCGAGATGGACTGGACCAACAAGAACATCCATCCGACCAAGGTCGTGCAGCTCGGCGACGAAGTCGAGGTGATGATCCTCGAGATCGACGAGGAGCGCCGCCGGATCTCGCTCGGCATGAAGCAGTGCATGTCGAACCCGTGGGACGATTTCGCGATGAACCACAAGAAGGGCGACAAGGTCACCGGCCAGATCAAGTCGATCACCGACTTCGGCGTGTTCGTCGGGCTGCCCGGCGGCATCGACGGCCTCGTCCACCTGTCCGACCTGTCGTGGACGCTGCCCGGCGAAGACCGCCGTGCGCGACTACAAGAAGGGCGCGGACGTCGAGGCCGTCGTGCTCGCGATCGACGTCGAGCGCGAGCGCATCTCGCTCGGCATCAAGCAGCTCGACGGCGATCCGTTCACCAACTACGTCGCCACGCACGACAAGGGCAACGTCGTGAAGGGCACCGGTGAAGTCGCTCGACGGCAAGGGCGCGGTGATCGCGCTCGACGGCGAGGTCGAAGGCTACCTTCGCGCGTCCGAAGTCGCGCGCGACCGCGTCGAGGACATCCGCACGCATCTGAAGGAAGGCGATCCGGTCATCGCGATGATCATCAACATCGACCGCAAGAACCGCAGCATCAATCTCTCGATCAAGGCGAAGGATCACGCCGAGGAGACGGAGGCGATACAGAACGTCAAGGCCGACACGGCGGGCACGAGCTCGGGAACCACCAATCTCGGCGCGTTGCTGCGGGCCAAGATGGACAACAAGACCACCGAATAAGCAGGCCGCGTGATGACCAAATCGGAGCTGATCGACCGCCTTGCGGCGCAGTTCCCGCAGCTCGTCGCGAAGGACGCCGAGCTCGCGGTCAAGATGATCCTCGACGCGATGGCCGAGAGCCTGGCGAAAGGGGAGCGCATCGAGATCCGCGGGTTCGGCAGTTTCGGGCTGAACTATCGTCCGCCGCGAACCGGACGCAATCCGAAGTCCGGCGACAAGGTGCAGGTACCGGAGAAGCACGTGCCGCACTTCAAGGCCGGCAAGGAGCTGCGCGAGCGGGTCGACTTCAAGAAGCGCATGAGCGGCGCAGGGTGACGAGCGACGCATGGATCGCATGGCGCACAGAATCCGCGAGCACGCTGATGCAAGTACTGCGCTGGGTGGTCGGGTCCGTCATCTTTCTGGCGCTGCTGTTCCTGTCGCTGCAGAACTCCGAGCCTCGTGACGCTCAAGTTCTACCACTGGTGGAGCTGGCAGGCGCCGCTGATCTTCGTCGTGCTCGATCGCGTTCGCGATCGGCGCGGCGGCCGGGCTGCTCGCCGGCGCCATGCGCTCGGCGCGCCTCTCGCGCCAGCTCAACCGGTTGCGGCGCGAGCAGCGCCACCGCGACGGTGCGCCCGCCGCGGACTGGTCGCGAACCGGCACCGTGCCCGGGGTCGCGCCCGGCTCGGGCCCGGATTCGAGCGGACGGACGCTCCGGCCGAGCGCCGATGACCTGGCTGCCCGGCTACGGTCCGTAGGCAGACGGGACGCCGCGCCGATGGATTTCGAGCTCTGGTGGCTGCTGCCGATCCCGGCGCTGTTCTTCGCGCTGGGATGGGTCGCCGCGCGCATCGACATCAAGCACCTGCTGCGCGAATCGCGCGCGCTGCCGCTGTCGTACTTTCGCGGCCTCAACTTCCTGCTGAACGAGCAGCCCGACAAGGCGATCGAGTCGTTCATCGAGGTCGTCAAGGTCGATCCGCAGACGATCGACCTGCACTTCGCGCTCGGCAGCCTGTTCCGGCGCCAGGGCGAGATCGACCGGGCGACGCGGATGCACCAGAACCTCCTCGACCGCCCGAACCTCCCGGCCGACAAGCGCCAGGCCGCGATCTTCGAGCTCGCGCAGGATTTCCATCGCGCCGGGCTCCTCGATCGCGCCGAGGAGCTCTTCACCAAGCTCGACGGCTCGCCGTTCGAGCATCGCGTCGCTCGGCTTCCTGATCTCGATCTACGAGCAGGAGAAGGACTGGCCGAAGGCGATCGCCGTGACGCGGCGCATGGAGGCGATCGCCAAGCGCCCGTACTTCAGGGAGATCGCGCACTACTATTGCGAGCTCGCGCAGGCCGCAGCTGCTGAAGTCCGACTTCGCCGCGGCGCGCGGCCATCTCGACCAGGCGCTCGCGAGTACCGGGCGTGCACGCGGGCGACGATGCTGCTCGGGCGATCTCGAGCGCAGCAGGGCAACGTGCCGGCGGCGATCGACGCGTGGCAGCGGATCGAGTCGCAGAATCCGGCGTATCTGTCGCTCGTCGCCGAGCGGCTCGCCGACGCGTATCGCCGCCAGGGCAGCGCCGCGCAGGCGCTGCGCGTGTTGAAGCCGTACCAGCGGCAGTATCCGTCGCTCGATCTGCTCAACACCGTGTTCTCGCTGACGCTGGCCGAGGAGGGCCCGGCCGCGGCGGGCGCGCTGATCAAGGACGAGCTCGCGCGCAATCCGACGCTGCTCGGACTCGACCGGCTGCTCGAGGCGCAGCTCCTCGCGGCGCCGGCCGAGCGCCGTCACGATCTCGAGCTCGTCAAGCAGCTCGTCGGCCAGCACATCAAGCGCCTCGGCATGTACAAATGCGAGCACTGCGGCTTCCGCGCGCGCCAGTACTATTGGCGCTGCCCGGGATGCGGCAAGTGGGAAACCTACTCGCCGCGGCGCACCGAGACGCCGGATGGATATGCGATACGCGAGCCATGATAAGGAAACTCGTCCATGAATCGCTCCGACCCGCGCGTGATCGTCGCGCTCGATTTCGCCAATCCGATGCATGCGCTCGCGCTGGCGGATCGCCTCGATCCGCGCGCGTGCGCGCTCAAGGTCGGCAAGGAGATGTTCGTCGTCGCCGGTCCGGAGCCCGTCCGCTGGATGGTCGAGCGCGGCTTTCGCGTCTTCCTCGACCTCAAGTTCCACGACATTCCGAACACCGTCGCGCAGGCCTGCGCGGCGGCGACGCGCCTCGGCGTCTGGATGCTCAACGTGCACGCGGCGGGCGGATCCGCGATGCTCGCGGCGGCGCGCGCCTCGGTCGACGCGACTGCAGCCGCGATCGGCAAGCCGAAACCGCTGCTGATCGCCGTGGCCGTGCTGACGAGCCTCGGTGACCAGGACCTCGCCGACGTCGGGCGTCGCCGACGACAGCGCCGCGTCAGGCGCTGCGCCTCGCGCGGCTCACCGCGCGGCCGCCGGCCTCGACGGCGTCGTGTGCTCGGCGCGTCGAAGCGCCGGCGCTTGCGCTCGGCGCTGGGGCCGCGCTTCACGCTGGTGACGCCCGGGATTCGTCCCGCCGGCAGCGCGCAAGGACGACCAGGCGCGGATCATCACGCCCGAAGCGGCGATCGCCAACGGCGCCGACTACCTCGTCATCGGACGCCCGATCACCCAGGCGCCGATCCCGTTGCCGCGCTCGCCGCCATCAACGCGTCGCTCGGGATGCACCGCATGAAGATGACGATGATCGGCACCGGCTACGTCGGCCTCGTCACCGGGACCTGCCTCGCCGAGGTCGGCAACGACGTGCTGTGCCTCGACGTCGACGCGCGCAAGATCGACGTGCTGAACGCAGGGCGGCGTGCCGATCCACGAGCCCGGGCTCGCGGCGATGATCGCGCGCAACGTCGCCGCCGGGCAGACTGCACTTCACGACCGATCAGGACGCCGCCGTCGCGCACGGCGTCCTGCAGTTCATCGCGGTCGGCACGCCGCCCGACGAGGACGGATCCGCCGACATGAAGTACGTGCTCGCGGCCGCGCGCAACATCGGCCGCCGGATGACGGAGTTCAAGATCATCGTCGACAAGTCGACCGTGCCGGTCGGCACCGCGGACCGGGTGCGCGCGGCGATCAGCGAGGAGCTGCGCGACGCGCGGCGTCGACATGCCGTTCGCCGTCGTGTCGAATCCCGAGTTCCTGAAGGAAGGCGCGGCGGTCGAGGATTTCATGCGGCCCGGACCGCGTCGTGATCGGCGCCGACGACGAGCGCGCGATCGCCGTGATGCGCGCGGTCTACGCGCCGTTCCAGCGCAACCACGAGCGGCTGCTCGTGATGGACGTGCGCTCGGCCGAGCTCACGAAGTACGCGGCGAACGCGATGCTCGCGACGCGGATCTCGTTCATGAACGAGCTCGCCAATCTCGCCGACGAGCTCGGCGCCGACATCGAGCACGTCCGCCAGGGAATCGGTTCCGATCCGCGGATCGGCTGGCACTTTCTCTACCCGGGCGTCGGCTACGGCGGATCGTGCTTCCCGAAGGACGTGAAGGCGTTGCAGCACACGGCGACGCAGCTCGGCCGGCCGCTGCGGATCATGACGGCCGTCGAGGCGGCGAACGACGCGCAGAAGCTGCGTCTGGTCGAGAAGATCGTCGCGCGCCTCGGCGACGACCTCGACCGGGCGCACGATTCGCGCTGTGGGGCCTCGCGTTCAAGCCGAACACCGACGACATGCGCGAGGCGCCGTCGCGCGAGATCATCGCGGCGCTCGATCGCGCGCGGCGCGCGGATCGTCGCGTACGATCCCGTGGCGATGCCCGAAGCGAGCGCGTCTCTACGGCGACGCGCGCTCGGTCGCCTACGCGGCGACGCCGATGGATGCGCGTCGCTGGCGCCGACGCGCCTCGTCGTGGTCACCGAGTGGCAGGAGTTCCGCAGCCCCGACTTCGACGCGATCGCGCGGGCGCTGCAGCACCCGCTCGTCTTCGACGGTCGCAATCTCTACGATCCGGCGCAGGTTCGTGCGCGCCGGGCTCGAGTACTTCTCGATCGGACGCCGGTAGCGTCATCCGGCGATGCGCCGCCTGCGACTTCCCGATTCTCGACCTGGCGCGATCGCGTCGCACGAGCGCGCGTGCTGATCGCGGGCGACGTCGATGCTCGATCGCTACTGGTTCGGCGACGTCGAGCGGATCTCTCCCGAGGCGCCGGTGCCCGTCGTCAAGATCGCCCGCAGCGAAGAGCGGCCCGGCGGCGCCGCCAACGTCGCGCGCAACGCCGCGGCGCTCGGCGCGCACACGACGCTGCGTCTCGGCGACCGGCGCCGACGAGGCCGGCGCGACGCTGGCAACGCTGCTCGCCGCCGACAACGTGCGGACGTCGTTTCATCGCGACGCGGGATTGCCGACGACGGTCAAGCTGCGCGTCATCGGTCGCCAGCAGCAGCTGCTGCGGATCGATTTCGAGACGCGCGCCGTCGCACGAGGTGCTCGCGACCAAGCTCGCCGACTACGAGCGGCTGCTCGCCGACACCGATCTCGTGATCCTCTCCGATTACGGCAAGGGCGGCCTCGCGCACATCGCGACGATGATCGAGCGCGCGCGCGCGCCGGCAAGCCGGTGCTCGTCGATCCCGAAGGGCGACGAGTGGACGCAGTTATCGCGGCGCGACGGCGATCACGCCGAACCGCGGCGAGTTCCGGCAGGTCGTCGGGCGCTGGAAGGACGCCGCCGAAATGGCGACGAAGGCGCAGGCGCTGCGCGCCGAGCTCGATCTCGATGCGATTCTCGTCACGCGGTCGGAGGAAGGGATGTCGCTCTACACGGCTGCGGGTTCCGAGGACATTCCCGCCGTCGCGCGCGAGGTCTACGACGTGTCCGGCGCCGGCGACACGGTGATCGCGGCGCTCGGCGTGCTGCTCGCCGCCGGCGCCGATCTTGCGTCCGCGGTGCGCATCGCCAACGAGGCCGCGGGCGTCGTCGTCGGCAAGCTCGGCACGGCGGTCGCGACGCCCGACGAGCTCGCGTAATCCGCGCGGGCTGCCCGTGGCGAAAGCGAAGACCGTCTACAGCTGCACCGAGTGCGGCGGCCAGAGCCCGAAGTGGCAGGGCCAGTGCCCGCACTGCGACGCGTGGAACACGCTGGTCGAGACGATCGCGGCGCCGCAGGCGACGCGCTTCCAGACGCGTCGCGGGAAAGCCGAGCGCGGTGCGCGTGCTCGGCACCGTCGATGCGAAGATCGAGCCCGCGATTTCCGACCGGGCTCGAGGAGTTCGATCGCGTGCTGGGCGGCGGACTGGTGCCGGGCGGCGTCGTCCTGCTCGGCGGCGATCCCGGGATCGGCAAGTCGACGCTGCTGCTGCAGGCGATGGCGGCGATCGGCGCCACGAAGAAGGCGCTCTATGTGACCGGCGAGGAGTCGGTCGAGCAGGTCGCGCTGCGCGCGCAGCGCCTCGGGCTCATCAACGCGCCGGTGTCGCTGCTCGCCGAGGTGCAGCTCGAAGCGATCGTCGCGGCGATCGGCAGCGAAGCGCCCGAGGTCGTCGTCATCGACTCGATCCAGACGGCGTACACCGAGGCGCTCACCTCCGCGCCGGGAAGCGTCGCGCAGGTGCGCGAATGCGCGGCGCAGCTGACGCGGCTCGCGAAGCAGCGCCACATCGTCGTCATCTTCGTCGGCCACGTGACGAAGGAGGGCGCGATCGCCGGCCCGCGCGTGCTCGAGCACATCGTCGACACCGTCCTCTACTTCGAGGGCGACACGCACTCGAGCTTTCGCCTGGTCCGCGCGATCAAGAACCGCTTCGGCGCGTCGAACGAGCTCGGCGTCTTCGCGATGACCGAGCGCGGGCTTCGCGGCGTCGCCAATCCGTCGGCGCTGTTCCTGTCGCAGCACGGCGAGAGCGTCGCCGGGTCCGCGGTCGTCGCGACGCTCGAAGGCTCGCGTCCGCTGCTCGTCGAGATCCAGGCGCTCGTCGATCCCGGCGCAGGGCGGGATGCCGAAGCGCCTGTCGGTGGGTCTCGATCCGCAGCGGCTCTCGCTGCTGCTCGCCGTGCTGCACCGGCACGGCGGCGTCGAGACCGGCGGCTACGACGTTTTCGTCAACGCGGTGGGCGGCGTGCGCATCAACGAGCCGGCCGCCGACCTCGCGGATCCTTCTCGCCGTGCACTCTGGTCGCTCACCGGCCGGCCGTTGCCGGCGAAGACGCTCGTTTTCGGCGAAGTGCGGGCTCGCCGGCGAAGTCCGTCCGGTCCAGCGCGGCCAGGAGCGAATCCGCGAAGCGGCGAAGCTCGGCTTCACGCAGGTGCTAATCCCGAATCTCAACAAGCCTCGGTCAAGCATATTGATAGCATTAAGATCGTTACGGCGGATCGCATCGACGGGCGCTCGCGATCCTGCGCGATTGACGGCGACAGCCGAAGACCCTCGACCCGCGTCGATCCTCGACAGACCGCCAACACACGATGACGCCTGCCGCCCGCCCAGCCCCCCGAAGATCCTCGGGACGGTTCCGCTGGTCTTCGTCGTCGGCACCGGCCGCTGCGGCACGCACACGCTGTGGAAGCTGTTCGAGTCGCTTCCGAACACCACTGAGCACGCACGAGGGCGCGGGCACGGTGCGCGCGGGTCCCGCCGCGCTGCTCGGCGAAAACGGTTGCGCTTGGGCGGCATGCTCGGAGTTCAACGCATACCTGTATCACCACGCCGGCGAGGACGTCTTCCGGCGCACGTTCGATCCGGATCCCGCGCTCCGGGCGCTGATGGACGAGCAGCTTCGCGGGCCGCGCGAAGTCGATCGCGTGGTGCGAGGCGAACGGAGTCGCGTACTGCGATGCCAACGCGTTCGGCTTCAATTTCATCAACTACCTGCACGCAAAGCTCCCGCAGCGCCAGATTCATCCATCTCGTGCGCGACGGCTATGCGTGCGTTCGCTCGTGGTCGCGGCGCGCCGCGTCGACGTATCCCGACGAGATTCCCAACGCGCTGTCCTGATCGACCGTGGCTGCTCGCGAAGCCCGCGCCGTTCCGTCCGATCGCGGTGCATGCGTCGTGGAGCGGCTCTCGATCGCGTGCAGAAGATCTCCTGGTTCTGGAACACGGTTAACGCGAACATCGCGGAACGTCTTGCGCGGGTTCCGGAGGCAAACAGGCGCGTGGTGAAGATCGAGGAGGTGACCGAGACGACGGTTCCCGGTCTCCTCGAGTTTCTGCGGCTTGCCGCAGCAGTATTCGCGCGCGGCGCTGGCGCCGGAACGACCCGTCGTCAGGTCCGGCGATCGAGTGGACGCCGGAGAACGTGCGCAAGTTTCAACGCGCTCGCTGCGCCGATGATGGCGCAGCTCGGCTATCCGATGCGCTGAGTGAGCTCCGCGTCAAGTTTGCTACGTCACTGTCGACCGGATTTCAACGCTGGTCTTGAGCAGCTCGTTGAGCAGCGGCGGAACCGCCGAAATCGGCGATCTGAGGCCTGAGCCCAAGACGGAGCGGCGAACGTTATCCATCATCCTCAATGTCGCATAATTGTTATTATGTAAAATGCGATTAGTGGGGCCGCCGCGGACGCGTGGCTCGATGCGGGGCTGCCTGGTTGGCCGCGCCCCACTCCAAGCCGACCGCTGCAGCGCCCCGCGGAAGCGTGGTACGACGCGCTATGCCGAACGGGCCGTCCATCACTCGGAACTCGCGCTTCGGCGATGGCATTGGCTCAAGCGGCTGTTCGATGCCAAAGCGCCCGAGCGGAACGGCCGGCGCGCTCGCCGCTACCTCCGTGCCTTGATCTTCGGTCTGGCGGCGATGTCCCCCGTCGCGTCAATGGGGCATGCGCCATCGCTGCAGGAATGCTTCGAAAGGCGGGGATTTCATCGCGAATGCCGCAGGCGCGCGACCACGGAATGCCGAGGTCCATATTCATCGATCGCCTCGTGGCGGATGTTTACGCAATCCAGGCTTTTCCCCGGAGCTGCGCTGGTTCGTCGTCGATCCACAGGACGCTGAGTTCCTGCTGGCCGAGGCGTCCCAGGTCGACCGCCCCCCTGCCCCGGAGGCGCACCGAGCCGAATTCCTGTCGCGCTGCTTCGACCGCTAGCGGCACGCGCCGACGACGGACGGTACATCACGGGTCCCATTGCGGCCCCGGCGAGCAAGGCGGTCCTTGAGTACGTCGCCGAAGGCGCGGTGAAACGCTCTCGCCGGTCGAGAACGGCGAGGCCTGGCAAGCAGTTGCGCTTAAAGCTAAATGCTGAATAAGAACAACAACTACCTATTTAGGAACATTTTTACTTGCACAGCTAGCCCGGCGGGCCACCCGGAAGCGGAACTGCATCCATTCGTCGCCTGGAGCCGTAAATGGCGCTGCAGAGGACGCAATCCGCGTTTCGCGCTTGCCGCTGTTGAGCTCGGCCGGCGAGCAGGCCGGTGACGATGGCGTCGAACGGCGCGCAGTTCTTCGACAAGCCGATCGACAACGTCGGGATGAAGTCGATCCCCGGCTACGAGTCGTATGCGCTGCAGCACGTCTACACAATCAGCATCCCGGGCTGCGCCGGTACGCGGCCGCGTCTTCGTCGGCCAGCGCAAGGACCCGTTCGTCGTGAACCTCGGTCAGATGCTTCGATCTCGTCAACATCGCCAAACCGGCGACCGAGTTCGATCCGCAACGCCGAGAGGATCGGCGAAGACGATCTCGAGGACAAGGAACGTGACGGCGATCGCGCCTCGAAGTGCCGATCGCATCGCGCCACGACAGCCGGCGACGCTCGATCATCGGCGCGTGGACCACGCGGCCAGTGCGGCAGACGAAGACGTTCAACGCGACGCCGGCACAGGCGGGCTCTGCACGCGGCGCAAGCTACGATCGGGCGGCTTCGTCCAGGTGTCGCGGTTGTGCCGCCCCGCTCTCGTCAACGAGCTCGTGATCGGCCTCAAGGACAAGGACCAAGTTCAACGCGAGCCGTCCCGTCGACGACGGCGCGAATTTCGCCGACTACGTGACCAATCCGACACTGCCCGCGCTGATCGAGATCCTGTTCGGCGGGGCCGGCGTCAAGGCGCCGACGAACTTCCCGCGCAACTGACCTCGTCGCGGCGTTCCTGACAGGCGTCGAGGGCATCAACCAAGCCGCCGGGCGTGGTTCCGGCGGAAATGATGCGGCTCAATACGTCGATCGCACCCAGCCGCAAGGGCAGCAGAATCGCCTCGGCGTGGTCGGCGGCGACACGGCGGGCTTCCCAAACGGCCGCCGGCCAGGCGACGACGTCGTCGACATCGAGCTTCGCGTCGCGATGGGACTGCTGTGCACGCTCAACCTCGGATGCACGCCGGCGCAGGCGCCGTCGGGCGGCATCCACTTCACCGATGGCGCGTACTCGACGACTCGTCTCTTCACCAACGCCTTCCCGTACCTGAAGTCGCCGATTCCTGGCTCGCCCTGACGGGGATTGCCGGGGTCGCGGCGGCGTCATGCTCGCGACCCCGCGCACCGCGGGTGCGCCGCCGACACGAATCGACGGCGCGCCCGTCTTCTTTCGGGTGCCGCGCGGCAATGCATTTCCGCTAGACTCCGGTAATTACGCTTTGAACCCTTGTCGCGACGAGACTCCCGATCGTCGCGCACGCCCCATCGAGCAGTACCCGACATCATGATCCGACGATCCTCCGTTACCCTCGCCTTCGCGCTCGCCGCGTCCCGGCGTCGCGGCGCAACCGATGCCGCCGCCAGCCGCCGTTCTTCAACGTCGTACACGCTCGAGGCGAGCGCGACGGCCGAGCGTGACCTCGGACACGCTCACCGTGACGCTGTTCACCGAAGAACAGGGCCCGGATCCCGGGCAGCTCGCATCAAGGGTCAATGCGCGGATCGAGGAAGCGCTCGCGAAGGCGAAGGCCGAGACCGAAGGTGGAAGCGCGCTCGGGCAACTACCAGACCAACGCGATCTACGATCGCGGCAACCAGATCACCGGCTGGCGGATCCGCGCCGATATCACGCTCGAGAGCCGCGACTTCAAGGCGATCAGACGCGCTCGCCGGGACGCTGCAGCCGCTGGTGAAGCTCTCGTCGATGACCTTCTCGCTGTCGCGCCGCGCGCGCGAGGCAGCCGAGGCGACGCTCACGCAACGAGGCGCTGACGCGCTTTCAGGAGAAGGCGCGCGCAATAGCCAAGACGCTCGGCTTTCCCGGGCCACGCGCTCGGTCAGATCGCCGTGCGCACCGAGGGCCCGATTCACCGCAGCCGATGTTCCGCACTGCGGCGGTGGGAATGGCCGACTCACTGCCGCCGCCGCCCGACCGTACCGGTGGAGGCCGGAAAAGAGTACGGTCACGGTAGTCGTTTCCGGCTCGGTGATCCTCGGACCGGCGAAGTAGAGCGAAGCGCCCTGCCCTTCCGTCCACGAGAGTCACAAGATCGATGCGCCGTCAACGCAACGCCAAGATCGTCGCGACACTCGGCCCGACAAGCTCGACGCCGGCACGCTCATCGATTCGCTGTTTCACGCCGGCGTCGATGTCTTTCGGCTGAACTTCAGCCACGGCACTCGCGGCCGACCACCGGAAACGGATGGAGGCGATCCGCGCCGTCGAAGAGAAGGCGATCGACCGATCGGCGTTGCTGATGGACCTGCAGGGTCCCAAGCTTGCGCATCGGAACGTTCGCGCACGGCCCGGTGATGCTGAAGCCAGGCGCGTCGCTGCGGCTCGACGTCGATCCGGCGCCGCGGCAGCGAAAGCGCGTGAGCCTTCCGCATCCGGGAGTCTTCGCCGTGATGGCGCCCGGGCCTGCAGCTGCTGCTCGACGACGGCAAGCTCCGGCTCGAAGTCGAGCGCTGCGGCGAGGGTCATGCGGTGACGCGCGTCGTCGTCGGCGGCAAGCTCTCCGATCGCAAGGGCGTCAACATGCCCGACGCGATCATTCCGCTGTCGCCGCTCACCGCCGAAGGATCGCCGCGACCTCGAATTCGGTCTCGACCTCGGCGCCGACTGGGTGGCGCTCTCGTTCGTCCAGCGTCCCGGAAGACATCGACGAGGCGCGCGTCGCTGATCGGCGATCGCGCCGCGATCATGGCCAAGCTCGAGAAGCCGATGGCGATCAACCGGCTCGACGCGATCGTCGACAAGGCTAGACGGGATCATGGTTGCGCGCGGGGATCTCGGCGTCGAAATGCGGCCCGAGCAAGTGCCGACGGTGCAGCGGCGGATCCTGCGCGCTTGCCGCCGCGCGGGCAAGCCGGTGATCGTGGCGACGCAGATGCTCGAATCGATGATCATCGTCGCCGGTGCCGACGCGCGCCGAGGCCTCCGACGTGGCGACCGCGGTCTACGACGGCGCCGACGCGGTGATGCTCTCGCGCCGAATCGGCGTCGGGCCAGCATCCGCTCGAAGCGGTCGAGATCATGGACCGCATCATCCGCGAGGTCGAGCACGACGAGCATTACCGAGCGCTCACCGATGCGCAGCACTCGGAGCCGCAGCGCCACCGCCGCCGACGCGATCATGTATTCCGCTGCGCGCCGCCGCGCACATCGTTTCGGCGTCCGCGACCGTCATCTACACACACACTCGGGGTCGTCGAGCATCCGCGCGTCGCGCGAACGCGCCCGAGGCGCCGCTCCTGAGCCTCACGCCGAAGCTCTCGACCGCGCGCAAGCTCGCGCTGGTGTGGGGCTGCGCACTCGGTGCTGACGCACGAGATCGCCGACGTCAACACGATGACCGACCTCGCGCTGCAAGACGGCGCTCGACGAAGGCTTCGCGAAGCCCGGCGAACAGATCGTCATCGCCGCCGGTGTGCCGTTCGGGCAGGCGGGAACGACGAACATGCTCCGTCTGGCGACGGTCTGGGCGTCCCCGCCGCCGCCCGGCCAGCGGCGCCTGATCTCGCTCAGTTCTTCGGCAGCTTGCTCGCTACGCCTTCGACGTAGAAGTCCATCTTGCCGAGCTCGTCGTCGGACATGTTCCTGCCGGCGGGAACGCGCGCCTTGCCGTCCTGATCGACGACGGGTCCGCGCGAACGGGTGCAGCGTGCCGGCCTTGATCTCCGCCTCCTGCTTCGCGACGAGCGCCTTCACGTCGGCCGGGATCGCCGGATTGAGCGGCGCGAGCTTGATCATGCCATCCTTCATTCCGCCCCAGACGTTGGTCGTCTTCCAGGTTCCCGCGAGAACGTCGCTCGACGGCCTTCGTGTAGAAATCGCCCCATTGGTGCGTCGTCGCGGTGAGCTGCGCCTCGGGACCGTACTTCGACATGTCCGAGTGGTAGCCGAGCGCGTACTGCCTCTTCTCCTCGGCCGCCTGCACGACGGACGTCGAGTCGGTGTGGTTGGTCACGACGTCCGCTCCCTGCGCCATCAGCGTGTTCGCGCGCCTCGCGCTCCTTGCCCGGGTCGTACCATGAATTCGTCCAGATGACGCGCACCTCGGCCTTCGGGTTGACGCTGCGCGCGCCGCGCGGTGAACGCGTTGATCCCCTGCAGGACCTCGGGAATCGGAAACGCGGCGACGTAGCCGAGAACGTTCGACTTCGTCATCTTGCCGGCGATCACGCCGGCGAGATAGCGGCCCCTCGTAGAAGCGCGCGTTATAGATGCCGAGTTGGGCGCCGGTCTTGTAGCCAGTCGCGTGCATGAAGAGTGACCTTCGGGAATTGCTTCGCGACCTTCTCCGTGTAGTTCATGTAGCCGAAGCTCGTCGTGAACACGACCCTGCAGCCGCCCTGCGCGAGCTCGCGGATCACGCGCTCGGCGTCGGAGCCCTCCGGGCACGTTCTCGACGAACTTCGTCGTCACCTTGCCGCGCGAGCGCCTTCTCCATCTGCTTGCGCCCCTGATCGTGCTGATACGACCAGCCCGCGTCGCCGATCGGGCTCACGTAGACGAAGCAGACGGTGTCGGCAGCCCACGCCCTGGGTTGCGCACTAGCGCTGTCGCGGCGAGCGACCGCCAGTGCATTGAAGCAGGTTGCCTCCCTTGCCGCATGTCGAATCTCCTCGTTGGGGCGTCCGCGCGCCCGTCGCTCCGCTGCCTGCACTCAGGCGTCGGGCCGGTACGGCTGGCCGAGCGAGGCCGGCGAGTTCAATCGTATCGTATTGGGGTTTCGCGAAATCAGCACGAGCACGACAATCGTCGCCACGATACGGAAGCGCCGACAGGAACTGCGAAGGAACCTCGACCTGCGACGCCCGATCCTGGACGAAAAGCTGCGCGATCATCACGCCGCCGAAAAGGTAGGCGCCAAGGAGAACGCGCGCCGGCCGCCACGTCGCGAACACGACCAGCGCGAGCGCGATCCAGCCGCGCCCGGCCACCATTCCTCGACCTACACCGGCGTGTAGTAGACCGAAAGGAACGCGCCGCCCAACCCCGCCATCGCGCCGCCGAAGAGCGTCGCGGCGTAGCGAATCCGGATGACGGGCAGCCCGATCGCAAACGCGGATGCGGGCGTATTCGCCGATCGCCCGCAGCACGAGGCCCGGCGCGACTGCGGTAGAGGAACCAGCCGATGGCTCCGAACAGCACCCACGATGCGCAGACGAGCGCCTGCTGGTCGAAGAACGCGGGGCCAAGCACCGGGATGTCCGATAAGAGCGGCAGCGGCAGCGCGGGCACGGGCGGCAGCGTCAGCGATTCGTACGGCTTGCCGATGAACGCCGAGAGTCCGACACCGAGGATCGACAACGCGAGCCCCGAGGCAACCTGGTTCGGGCGATGCGAGCGTAATCGTGACGATCGGCGAACACGAGCGCCAACGCCGCTTCCCGCAGCGAGACCCGCCAAGCGCACCAGATTGCCGCACTGCCCGAGTGATGCGCGGCAGCAAAGCCCGGCGACCGCGCCGATCGACATCAGGCCCTCGGTGCCGAGGTTCAGCACGCCCGAGCGCTCGGTGACCGAGCTCGCCCAACGCCGCAAGGATCAGCGGCGTTCCGGCGACGATCGTCGCGGCGAGGATCGACGTCAGGATGCTGGGTTCGATGATCGCCCTTTCGGATCGCCGCGCCCAGCCGCGAGCTCGTAGTTGACGAAGACGTCGGCGCCGAGGGGAAGAGCAGCAACATCCTCGGCAATACGTAACTGAACGGGAAGTACAAC